>Ga0209641_10004557_pt1 | contig 11437 bp, 7 predicted proteins | sample RifCSP16_1_FD_184022 | JGI IMG/M metagenome (GOLD analysis project Ga0209641, IMG submission 184022) | Soil microbial communities from Rifle, Colorado - Rifle CSP2_sed 16_1 (SPAdes) (version 2) | ecosystem: Environmental > Terrestrial > Deep subsurface > Rock core/Sediment | place: Rifle...
GCGGGCCGCGGGTCGATCACGCCTGTGAAGTCCGGGGCCGGCGTCTCGCTTGACGCGGACACCGCTCCCGGGCTCAAGCTCATCAGTACCGCCAACACGACTGCAATCCCGGCCACGTATGCACTCTGTCGAGTACGCATCTTAGTCACCGCATCCTGTCGTCCAGCATTCGAAATCACGCCCCACCCATCCCTGGGTCGAATGGGCGCGCATGGGGAGCCCCACTATAAAAGCTTCCGAAAGCGCAAGGAAGCCTCTCCCGCCGGTTTCGCGGCCAGCGCACCTTTGGCGGGGGGGGAGTGCCGACGGGGGGCTCCGGGTCGGTGGAGCTTACTTCCCCTTCCGGTCGTGCGCCCCCACGGATGGACGCAGCTTCTCGGCGCCCTTTCCCTTGTACATGAGTCCCCGACCCTTCTTCCCTGCCGGTGTGAGCCCGCGATAGACGCGACCGCGGTGCTGCGGTTCCGCGATCCAGGCGATCTTCGGATCCGAGCGGATGACCGGGTGATGCGGGTCCACGAGGATCACCTCGTAAAACTTGTGCATCCCATCCTCCCCAACCCAGTAGGACGCCAACACCTGGAGGTTCGGGTATCGTTTTGCGGTCCGCTCCTCCGCAATCCGCTGAATCGACTTCGCCATCGTGATCTTCAGCATCCCGCGGCGTTTCGGATGGCGCCCGCCCGCTGGGTTGCGCTTCCGGAGGCCACCGCGCCGTACCCGCGCGCGCACGACCACGAACCCGGGCTTTGCCCGATACCCGAGATCCCGCGCACGGTCGATCCGGGTCGGCCGCTCCAGCCGGACGAACGACTCGCCCTGCCGCCACGCGAGCAGCCGGTCCCGGCGGAGGTCCTTCAGCCAGCTCTCGCCAGGGTCTTTCCAGGCTTCCCGCACGTACGCATAGAGGCTGCGCGGCCTCGGTTTCGCGCCTTCCTTGGTCGCCTCGTCCGCCATCGGATCCACCTTGAGTCACGGCCCTTACTGGAACTACGCAACGTCGGACCGGAGGAGAGGCCTACCTCGTAACCGTATTAAATGATATCGACGCGGGGGCGTGCCCTAATCGGGGAGCGACGCGAGCCTCGCGGCCCTGGACGGAGACACATCGACGGCTGCCGGGGCAGCCGATACGACACGATTCGAGGTGCGCGCGGCGGGCTCCATGCCGTCGTAATCACCTGCCAGGATGCGGCGGGGAATCAAGGCCAGGGCTCCGTCACGTTCAGCATCGCGGCCGCCGTTCCAGGGACGGTCTTTCGGCTCCGCTGGTGGCGGGGATTGCCATCCTCGCGGGCGCCCTCGTGCTCATCGCGCTCCTGTTCCGGCGCCGAGGGGGGAAGGAGGAGGGCGAGCAAGACACGAACGCGGCCTAGGAGGAAGGAAGGCGGAGGCAGCAGAGGAAGAGGAGGACGAGTTCGAACTGTCGTCAGGAGGCTGTTGGGAAAACCTATTTACCGCGACCCCGACATCTCTTCCGGGGTTCCCGTGTTCCGGCGGGCGGAGTGGGTTCGGAGGAGTCCTGTCGCGCTTGCTCTTCTCTTGGCGGTGGTTCTCGCGACCTCGGGACCTGCCGGAGTGTTCGGCGGCACCGCCACGTCGACGCTCGACATCACCGAACCTACCGACGGCACGACGGACCCCGGGCCCAACACAGAGACCGGCTCCGAAGAACCGCTCCTCTCCGGCCGCGCCGCCGTCCGCACGGACAAGAACTGCTACCTACCCGAGGAGACCGTCCGAATCACGCTCCGGAATCTCGGGCCGGGCCGCCTCATCTACGACTTCCGTCCCGACTTCGAGATCGTCAGCCCCGCTCTCGGCGTCGTCCGCGAGAACTTGACGTGGGTTCCCATGGATTTCATCCTGAACGTCCGCGAGGCGTTCACGCTCTCGTGGCCGCAGCAGTGGCGCCTGCTGAACGGCTCGCACGCAGGGGAGTTCGTCCCTGAGGGCGAGTACCTCGCGATGATGAAGGTGTGGAACGGCGCTTCCGAAGACGTGATCGGCGCAGTCCCGTTCGTGATCGGCGCATGCCACATCCAGGTGAGCGCGGGGCCCGACCTTCTCGTGAACGAGTCGGAGCCCGCGCGCCTCCAGCCGAACCTCACCGTCGTTGGCGGCGCGAACGTGACGGGGATCACGTGGGACCTCAACCCGGCCATCGACGCGAACGGGGACGGAATCCTGACGAACGACGCGGACGTCGTCGGGGAAGCGCCCGAGCTCGTCTTCGGGGACGACGGCACGTACACCGCCACGCTCAACGTCCGGGGCTTCCTGACGAACGAGACGACGGGGCCTGTGAGACAGGACGTCGTCTTCGCAATCGATTCGTCCGGGTCCATGACGACGAACGACCCGTTCGACCTCCGCAAGGATGCGGCGAAGACGTACGTGTCCCTCTTGAGCCCGCCGGACCGTGCAGCCGTCGTCGACTTCGATCAGAACGCCCTCCTCGTGAACGACACCCACCTCGGGACGAACTACGCGCGCGTCAACGAGAACATCGGGTTCATCGACTCGTTCGGCGGCACGTTCATCACCGGGGGGGTCGAGGCCTCCCTCGACGAGCTCCAGAGCTTCGGGCTGCCGCAGCACGCATGGGTCGTCATCCTCCTCACGGACGCGGAGTCCATCATCGAGGATGACGACATCCTCATGCCGATTCAGGTCGCACGCGCGAAGGCCCTCGGTGTGCGCATCTACACGATCGGGTTGAACACGCCCCCGCGTCTGTTCCCTTTCATGGAGAATATCGCGACCGAAACCGGCGGGAAGTTCTACCCGACCCCCGACCCGGAGTCGCTCGAGGGCGTATACCGGGACATCGCGGCCGACATCGGGAACATCCGCGGCTCGTTCTTCCTGTCGTCGGACACCGCCGTAATCCGCGTCGAGAACCTTGCGCCGACGGTGACCTTCTTCGCGGTCTCCCTCGGGTGCAACGAGGATGATGAGGACGAAGATGACGATGACGGCGGAGACGATGACGATGAGGACGACCAGGACGACGACGATGGGGACGACGGCGGGAATAGGGAGAAGGATGGGGATGCGAGGGGCCTAAAGGTCGCGAGGAGCGGCGTGCCTACAGGTGATGACGGCGAGGACGATGACGAAGGCGACGACGAGGACGAAGATGACCACGAGGACGACGAGTGCGGAGATGACGAGGACGACGAGGACGAAGACAACGAGGGAGGAGGTGCGGGTCTGAGCCGCGGCTTCCTCGTCTTCGGGAACGCCACGGATCCCGGCAGCGACGACCTCACACTCACGTGGGACTGGGGCGATGGCGGGGTCGACGTCCACACGTTCTTCCACAACGGCGTCGGACCGGACCCATCCCCGAGCCCGGAAGGCGGGCCGGCGACCGCGTCAGACCCTGCGCAACACGTGTATGCGGCCGCAGGGACGTACACGGTCACGCTGACCGTCACGGACGACGACGGAGGCCTGGCGGTGGTCGCGTTCGCGCTCGTCGCGGGCTAGCGCCCGGGGCGAACCTATTTAATACGCCCGCCGAATCGCTTCCATGGGGTCGGTCGAAGTGACCGGGGGAGACCGCGAGAGACTCGCGATTCTGACGCTCGCACTGCTGCTGACCGCCGTGATGGTCGTCGCGGGGTCCGCGACCATGACGACCTCGGACTTCGCCACGGCCGCGACCACGGGCTCCGAAGGACCTCCGGAATCTCCCGTTGCGAACGAACTGCCGCCAAGTCCCCCGCTCCCGGAGAGTCCGCCTCCCGAATCGCCTTTCGCGGGGGCGCGGCCTCAGGTGCGCGTGGACAAGAACTGCTACTTCCCGCGCGAGCCCGTCATCATCATCCTGACGAACGTGGGGAACATCCCCCTCGTCCTTAGCTGGAGTTTCGAATGGGAAGTCGAAAGCGCGACCGGAGGCCTCGTCCACGTCTTCACGAAATTCACGCGCGAACGCTTCATCCTCGACCCCGGGGAGTTCGTCAACTTCACGTGGGATCAGACGTACAACACTCCGGACGGACGGTTCGGGCTATACGTGCCGCCCGGCAACTACACGGCCCGCGTGTGGACGCAAGTCGGTATTGCGCCGCCGGAACCCGTCATCCTCGGGGAAGCGACGTTCGAGATCGGGCAGTGCGGCACGCAGTTCGACGCGGGACGGGACATTGCGGTCAATGAGGGCGAGACGTTCCGACTCGAGCCCACGATCCAGTTCTTCGGAGACGCGACGATCACGTCCATCACCTGGGACGTCGACCTAACCTTCGATGCGAACGGGGATGGGAACGCGACGAACGACGCGGACCTCGTCGGCAAGAACCCCGAGCACGCGTTCGGGGACGACGGCGAGTACGACGTCATCATGAACGTGCGCGGATTCGGCAACCTGACGTCGAAGGAGCGGCTGGACCAGGACGTCGTGTTCGCGATCGACTCGTCCGGCTCCATGACTTCGAATGACCCGTCGGGACTCCGGAAGACCGCGACGAAGTCGTACGTCGACCGGATGATCCTGTACGACCAGGGAGCTGTGGTGGACTTCGACGACGACGCGATCCTCGTCAACGGACATCACCTCAGCACGAACTACGCGCAGGTCAAGGCGGACATCGATACGATCGACGCGGCGGGCGGCACGTTCATGGCGCCGGGACTTCGCGCATCCGCAGTCGAGCTACGAGACCACGGCGACCCCGCGCACCAGTGGCTCATCATCTACCTCACGGACGCGGACTCGCAGTCAATCCAAGACCAGTTTCAGCTTCCGGAGGCGATTCAGCTTGCGAAGGACCTCGGCATCCGAGTGTTCACAATCGGGCTGAACATCCCGGAGGACCTCGGCCGAGTCCGCATGGAGCAGATCGCAAACGAGACGGGAGGGAAGTTCTTCCCGGCCCCGACGGCGGAAGCGCTCGAGGAAATCCTGAGCGAGATCGCGAAGCAGATCAACGAGACGCGAGGCGGATACTTCAGCGTGTCCGACACCGTCACGGTGTCGGTCCTCAATGTCAATGCGACCGTGACGGGGTTTGTCGCACCCTTGGGCTGTGCGGACGAGGATGACGACGAAGAGGACGATGATGACGAGGACGACGGAGATGATGATGATGATGGCGACGACGGGGATGACGACGGCGAGGGAGAAGACGGGGACCGCAATCCCGCCCGCGACATCCTCGGACGGAGTGGCGGGGCCCGCGTCATGGACGATGACGACGGCGACGATGACGACGGCGACGATGACGACGATGATGAGGATCGGGACTGTGGCGATGAGGACGAGGAGGATGACGGGGAAGACCGTCATGGAGCCTCCCCGAATCTAATCTCCGATCCCGGATTCGAATCCGGCTCCCTTGTCCTCGTGCCCCGATTCGTTGCGGCGCCCCCGTCCTTTGGTTTCTGGACGGCGAGGGACAACCCCCCTCAGCCCCCACGGCTCGTCAATTCGCCGCAACCAGTGCACAGCGGCGCATGGGCCGCAGAAGTCGACACGCGAGCAGCGACCTATGGCGAGCACCTCATCCAGGACTTCACCACGAGCTCGGCCTCGTATGTCTGGACATTCTGGATTTACCCCATAGAGGGATTCAATGTCGTAGAAGTCGTGTACAATTGGGATCGAGGCGTCACGGGAAGTGCTGTCGTCGCAACGGCCTTGGAGTATGGGCCCGCAGGCACGGTGTTCCACGCTTGGGACACGCAGGCTAACTTCGCGCCGCTCTCCCCGGACTCTTGGCATGAGGTGACGATTGTCGCAGATGCCTGCTCGTTGGTCCAAGATTACCTCGTGGACGGCGCCCCAGTGGGGAGCATTCGCGCCAAAGGAGGGATTCCATCCGCCGGCAACGCGACAGTCATTCTGGGAGATGTGTCAAACATTGCTCGGCATGGCCTGTTCTACTACGACGATCAATCGTTCTCCGAGTTCGTTTGCGAGCCTGACGACGATGATGATGGAGGGGACGACGATGACGACGACGAGGATGGGCATGACGATGATGATGACGAGGACGATGAAGACGAGGAGGACGGCGGCTCTGGGGCCGGCTTCTTGTTCCTCTTCTACGGCAACGCGACGGACCCCGGCAGCGACGACCTGACGTTCACGTGGGACTGGGGCGATGGAACCATCGACGTCTTCACGTTCTTCCACAACGGAGTAGGCCCGGACCTGTTCCCGAGTCCGAGCGGCGGTCCGGCAGCGGTCAACTCGACAGCCACGCACGGATACACGCGCGCGGGGACGTACACCGTCATCCTGACCGTCACGGATGACGATGGCGGCATGGAAGTCCTATCCTTCACGGTCACGCGGCTCTGACCGAGGCACCGCCACCGTCCGAGCCGGGATGTCAGACTCGACGCCGGCGTCCTTGCGGGCGTCTCCGAGGCATCCGCCTGGCATACTCGTACGACTGTCGGAGCAGGTCCACCGCCACGGCGGGGGACAGGCCGTCCTCGACTTTCACGCGCGTGCGGAACCAACCCCAGCCTCGACTTGGCTGCACGGGCGTGGCGATCCCGCGCGAATCCCGGAGCTCGGCCCTCGGCGGCAGGAGGAACATCTCGATCCCTCTCTTGCCCGGTCGCACCTCCGCGAACGCGCGATTGGCGGCGGCACTGCGGAACGCTACCCAGCCCGACAGGTACTTCACCTCGAGTCGATCGCCCCGTCGGCCCGCGTGCGCCGCCAGCTCGCTGCGCATCGCCTTGAGGGCGCGCATCGTCTCCGGGCTCGCCCGGCGCATCACGCTCAAGCGACGACCCCCTTCCGCATGAGGAAGAGATATTTGAACCCGCGAAGGTAGAACCCGCGCTTCCTCGCGCGGTGCTCCCACATCGGCGTCGCGCTCCGGTCGTTCCGACGCGCGAGGCACACGATGTCCACGGGCACGAAGTAGCGGAGCAGACGCTCGTAGGCGCGAAACCCGACAGGGGTGAACCGGTGACGCCGGTACTCGTCGCTGATCACCCAGGCGAGCACGCCGTCCGGACGGAGGACGCGGCACACCTCTCGCGCCACCTCCTCGAGCGCGTCGTAGAACGCAGGCTCCGGGGCCGCCAGCCGGCCGAGACACCGCGGATCGTCCGAGTACCGCACGTTGTCCGAGTACGGCGGGTCCACGAACACGAGGTGTGCGCACGACGCGGGGAGAGGGAGGGCGCGGGCGTCCGCGGGCAGGATGTCCGGCCGCCGAGGAGAAAGGTCGAACCCGAGGGCTCGCCGTCCGAGAAGGCGGGCGGCGTCGAGCGCCGTCCCGGAGCCGGACATGGGATCGATGACGAGCTCCCCGGGTTGCGTGAACCGCCGGATCACGTTCAGGCACGCTTGGGCAGGGGTCACGCCGGAGAAGGTCGGGTCCCCGAGTCGCAGGCCTTCGAGGGACTGGTGGGCGAAGTCCCAGAGGGTCGTGATCTCCGGCGGCGGGAGCGCATACTCCCGGGACGGCGTGCGGGTTTCCATCGTGGCGGTCACGCACCCTCGAGGACGACGCGGGCGTACTTGGAGGATCGCCGTACCTGTACGCTTCACATGCGCAGCAGCGCTTCCGGTGTCCAGCCGAGGACCTCGATCTCCCACGTGCGCTCGAACGCACGGCCGGCCATCTCCGCGGTCAGGACCTCCATTACGCGAACGTGCACCTCGTCCGACACCGCCCATTGCGAGCTGTACGTCCTCATCGCGGCGGGCGCGAGGAGGGCATCTCCGGGAATGACTTGCGTGTGGCGGCCGACGGGCAGACGCAACGTCGGCGCCGCGCGTTCGATCATCTGCGGGGGGCGGATGCCGGGATGCTCGTAGCGGTAGCCCCAACGGGCCGCGATCTCCTCGTACCGCCGGATCGGGTGGTACACGTCTCCGGGTCCGTGCCCGGGAGGCGGGGCCTCCCCGCCTACGGGGCGCGTCGTGATCGTCTCGAGAAGGGTGACGAAGCGAGCGCTCGTGACGCGCGCGATCTCCCGCAACGCGACCGGCCAATCCCGTATCAGGTGAAGCATATGTATCCCCATCGTCGAGGGGAACGCGCGGTCCTTGAGTGGAATCTGGGTCGCAGACCCGAGGATGAGGTCACGACCGCCTCTCTCGCGGGCCCGCGCCATCATCTTCCCGGAGATGTCGAGGCCGACGACCCGAACCCCGCGTGCCCGCAGCGGGAGGGCGAACCGGCCGGTGCCGACGCCGACCTCGAGGACTCGGTCGCTGCCCAAAGTACGCGCGAGCGCCTCGACCGCGGCGTCCATGAGCGTGGGCGGAAGTCCGCGGGTTGCATCGTACACATCCGCGGCCCGGTCGAAGCTGATGCCCGCCACGGCGCCACGAAGCCGCACCTCGCACATCCCCCTTTCGGCGCGTACATGTAACGCAAGGTTAGTTCGCCACCCCGACCCCGTCCTTCCTTCGGGAGCACCATGGCGAGACGTGACGGCTCGGACAAGCGTGAGGCCCTCGTGAGGCGACGGACGATTGGGCGCATTCGATTGGCGGCGGTCGGCTTCGTCCTCGGGTGCGTGCTAGGGGCGGGCCTGGCGGGGGTCCTCCTCCGGCCGCCTGCCGATCCGGGACCCGGTGACCGAGTACCCCCCCATATCCTGACGGTAGAGCCGGAGGCCGGAGCCCTGCTCTCCGCGGGCAACGCGACGTTCCGCATTGCCTTTTCCGAGACCTTAGCGGCCCCGCCAACCGTAGCCCTCGAGGGTGCAAGGCCCATATCGATCGAGGACGAATCGTTCGACGGCGCAACCTGGAAGGGGGCCGTGACGATTTCGGACGGGGGGGACGGGAGCTACAACCTGACCGTCGCCTCCGTCCGCGACCTCGCGCGCAACGCGATGCCCGACCACGCGACGCCTTACGTGGTGGACACCGTGGCGCCGCAAACGCGTACCCACGTCCCGGCCGACCGGATGAGCGTCCCCTTCGACGTGACCTGGGATGCGTCGGACGGAAACGGCTCCGGCGTCGCACGCGTGGACCTCCAGTACCGCGACGGTACGGGCCCGTGGATCCTCCTCGCGACCGGTCCGGATGCTGCGGGCGGGTACACCATGGACCCAGGAGAACGCGAGGCGTCCTTCACATTCTGCGCGCGGGCGGTGGACCGCGCCGGAAACCGCGAGGGCCCTTGCGCGGACGAGGCGACCGTCGACTACGACGCGACCCCGCCGGGAGCCTCCCTCCTGCCGCAGCCGTACTGGGCTCGCGCGCCCGTCGAGGTCACCGGCATCGCCGCCAACAACGCCTCGGCGGCCGAGCTGCGCTACTACTTCGCCTCGGACAACACCACGTGGCAGGGCCCGTTCCCCGGCGGCAACGCGACGAGCCCGCTCCGCTGGACGTTCGCGTTCTCCTTCGGCGGCGGTCACTACCGCCTCTCCGCGCGGGGTCGAGACGCGCGCGGATGGGTCGAGACGGAACAGACGCCGCAGTCGGCCGAGGTCGCGCTCGGCCTCGACCTGGAGGCCCCCGGCTCGCGCATCGATCCCGTCGGCGCCTACTGGCACACGGTGCCGGTAACGACGTTCGCGAACGGTTCCGACGACCGCAGCGGCGTGGCCTCCATCGACCTGTACTATGCGTACCGTCCGAACGGGACCGCCCCGTGGTCCCCGTGGACGTTCGCGCTCACGAGGGTGCAGCCCCCGTGGACCTTCGCCTTCGACTTCCCCGGTGGCGATGGCCGGTACGAGCTGGCCACGCGGGCACGGGACCGCGCGGGACGCGAGGAGGCATTGCCGCCGATTGGGCAGGGCGACGTCGCCCTCGCATACAACGGTCACGTGCCGGAAGCCGCCGCGCTCCTCCTCCCGAACTTCATCGACCCCGCCACCACGAGGACGAACGTGACTTGGAGCGCCTCGCCCGCGCGGGACGTCGTGCGCTTCGAGGTCCACCGCGGCACGACCGCAACGTTCGCGCCGGACGGGATGGCATGTGTCAACTCCGAGACGTGCGTTGCTTCGCTGACGCGGGAGGACCGGACCGCATGGGTCCCCCTGCCCCTGGGGAACACGACGTATTTCGTCCGAGTCCGGACGATCGACGACGGCGGACAGACCGCGGACGGAAACGCCTACGGCGCAGTGTTCCACGGCCTCGGGTTCGACACCCCGAACTCGTATCTGAGCGCCGCCCCCCTCGCCGTCGGCATCGCCTGGTCGGAGCGACTCCAGTTCGTGAGCCTCTGCCAGGATTGCTCGGACGCGTTCGAAGTCACCCTTGCGAGGGGCGACGTGCTCGACCTGTCGCTGGCGGTGCCGTCCACGGGAGACTTCCGCCTCCGTGTCCTCAATTCCGCAGGAAGTACGATCGCGGAATCGAAACGCGTAGGCTTCGGCGTATGGGAATTCCTCCTGTACGAGGCGACCGCCGCCGGGACGTACTACGTCGTGGTGGACTGGTCCAACGTTTTCGGGCCGGGGAACCGGAACGAGGGATGGTACACGCTCGCCGCTGAGATCGTCTGACCGCCGTGGGGCGGAGCTAAGGCTTTAGCGCGCGGGCGCGTCGGGCGAACGTGGACGCCCGCCTCAGGATCGGCGCCTTATATGCGATGCTGTGCGGAATCTGGGGCTCCACGTGGCTCGCGATCCGCATCGGCCTCGCGGGAGCGCCGCCGTTCCTCGCCGCCGCCCTGCGGTTTGCCCTCGCGTTCGCCGTCCTCGTGCCTGTCGTCGTCTGGCGGCGGTCGCGGCTTCCACGAGGGCGCACGGAGTGGGCGCTCATTGCGTTCGTCGGCGTCGTCCTGTTCACGCTCGATTACGGCCTCATCTACTGGGGGGAGAGCGGCGGGGTCGGGAGCGGACTGGCCGCGATCCTGTTCGCGACGTTCGTGTTCCAGACCGCCCTGTTCGCGCACGTGCTCCTCGCGTCGGAGAAGGTGACCGCGCAGAAGGTCGTGGGGATCGGCATCGGTTTCGCCGGGATCCTCGTGATCTTCCGGGGCGAGCTCTCGACGGCGGGTCCGGAGAAGTTCCTCCCGATGCTCGCAATCGTCCTCTCCGCAACGTGCGCGGCGATCTCGTCCGTCGCCACGAAACGATGGGGGCGCGAGACGGACCACATCTCCTTCACCGCGCTCTCCATGGGGATCGGGGGCGCAGGCCTGTTCGCCCTGTCAGCCGCGGCCGGCGAACCGTGGAGCGTGCCCTCGTGGCCCGAGGGAATCCTCGCAATCATCTACCTCGCGCTCGCTGGATCCGTGGTCACGTTCGTCACGTACTGGTGGCTTCTGAAGCAGGTCGAGGCGACGACCGCCTCGTACATCGCGATGATCACGCCGATTGTGGCGGTGTTCCTCGCGTTCACGGTCGGGGGCGAGACGTTCGACGTGTTCGCCCTCGGCGGGGCTGCGGTGACGCTCGCGGGCATCTACGTGTCCACCTCGAAGCGCCTCGGGTCTTGGCGGCGATCCGATATTCCGGATTCGGCGGGCGCCGACCC
>Ga0209641_10004563_pt1 | contig 11431 bp, 10 predicted proteins | sample RifCSP16_1_FD_184022 | JGI IMG/M metagenome (GOLD analysis project Ga0209641, IMG submission 184022) | Soil microbial communities from Rifle, Colorado - Rifle CSP2_sed 16_1 (SPAdes) (version 2) | ecosystem: Environmental > Terrestrial > Deep subsurface > Rock core/Sediment | place: Rifle...
ACCGAGAGGGTCGATGCGCCCCGTCCGGCGAGGCGCCCGACCGAGGCGTACCCGCCGCGGTACGGTGAGGGCGGGCAACGAAGCCGGCGGGGATGCAGCGGCCCTCGAATGCCGGGATCTTACGGGAATGGATCTCTGGAGGCCGGCGAGCCAGGGTCCCCGGTCGTTGGGTTCCTCGTATCCGGGCGAACGACCGAGGCGCACGCCGCAGGGGATCCCGAAAGTCGAAGCCGGGAACGGTGTCCCCACGCAGGCTGGAAGCCGTGGGGATGAAAAGTTTTAAGAACGTCCCTGAACTTTTCCGAGGACCCTCCTCCCGCCCCCTCTCTTCGCGACGAAAAAGACGAAGAGGACCAGGAGGACAAGGAAATCGATCCCCAGAGCCAGCGGGCTCGGCGTGACCACGGGAGCAACGAAGACGAACCGTTCGACCAGGATCCCCAGCAGGACGGAAAGGGAAACCGCGAACACCACGTAGGGGTTCGTTTTCGACCGGCCGGGCAGAAGGACGAGAAAGGGGATGAAGAAGTAGAAGAAGACGATCGAGACGGTGAGTTCGCGAAGGGGGGACGAGGACAGCCTCGTCACGAGGAAGCTCACCTCCTCCGGGATATTCCCGTACCAGATCACGAGGAACTGCGAGTAGAAAAGCCCCGCCCACAGCAGGCTGAACCCGAAGAGGAGGATCGCCAGGTCTTTCATGTCGGATCGGCCTTCCGGCTCTCCGACCCGTTGCTGTCTCCCGTACAGAAACACGTAGAGGATGCCCGACAGGGCGAAGCCCCCGAACAGGGATTCGATGAAGAAATAGCCCCCGAGCAGCGTGCTGATCCAGGGATACATGAGGGACATGACCCAGTCGAACGCCATGAGGGACTGGGAAGCGACGAAGACGAAGAGGTAGAGGGCGGCGAGAACCTTTTCCCCCTCCTCCCCCCTTTCCGAGGCGAGGGAAAATCTCCTCGCGGAGAGATAGGCGAGCAGCAGCAGGGCGAAATTGCGCCCGACGAAAAACTTCTTGTCGAACCAGAGCCCCCTCCTCCCCGCCCACGGATAGGAATCCACGAAGGGGACCAGGAAAAGGAACAGGATCGAGACGAACAGAAGGAGGGGATAGACCGAGAGCAGCTCCCTCTTCACGGAGGCCACCCATCTGGCCTTGATCAGGGTGCCCGCCGCCACGGCGGCGACGCAGCCCTCGATGACCGTGGCCCAGAACAGAAGCGCCAGCAGAAGCGAGGCTCCGTCTTTCGCAATGGGGCCGAACTGGGTGAGGGCGACGAGAACCCCCGCGAGAACGCACATGCCGACCAGGCCGCTTCCTTGTCCCGGGAACCCCTTCATTTCGCCTCCTCCGGTTCCACGGTGATCACGAAGGCATTCCCGTATTCCTCCACCGACCGGATGCGCCGGATGCTCGGAAGCCGCGACAGGAGGAGGAAACCCAGGAAGGTGGAAAGGGCCCCGAACAGGATCGTGAGGGCGAAGGCGATGATGATGAAGGGGGGAATCGATACGATGGGCTTCCCCCCGACGATCAGGGGCCAGCTCAAGGTGGAGAGGATGGTGAAGGCGAACCCCCCGACGGTGCCCGACGCCGCTCCCGCGAGGGCGAAAACCTGGACATGGGAAGGCATGCGGGGAAGGATCTCCTCCACCTCCGCGACGGAGAAGGGAGTGATCACGCGGATCCTCTCCTTCGCCACGCCCTCCCGGACCAGGCGGCGCAGGGTCTTAAGGAACTCCTCCTTTTCGTGGAAGATCATCGGCTTAGCCATCAGAGGTGCTCCTTGATTTCCGTGATCGACAGCACGGGCAAGGTCTTCAGGAAGATCAGGTAGAGGGTGAAGAACATCCCGAAGCTCCCGAGGGTGATTCCCACCTCGACGAAGGTAGGCCTGTACATCTGAGTGTCCCACACGTACGGGTCGAAATCCCGGGCCAGGGAGGAGACGATGATGACGAACCGCTCCACCCACATCCCCACGTTCACCAGGAGGGAGACGCAGAACAGGTACGCGATGTTCCGCCTGAGCCTCCGAGCGAAAAGCGTCAGGGGAACGAGGGAGTTGCAGGTGATCATGGTCCAGAAGAGGGCCTTGTAGTGCCCCCAGGCCCGGTACCGGAACAGTTCGATCTCGAAAACGTTCCCCCCGTACCAGGCGAGGCCGGTCTCGACCACGTAGGCATAGGAGACGATGAGCGAGGTGAAGAGCAGGATCTTCGCGATGCTCTCGAAATGGTCGTCGGTGATGTACCGGTCCAGGACGAGGATCTTTCGCATGGGAACCACGAGGGTGATGACCATCGCCGTGCCGGAGAAGATCGCCCCGGCGACGAAGTAGGGGGCGAAGATCGTCGTGTGCCATCCGGGGAGGATGCTCATGGCGAAGTCCCAGGAGACGACGGAATGGACCGAGGCGACGAGGGGGGTGGCGAAGGCGGCCAGAAAGAGGTAGAGCATGTTGTAATGACGCCATTGCCTCCGGGTCCCCTCCCACCCGAGGGAAAGGACGGAATAGATCGTTTTCCGGATCCCTTCCTTGCACCTCCGCACGATCGCCAGGTCGGGGATCAATCCCACATAGAAAAAAACCACGCTCACCGTGAAGTAGGTCCCCACGGCGAAGACGTCCCAGATCAGGGGGGACCGGAAGTTGACCCACAGCTGCCTCTGGTTCGGGTAGGGGAAGAGATAGTAGAAGACCCAGGGGCGACCCAGGTGGATCAGGGGAAAAAGCCCCGCCACCATGAGGGCGAAGACGGTCATCGCCTCCGCGGGGCGGTTGAAGCTCGTCCGGAACCGGGCGCGGAACAGGTACAGGACCGCCGAAATCAGCGTCCCCGAGTGGGCGATACCGACCCAGAAGACGAAATTCGTGATGTAGACCGCCCAGTTCACGGGATGGGTGTATCCGGCCACCCCGAGGCCGACCCGGTACTGGTGATACCAGCAGAGGAAGCCGGAGGCCACGAGGGTGACGGTGAACGCAAGGACGAGGAGGTAAAGCCGCCCCGGTTTCCCCATTGCGGCGAGGATCTCCCGGTCGGCCCGGTCGTATTTTTCGGTCTCCGCCATCGCGTCAGCTCCCGGATCCCCTGGTTTTCCCGTGCAGGTAATAGACGGACGGATCGGTTCCGAGCGCCTCGAAGACCCGGTAGGCCCGGTCGGAACCGGCCAGCCGGGAAACCCGGGAATCCGCGTCGAGAAGGTTTCCGAAGACGATCGCCCCGGTGGGGCAACTCTGGGCGCAGGCGGTGGTTACCTCCCCGTCCCGGACCTTCCGGCCCTCGTCTTTGCCCCGGTCCTTGGCGGCCCGGATCCGCTGGATGCAGAAGGTGCATTTCTCCATGACCCCCACCCCCCGGGTCTCCAGGTCGGGATTCTGCATCCGGTTCAGCGGCTTTTCCCACCGGTGCCAGAACCAGTTGAACCGCCTTACCTTGTAGGGGCAGTTGTTGGAGCAGTACCTTGTGCCCACGCACCGGTTGTACACCTGGACGTTCAACCCTTCGGGGTTGTGATAAGCGGCGTACACCGGGCACACCGTCTCGCAGGGCGCGGCATGACAATGCTGGCAGAGCATGGGGAGGAATTCGACATCTCCCGCGTCGCCGTAGAAGGGCTCGATCCTAAGCCACGACATCTCCCGCCCTTTAAGGTGGTCCTTTTTCCCGACGACGGGCACGTTGTTCTCGATGTGGCAGGCGGCAACGCAGGCCGAACAGCCGTTGCACAGCGCGAGATCGATGACCATGGCCCACCGGTACTCCTCGTGCCCGTGCTCCGGGTAGAGGCTTACCCTTCCGTGGTGGTGTTTTTCGCCCTTGTGGGCGGGATCGGGGATCAGCCCCCTTCCCTGCTGGGAGGAGGAGCCGGAGAGGATGGGGACGGCCGCCATTTTCCCGGATTTCACGAGCCTGGCCCCGTCGATGTACTCGACCGCCCCCCCCGTCCTTTTCTCCGTTCGAAGAGGGGGAGAAGCCACGAAGTCGCGGAAGACTTGGTAGACACCGTCCTGGAGGCCGGGCTGCACCTTCACCGGCAGCACCTCCGACCAGTCGGCGGAGGAGACGGTCACCTCCTCCCTGTCTTTCAGCCCCGATTCTTTCGCCGTACCAGGCGAAACCGAGAGGAAGCGTCCATAGGAGATGGTGGTTAGGGGGTCGGGGATCTCGGAGAGGAGCGGCAGTCCCCGGCCGCGCCCGTCGTACGTGCGCAAGGACGGGGCCAGCACGAGGACGGGCCTGCCCAATTCCCCCGCCGAGCTTTTCATCCCCTCGAGGAGAGAGGCCGCCTTTCTCCCGTCAAGGAAGACCCGCTTCGCGGGGAAGGACTCCTCGACGTAGCCCCGCTTGAGGAACTCATCCCTTCCCTTTTTCCCGTATTTCCTCCCCCACGCGTCGAACAGGTACTCCCGGTATCCCGTCGGGGATCCTTCCCCCGATCCTTTGCCCATCAGCCGGAGCAGAATGTCGCCTTCGGAGAGCGTGTCGTGAAGGGGGTTAAGCACCGGCTTCACGAGGGAGACGACCCCCCGCCTCGGTTCGGCGTCCCCCCACGACTCGAGGGAATGGGAAAGGGGGAGGACCAGGTTTGCCTCCTGCATCGTCTCGTCGAGGAGGTCGCCCATCCCTACCGACAGTTTCGCCTTCCCGAGATTCTCCCGGAAGGAGTAGGCTTTCGGCAGGGAGAAGACGGGGTTGGTCCGCGAGAGGAACAGCACCCCCACCTCGCCCTTTCCCAACCGGCCGGAAAGATCTTCCATGTCCCGGAAGGTGCCGACACCCCCGTAGTTCTCCCCCCTCGCGAAATCGACCAGCCCGGGGATTTCCCCCGTGACCCACTGGATCATGCCGGCCATGGCCGCCACCTCGAGCCCTTCGGGATGGGCCGTGGAAACTCCGCCGGCGATCACCAGGGGGCGCCTCGCATTCGCGATGGCGTCCCGAATCTCCTGTAATCCTCCGACGGGAATCCCCGTTCCCTCCGAGGCGCTCTCGGCGGAAAGTCGCTGGAGGGCGTTCGCAACCTCGGGCGGGAGCCCGGGCCTCCGGGGTCCCCGATCCAGAATATGCCGGAGCATATAGGAGAGGAGGACCGCCTCCCGTCCCGGGAGGACCGCGAACCGTTTGTCGGCGTTTGCCCCGGTGAGCGACAGGTGCGGCTCAACATGGAACCAACGGATCTCCCCCCTGCCCCTTGCCCGGGAAAGTTTCCGGGTGCAGGATACGGGGCTTATGTGGGTCTCGAGGATATCCGCCCCGACCGTCAGGAGAAAATCGGCGTTCTCGATCCGGTAGTGGGGGACCTCGCGTTGCCCGAAGAGAAGACCGTTGGCCTCTTTCACCGCCGAATGGGAATAGACCTCGAACTCGGGAAGCCTCTCGACCGCGAGCTTCCGGCAGACCATGCCGGTCAGCGCGGAGAGGGAGCCGGTGGTCCTTCCGGACAGGTAGAGGTTTTTCCGCCCGGAGCCGCGGGAATCCGCGAGGGATTCCGATACCAGGGAGATGGCCTTCTCCCAGGAAATTCCCTGAAACTTCCCCCCGCCGTTTCGCAGCATGGGGTTTGCGATCCGCTTCGGGTGATACAGGCGGGTAAGGGAGGACTGCCCGCGGATGCACAAACCTCCGTCGTTCACCGGATGCCCCGGGGCGCCTTCGAGCTTGATCGGCCACCCTTCCCGCAGCGTAACCGACAGTCCGCATCCGGCGGGGCATTCGGTGCAGGTGGAGGGGGAAAAAATCGCCTCCCCGGGAATGATCCCCTCCTCCGGGGGGAGGATGGAGGAAATGAATTTCTTCGACCCGTTGCCGGAGCCGCAGGAGGAGATCAGGGTGGAGCCCGTCAGAACCCCCACGATCCGCAAGAAATCCCTTCGCTTCATCCTTAAGCTCCCTCTACTTGTGGCAGGTGGCGCAGTCCCGGGGCGCCCCCTTGGCCCGGTGGCAGGAAACGCACCATCCCATTTCCAGCGAGCCGACCCTGCGGATCTTTTTCATCGCGCCCACCATGCCGTGACATTCCGAACAGTCCACCCCCGCCTTGACGTGCCTCTTGTGGGAAAAGTAGACGTGTTCCGGCAACGAGTAGACCCGGATCCACAAGACGGGCCTTTTCTCCTCGTAATGCCGGGTGAGCTTCCTGATCTCCTCCCTCTCCGTCGCGATCGCCCGGTGGCAGGACATGCACGTTTCCAGGGCCGGAGCGCCCGCGTGCCTCGACCGGTCGACGTAGATGTGGCAGAAATTGCAGGGCAGGGAAAGCTTCGACACGTGGATCGTGTGGGGGAAGGCGATCGGCTGATCCGGGGCTTGTCCCCCCCGGTACCAGGAAAACCCGAGGGCCACCGTGATCAGAAGGAACACCCCGAAATATCCCGATACGGCGAGAAGGATTGCCGGTTTTTTCAGATTCCTCTCCAACGCTTACTCCCCCATCGGGGAAGGGTCACGACGACCCGCCGCCTTGCACCTGGCCGATCAGGTATTTGGCCACGGCATCGATCTCTTCTTCCGGGAGCCCGAGCTTCGGCATGGACGGGTAGTCCGGGTTCACCTTCCCCGGGTTGCGGATGAATCCTTTCAGTTTTTCCGGGTCGCCGCCGTACTTCGGCACCGCTACGTTGAGCGGCGGCCCGACGACCCTGATGTCGAACCGGTGGCACCCGGAGCATTTGGCTTCGAACACGGCCTTCCCGGCATTCGCGGCCGCCTGTCCGGCCGCCGTGGCCTCGTCCCGGGGCGCCTCCTTCGCGTGTTCCGTCCCGGCCGCCGGCGCCTGCAGGGCCAGGAATCCGATCCGGTCCTGGTAGGCGTTTCCGACCGCCGCATTGTCGTGCACGAGCACCGCGAAAAAGATCAGGACATACAGGGCGAGTACCCGGGCGCCCGGCCCGCTTTCCCCCTTCCCGGGGGCAAGGGCAAGGATCAGGCAGACCGCCAGCGATAACAGAAGGACGGCGGCCGAAGTCGCGAACACCGCTGCGGAGAGGGCGATCTCGGGAAGGGTGACCAGGTCGAACAGAACGAACACCGGCAGGACCAGGGTCGCGGAAAACGTGAGGATCGCGCCGAGATCGCGCACGAACCCCCGGGACCCTGCATCCGTCCCCTCCTCCCCCCCCGGCGACCGGCCACCCAGAAGGAGAATCACCCCTCCGGTCATCCCGAAAAAGAAGGCGAGGAACAGGAGAAATTTCACGACTGCGTTCCAGGAGAGGAGAAACCAGATCTGCTTCCGGAGAAGAGGCAGTTTCTCCGGGTTGAAGAGGATTCCGTACACGTTGGAAAAAAGGAAAAAGGCGAGGATCATCGCCAGCAGGCCGGCGGCCCCGATCCCGACGGGAAGAGGGCGAAGGTCCCTCGCGCGGTCCCAGTGCGATCGATACCGGCGGAGGAGGGAGAAACCGGCGAACAGGACCACGAGGATGGCGGACCAGAGATGCCACGACAGCGGGGTCGAGTCGAAGAGAATCCGCGCGTACGCGAACCAGACGAGCAGCAGGGGGACGATGCCGAACATGAAAAGGGGCCACCTGCGGATCATGACGGTCTCCATCAACTCCTTCGAGAAGCGCAGGTAGGCCGGGTCCCGCTTTTCCTTTCCGAGGAAGTTCAGAAGGAGGGAGACGGTCGAACCGCCGATGATGAACCCGACGAAGGGGATATGGAGGAACAGGACGAGAAACAAACCGTACCGAAGCAGGGAATAAAACTCCGTGGACAGCGGTTGCAGATTCCCCCAGGAGGCCATTCAGACCCCTTCTCCGGAGGAAGTCCTTTCCCGAGAAGAACGCCGAGAAACCATACGCCCCCTGGCCGAAGAATCCGTTCCGACACGGGAAATTGCTTCGGGTAACGGGCACTGCCAAAAAACCGGGTTTATCCACTATAAGATAATTCGTTCACACCGTTCAAATTGTTTCTCTCCGTTCCGCCCGGGAATGTAGGGACCCCGCGGGTTCGTGGCCCGCGACCCTTCCCGGCGCGGCGTTGACCCCCGGTGAAAACGGATCGACGGTCTGTGATAAAATGCCGCAGGAAGGGACGCCCTGATGTGCCGCATGCTGGCCTTCGCCTCCGACGAGCCCTTGGACGTGGCGCCGTATCTTGCCCACCTTGCGCGGCTTTCCGCCTGCGGAAACCTGGTGAACCGGTGGGAGAGGCGCCCGGGCGGGAACCATCCGGACGGGTGGGGGATCGCGTACCAAAGGAAAGGGGAAACCCGGTTGCTCCGCAGCGGGGAGCCCGCCTCCACCGACCCCTCCTTGGCCGGGGTCCGGGGGAGCGCCGACCGGTTCTTGGGCCACGTCCGGTATGCGTCCAACACGGAAACGGTCAACCCCGCCAACGCCCACCCGTTCCTTGCGCACGGGATCGTTCTCGCACACAACGGAACGTTCCGGGGGCGGATCGGGAAGGAGGCCGAAGGGCGCAAGGTGAGCGACACCCTCGTCTTTCTCGAATTCCTGGCGGACCGCTGGGGGGAGAGCACCCTTTCCGGGCTTTGGGAGGCGCTTTCGCGTCTTTTGGGGGACGCGGAACTGGTGGGGGCATACTCCGCCGCGAACATGCTGATTGCGAACGGAGAGTCGTTGTTCGCCCTCCGGAAGTTCCGCAGGGACGCGGACTACTATACGCTCTTCCTCCGTACCGAGCCCGGCCTGGTCACCGTGGCGAGCGAACCCCTGGACGCCTCCCCCGGGTGGCGCCCGCTGGGAAACGGGGAATTGGTCGAACTCTGCCTGCCGTCCCCCCGGTCCCTTTTCCTTGCCTCCGCGTCGTGACAACAGGATGACGCCCCCCGTCGACCTGCGATCCGACACCGTGACGCTTCCCTCCCCGGGGATGCGAAAAGCGATGGCCCGCGCGAAGGTCGGCGACTCCCAGCGGGGGGAGGATCCCTCCGTGCGGGCGCTGGAGGAATACGCCGCCTCCCTGTTCGGCAAGGAGGCGGGCCTCTTCGTCCCCTCCGGGACAATGGGGAACCTGGTCTCGGTGGCGTCGTGGACCCGGCCGGGGGACATCGTCATCGCCTCCGCAGCCTCCCACATCGCTGGCCGGGAGGGGCCGGGCATCTCGAACCTCGCCTCCGTCGCCATCCTGGGGATCGACGCCCCCGGCGGGATCTTCACGGCGGACGACGTCGCCGAGGCGATCGCGGGGGCCCCGCTGCGGAGCAGGGGGAAGGTCCGGCTGGTGGCCGCGGAGAACACCCACAACGCGGGCGGGGGGACGGTCTTCTCCATTACCTCGCTGCGGCGGATCCGGGGCGTCTGCCGCAAGGCCGGCATCCCGTTCCACATCGACGGGTCCCGGATCTTCAACGCATCGGTCGCCTCCGGGGTACCGCCCGCGGACTACGGGAAGGTATGCCACTCCCTGATGTTCTGCCTTTCCAAGGGGCTGGGGGCGCCCGTCGGATCGGTCGTCGTGGGCTCCCGGGAATTCATCGAGGAGGCGACAAGCGTGGGGCTCCGCGTCGGCGGGGGGATGCGGCAGGCCGGGATCGTCGCTGCGGGGGGACTCTACGCCCTGCGGCACAACGTCGATCGACTTGCCGGGGACCACGAGAACGCGCGGGCGCTGGCACGGGCGCTTGCGGAGCTTCCCGGGATCGACGTGATCAACTCCCCCGTGCAGACGAACATCGTCCTGTTCCGGTGGAGCATGCCCGCCATGTCCCTGCCGGATTTCCAGGAAGGGCTGAGCAGGCGGGGCGTCCTCGTGGACGACCGGGCGTTCCCGCTCTTCCGCGCGGTCACGCACCTGGGGATCGGGAAAAAGGAGATCGCCCGGGCTCTCCGGGCATTCCGTCAGGTATTCCGGTAGGCCGTCGGCAGGAAGGCGTAACCCGGGTCAGTGGAACCGTTCCTTCGAGCCGCGGGCGATGTCTTCGGCCACCTCGCCCACCGTCTGCTTCATCATCCGGTCCGTGATCTTCTTCGGGCTGTCACCCGAGGAGGACATCTTGGAGACCCAGTTGGTTCCTTTCCGTATGAACCCGCCGCCTCCGCCGACCTGCCGCTGCGCCTTCCCGCCGCAGTGCGGGCATTTTTTCAGTTCCGGGTCGGTGATCCGCTGCTCCTTCTCGAACTCCCCGCACTTTTCGCACTTGTACTCGTAGGTCGGCACGTCGTCCTCCCCCGTTTCGTTCCGTAACGGGTGCATTATCGCACGATTCCCCCGCCGCTGCCATCCGCATCGACCGCCGAATGCCCCTGCGCGAGGGAGCGTGAACCGGATGCGCTTAGGGGGGACCCTGGCTCGCGGAGGGGTCCCCTTAGGCTACGCTCGCGACCGTGCGCCCGCTCGCTGCCTCCGCATCGACCGCCGGATGCCCCTGCGCGAGGGAGCGTGAACCGGATGCGCTTAGGGGGGACCCTGGCTCGCGGAGGGGTCCCCTTAGGCTACGCTCGCGACCGTGCGCCCGCTCGCTGCCGGTTCCGCTCACCGGGGACATTCCTGATTCATCTCCGGGATACGGGAGAGGAGTGTCCCCGCCCATTCGCTCCACAGGCCGCCTCGTCGACCCCCCCGCATCGCCTAGGATCCCCGGTTACCGGCGCAGCAAGCCGAAGGAGCGGGGGCGCAGTGAGGTTAAGCGCAGCCGTGCAGGTTCACCGCACGGCGAGCCACGAACGGAGCCCCCCTCCGAGGCTGCGGAGCGAGACCTGCGCCTGCGGCGGGCGCCGAAGGGATCCCCCGAGCGGGAAGCCCCGGCGGAAAGGGCGACGGGGCCGAGCGGAATCGTGGATAATGGGAAAGAGCAAATCTTTCCGGAGGTCGCGCCGCTTGCCCCTGTTCCTCATCGCCTTCTTCGTGATCTACGGAAGCGCCCACACCTACGCGCTTCTCAAGGCGAAAATGGCCTTCGGGTTCGGGTGGGGGACAGCGGTCCTCCTTGCCCCGCCTCTCGTCGTGCTCACCCTCGCCCCGCTGATCGTCCATTTCCTCGGGAAGCACGGGATGGAGGATGCGGCGCGGGCGGCCTCCTGGATCGGGTACGTCTGGATGGGGCTTCTCTTCTTCTTCACCTGGATGAACCTGGCCGTCGACGCCCTCAACCTCGTTGCCCGCCTGGGGGGAGCGATCTCCGGGAGGTGGGGGGCCGCCTCTCTCATTTCCGGGAGGGCGCCGTTTCTTGCCCTGGTCGCGCTTTCCGTCGCACTGGGGGCCAGCTCATACTTCGAAGCGCGGGACATCGGCGTCGAGCGCGTGCGGATCCTCACGGACAAACTCCCCGCGTCGACTCCCCGCGTTCGGATCGCGCAGATCTCCGACGTTCATCTCGGTCTGCTCGTACGCCACCGGAAGGCGGAGGCGATCGCCGATCTGATCCGCGGGGCCGATCCCGACATCCTCGTCTCGACGGGAGATCTGGTCGACGCCGAGATCAACCACCTCGAGGGGCTGGCGGAGATCT
>Ga0209641_10004569_pt1 | contig 11425 bp, 12 predicted proteins | sample RifCSP16_1_FD_184022 | JGI IMG/M metagenome (GOLD analysis project Ga0209641, IMG submission 184022) | Soil microbial communities from Rifle, Colorado - Rifle CSP2_sed 16_1 (SPAdes) (version 2) | ecosystem: Environmental > Terrestrial > Deep subsurface > Rock core/Sediment | place: Rifle...
GCCGAGCAGCATATTGCTGACGCATCGGTCGACTGCGTCATAAGCACCTGTGTCTTCCAGCATTTCCCATTGTGCGAGTATGCCGACGGCGTGTTGCGATGTTTGCGTCGCATCCTACGCCCGGATGGATTCGGCATGATTCAGACGCGGTACTTCCAACCTGGCGACGACTGCGATCCGACCAAGCAGGCAGACGAATATGCGCAGCGTTACATCACGTCGGCAGCGTGGCAGGTTGCTGACTTCTGGGCGCAGCTTGAGGCGTTTGGGTTCGACGTTGTCGATGTCGTTCTAGAACTGGAACCGCAGTACGCGTTCTATCGCGTTGTCGCGGCAGCCGGCCCCAAGTAACCCATGCGCCAGCAGTTCTACCCACCCCAAGATCTCGCAGTCATCCTGGCGGAGATTGCGCGTAGGGAGGCTGAGCAGAAGGCGGCTGCTGCGGTTGTGCCGGGCAACGACAACGGGATACCGTTTTGCCCGCACACCCCGACGCCGAAGCAAGCCGAGTTCCTTGCGCTCGACGATACGTTCGAAGTGTTCTTTGGCGGCGCGACCCGTGGAGGTAAAACCGACGGCGCGCTGATGTGCTTGCTAAAGTACGTGTATGTCCCCGGCTATGCGGCCCTAGTCTTGCGCCGAACCTTCAAGCGACTTGCGATGCCGGACGCCATCATGGCGCGCATGATGAGCTGGTTGCGTCCGCACTTTGGCCGGCGTGGTAGCGCTGTCCACTGGGACCATGAAAACCATACGCTCACGTTTGCATGCCCAGGCGGTGGCTTCTCCACGATCACGTTCGGGTACTTGGAACATGAGAACGACAAACACAATTACGACAGCACGCAGTTTCAGACCATCGTGTTCGAGGAGCTGACTGAGTTCGTCAAGTCGCAGTATCTATACCTTTTCACACGCATGAGCCGACCAGAAGAAGGGCCGGCGTCAAAACTTCCGATGCGCATGCGGGCGACCGGAATGCCAGGCAACATCGGGCATCAGTGGGTCAAAGAGCGCTTTGTGGATCCAGACACCCGAGAGCCGGACGCGGCGTTCGTTCCAGCGAAGCTCGAAGACAACCCACACACGAGCCAAGAAGTCTACGAACGCAGCATGTCGAAGGTGGACCCGTTCACTAAGATGCGGTTGCGTTACGGGGTATGGGACAACATCGAGCCCGGCGATTTCTTTCACACCGACCGCATTACGCTAGTCGACAAGGCGCCGAGCAACATCATTTCGTGGGTGCGCTACTGGGATTTCGCCGGCAGCGAACAACCTGACCCGCTCACAAAGGCGCGCCGTGGCAAAGACCCAGACGCCACTTCATCGTGTTGGATGGGTCTTGCCGCCGACAAGTCGGTCTGGATCCTGGACTCGACAGAAAACCGCTGGCATGTCGATGTGTTGCCAACCCAACTCAAGCTACAGGCAGACGCGGACGGTCGAGCCACTGCCATCCGATTCGAGGAAGAAGGGGGCGCGTCTGGCAAATACGTAACCAACGATCTGAAGAAGCAGCTCCGCGGTTTCAAGGCGGAGGGTATTCGATCGACCAAAAATAAGATGATTCGCGCTAGGCCATTGGCCAGCGCCATTCACAACAACCGCGTATACGCCGTGCGCGGACCACGGATCAATAACCTGCTAGACCGGATGCAGCAGTACCCCTACGTGGCTTTCGACGACGTGATCGACTCTGCATCGGGGGCTTTCAACAGTCTGGAAGAAACCGTTGTCGCCACCGGCAAGCTCTACACCAACCCCAACCCCGGCAACTCATTCTCTGGCAGCCTGTTCGACGATAACCCAAGTCCAAGAGACCGCGTGCGCGTTGTCCGAAACTCCACCGACAAGTGGGGCTAGTTTCCGGATTGGGTATAAATACCACTTGCAACTAGCCCACCCTAGTAGCCTGTGGGCGACGTTATGCAGCTGTTCGAGCGGCCTTTGCTGCTACCCGATCAGGCCAGTCGACGCGCTGGGATCCCGTATAGCGAACGCCGCCGGTCAACCAACAACTTTGGCAATCTCCTCGCGCCGCAGCTTCGAGGCATCCTCGACAAGCTGGATCGAGGTGAGCCTGAAGACTGGGTAGACCTCAACGAGTTCGTCATCGGGTCCGAAGGGTTCATGCTGAACCTGTACAGTTCGCGCATCTCGCGTGTCGTGCAGGCCGAGTACATGGTCACGCCGAATAAGCACGGCGACCAAGCGCTCGCCAAGGATGCAGCGGACTTCATCAGCGAAGGGATTGGACGAGTCACAGGCTGGCGCACGTTCATGCGTGAGTCACTGCATGCGATCGGGCCAGGGTTTCAGCCGCACCGGATGGCGTGGGATTACGACCGGTCTACGCAGACGTTCTACGTGCCGGAGTTTCTGTATCACCACCCGCATCGCTTTCGGTATGACGATCAGTGGCAGCTACGCTTGTACGATCGTGGCCAGAATCGAAGCCGCGAGAACATGTACGGCGAAGCGTTGATGCCCAACGAGTGGGTCATCCACACGCACAAGGAGCAGGCTGGCTATCCCAACGTCGCGGGCGTGATGCGCTCCTGCATCTATCACTGGATGTTTCACCGGTGGGGAGACAAGTTTTGGGCGCGATTTACCGAGAGATTTGGGTCACCGTTTGTCTATCTGCAGGTCGTTGAGAACGCTACCGACGCCGTGCGCGCCGAAGCGTTGTCCAAGCTCGAGCAGTTCTCGAATGAACACGTAGGCGTTGTCGAAGCGGGCAACGAGATCAAGCAGGTCGAAGCGTCGGTCACTTCGGGTAGCACGTCTCAACACGAGATCTTCATCAAGTACCTGGAAGCCTCGATCACCAAGGCGTGGCTCGGCGCATCCGACGTGACTGAGCAAGGTGCCACCGGATCACAAGCTGCTGTGGAAACACGCGTCAGCGCGCTCACTGATCCGAAGATGGTCAACGACGGGCTGATGTGGGCCGAGACAATCCAGGGCTCGTACTTCAGGTGGATGCTGGAGAACAACCGCCACAAGTTTGGTGGCAAGGTTCCGCCGATCCCTGAATACGTGTTCAAGACTGCGAGTGACGAGATTGAGACCGACTCGCAGGACTTGGCGGATCAGAATCAGGACGAGCGGGAGAGCGATGGCGGGAGGCCGTATGATGTGCGGAGTGATAAGCCAGCGCCGGCGTTGCCAACGAAGGCAGCTGAGCCCGTCATCAAGCCTTCTTCCACGGCGAACGCAACACCAGAGGCGCGTGGCGCTCTTAACGGGGCGCAGGTATCCTCGCTGATCGAGATCACGCAAGCCGTGGTCAACGGGCAGCTGCCACGAGCCAACGGTGTGAAGATGATGGAGCTCGCCTTCAACATGTCGCCCGCCGAAGCGGAGTCGCTGATGGGCGAGGTGGGCCGCGGGTTCCAACCAACCGCGCCAGGACAGCCCGCGCCCGAGGTCGCGGCATCCGTCCCAAAAGCATTGAGCCGTCAGGCGTCCAGCCGGCGGCCGAAGAAGATGACGAGCCGCTCAACGAAACCGACACAGCCGACTGGTACGCACTCGACCAGCGCTCTCGAGCAAGCGCTACGCGGAGAATTGGTAGACCCAACGCGCTAGTTGTTCGGACCGTCTTTAGGGTTGCCGAGTTGTTTACAGTTGCGCGCGGTGAAGTTGCCAAGCTTGTCACTGACGCAAGCAGCGCCGCGGATGTTGGCAAGCGCTTGATCGCGTGGCGCGGCGACACCGCCATCTATTCGCAGCTTGGCGATTTGCTGTTCATACCCGCGCTCATGGCCGACATGGCTGGGCAAATGATGGTGCGTGATCGTGACCCGCTGATCGCAATGGCATCCAAGCCGTCGCGCAAGTTGGCGTTTCTCGATCTGCCATGGGTCGAAGCCATCGAAGAGTTCAAGCGCAAGGGCTTGGCGTCTCCTGACGAGTACTCCTCGATGGTCGCGTTTCGCGCTGAGGAGTCTGAACGAACCCGCGCGCGCATGCTGGAGAACGTGCAGGCGTTTGTGCAAGACGCGCTGCTCAAGTCGCTCGAGACAGGTGGCACACTCAAGGGGTTTGCCGCTGACATCGAGGCCGGCAAAGAGACTCTCGGCATCGTCGACAAGGATCCTTGGTACATCGAGCGCGTCTTTCGCACGAAGATTCTGGGCGCGTACGGCGACGGTCGCTTCAAGGCCATCACCGATCCCGATGTGATGGAGGAACGGCCGTTCACGCAATATCGAACAGTCGGCGACGTGCGCGTGGGAGATGATCATCGTCCGCTAGATGGTTTGGTGTTTCGCACCGCAGACGCTATTTGGCATCCAGTGCGTCCGGTGAAGCGACCCAACTGCCGTTGCAGCATGGTCAGTCTGACCGCTGAAGAAGCTTCCGCCTATGCAATCACAACCGAGCTACCAGTGTAGTGGAAGACATGGCGAGCCAGAACCGAATAGCGATCTGCGGCGGTCCTCGATGCGGCAAGACGACGCTTGCGACAAGGCTTCATACGCTGCTTGGTTACGAGCTAATCAGTTGCGACGACTTCATTGGCATGGGTTGGTCAGAGAGTTCGGCGTACATCGCAGACCAACTGCTTGCGGCAGACCGTTTCATTGTTGAAGGCGTGCAGGTTGGTCGCGCATTGCGGAAGATGCTGACGCGAGATCCAACACGCAAGCCCGTTGACATGATCCGTGTGCTCAACGATCCGTGGGTTGAACAGACGCGCGGCCAAGTGGTTATGGCGAAGGGTTGCAGAAGCGTGTTCGCGGAGATCGAGCCAAAGCTACGCGCGCTTGGCGTCGCCATCATCGGTTGACGTCGGCACCTTAGTTGAGCCTGCGCGATGTGGCGAGATGGTCAGAAACAAAGCCCGGCTCACCTTTGCGGGTGAACCGGGCCTTGACCGAACAGCAGCAACCCACCTGACAACAGCAACGCACCGTGACCCCTGAGGTATAGGCGGGCACCAGAGAAGCGTCAACTACCCACCAGCCCGATGCCCGCTAGATCACGGTGGCCGAATGCCGCCGACGCGTCAATGGTGGGAGTTGAGGCTACTGGTAGAGTACGTCGGATAGCAGAATAGCCCGCATGCCAGTAACGCGCTCTAGGCTGCGCTGGATCTGGCGACGACCTAGCCGATCATCTCCGCCGATTACCCAGTGCACGCCCGGCACACGTTTGCGCGCCAAGGCTACGATAGCGAAATGCACGTACTTCTGAATCATATCCACGTCGATTATGTCGTGTTCGCTTGTCTTACGGCTGCTCTCGAGCAGGTCTACCCAAAGCAGTTGCCAGCCGTGGGACGACAGGTAGTCAGCTCGCGTCTTTAGTTTATGGTCAAGCATGTTCCATGAGCGCTGGACCTCTATTGCCAGACGCGAGTCTGGAATGGCGACGTCGATGTTGTAGCGACCGACTGGATATTGCGGAACGCAAGACACACCCATATCTCGGATAGCTTGAGTGATGCGTTCTTCACCGAAGCCTCTCGACAGACCGGTGCAGAAACTTGTCCACGCGCGCTTTGTCGGCCATTCGTCGGGGTGTTGATAGGTTGCCGTCATGGTGATTCAAGCAGCATAGCCACCGAGTTGCTGGCTGGCAAAGTACGAAAAACCTCAAAGTAAGCTCGAAATACCACAAGACACTGCATCACGCTCACTTTCGTGACGTTCGAGCCAGCGGTCTACGAGTGGAATGACAAGGGTCTCAAGGCCCGCCGTCTCATGTCTCTCGTGCAGCTGGGGGCCGAGGTCTTCGTCAACGCGAAAGCGATGAAGACTGCGCCGCTCAATCCAGATGCGCCGCTTGGTTGGGTAAACATAGCCGTTGAAGGAACGTGGAAGGGTCACGCAAAAGGCCCCGTAACGTTCAGCGCCGAAGTCTTCGATCAGATGATCGCGAACTTCGGTAAGCGCACAACGCCTATCAAGTTCGACTACGAGCACCAGTCCCTCGACAAGAGTCTGCCCGCAGGCCCTCGCCCAAGCGCGGGCCACGTGCACGACCTTGAGAAGCGCGACGGTGAACGCGGTGTCGAACTGTGGGCATTGGTCGAGTGGACCGATCGCGCTGCCGCGTTAGTGCGCGAGCACGCCTACAACTTCTGCAGTCCAGTGTTCCACATGGACAGCATCGATCGTGTCACCGACAAGCCGCACGGCGCGGAACTGTTTCAAGTCGGGCTGACGGACGATCCGTTTCTCGACGGCTTGCATCCAATCCAACTGACGAGGCTCGCAGCTATGACCGCTGAAGAACAGAAGAAAGCCGACGACGAAAAGGCCGCGATGGCCGCTGCCGACGCCGACAAGAAAGACGCTGTCCCGTGCGCGGACGACGCGGTCAAGGCCGATGGCGATAAGCCCAAGGACGAAGAGCCCAAAGCAGCGGCCGCAGAAAACGCAGTCGACGACGGCTCAAGCGCCGACATGAACGCGCTGCTCGAGATGCTGGCCGAAGCTGCCGGCGGCGACAAAGCCGCAACACTCGCCGCGCTCATGGATAGCGCCGATCAACTCGTCGAGATCATTCAAAAGAAACTTGCCAAGGACGGCACACCCGCAGAAGCGAGGACTCCGATGTCAGCTACCGAAGGAACCAAGACCGTACCCGTGAAGATTGCCGCCGATGACGTGGCTGCGCGCGCCGAGCTGCGCCAGTTGCGCGCTGACAACAAGACCATGTTGTCGCGCCTGGAGAGTCTCGAGAAGAAGAACCAGTCCGACGCTGCTGCTGCCATCGCTGACAAGGTGGATGAGAAGATCGCCGGCGGTTACATCGACCTTGGCGATAACGCTGACGAGGCGCGCAAGGACGCTATCTGGATGTTCACCACAGACCCGGCGCGAGCCGAGCGTTTGTACAGCAAGCAGAACGTTCCCGTCGGCAAGGCGAAAAGGTCAGCCGATGGAAAGCCGACCAACGACGCCACCCCGCTCACCGTCGAGCAGCAAGTGTCCGCGCTGAGCAACGACCAGCAAGCCGTCTACCTGGCGCTCTCCACATTCCGAACTCCGCAAGAGGCGCTCAAGGCGACGCTTGCTCGCACCGCGTCTTCGTAACCAACCAATCAAGTTCAGCCGTCATCGGTCACGTAGCAGGAGAAAAGACACATGGCTCTATCAGCAAATCGAGCGCTTCAAGTCCGTAACACCACCGGCAAGCGCCTCTACAGCAAGGTGATCAAAACCGGCGTCAAGTTCTGGCAAGGCGCCATCGTGTGCGTCAATGCCGCAGGATTGGCAGTCGTGGCCGCGAACTCCGCGACCATGGAGTACCTCGGCATCTGCGATGCGGAGTGCCTGACTGGAAACGGCACGCGCACCGTCACGGCGTTCGACAACGTCGAGATCCACATCACCGGCGCAGACGCCAAGACCAGCGTCACCGCCGGTCACGAAGGTGAGATCGCCTACGCGTTCGACGACGCGGCAGTGCACGCGGTCAACACGCTGGGACCACAAATCGGCGTGTTCGTTGAACGCGTTGGAGCGAACGACGTTTGGGTTGCCCTGCGCATGGGCGTCATGGCGAACGGCGCGTAATCAACCTCTGCCTGACGAAGGACGTAGGAAAAAACAATGGGCACTCCCGGAACAAATCTGGATATCGCGGCAGGGATCGGGGCGGCGAAGGTCACCTTCGAAGAGTCCTACATGGACTTCTACTCGAAGCCGTACGCTGGCTTTTACGAGATGTACACCGAGCGCTTCAGCGCCGGCAACAACGAGGAACTGGAGCAACAGTTCATCACCAACCAACCCACCGTGCGTGAGTGGTTGGGAGCTCGTGTCGAGCAGTACGTCAGGCACTACTCGCAGCGCACCAAGCTGCGAAAGTGGGAGGTCACCTATCCCGTCAAGCGCACGCAGTTGCAGTACGGGGGCCAGCTTCAACTGGTCGCCAAGAACCTGCGCAGCTGGTTGGGCGGAGTGGCCATGGGAACCTACGATCGTATCGCGGTTCAGTCCGCGCTTGATCTCGGGTACCTCACCAGCGCAGCCGCGGCCGTTGGTCCCATCGGGTTCGACGGCGTGGCTCTGTGCTCCACCGCGCATCCGCACGGTCCTGCCGGCGCGAACCAATCCAACCTGAGCGCGACCACGCCGTTAGCATGGGGAGCGTTCGACACGTTGCGCCAAGCGATGCGTGAGAAGCGCCTCGAGAACGGCGAGCCCGCAGGCATCAAAGCCACGCACATGCGCGTGGGTCCTGCCAACGAACGCAAGGCCAAGGAAATCGCGCAAGCCAAGGACCGCTTGGTGTTCACAGACGCGACCGGAGCGGCAGTTACTCCTCCCACGATGGCAGTGCAGAACGTGACCCCGTTCCAAAACGTTTGGGTCGGTGAGGTCACCGTCATCGTCGACGACCGGCTGACCGGAAACACCGCCTACAACTGGGATCTCATGGATCTCAGCCATCCGGGAATGCGCCCGCTGATCATGGTCGAAGGCCGCCCGCTCGAGCCGCATCACCAAGATCAGATGAGCGACGAGCGTCGGTACAACCACGATGAGTTTCTTTACGGCATGGAAGGCGAGTGGGTTTTCGACGCGGGTCACTGGCTGACCATCCACCGCGCAACCTCGACCACCTGATCAACTACGAAAGCTGAATCTATGGAAACGCAAACAGTAGAAGTTACCCCGCCGGCATTTGTTCCCAACAAAGCGCTGTCGGGTGAACCGCGCAACCGCGAGAAGATGTGCCGCGTGCGTATCGACTGCACCACGATGGGGCAAGCGTTGCGTAACTGCGTGCTCAGGCTCGGCGTGCAGACGATCATGGTTTACGAGTCCGAGGTGCCAGGGCTGAGCGCGTTGGTAGAACGCGACACCCAGAAGCTGGAGTCGGCGATCGAGGACTACGAGACCAACCTCAACGAGTACTTGAATGCCGGTCTCGAGAACATTCCGCTCGACGCTGTGCTCGAAAAGATGAAGCAAGAGCGGGCGCTGACCTATCCCGGAAGCGTGCCCGCCACGTTCCGCAGTCGGTTCAAGCGCGACCTATTGCCGTTCCGCTCGTTCGAAGTGCTGGAGAAAGACCTGCCGTCGCCCGAAGAAGAAGAGCGCATCTCGATGGAGACCGCGAACGCCCGGCACATCACTCGCGCCGTGGCGGAAGTCATGACGCAGATGCAGCAGGCCAGCAAGAACACCAAGAGCAGACGCCTACATAACGACAGCCTACGTGGATGCGCATATTGGCATTGACCTTCGTCAGACCTGGTTCCCGGTTGCGACCGAACTGACCACGCTAATCGAAGGTGCGACCGGCTTCGTCCAGTCGTACCTACGCAACTCGGGATATTCCACGCCATCGTCAACCACTGACGAGACCGTGAAGATGGCCGTCATGGGCGCGCTCTGGCAGATGGCCGCAAGCCGTCCTGCAACCACGGTGAAGCTTCCGGAAGATTGGAAAGAGCACCCGTGTAGAAAGGCGTACGTCGACATTCTCAACGGTAGCGTGCAGCTAACGCATGCGCTCAACACACGATCCGCTGTGGGCGGCGTGGCATTCACGGCCGGCACGGTTGCTGGCTCTACGAGTGGTCGACCCGCTGTCGCCACTCACACCGCGTTGCTTGGTTACTAGCCATGGAAGTGACAGCCAAAAACCTCGACGAGACGATCCAAAAGCTGAAGGCGAAGTCAGCCCGGCTCAAGGACATGACGCCTGCGTTCAAGGCGTTTGGCTCTTTTCTCGAGAAGGGCACCGACGATTGCTTCCAGAACTCGGCGGACTGGGATGGCAACGCGTTTGATGACCTGGCCGTTTCCACGATCGACGCGCGCATTGCGAAGGCCGGCGGCTTCAAGCGAACCAAGTCCGGCAAGTTCACCAAGGGCGCTCGCAAGAAGCAGGCGGCAATGGCGGCGACTGGAGGCATCAAGATCCTAGTCGACACCGCGCGAGCTCGAAATAGCCAGCACACCGAAGCAAGCAAAGATTCCTTGAAGTGGTCAGCAATCGGCTACATCGGCCCGCACATCACCGGCAGCGAAACCGTTGTTGGCCGACCACCGAAGCGCAACGTCTCCCCATTCGAGAAGGTCGGCGGCGCGTGGAAGCTCAACATAAAAGCCAACGCTGAACTCAATCGGTTGGTCGTGAAACATATCCGCGGGGAAGGATCGGTGGCGTGATCTATGCCGCCTACATCCGCGCAGCCATCAAGGCCGTCATGACCGGTACCGCAGGCATCACGCGCACGGTTCCGCCGAACATGTTCGAGCCCGGCGTGTTTGCTGGCCAGCCCGATCAAGCGCAGCAGGCTAAGACGCTCGACAAGCGTTACTACCATCGCTTCGACGTCAAACTCTCCGCGTTGCTGCCGCATGCAATGTCACCGCTGTCGAGCAACGGCAACTACCGGCTGTCGACGCTGCCGATCGAGATTCCGATCACGACGTGGCTCAAGACCACGGCGCAAGAAATCAACCGTGACAACACGCTGGCCCTGATCGAAGGCGACGCGGACACGGCCATTCAGGCTCTTTGGTACCGCGACAACCTGCTGCTGTCCCCGAGCGGAGAAGCTACCAACATTGTCAGCGGCATGATGCACGGTCCCGAAGGTAAGAGCTGCCCGACGTGGGAGCTGATTGACGAGGACTGGGGCAAGCACCTTTTGCGCAGCCGCATCCGCGGGTCTGTGTTCGTCAACATCACACAGGCGGTGGCTTAGATGGCTGGACAAGTCGTTGAGAACGTTCGCCGTGCGCGCTGGGCCGTCGAGCCCAACGGTTCGTTTGCAACGGAGATTGCGATCGGCTCGTTCGTTGACAGTCGCATGACTGAAGACAGTCTGAAGCTCGAGCTGATGAACCCGCTTGAGACGCCAGGCATCTTGCAGCAGCACCTCGACGGCTACCCGTCCAAGGTGTTCATGCCGAAGTCAGCGAAAGCTGGCTTTGCGTGCAACCTCGCCGGGCAAAACCGGTCTGTCACGGGCGCCAACAGCACCACGCCAAACGATTCAATTCCACTGATCGTGGTGTTCGGCGCGGAGTCTCGTGGCGCTGGCACAACGATCAACGACGCGAGCGCGACCACAACCGCGTTCACGGTGGCGAGCGCATCGGGTCTCAGCCAAGGTGGCGCGATTGCCTTAGCCACCGGCACGGGCGGTGCCATGGAGTGCCGCGAAATCAAGACTATCGCCGGTAGCGTGGTGACGCTGAAGCTTGCCCTCACTTCTGCCCCGGCCAACGGCTCGCAAGTCTACGGCTGCTGGACGTACTACCTTGCCGCCATCGACGGCGGCACCGCTGTGTCGATGCAGCTCGCGTGCGAAGGTCAGGACGACAACGACCGTTGGCTGCTCAAGGGTGGGCAGATCGCGTCCGCGCCGAAGCTCGACGTGGCGCCCGGAACGATCCCCAAGCTTACCTGGGACTTTCTGTTCGCCGATTGGAAGTAT
>Ga0209641_10004570_pt1 | contig 11425 bp, 8 predicted proteins | sample RifCSP16_1_FD_184022 | JGI IMG/M metagenome (GOLD analysis project Ga0209641, IMG submission 184022) | Soil microbial communities from Rifle, Colorado - Rifle CSP2_sed 16_1 (SPAdes) (version 2) | ecosystem: Environmental > Terrestrial > Deep subsurface > Rock core/Sediment | place: Rifle...
GGAATGGATACAGAGGGACCTGGGACAGCTTCGCCCTCATCGACCGTGCCTCCCCATGCAACCGTTTCAGCGCATCCCGCCCAAGAGCAGATTCCGCGTGCTTGCCTGTCCCGGCCCTTGAAGGGCCATAGGCATCCGGCAATAGGTCATAGTGTATCTCGGAGGCAGGCCGGATGGAGATTCTGCCAATCGGCGCACCGAGGATCCCCGCCGACCTCATTACCCTGCCGGAGACGGGAGCGGAGCCCCGATTGACATGACGAGCCGCCCGGTCATCATCGTTCTGACTTACAACGGGCTTGACCTGACGCTCGACTGCCTTCGGTCCTTGGATCGGCAGAGAGACGCCTCCTTCGATGTGCTGATCGTCGACAACGCCTCGCCGGACGGTTCGGGCGAGGCCCTGCGCCGCCAACGACCCGACATCGAAGTGTTGCAGGCCCCGTCGAATCTGGGATATGCAGGGGGCAATAACCTGGGCCTGCGTCACGCCATGCAGGCCGGAGCTGGGCCGTTCCTGCTGCTGAACAACGACACGCTGCTCGAGCCCGACTGCGTTCGGACCCTGCTGGCGGCACTGGAACGGCAGCCGGGCATCGGCGTCCTCGGCCCGATGGTCTACACGTGGGGCAAGGGCAAGACGATCAGCTCCGCCGGCGGGCGGATTGACTGGCGCCGTGGGGACGCCATGAACGTTGGGGCGGGGGAGTCCGACGATGGACAATACGGCCCTCGCCCGGTCGACTTCATCAACGGCTGCGGCCTGCTCATCACGCGCCAGGCCATCGAGAAAGCCGGCCTGTTGGACGAGCGCTACTTCATGTACTGGGAAGAAACCGACTGGTGCACGCGCGTCGGCCGATCGGGATTCGCCGTCCAGTTTGAGCCCGGGGCTAGGCTCCGTCACAAAGCCACGATCCAGTCCTCCGAGCTTGGGGCGATGGCCCTGTACTACGTAACGCGCAACCGCGTCCTCTTCTTCGGGAAGCACGCGCTCGGTCGGCGGAAGCTGCGGACCATGCTGCATGTGCTTCATGGCGCCTGCCGCGGCGTCTGGCAGGAGACACGCCGAGGGCGAACAGAGCATGCGCGTGCCATCCGCCGGGCGATGTCGGATGCCCTGTGGGGGCGTTGGGGCGCAGCGTCCGTCGATTGAGCTCGCCAGCGCCGCAGGCGGTCCCCGCTATGGTTCGGGCGGTGACCGCCGACGCCGCCTTCTCAAGTTCCGTCGCACAGCGGACCCGAATCGCCGCCCAAAGGGCGCGGCTGACCACATCATGCGCGTCCTTTTCCTATCGCGATGGTTCCCCGCCCCGGCGGATAACGGCTCCAAGCTGCGGATCCTGCACCTGCTCCAGGCGCTCGCCGCCCGGCACGACGTGACGCTGGCGGCCTTCGTGTCCGAAGCTCCCACGCAGAGCCAACTGCGGTCGCTCTTTCGGATGTGCGCCGCCGTGCGCACGGCCCCCCTCCGGACACGCGGCCTCAGGTCCTTCGACAGTGTGCTGGGATTCTTCGACTCGCGGCCTCGCTCGGTCCGCGCCGCGTTCAGCCCGGAGATGCAGGCGATCGTCCGGGAAGTGTGGAATGCCGGCCACCCGGACGTGGTCGTTGCCTCGCAGATCGACATGGCGCCCTACGCCTTGGGGATCCCGAATGCTGTCAGGGTCCTCGACGAAGTTGAGCTGACGGGCTATCAGGACCAGGTGAAGGCGGCGAGGGGCCCGCTAGCGGGTATCAGGCAGCAGCTGATGTGGGCGAAACGCGCCGCCTATACACGGCGAATCCTGGCCGGGTTCGACGCGTGGACCGTCGTCTCGGAAGCGGAGCAGGCGCTTGCCTGGAGCGTCGCACCTGATCGGCCGGCGCCCGAGGTGATCCCTAACGGGGCTGAGGTGACGTCCCCCTCTTCCGTTAACGGACAGCCCGCACCAGGTTCGATTATCTACGCTGGTTCGGTGACCTACGCTCCTAACCTGGAAGCCGTCGACTATTTCATTCGCGACATCCTGCCTCAGGTCCGAGCGGCGATGCCGGAGGCAGTGTTCACCATCACCGGTCGGACCGACGGTGTCGACCTGGATGGATTGCGCGATGCCGAAGGTGTGCGCTTCCCCGGCCTTCTCGACGACATCCGCTCGGCCATTGCGCGAAGCTGGTTGAGCGTCGCCCCGATCCGCTCCGGCGGCGGCACCCGGCTGAAGATCCTGGAATCCTTGGCGCTGGGGACCCCCGTGGTGAGCACGTCCAAAGGAATCGAAGGCCTTGAGCTCGAGGATGGTCGCCATGTCCTGATCGCCGACGATGCGCAGACGTTCGTCGCAAACGTCGTCAAGCTGCTGGGCGATCCCGGACTGCGGCGGCGCCTGGGTGACGAGGGCAGGCGGGTGGTCGCCCGCCATTACGACTGGGACCGAATCGGCTCTGCGTTCTGCTCAGTGGTCGAGCGCGCCGCCCGAAGGACTGGCTGACATGGGAATCCGTTCGATTACCAGATCTGGGTTCGCATCCCCTCCCAAGCGCGAGTTGATCCGCGCCGCGGTCGTGGGCATGGTGATCTTCGCCTCGCTTGTCGTCGGGCTGGCGCTGGGCCTCCGGCGCACGGGCATGCTCAGGCCTGAGCTGATCGTCGCCGGCGTGCTGGCGGTCAGCTGCCTGCCTCTGTGGCCGTGGCTCCGCAGGCTGGAATACGGGATCCTGGCCATCTTGCTGGCGGCCGGGCTGCTCAACATTCTCACTCTGCCAACCGGGACCCAAAGCCGGCTGGTCCTGAGCATGGTGATTGCCGCCGGATGCATCGGGCTGTGGCTCTTCAAGACGGTGTGGATGCGACGTGGTGCACGCCTGAAACCGTCCCGAATCAACGCCCCGCTGTTGGCCTTCATCGGCATCGGGTTCGTATCCTATGCCTGGAGCACCTTGATGCGCGACCCGACGGTCTATGTGTGGAAGTCATTCCCCATCGTTCAGATCGCGGCGCTGGCCGTCAATACGCTCCTGCCCCTGCTAGCCCTGTTCGTCGCCAATCAGATCGAAGACGTCCGCTGGTTGAAGAGGATTACGTGGATCATCCTGGGCCTGGGCGCCTTTGCCGTGGTCTCGTTGCTGTTCAAGCTCCCCACGGCTGCCGCCATCAGCAACGGCTCGCGAGGGCTGTTCGCAACCTGGGTCGGGGTCCTGGCCTACACGCAGCTGCTGTTCAACCGGGACCTGAATCGTCTGCGGCGCATCCTGCTCCTGGCTTTGTTCCTGGCCGTCGCCTACCTGTACTTTGTCGTGTACGTAACCTGGTTCTCCGGTTGGATCCCGCTGGCAGTCGCCTGCGCCGCAGCGACGCTGATGCACTCCCGCAGGCTGGCGGTGGTGGTAGCGGCCGTGCTGGCGGTGTACCTGGCGGTCAATGCCGCCTTCTACTTCAACGACCTGGTTCAGACAAAGGTGAACTCCGGCGACCTGGAACGGTTGGGCATCTGGGAACAGAGCCTGAGCTTGGTCTCCCTGCATCCTATGCTGGGGATGGGACCGGCCGGCTACTCGGTTTACAACGTCTCGTACTTCCCCCGAGACGCGCGCTCGACCCACAACAATTACTTTGACGTCCTGGCCCAGACCGGGATCGTTGGGTTGGCGGCGTTCGTATGGCTTCTGGCGGCATTCATCCGAACGGGGGTCGCCACGCGGCGGGAGTTGCTGGACCGCCCAGGCTTCGAGCTGGCATTCGCTAGCGCTGCGCTGGCGGGATCGTGCGGCGTCGTGGTGTCAATGATGCTTGGGGATTGGGTGCTGCCCTTTGCCTACAACCAGACGATCACCGGCTTCGACAATGCCGCCTTCACCTGGATCATGCTCGGGGCGATGGTCAGCCTGCATCTGCAACAGGCCGGCGCCCGCCGCCCGTTGGAAGTGGAGAGGGTGCCGTGGGTGACACCGTGAACGTGCCGGCGTTGAGGGAGACTCCGTTGCGACTCACTGCGCTACCTGGCGGTCGGCCGACGAACGGGGCGTGGTGGAGAGCGGGGTCGGTGTGATGCACGTGTCGGTCGTGATCGTGACCTGGAACACACGCGACCTCACCGGCGAGAGCGTGCAGTCGGTGCTGTCGAACGCCGCTGGGCAGGTGTCGGAGATCATCGTCGTCGACAACGCCTCGACCGACGGGACGGCCGAGATGATCACCGAACGCTTTCCCGCGGTCCGGGTGCTACGCAACGGGCGCAATGTCGGCTTCGCGGCGGCGAACAACCAGGGCGCGGCCGCCAGCGCCTCGGAGGTCCTGCTGCTGTTGAACAGCGACGCGCGCCTGCTTCCGGGGGCCCTGGCCGCCATGGTCGAGATCCTCGAGCGGGAGCCGAGGGCGGCGATCGTCGGCGCGCGGCTGGTCAGCGCCGACGGCAGCTTCCAGGCGTCCCATTCCCGGTTTCCGAACCTGATGCGCGAGTTCCTGATCCTCAGCGGGCTTGGGCGCCTGCTCCTCGGCCGCCGCTATCCAAGCCGCGGACCCCAAACGGAGCGAGGGCCGCAGGTCGTGGACTATGTCGAAGGAGCATGCCTGCTCGTCCGGCGCCAGGTCTATCAGGGCGTCGGCGGGCTGGACGCCAGCTACTTCATGTACTCCGAAGAGGTCGACCTGTGCTACGCCCTCCGGCGGGAGGGCTGGCAGGTCTGGTATCAGCCCGCCGCTGTTGTGGTGCACCTCGGCGGGGCCAGCAGCCGAACGCGCCCGGCGGGGCGGGAGGCGGCTCTATACCGCAGCCGGGTGCGGTTCTTTCGAAAGCACTACGGCCGCGGCCAGGCCGCCGTCCTCAAACTGATGATCTATAGCCTGACGATGCTCAAGCAGGTGCTGCACGCCGTCTTGCGGGCGGCCACCGGTGGGCGCCGCGGGCGCCAGGTCGTCGGCTGGCGCGAGCTGCAGGCGAGTTTGAGGGAAGGCGGAGCAGCGCGATGAGGGTCCTGCTCCTCACGCAGGTCTTGCCCTATCCGCCGGACAGCGGCCCGAAGGTCAAGACCTGGAGTGTGCTGAAGTGCCTGGCGCGCACGCATCAGGTCACCCTGGTGTCGTTCGTGCGCGGGGACCAGTCCGGAGCGGTGGCCCAGCTGCGGTCGGTTTGCCAGGATGTCCACACGGTTCCGATGAAGCGCGGATGGGCTCAGGATGCCACGGCGCTTGGCCGGAGCCTGATGGGCGCCGGCCCGTGGGTGATCCTGCGTGACGACCGGGCCGGGATGCGGCGGCTGGTCGATCGGGTGGCGGGATCTCAACCGTTCGATCTGGTGCACGCCGATCAGCTGAACATGGCCCAGTACGCGTTGCTTGTCCAGGACGCCCGCCGCCTGCTGGATGCCCACAACGCGCTCTGGCTGCTGTACTCGCGGTTGTCTTCGACGACGCGCAACCCGGCGACCCGCTGGTTGTTCGGGCGCGACGCCCGGCTGCTTCAGCGCTACGAAGGGGAGATGTGCTGGCGCTTCGATTCGGTGCTGACTGTCAGCGAAGCCGACCGGGATGCGCTGCGCCTGGCCGCTGAGGGGGTGGGGCAAGGGATAAGCGAGGTGTCCCCGCAGGTGATCCCGATCGCGGTCGATGCCGAGGAACTCCGCTTCCGCCGTCGCAACTCGTCTGCCGATCACATCCTGCACATCGGCACCATGTTTTGGCCGCCCAATGTCGATGGGATTCGTTGGTTTGTAAATGCCGTGCTGCCTCTCGTCCGCAGGGAGCGCCCCGAGGTCGTGTTCGATGTCCTCGGGGCGAGACCCCCGGCCGAGCTGCTGGCGTGGAACACGAATGGGCATCGCGTGAACGTGGCAGGCTATGTCGACGACCCGGCGCCCTTCCTCGCGGACGCCGGTGTGTTCGTCGTGCCGCTGCTCGCCGGCGGGGGGATGCGGGTCAAGATCCTGACCGCCATGGCGCAGGGCTTGCCGGTGGTGTCGACGACGGTGGGCTGCGAGGGGATCGACGTCGTCCACGGGCAGCACCTGTTGGTCGCCGACACGCCTCAGCAGTTCGCCGCGGCGACATTGCGTATCCTCACCGAACCAGAGCTGGCCGGGGAGCTCGGCCTGAACGGGCGCAAGTTGGTCGAGGACCGTTACAGCCTCCCGCAGCTCGAGGTTCGGTTGGACGAAGCCTACCAGGCGGCGGTTCGGGGGTCTTCGTGACCGTGCCCGGAGCAGTCCGGCCGTCAAATCGCGGTGAGCTTCGCCGCAGCCTGCTGCTGTTCTTCGTCCTGCTGCTGTCCTTTGGCTACACCTTCCCCCGCTGGGCGGATCCCAATCAGAACTCGCGCCTCGATATGGTCTTCGCCATCGTCGACGATGGCTCCTTCCAGATCGACCGCTACGTGGCTAACACGGTCGACTACGCCCGCGTGGGAGGTCATTTCTACAGCGACAAGGCGCCCGGTATCGCCTTCCTGGGCGTTCCCATCTACGCTGCCGTCCGTCCCCTGCTGAATCTGCCGGTCGTTCACGCGCTCGAGGCGCGGCTGGCTGCGAACGAAGCATTTCGCAGCACCCTGCGCCCGGAGGGGACCGGGCTGCTGGAGAACAAAGTCCGCTTTGCCATCGTGCAGGTGCTGCTGACGTTCATGCTGGCTGCCGTACCCAGCGCGTTGCTCGGGGTGGGGATGTACCGCTGGCTGGCGCACGTAACCCCGGACGCCCGGCTCCGGTTGGCGGTGGTGGCGGGTTACGGTCTGCTGTCGCCGGCCTTCGCCTATGCCGGTGCGCTCTACGGTCATCAGTTGGCGGCGGCGCTTCTGCTCGGCGCCTTCCTGCTGGCCTACGGAGGCAAGGACAGGATCCATCCGCGGCGACTGGCAGCCATCGGTGCGCTCCTGGCGGCAAGCGTCGTGATCGAGTACCCGGCGGCCATCGTGGGCGGCGCCGTAGGGGTCTACGCGCTGATACTGCTCTCTCGCCAAAGGCGTCCGTTCGCCGCACTGTGGATAGTCCTGGGTGCTCTTCCATTCATCGCCGGTTGGATGGTCTACAACACGGCCGTGTTTGGGGCGCCATGGAGCCTGGGATACTCCTCCTCGACCCTGTGGAGGGCGGAACATGCGGTCGGATTCTTGAGCCTCACCGTCCCCAACCTTGATTCGTTGTGGGGCATAACCTTCAGCGGCTTTCGCGGGCTCTTTTTGCTATCACCCTTGCTGCTCCTGTCGGCCCTTGGATTCCTTCCTTGGTGGCGGTCCCGCGAGCTGCGCGCCGAGTGGTGGCTGTCTGCGGCCGCCAGCCTGGGCATGATCTGGTTCAACGCCTCGTCGGGCATGTGGTGGGGGGGCTTCGCCGTTGGCCCGCGCTACTTGCTTCCGGGTTTGCCATTCTTGGCTTTGGGCCTGGCGTTCGCCTTGCGGGATTGGAAGTCGAGTCGGTATCTTTGGGCGATCGCGCTTACCGCGGGTTTGTGGTCATGGCTGGCGACCTGGGGTCTGACCCTTGGCGGACAGGCGTTCCCGTCTGACGTGTTCCATAACCCGCTGCTGGAGTACGCATGGCCGAACTGGGTTGTCGGCAACGTTGCTCGCAACCTTGGCACGCTGGTTGGCCTTCCAGGGCCTTCGAGTCTCCTTCCGCTGGCGGGCGCGGTAGGGGTCCTGCTCCTCGCAGGATGGTTTCGCCCTGCGGACGGCATCCACGCTGCGACCCACAATCCTGCCTCGGCTGCCTCCACACTGAGCCAAACGCCTGCCTTCGAGGATCATTCGGCCAGCCTTCGTGGTGAGAGAAACCGATGAGGGCGAAAATCAGCCGCGGCGCGCCGGCCGCGACGGCCGCGGCCACGGCACAGGCGGCGGGAGGCGTCGCCGCCTCTGACGGACGTTTCGTGCTGGGCATCATCCTTGCCGTCCTGGTCTTCACCAGCCTTCCATATGCCTATGCCTATCTGAGCAGCCCTCCCGATCGCCAGTTCACTGGCATCCTACTGGATGTCCCCGACCACGCTCAGTACTTCTCGTGGATGCGTGAGCTCGGCCAATCGAATCTGGCAGCCAACCAGCTCACCCCCGAGGTGAACCGCCCGGCTTTCTTCAACCTGCTGTGGTGGTTCCTTGGACGGTTCGGGGTCTGGGCGGGCTGGGGCTTTGCCCCGGTCTACCATCTGTTGCGCGTGGCCGCAGCCAGCGCGTTCTTGTGGACGGCCTACCGGATCTGTTCCTGGTTCTTCCCGGACCGGCCGCGGCGGCGATTGGGCTTCCTGATTGTCACCTTCACCTCTGGCTTCGGTTGGGTGTTAGTCGTCTTGAAATACACGTTGGCGAACGGTGTGCTGCTCCGCCCGATGGACCTCTTTACTGCGGAAGCGAACACCTTTCTCGGCGTGATGGGGTACCCGCATTTCGTCGCGGCGGCCGTGTACGTGCTGGTCTTCGACCTCCTGCTCCGCGGGGAGGCTAAATCGAGCTTGCGCTACGCCGTGGCCGCCGGTGTGCTTGCGCTGTTCCTGGGTTGGCAGCACGCCTACGACCTGGCGTCGGTCTACGCCGTCCTGCTAGCCTACCTCACGCTGCGTACGATACGCGACCGGAGAGTGCCGCGCTACCTCGTCGCCAGCAGCCTGGTGATTGGCGGCCTGTCGGTGTGGCCGGCGCTGTACTCCGTCTGGTTGACACAGGCCGATCCGGTTTGGAAAGCCGTACTGCTGCAGTTTGCTAATGCCGGGGTGTTCTCTCCAGCGCCGCTGGACCTGGTAGTCCTGTTGGGACCGGCGTTCCTGCTGGCACTCTTCGCCCTGATCCGCAGCAAACCATGGAACCTCCGCCAGCAGACCAACAACAATGTGTTTCTGACCGGCTGGTTCCTCTCGTATTTCGTTCTCATCTACTTGCCGGTCGACTTCCAGGTCCACCTGCTCAACGGATGGCAGATGCCGATTGGCCTGTTGGCAACCACCGCTGTGTATCGGGACATCATCCCCTGGGTCTCTCGGAAACTGAAGGAGCCCGGGGAAACCGCCTCCAGACAAACGCGGGCCGCGGTTGCGGCGATTCTGCTCGCGGCGATCCTGCCGACGAACATCTACTTGCTGGCCTGGCGCTTCTACGACCTATCCCGCTATGACTACCCGTTCTACGTCTCGACCGATGATGCGCGGGCGTTCGCTTGGCTCGATACCCATGCCCGATCCGAGGACGTGGTGCTCAGCTCGCTGACCATCGGCCAATTCCTTCCTGCCTGGACGGGAACGAAGGCCTTCCTGGCCCATTGGGCCGAGACACTCGACTTCTTTGGAAAGGTGGATGCCGTCAGGCGGTTCTACGCAGATGATTCGCCGGACGCCGAGCGGCAGGCGCTGTTGGAACGCTTCAGCGTCGACTACGTCTATCACGGGCAGCCCGAGCGCGTCTTGGGAGACTTCGACCCTGCCCGGGCGCACTACCTTGCGCTTGTGTTCGAAAGCCCGGAAGTCCGGGTTTACTCGGTCCGTCTCCCGTGAGCTGCGACATCGCCATGTCATCCGACTCCCTTCTATCCGCCGTGAACCCTTCGACCCAGCCAACCCATCTCCTCCGCCAGGCGCGGCCCGCTGAACGTGGCGCCCACTCGCCAGCTCTTGCCGACCGAGCTCGGCGGCGGGGAGACGCGCTGCTCCCGATCGCGCTGCTATTGACCATCTGCCTGCCGGCACTCACCTATCGGCTGGGGGTGTATCCGCGCCCCTGGTTTGATGAGGGGTACCGCACCAACGCCGCGCGCACACTCGTCTTCACCGGCGTCTTCGGCACCTCGACCAGCAATGGCCTGCTGCCGTACGACACAGGGATCTCTACGGGACCCGCCGACATCCTGCCGCTGGCGCTGAGCTACCGGCTGCTCGGGCCCGGCATCGTGCAAGCGAGGGTGGTCAGTGTCGCCTACTCGGTTCTTGCGGTAGTCGCGCTCTACGCCGTCGCCCGGCGCTTGTACGGCGGGGCCGCGGGATTGTTCTCGATCTTGTTCCTGCTCGTCTTCCCTGCCATCCAGGGGGTGAGTCTGCTCCTGATCGGCCGCCAGGTGATGGGCGAAACTCCGGCCCTGGCCCTGGTCAGCGCGGGGATGTGGCTGTGGGTCGGCAGCTGGTTGCACCGCAACATCTGGATGGCGGTCGCCTCTGGATTGTGTTTCGGCCTCGGACTGCTTTCGAAAACGCAGGTGATCTTCGGCCTGGTGCCGGCGCTGATGGCCATCGCCCTCCTCCGCAGTCGCGGGGGCAAGGGCTGGCTGGGTTCCAACTTGCCATGGATCATTCTGTTGCTCGTCGTTGCCGGCTGGGCGGTGTGGTCCGGCCTCGACTCACCAGCGGACATACGCCTGCGCAACTCGCAGATGCTGGCCGAAGCGGTGCGGACGCAACTTCTGACCGACCAGTGGGGGCAGGCGCTCGATCGACCGGCGCTGGCGATTTCACTTCTGATGATGCTGGCCGCTCTGGCGGAGACGGGGCGGCTCTTCCGCCGCCGGCGCGAACGCGGTTTCCCGACGGACGCCGACTGGGGATCCGGACTACTGGTCCTGTTCGTCTTGTTCTCCTGCGTCTGGTTCGCCTTGTTCTCCATCGGCTGGCCGCGCTACGCGACGGTAGGTTTCATCTTTGCCCTGCTTCTGCTAGGCAGGTTCGTCTGGAGCGCGGTTCGCTATCTCGCCTCGCGTCTGGGTGCCAACCGGGCCGGGGGTGCGAATCGGATGGAGATCACCGGGATCGCGCTGCTTGCGCTCCTCGCCCTGCCAATCAACCTGGCTCCCATCCACCAGTATCAGCCGACGACCGATCCCCAAGCGGCGGCAGACTTCGTCTCAGCAAACATCCCGCGGGATGCCGTTGTGGAGAGCTGGACCTGGGAGCTCGACGCACTGACCGACCACTGGCAATTCCATCATCCGGATTTGTCGTATCTCTACCTGGCCGAGCGGCAGGCTCTTCACGACGGAGGGGCCTTCTCGCTCGGCTATGACACCCTCCAGGCCGATCCAGACTTTCTTATCTCGGGCCCATTTAGCCAGTGGGTTTCGCTCTATGACCCTGTGGTAATCCGGGATTCCTTCCAGCGCGTGGCGGCCTTCGGGCAGTATGTCATCTTCGAGCGCAACCGCTAACACGCATGCCTTCGGACCGAACGGGAAAGCACCGATGTTGACGGCCCCGCAAAGGGCCGTCTGGAGCCGCATGAGGATGGCGGTCGTGAGCAGACTCCTTCAGCGATGCATGGTCCCAGCTCTCTTCCTGGCGACCCTGGCCCCCGGCGTGGCGGCTTCAACGGCATTCGCCCAATCCAACGGTTGGTCCGAACCAGTAGCCCTGTCCGACGAGTCGACGTCGTCATGGTTTCCGGATGTGGCTGTTGACGCCAGCGGACGAATCCACGTCGCCTGGTCGGGCGGAGCGGCCCTGTACCCGAGTCAGGCGTACGACACCGTGGTGTACGCCTGACTCGGG
>Ga0209641_10004575_pt1 | contig 11420 bp, 10 predicted proteins | sample RifCSP16_1_FD_184022 | JGI IMG/M metagenome (GOLD analysis project Ga0209641, IMG submission 184022) | Soil microbial communities from Rifle, Colorado - Rifle CSP2_sed 16_1 (SPAdes) (version 2) | ecosystem: Environmental > Terrestrial > Deep subsurface > Rock core/Sediment | place: Rifle...
AATTATTTTAAGTCCTTTCTTTTCGAATCTACCCAGAACTTCACCGATTAGATTTTTTGTGACTCCATCAGGCTTAACGATTGATAGTGTTCTTTCCAATTTATAGACCTCCGTGGGTTTATTAATTGGTGTTTAATTTTTCGTGGGAGTTAGTGATTTGTCAACTGTTTTAAATTGTTTTCTCATAATCCTAATACGATTATTTGGTTCTGAAGAGGATAGAACGTTAATAGCAGATTCTCACATTATATCAGGTTGACAGAACAGGGCATATTAATTATAATTGAGAAACTTTCTCAATTATATAAAACTCAAATGAATTCAAAAAAGAATTCGGTCATTAACAGCACATTTGATTTCAAATATCTATCTAAACCTTCTCCTCATGGGTTAGCAGGACCAGATGCTAACTCTATTGGTCGTGCCTCTAAGGAAATAAAGACAATTTTTCGAAGGGGCATGCTTAAATGCACGCCGCAACGTCTTGCAGTGTTAGACATCCTACAAAAAAGCATGAAGCATTTATCAATAAACGAGGTTTATAAAGGCGTAAAGAAAATACTTCCGAGAACAGGGCTTGCCACGATTTACCGAGCCCTAGAGGCACTTGAAAAATTGGGTTTAGTAGTAAGGGTGCATCTTGAGGATAGTTGCCAAAGCTATGCGTTTGCCCCAAGTGGTCACCAGCATCCGATAGTATGTTTGGAGTGCAATCGGGTAGTAGATTTTGCCAAGTGTCCTATTGAAGATATATCGAGAGGATTATCCAGAAAGACTGGATTCATGATTCAACAACATTTCTTACAACTCTTCGGAAGATGTCGTGAATGCCGGGCACTATAGGTGGCGGAACTTTACAGACGGAAGAATAAATGTCTCATATTCATATTCCTGATGGTGTACTTCCTATCTGGCTTGTTGTTATTGGTTGGATAGCTACTGCCGTGATCCTTTATCTTTGTATAAGAAGAGTGCGGAATGTTCAACTAGGACGAAAGATTCCTCTTATTGGTATTGTTTCAGCAATTATGATAGTTGGTATGACGCTTGAAATTGTTCCAATTGCCTACCATATAAACATGAGTGTAATTGCGGGGATAGTTCTAGGTCCTGCTCTTGGGTTTATATCTGTTTTTATTGTTGATTTGATGATCGCAATGTTTGGTCATGGAGGGTTTACTGTTGTAGGACTTAATACTCTAGTCGTTGGAACTGAAGCTGCAGTGGGTTTCTATTTTTTTCATGCTTTCTTGGGTCTTTTAAGTAGTAGTAAGATATCCGCTGGCCTATCTGCAGCTCTGGCAACAATGCTTAGCCTTATTATAAGCACGTCTCTTATGATAGGTATTGTTTATCTATCTCAAGTCAATCCAGAGAAAATATTGCATGTTGATAAAGAAAACTTTATTGGAAAAGTATTCTCTCTTGGACCACACAGAGAAAACGAAAAACATGAAATGCAAGATAACAAGATAGATATTGAAACATTTGCTAAGACGGTTTTTTTTCTAGGGATGTTTGGATGGATATTAGAGGCAGTGATTAGTGGGTTTGTTATAAGGTATGTCTCACGCGTTAGACCTGACCTGATTCTATCGGAGGCAACTTAGGAGGGTTTTAGTGGATATCGGAATAATTGACTATTTTGCAAATAGTGGAGAAGGTCTTCTCCACCGAGCTTCACCACTTTATAAGATAATCTCCACTGTGTTTGTCCTTGCATCCATTGTGATCACAAACGATTTTATAGTTCTTCTTAGCATATATTTAATGCTTGCTTCTTTGGTAATCTTAACCAGACTTCCATTTCTAAAAATCATTTCTATAGCCGCTTATCCTGCTATATTTGCAGTGCTCTTTGCAATAAGTAGCTGGAGTGAGGATTGGATAATACCCGCTACCATTATTCTTAAAGCCCTTTGCGCTGCTCTCGCTATGGTGATTTTAATCGTAACGACACCCTATCCAAGCGTCTTTTCTTCCATAAGTCCTTTCCTACCTAGAGTCATATTGGAGGGATTATATCTCACCTACCGTTCTCTATTCATACTTCTTGAGCTTATGGGAAATCTTCTACGGGCCTTGAGAATAAGAGGAGGACTCAGTCCAAGGAGGTATATAAAAAACATATCAAACTTTGCCTCTGGAATAGGCCTTCTTCTGATTCGAGGTTTTGACTTAAGTGAAAGATTTTACGGGGTGATGCAGGTAAGGGGATACAGCGGAAAGATAGCGGAAGAGGAGAGAAAGAGAAAATTAGGTCATGAAGATATTTTTCCGATTGCAGTTGGTCTTTTCATTCTTAGTGTTTCAATTGGAGCGAGATTAGAAGACGATTTTAAACTTTACGGTATTTATTTGCTCACTCTTTCTATCGTATTTGTTTGTTGCTCGGCTTATTATGTTTATTTTCACAATAGCACTCGAGGTGTATTTTGGAAGAGATAGTAAGAGTAAGCAACTTGAGATTTACATATCCTGACGGGACAAAACTCCATTTTCATGGACTTGACTTTGTAGTGCATCAAGGGGAGAGAGTTGTAATTTTGGGGCCAAATGGAAGTGGTAAATCAACGCTTCTTTTTCATCTAATTGGTCTTTTCATGGCATCGGAGGGAATGATAAGTGTCTTTGGAGTTGATCCATCAAAGGATTATATAAAGATAAGAGAGCGAATCGGGGTGCTTCTTCAAAACGTTGAGAATCAGATAATCGCTCCTACTGTATGGGACGATATTTCATTCTCCCCTCGTAATTATGGCTACAAGAAGGAGGATGTTAAAAGGCTAGTGGAAGACATTATAGAGAAACTCGATATCTCGCATCTTAGAGATAAGGTCCCACATTACCTAAGCGGCGGTGAGAAAACAAAAGTGGGATTGGCAGGCGCGCTAGTTACAAAACCAGATCTACTTATACTAGATGAACCGTTTGAAGGTTTGGACCCTACATGCAGGATGGATCTTATCGGTCTTCTTAACCGTATAAGTCGTGAAAACGAAACCGCTCTTATTATATCTACTCACAATATTGATACAGTTCCCTTAATAGCTAATACGGTCTATCTTATGGCTATGGGAGGAGAAATTGTAGGACGTGGGTCGCCGAAAGAGATTTTTACTCAGCTTGAGCTTCTTTCGAAATGTCACATAGAGCCTCCAGTACTTGGCGCGCTTTTCTTTGAGTTGAAGAAATATGGTGTCAACCTAGATGTTTCTTTGACTGTTGAGGAGGCTGCCCGCATTATTGCTGATCAAATAGCGTTGTTCGAAAAGAAAAAGTCGGGTGTAGGATAGGACGGATTTGAAAGAGAACCTAAAAAAGTTAATATTTGATATGTGGCAAACTTGCGCTTTCGATTCGTCTTTGGCCATGCTGTAGCCTTATACAACCGCTGTCATAAGGAATAGAATTTCCGCAAAAATTTATTACTGATGGACAAACTTGCACCCTAATACTGAAGAAAGTGTAATTGCAGATACAATATATAACCACTATCCTACATTTATGTTCGTGAGTAGATTCTTAGCCATATGTCTCGTATCTAGAGCATTCTTCATTACGGCTCTGAGGGTTTTCTTTTGCCATAACTCCCTTCCAATTTCCTTATCCTCTTCCTCGCATGTTCAATAGGTAAGGAGTGTTGTGGTGGAGCATGCTGGATAAATTCTTTATATACCTCTACTGCCTCCCTTACGCGACCTGTCTTCTCAAAGACCAAGGCCTTGTTAAAATAGACCTCAGCATACGTTGGATTTATTTCTATGGCTTTATTGAAGTCTGAGGTGGCTTTGTCATATTGACCTAATATTCCATAAGCAACCCCCCGATTGGCGTAGGCCTCGGCATACATAGGGTCTATTTCTATAGCTTTGCTGAAATCTAATATAGCCTTGTCATGCTGACCTTTGCCTTTTCCGTATGCAATTCCTCGATTGTTGTAAGTCTCAGTCAATCGTGGGTTTATCTTTAAAGACTCATTGTAGTCTGAGATTGCTTGGTCATAATTTTCTTGAGTGGCATAAGCGTTCCCCCGATTTGTATAGGCCTCGGCGTAGGCTGGATTTATCTCTATCGCTTTGGTGAAATCTGAAATGGCCTGGTTATATTGCTGTTTACCCTTTCCGTACACAACTCCTCGATTGAAGTAGGCTTCAGCATATCTTGGATTTATCTCTATAGCGTTGTTGAGATCTGATATAGCTTGTTCATATTGGCCTATTCGATGATAAGCAGCACCCCGGTTAAGGTAGGCTTGAGCATACCTTGGGTTTATCTCTATAGCCTTACTGAAATCTGAGATCGCCTCGTCATACTGACCTCTTTGATAATTGTCAGCTCCATGGTTAATATTAGCTTCGGCAGAAGACAGCTCCTTTTCCGGGGCTTCGTTAATCCTCACCTCTGCCATCTTTGGTGAGAATACTAAATACTTGATGGTATAGAAACTAGCTACTATAAGAAGGCATAACAAAGTAAAAATCGTGAAGAATTTTAAATACTTCATTGCCAATCTATCGAAATGTCCCGTGAATTAACAGCTAACCTCCTCTGACCCATTCTAGATGATTGAAGACCTAAGAAGCATGGATACGAACTTCAATAATGTGAATGTGGAGTTAAGTTATCATGAGCATGCTCAAGGATTTTGTGGTGTATTTCCCCGTTCTCATCCACTGGGTCAACGTGAATAGTTGCATTTCCAAGATGAGGCAGATGATGTAAGAGTTGGTGGCGTACTTCTTTAGCTATGTTGTGTCCTTCCACAACTGAAAGAGTAGGCTCTACTGAAATATTTACCTCAGCATGAAGCTGATGGCCGATCCATCTTACTCGCACTTCAGTGACATCTTCTACTCCCGGGACATGATTCGCCACGTGTTTGATCTCTTCAATCACCTCTGGGTCAACTCCGTCGAGCATACGGATGAAAATCGCTTTTCCCGACTCCCATACAATCCAGAGAATTGCAACCGTGATCAAGAGACCCACAATCGGATCTGCAAGTGGATAGCCAAGCCAAATGCCTAGTGCCCCGAACAAAACAGCTAGACTGGTCCAACCGTCCACCCTGGCATGGTGTCCATCTGCAATCAGAGCAGCACTCCCAATTTCTTTGCCGACCTTAATACGAAAAATAGCAACTGCTTCATTACCGAGAAAGCCGATTATAGATGCTGCAATAATTGCCCATAAATACTCTACTTTTCTTGGATGAATTATACGTTCAATAGCCTCATAGCCAGCAGCAATAGCACTAAAGAGGATAATTAGCACTATAACCACGCCTGCCCAGTCTTCAACTCTGCCTAACCCATAAGGAAACCGTCTGCTTGGTTTTAGCCTTGCAAGCACAAAAGCAACCCAAAGTGGAACGGCTGTAGCCGCGTCACCAAAATTATGAATCGTATCTGCTAATAGTGCCACGCTACCCGAAAGCCATACGACAACGATTTGAAACAACGCAGTTACAAACAGCACGATAAAGGACCACTTGATTGCCCAAATCCCACGCTGGTTAGCAACAATAGAAGGATCGACCATCCCGTGGGAATGAATATGACTACCAAGATTGGGTGTATGACTATGTTTTTTAGAGAAATCATTCATTTTTGTCTCCGAACTCCTTTAGTTTCTCATTTTCTATCCGGCTTTATTAGTGACAAACGCAGGGCGTTTAAAATCACTGCTAAAGATAGTCCCATATCTCCAATAGCAACCGCAAGCCATAGCGTTACAATCCCTGGAAAAGCTAAAATTCCAAAACCACCTTTTATTGTGATAGAAGCAATTATATTCTCCTTTATCACCTCTAGGGTTCTTTTACTTAGGTCGACTAAGTATGGAAGCCTGGTTAGGTCATCTTTCATAAGTGCTACATCGGCGGTCTTAAGAGAAACATCGCTTCCTATTGCCCCCATTGCAATACCAACGGTTGCTTCCGCAAGTGCGGGAGCATCGTTTACACCGTCTCCAACCATAGCCACACTCCTGTATTTTCTTCGCAATTCATTTACTATTTTTACCTTCTCCTCCGGGAGAAGTCCTGCGTAGTATTCATCTATTCCGACTTCTCTCGCTATAGCCCTTGCGGTTCTTTCATTATCTCCTGTGATTAAAACGGATTTTATACCTCTCTTTTTTAGCTCAGCCAGTGAACTTAGAGCAACGTCTCTTATTTTGTCTCTAAGTGAGATTATTCCTATAAGCTCCTTTTCGGTGCCAACCAAAATTACAGTCTTGCCCTCTTCTTCCAAAACATTTAACTTTTCTTCAGGAATGGTAATACCCGATTCCTGAAAGAGTTTCCTGCTTCCAACATAGTAAACCCCATTTGCGACCCTGCCTCTTATTCCTTTTCCGGTTATGGATTTAAAATCTTCTATTTCTTGAGTGTTAAGCTCTTCTTCTTTAGCTCTCTTCACTATCGCTTTTGCAATTGGATGCTCAGAGGCAGATTCAAGTGAGGCTGCTACTTTTAAAAAGAACTTCGGCTGATAACCGTTTAAACCTATAAGGTCGGATACCTGTAATTTCCCCTCGGTAAGTGTCCCTGTCTTATCAAAGGCAAAGACTTTTATCTTACTTATCTCTTCTGCATACTCACCACCTTTTATAAGAACACCGTTTCTTGCGGCACTGGTTATTGCTGAAACTATTGAGACAGGGGTAGATATTGCAAGAGCACAAGGACAGGCTACTACAAGGAGAACCAAAGCCTTATAAAACCAATCGCTAAAATTCATTCCCAAAAGCAACGAGGGTACCGCTGCTACAAGAACCGCGAGAATTACCACAGCGGGGGTATAATATCTTGCGAATTTGTCTACAAACTTTTCCGTTTTTGACTTCTTACGTTGAGCCTGCTCTACAAGCTGAACGATTTTATAGAGTATGGTCTCAGTAGATTTCTTTGTAACTTCAACCTCCAAAAAACCCTCCTCATTAATAGTTCCTGCAAAAACCTGGTCTCCCTTTTCTTTAGTTATGGGAACGGATTCACCTGTAATTGTGGCTTGATTAACACTTGATGTACCATCAACTACTATGCCATCTAGTGGTATCTTATCGCCTGGTCTTATAAGCATCCTTTCACCTATCTCTACCTCATGGACATGTACTTCTACCTCCACTCCATTCCTTTTTACCTTAGCTGTTTCAGGGGCAAGCTTAACAAGTGCTTCTACACTCTTTCTCGCCCTCTCAACCGAATAGCCTTCGAGATACTCTGCTATATAAAAAAGAAAAAGAACAGCAGCCCCTTCTTCACCGTGCCCAATGACAAAAGCTCCTATTGCGGCAATTATCATAAGAAAATTCATATCCAAACTGAGGCGAACTGCTGCTCTTAGCGCATTTTTAGCTATGCTATAGCCCGACACAACCGCTGTTATGAGGAATAGGGCTTCTCCAAGAAGTCTATTACCGAGGACAAACTCGCACACTAATCCTAAAACAAGCGAGATTGTAGAAACAGCTATAACTGCTATCTTCCATCTGTGTCTTTGGGGAGATTCTTCGTCATAACTTGCTCCACATGTAGAGCATTCTTCATCATGGTTTCGATAGTTTTCCTCTGCTATGTCAATCTTATTGTCGCTGTTCATATACTAATGTTCTTGTCCTTATCTACCTTCTAATTCTCTTATCCTCTGCTTCACATGTTCAATAATCCGGGAGTATTGCGGCGGAGCATGCTGGATAAATGCTTTATACGCCTCTAAAGCCTCCCCTATGCGAACTGTCTTCTCACAAGCCAGGGCTTTGTTAAAGTAGGCATCGACATACGCTGGATTTAATTCTATTGCTTTGTTCAAATCTAAAATAGCTTTGTCATACATACCTTCGTTTCCATAGGCAACTCCCCTATTAGCGTATGCCTGGACATACTCCGGGTTTATCTCTATGGCCTTGCTGAAATATAGGATAGCCTGCTCATGCTGGCCCTTTTTTTTCCAAGGGTAATTCCCAGATTGTTGTAAGTCTCAGCCAACTTTGGGTTTATCTCTATGGCCTTTTTATAATCTAATATGGCTTCGTCATACTGGTTTTTGCTGGCATAAGCATTCCTCCGATTAGTATAGGCTTCGGCGTAGGCTGGATTTATCACTATCGCTTTGGTGAAATCTGAAATGGCCTGGTTATATCGCTGTTTACCCTTTCCGTACACAACTCCTCGATTGAAGTAGGCTTCGGCATATCTTGAATTTATCTCTATAGCCTTGTTGAGATCTAATATAGCCTCGTCATACTGGCCTCTTTGATAATCGTCAGCTCTATGGTTAATATAAGCTTCAGCAGAAGACAGTTCCCCTTCTGAGACTGAGGGTTTATCGCATCCTCCAAGAATCAAGATAGTAATCAATAAGACTAAGATTTTCTTTATTATCATCAAGCCTTCTTCAATTTCACATTCCCCTTCTCACTCATCTTTTAAGGGCGACCAGAGTGCCTCATCATCTTTCTCTCCTGTCCGTATTCTTACAGCCCTTTCTACATCCGATACAAAAATCTTGCCATCTCCCATGTTACCCGTGTGGGCGTACTTTTGTATGGTTTCTACGATTCTGTCCACCATCTCATCATTTGCTACTATTTCAATCTTCACTTTGGGAACATACTCAACTATCTTAACCTTTTTTTCTATCTTGCCTCTTCCAAATCCTCTTACATCGGACACACTCATTCCCGGAAACTCAGGTATCCCTTCAAGTGCATTGGTAACCTTGCCGAGCATGAATGGCTGAATAAATGCTTTTATCTCTTTCATGCTATCCCTCCGTCTTTTTATCTTAAAACTCTACTTCTTTCTCCTCGAACCAACCGTAAAGGGTAGGAAGAACAATCAGGGTTAAAATCGTAGAAGAAATTAGGCCTCCTATAACCACAGTAGCAAGTGGTCTCTGTATCTCTGAACCGGGACCAGTAGCAATAAGCATTGGAACAAGCCCCAGGCTTGCAACAAGTGCAGTCATTAGAACTGGCCGAAGTCTGAGTTCCGCACCTTTCAAAATTGCCTCTTCTAAACCAGTTCCCTCTTTCCTTAACTGGTTGAAGTAAGAAACCATCACAACGCCGTTTAATACGGCGACCCCAAAAAGCGCTATAAACCCGACCGAGGCAGAAACGCTTAAATAAAGCCCGGAGATAAAGAGAGCCAGTATTCCGCCGATAACGGCGAACGGAATGTTCATTATGATCAGAAGGGCGTTCTTTATTGAATTAAATGTGCTGAAGAGAAGAATGAATATAAGCAAGATCACCAGAGGCACTACGATATAGAGCCTTGCCATTGCCCTCTGCTGATTCTCAAACTGTCCTCCCCAATCAATAAAATAACCCGGAGGAAGTTCTACCTGAGAAGCTATCTTCTTTTGAGCTTCAGCAACAAAGCCTCCGATGTCTCTTCCCTGAACATTACACTCAATCACAATTCTCCTCTGACCGTTTTCTCTACTTATCTGTGCAGGGCCCTCTTCTAGATAGACTCTGGCTAATTGCTCAAGCGGAATACGGGCGCCGTTTGGAGCGCTTACAAGAATATTCTTGATGGTGTTTACATCTCTTCTTACATCTCCGGGAAATCTAACAAGGACTCCAAATCTTCTTTGCCCCTCAAATACCTCGGTTGCAACCTTGCCGCCTATTGCAGTTTCAACTATCTCTTGAATGTCTGAAACGTTGATTCCATATCTTGCTATTTGAGACCTGTCTATGTCTATCTGTAGGTATTGAAGTCCAGAAACACGCTCAACGTTTAAATCCTCAACCCCTTCAATTTTTGATATTACATCCCTAATTTCTTCAGCCTTCTTTTTCAAGGCTTCGATGTCTTCGCCAAAGAGCTTTATAGCAATCTGGGCTTTTACGCCTGAGATAAGCTCATCCACCCTAAGGGCTATAGGCTGCGAGAAGCTATAAGCTACACCAGGAATTGAAGAGAGTTCCTCTCTCATTTTTTCAGCTAACTCCTCGCTGGTCTTTGCCGTTTTCCAATCACCCTGAGGCTTCAGGTTTACGAGAATGTCGCTAATCTCCACTCCCATGGGGTCTGAAGCTATCTCAGCACGTCCAGTTTTAGATACCACTGCCTTAACCTCAGGGAATTTCATAAGGGTTCTTTCGATTTGCCCTGAAACCTCAAGGGACTCTGGAAGCGAAATACTCGGCAGACGGAATGCTTGGATAGCGATTGAGCCCTCATTTAGTTGTGGTAAGAACTCTGTCCCGATAAAGGGGAATAGTAAAAGGCTTATAATAAGCGCTAATACTGCTCCTCCAACTACGGGTTTTCTCCGAACGAGGGCTTTTCTTAAAATCGGGATATAGAGGTTTTTAAGAGAAGTGATAATCCTGTTTGATAATGATTCAAATAATCTGCCCAATCTTCTAAACACTTTAATGCTCTCGAAACGAGAGTGTTCTCCTCCGAGCAAAAATGTGCAGAGTATCGGTATTACGGTCAGAGAAAAGATCAGCGATCCCAATAGGGCGAAGCTAACCGTAAAAGCCATGGGGGAGAACATCTTCCCCTCGGTTCCCTGAAGAGTAAAAAGCGGAAGAAATACCGCTATGATTATGGAAATTCCAAATACAATAGGTCTCCCGACCTCTTTAGCGGCCTCGAGCACTGTATGGACGATATTTCCCCTTTCTTCTGGGTTTTCTTCTAAATGGCGATAAACGTTTTCAACCATTACTATCGCCCCATCCACCAGCATTCCGATTCCTATAGCAAGCCCTCCAAGTGACATTAGGTTTGCGGAGATATTAAATCTTCCCATCATAATGAACGTAAAAAGTGCGGAAAGTGGTAAGACAATTCCAACGATGAGAGCTGAGCGGAAGTTTCCAAGAAAGAGAAGAAGAACAAGGAATATAAAAATAGCTCCTTCCGCAAGCGCCTTTATAACGGTTCCAATGGCTCTTTTTACCAGGTCCGTCCTGTCGTAAAAAGGCTTAATAGTAACACCCGAAGGAAGTGTCTTTTGAATCTCTTCTACTTTTTCTTTTACATCGGTTACTACTTCCCTTCCGCTTGCCCCTTTAAGCATGAGGACAATTCCAGTTACTATCTCTCCCTTGCCGTCTTTGGTAACTGCACCCTGTCTTACTTCAGGACCAATTGTTACATCGGCTACATCTTTTACGTATATAGGAGTGCCATCGTGTGATGTAATGATTATGTTTTTTAAATCCTCTGGGCCTTTAACCAGACCCAGTCCACGAACTATATACTGCTCCGAGTTGTGCTCTATGAAACTTCCTCCGGCATTGGCGTTGTTGTTCTCTACAGCTTCAAAAACCTCGCGCAATGTTAGGTTACGGCTTATGAGCTTTTCAGGACTAATGAGAACATGATACTGCTTGACGAATCCACCGAAGCTATTTACATCGGTTACACCCGGAACTGTGCGTAG
>Ga0209641_10004577_pt1 | contig 11418 bp, 11 predicted proteins | sample RifCSP16_1_FD_184022 | JGI IMG/M metagenome (GOLD analysis project Ga0209641, IMG submission 184022) | Soil microbial communities from Rifle, Colorado - Rifle CSP2_sed 16_1 (SPAdes) (version 2) | ecosystem: Environmental > Terrestrial > Deep subsurface > Rock core/Sediment | place: Rifle...
CAACCGGTCGGGGACCTTTGAAACCCAGCTCTTTGGAAGGTCGATACAATCTCGCCGAGATACGAGTTCCATCGAAGGATGTAAAAGAAGCATCCTCGCCGGAAGAAAGAAGAGTTTCCTTGATCCCAAGCAGCATTTCATTGGTATGCATTACGATCAATTCGCGCAACTTGCCTTCCAAACTGTAGATCTGTGTTGGAGTGGTTGCTGTAGAGAAGGAAATGATGAATCGATCATCCTTCCTGTCATAATAAACATGCTCCAGCACCCCGTTTGCCAGGTCATCCGCCCCAACAAGTGAATACTTGAGATCAAGGATCTTTTTAGCCTCGTCATAGATCCCCTCGTACAACCAGGTACAGCCATCAATGTTATATTGAACCAGGTAATGAGTATCTTTAATGTGGGTCAATCCTTCCAGTTCACCGATCCCGTTGTGAACGATACCTTCAATCTTGACAGGTTCCAACTCACCGGGAGTTTTAGGATCAAGCAGCCCAAGGCTGTAAGTGTCATCAAACACTGCTGAAACCGCCAGGAAGGCTGTTTCAGACGGTGTGAATACCACCGATCCCAATCCATTGGGGGAAATAACCTCTCCATCTTTGCGGTCCTGGATTGGTTTTCCGAAGAGCAACTCCTTTTTACCGGATTTGAGCTGATAGAGAACGCTGTCTCCCACTGTATACCCTTCAGTCAGAAGCACGTTGGAATGATCTTCACTATGGGCGGTCGGAAAGGCTCCCCATTCAGATTCAGCCAGCTTGGTCAATGTATTCTCAGAAAGGTTTCCCTGGAAAGTCTCGTTCATTGGTTTTTCCCGTGATTCGGCAAAAAAATAGACCAGGTTTTTATCAATATCACAGCTGGAAAGATGGACCCTGTAATTTGCGAAATGGTTATTAAACATTGGCTCAGGAAATCCACCATCCATGGGAATCACCATCGGCTGGTAGTTTTCATCTCCATCTTGATCGATCATTACAATGATCCTGTCTAATTCTGGGAAAACATAAAATGAATAACCATTCAACATGTGGGGATTATGAAGGGCAATGTTCGGTGGTAGAAGAGGTTCAGGAACACTGCCGCCATAATTCATGGCATAAAGGCTGATATGCCCGGATAGATTGCTCAAGAAATAGATTTTCTCACCAATCAATTGAGGTACCAGGAACAACCTGGAAGACAGAAAAGATTCGATTCGATACATGATTCTTCCTTGTTTATGGTTTGATTAGATTATGAATATGCTATCTTACCATTAAGTTAATTTGGATGGTACGCCCAGATGCTCAATTATTTATTCTGGAAAACTTATTTTCGAAAACCCATTGGGTCAATTGGCTTGAATTTTTTTTGAACCTCAAGCATAATTAGCGAATAACCAAATCATCTTCATTGAACAACAAGGAGTAGTAATGACCGACCTTCAAACTCGTTTGCTATCATCAGCACTCGGTATGATTGCTGGTGCTATACTTTGCACCACGGACAACGTGAACATTAATATCGGGTTGGGAATTTTGATCGTGTGTACGGTTCTATTCGTTTTTGAATATTTTCGGGCACAGAAAATTTAAAAAGAGGAATCTGATGACACAGGAAAATAAAACAGAGGAATTCACTATTAATGGTGAGGATCTCATCGCCAGGGTCAAGGAATTGATCCGCCAGGGAAATATCCGCAGGATCATTTTAAAAAATAAGGACGGTAGTATCCTGATGGAAATCCCACTTACACTGGGAGTTGTTGGGGCGGTTTTGGCTCCTACCCTTGCAGCAATTGGAGCGATCGCTGCCCTACTCAGTGAAGTAACTGTTGTGATTGAAAAAACAGGATAGAAAGCCTCAGTATCAATAGGTTCCATGGCGAATATTCGTTGGCATAGGGTATTGTTGATCACCGTTGTGATGGTATTGGTAATATCCTACCCAATCTTATGGCTTCGGATGTTGAATGATCCTGTTCAATATACCGGAACGGATTATGTTCCATTTTACGCAGCATCGCAGATATCTAGAAATGAGGGACCTTCCCAGATCTATAACCTGGAGCTCCAACGAAAATATGAACAGAACCTGGGAAATTTTGTCATTCATCCAGATGATGTTCGCATTTTCCTGAATCCCCCATTCATTGTTCCCCTGGCGAATCTTAGTCTCACAGCAGATTTTCGAACCTCCCTCGTTCTTTGGGAATTCATCAATTTTCTCGCCTTATTGATGGCAACCTGCCTGCTCTTCCGATTTTTGAATACCAATTTTTCACGGAAGGTATTGGTGATTTTTCTCGCTGGAGTCGTTTTTTTCTTTCCTGCATACAAAAGCTTGATCATCGGGCAAAACAGCTCCTTTTTATTGCTGGGGGCAGTTCTGCTTTTAATTGGAACGATCCAAAAAAAAGATTGGATGTCCGGGTTGGGGCTGGCGATCATGACCGTTCGCCCCCATATTGCACTTCCCCTCGCCCTTCCATTTCTATTTAACCGCAGGAAGACATTGTATTGGTTCCTGGCATGTGCAGCACTATTGGGTCTGGTCAGCCTGGGATATAGCGGTTTGGATGGAGTCAAAGGGTTCCTGGATATGCTCCTTGTTAGCGGTAGCGGATCGAATTCAACCACTGGAGAGTATTCCATGGTCAATCTGATTGGCATCCTCCTGCGTTTTTTCCCCATGGCATCCATTGATATCATTCATTGGATCGGTTGGGGAGCGTACATCCTCTCCATGGGGTACCTTTGTTATTATTGGAAACGATCTTCCTCGATCGAAGGCAAACAGATCAGCGTGGCAATACTAATAACAGCAATAACTGTACCGCATATTCATATGCATGACCTGGTTCTCTGGATTCTCCCACTGACAACTATCTTGCTTTACACCACAGAAAGGAGTGATCTGAGCCTCCATGCTGCTTCACTCCCCTGGTGGGTATCTTTCGCATTTCTTATCTGTTTTTTTAGCCCCATACTTGAAGCTATAATCCCATATATCATTTATTGTCTTTTGTTATTCCTGATAATAAAACCTGAGAATTTAAAAATGCTAGCGCGGTCCGAAACCGGAGGAATTTGATGAGATCATTCAGAAAAGAATTATTTGTTAATCTCCCGGGTAGGAGAGGATTTATTAACTTGACTCCCCAGGTGGAGGATTGTTTGCAGGAGAGTGGAATTAAAGAAGGGTTATGTCTTGTCAATCCAATGCATATTACAGCATCAGTTTTTATCAATGACAATGAGAAGGGTTTGCATCATGATTATGAAGTATTTCTTGAGAAAATCGTACCTCATGTTCCCATAAGTCACTATAGGCACAATGATACTGGAGAGGATAACGCAGATGCCCATATTAAAAGGCAGTTGATGGGCAGGGAGGTTGTTGTGGCCGTCACTGATGGTCGACTGGATTTTGGTACTTGGGAACAGATCTTCTATGGTGAATTTGATGGGAGGAGGAAAAAAAGGGTGTTGGTAAAAATCATCGGCGAATAAATGTATTACTCATTTAATAAAATACGCCATTCATTAAATAATTAATGTACAATATTAATTATTACGCTCCATGGTAAAGAACGGTTTTGCAACAAGAAGCATTGTAATAAATCACATATATCGCCATTGGAAAACCAGAAATAACAATGCCCAATCCTGATTCAATTTTTCGGCTGCAAGAATCCATCAAGTTTGTCAGTGAATTAATTTGTAAATCCCGCAATGCTGTGATCCTCACTGGTGCTGGGATTTCTACTCCGTCAGGTATCCCGGATTTTCGTTCAGAAGGTACAGGTCTGTGGTCACTGGATGAGCCTCTTGAGGTGGCTTCACTGACTACATTTCGTCATTCTCCAGAGAAATTCTTTGCCTGGATCCGTCCCTTGATCAAGTTAATTGTCGAAGCTCAACCCAACCCGGCTCACAATGCCATAACAGCGCTGGAAAGTGCTGGGTTTCTCAAGACAATCATCACGCAAAATATCGATACCCTTCATCAAAGATCCGGATCAAAAAATGTATACGAGACGCATGGGTCCATATCAAGTCTAACCTGTACGAAATGCTTTCTTAAAACATCAAGTGAACTTTATATCAAGCCATTTATTAACGAAGGTATTATCCCTTGCTGCCCGCGCTGCGGAAGTATTCTAAAACCTGATGTGATCCTTTTCGGTGAACAAATGCCGCACATTCCCTGGGAACATACGTTATCTGCTGCGCGCAGCTGCGACCTGATGATCGTGGCAGGTTCTTCGTTGGAAGTACTGCCTGTTGCCGGGATTCCCATGCAGGCATTGGATCGGGGGGCACATCTGGTCATTATCAATCAAACACCTACCTACCTGGGAGCACGGGCAGACGCGGTCATCCTGGATGATGTAGCAAAACTGATGCCGGAAATATCCAGGCAGGTTTTGGGCAGTTGATCCTTTAAAAAAATCCGGTAATTCAAATTTTTGAAAATTGGAATCAGGGCTGATACAAGTATTCCCCCAAAAGGTATAATTTAAAATCATTTGCGTTTACTGGCAGTATCTTCTTGTGAATGTTGACCCTCGTCCTTAACTTTGAGTCAGGCTTAATGTATGGTTTTAAAGGGGATATTCTGCACTGTATATGTGAAATTTTTCACATGATAATTCACGCGCTTGAAAATAATCTTAATGGAGAAAAACATCGATGCCAAATAATGAAATGAGAATAGATGCATTCCTGCCCCAGGAAATGGCACAAAAAGCTGAAGACCTGGGAGTTTTAAAATCGAAAACTCCTTTCCCTTCCTTGTTTGCGTTGTCAGTACTCGCTGGAGCGTTCATTGGACTGGGAGCCATGTTCTCGACCATCACAGCAGCCGGTTCATCCACCCTTCCCTACGGAATTGCACGCATCATCATCGGATTTACTTTTTGCCTTGGATTGATCCTGGTGATCGTCGGAGGAGCTGAATTATTCACTGGAAATAATCTGATCGTCATGGCCTGGGCCAGTCGAAAAGTCACAACCAGGTCTCTACTTAAGAATTGGACGGTGGTTTATATCGGTAATTTTATCGGTTCCATAGGGACTGCGATACTTGTATTCTGGACAAAACAGTATTCTTTTAATTCCGGATCAATTGGTCTGGTTGCGCTTAATACTGCAGCAGGAAAGACAAACCTGGGTTTCTTGCAGGCAGTAATGCTTGGGGTTTTGTGTAATGTTTTGGTTTGCCTGGCCATATGGTTGAGCTTTAGCGCAAGAAGCACAACTGATCGGATACTGGCGATAATTTTTCCAGTAACAGCCTTTGTGGCAGCCTCATTTGAGCACAGTGTCGCAAACATGTATTTTGTTCCTTATGGATTGTTCCTTAAGTATTTCGATCCTGCCTTTGTGTCTTCGTTATCTGATAAGGTTGTTGACCTTTACAGTCTAACCTGGGGAAATTTTTTTCTTGCAAACCTTCTCCCGGTAACCATAGGAAATATTATCGGAGGGGCTGGCTTGGTGGCTGTTACGTATTGGTTTGTTTATCTTTGGAGAAAGAGAGATTATTCCTGCTGACCCTTTGAATCGATTTACCTGGCACCTTTCCTTCCAAATTGCCTCTCGAGCAAATCAACGGAAAGGTGGATCATTGTTGGTCTCCCATGTGGACACGTCCTCGGTGAAATACAGGCTTCCAGATCGACAAGCAAGGATCTTTGTTCTTCGTTCGAGAGCGATTGTCCAGCCTTGATCGCCAATTTCTTGCAAACTCTTCCAGCGATCAATGATTCAATTTTTCCCTTAAGAGGTTCCTCATCTTCTTCAAAGTTTTCGACGATCGCTTTCAATGAATCAGCGGGGTTTCCATTTCCAAACAGGGCAGGGATTGCCCGAATCCGGAAATTTCCCGGACCAAATAGCTCAACCTTGAAACCAAATTTTTCCAGAAGTGGTAATTGTTCCACGATAAGTCTTGCCTGTTCGGGAGGAAATGCCACACTTACCGGGGATAATAAAGTCTGGGAGAGTTTCTCCTGGTTAGACCGTTGTGTAATCAACTTTTCGAATAAAACTCTTTCATGAGCTGCATGTTGATCCACCAGGTACAATCCATCCGGACCTTCCGCAACCAGGTATGTTAATCCAACCTGCCCTACCAATCTCAACAAAGGCATCGTGGAACCCGCCAGAGGCATCGTTTCAGGCAATTGACCTATCTCTGATGGTTTATTTACGCTTGAACCGTTGATGGTGTTGTCACCAGAGAAATTCCAAGCAGGATCGATTTGCGTTGAAGTCGGAGTTGAACCTCCCCATGACTTTTGAGATTGGTATGGTTGGATCGGAGAATAGGCTAACAAAGCCCTTCTGGATGCACGTTGTATGAAACTGAAGACGGCATTATTATCCCGGAAGCGAACTTCTGCCTTGGCAGGATGCACATTGACATCCACTTCTGACGGTTCAATACCCAGGAAAAGAACAGCCATTGGATACCTGGCAACCATCAGCAGTGAATGATATGCATTGACCAGGGCAGTAGTTAGGGAAGTATCCTGTACCCAGCGACCATTGACAAAGAAAGTGATATCCCTCCGGTTCGATCGTGTCAGTGATATCGGGCTGATGAAACCGGATAACCTCATCGATTCATCCTCAGCCATGACTTCCAACATCTGGGAGGCAGCTTCGACACCATATAAATTGGCAAGAATGGAACGCTGATTCCCATCACCTGTTGTTTCCAGGATAGGTGATTTTCCATCGTTCAAATTAAATCGTACCTGTGGATACGCCAGTGCATATCTTCGCACCAATGCGTCCATTGATCTCTTTTCTGTAATATCCTTCTTCAGGAATTTCAACCTGGCAGGTACGTTGAAAAAAAGATCTTCAACACTAACGGATGTTCCGACAGGAGCCGCCACAGTCTCCAATGGTGAAGATATGCCAGCATCAACCAGTATTTTTGCACCTGTTTCTGAATCCCTTGAGCGCGAGATGATCTTCATACGGGATACAGAACCGATCGAAGCCAGGGCTTCCCCCCTGAATCCAAGTGTTGCGATCGAAAATAGATCGGATACATCACTAAGCTTGCTGGTCGCGTGTCTGGATAATGCCAGGTGGAGTTGGTCTGCAGGAATTCCCATGCCATCATCCATAACCTCTATCAGACGGCGACCAGCCTCCTGGTAGGTGATCAGGATCCGTTTGGCTTCTGCGTCAAGTGAATTTTCTATCAATTCCTTGATGACTGATGCTGGACGTTCTACTACTTCACCTGCAGCTATCTGTGAAGCGACCTCGGGTGACAGAATATGAATGGACATATACCCATTATAAGGTTTTTTCACTATAATAGCCTGATGCCCATCACCACTATTTTATTTGATCTGGATGATACTCTCTACCCTGCCTCCAGCGGAGTGTGGAAATTGATCAAAGATCGCATGAATATTTTCATGCACGAAGAGCTTGGAATTCCCTGGGATCAGATCCCATTGTTACGGGAACGCTATTTCCGGGAATATGGAACAACCTTACGCGGCCTTCAAACCCATTACCATTTGGATGTGAATGCTTACCTGTCATTTGTCCATGATATTCCATTGTCTCAATACTTAATTCCGGACAGAAGAACCAGGGACATTATTAAAACGCTTCCACAAAAGAAGTATATTTTTACCAATGCCGATGCTGACCATGCCAAACGGGTTTTAAAAACTTTGGATCTCACTGATTGTTTTTCTGGCATCATCGATATTACAGCTGTCGAGCCTTATTGCAAACCCATGGAACAAGCATTCAATATTGCGCTTGAAGTTGCAGGTGAACCAGAAGCTGTCAACTGTGTATTGATCGATGATCTACCCACCACGACCAAAGCAGGAAAGGAGTTAGGTTTCTATACAATCCTGTTTGCAAAGACCGGTGATCCGGGAGACGCTAATGCTTTCCTGGACGATTTCAGGGATCTACCTGCTATTATTTCTGAGATAAATAATTAATATTCTTCAAACACTGGAAGGATAGAATTCTATTATTACGAGCACGGATAGGTATTACTTTATGTGATGCTCTCTCCATGTAGATCATTTAAGAAGAAACACGGGATAATTATTTTCATATAGATTTAATCACCACGTGGTAACCTTCTTGGTGATCGCAAACCTGTAAAAATTTAAATACCGAATAGATATACAGGTTTATTAAGGAGCTTGATAATGTCTACTAACAAATTTCTGAAATTCAGTTTGGCCCTCGTCCTGGTGATTTTTTTAATGGCAGGATCATTTGGGGGAGGTTTCCTGGCCGGTCATTACACCTCACTTGGAGGATTAAGACTTCCTGGAGATTTCTTATCACCGACCGCAACCGTGGATACAGCTTCCGGGGGAACACCCCAGGACCTTCAAATCCTCTTTAAACCATTTTGGGAAGCATGGAACATACTTCACGTTCAATATGTCGATCAACCTCTGGATGATACCGCCCTGATGAGAGGCGCCATCACCGGTATGATGGGGGCACTTGGGGATGAACATTCCGGTTATATGGATCCGCAGGAATATACCGATGCGAATATCAGCCTGAGTGGTGAATATGAAGGGATCGGTGCGTGGGTGGACACAACTGGTGATTTTTTGACAATTGTGAGTCCTATGAAAGGTTCACCAGCTGAAAAAGCTGGTTTGTTATCTGGAGATGAGATCCGTGCCATTGATGGCGCTGATATGACCGGAGTGAATCCTGAAATAGCCCGCCTGAAGGTGGTCGGACCTGCCGGAACGAATGTCCATCTAAGCATAGGTCGGACAGGTAACGATGAGCTGATTGAGTTCGATATCATTCGAGAAAAAATAATCGTTCCGAGTGTCACAGGTGAGATAACAAAGGATAACATTGCCTATATCACGCTGGTAACATTTGGAGATTCAACCACAGCGGATCTTCGCAATACCTTGAAAGACCTAATGGCTCAAAATCCGGTTGGGTTGATTCTCGACCTGCGAAATAACGGCGGAGGGTATCTGCAAACAGCTGTTGAAGTGGCGTCTGAATTTATTGGTGATGGTGTCATACTCTATGAACAATATGGTGATGGAACCAAGGATTCTTTTAATGCTGAGGGTGGTGGTTTGGCGACGGAAATACCAATGGTCGTTCTCGTGAACGAAGGAAGTGCATCAGCTTCGGAAATTGTTGCTGGTGCAATACAGGATCACAGCAGGGGTAAACTGGTGGGAGTGACAACTTATGGCAAGGGATCTGTTCAGAACTGGGTTCCCCTTTCTGATGACCAAGGTGCCATACGCGTTACGATCGCCAAGTGGTTGACCCCCAATGGACAAACCATCCATAAACTTGGCTTGACACCAGATGTGATCGTTGAAAGAACAGAAAGCGATTACAACAACGGAATTGATCCTCAATTTGATGCCGCAGTGGATCTACTCCTTCATCCATAAACAGAATTTTGGACAGATAAAGGAAGGTTGATATGTTCTACAATTTAAATTACATGATCTATATGATTCCTGCGTTCATTATCATGATGATCACATCATGGTATGTCAGTGCCGCGTACAGAAAATGGAGTCGGGTTCCTTCGCGCAGCCAGGTCACTGGTACCCAGGCAGCCCAAAGATTGATCTCTGCAGGTGGTCTTTATGGAGTCAGGGTGGAAACTGTGGCGGGAAATATGACCGATCATTATGACCCAAGGAAAAAAATATTGCGTCTATCGCAGGGAGTGGCTGAAAATGCATCTGTGGCTTCACTTGCCATTGCAGCTCATGAACTTGGACATGCCATGCAGGATGCAGAGGATTACCTGCCGCTGAAATTCCGAGCTGCCCTTGTTCCCATGGTCAATATCGGATCTTACCTGGGATGGATCATGATCTTTGCTGGTCTATTATTAAATTTCACAGGGCTTGCTTGGGCTGGTGTATTTGCCTTCGCTGGCGGCGCATTATTTGCATTTGCAACACTTCCGGTTGAATTAAACGCTTCAAACCGTGCCAGAAAACTTCTGCTGGACTCTGGTCTGGTCACCAGCCAGGAAGAGATGAGAGGCGTCAGTAATGTTTTAAATGCAGCCGCCCTGACTTATGTTGCTGCATTGGTAACTGCGCTGCTGCAGTTGTTTTATTTTGTGAATCTCGTCGGAGGAAGACGAAGATAAAAGAACATCTCTTCTGAAAGTTTTTCATTAAATATTTACCACCTGGATTAATTGACATCATCGTCAAGTAACCAGGTGGTTTCTTGTTAACCACAAGTAAGCAGAGTATCGTTTTTTTATATTCCTGGTAATACAGCAGGAAACCATATCCTGTATAATCAGGAAATGCGAAAAATCCTTTTGGCAATCATCCTTATGCTGGGAATCCTCCTGGTATTATTCAGCTTGTCAGAGATCCAGGATATCACCAAAGCACTTGAGGCGGGGAATTTATATCTCTTACTTGCAGGATTCCTAATCCAGTTGATCTGGTTGTTAAACCTGGGGATCACTTTCAAACACCTGTATCATTTGATGGGGATTAAGGAAAAATCCAGTCATTTATTTTGGGTGGCTTCAGCAGCCAACTTCATTAATGTTGTAGCTCCAAGCGCTGGCATCGGAGGGATCGCCATCTTCCTTGATGATGCCAAACGCCACAATCACTCTCCCGGTCATGTCACGATCGTGGGAGTGTTATTTGTCCTTTTCGATTACGTGGCTTTTCTCTGCTTCCTGGCTCTGGGCTGGATTGTTTTGATCCGCAGGAACAATTTGAATCCCGGGGAAATCACAGCATCTTTCATCCTTCTTGGTCTGGCTGTAGGTCTTGCTTTTATCCTTTACCTGGGCTACAAATCAAGGGAAAGATTAGCCAGGCTCCTCGTGAGACTGACCAGGATCATCAACCGCGTATTAAAACCCATTCTCCACCGTTCCTATTTAAAGGAAGAAAATGCAGAGCTATATGCCCTGGAATTATCAGACGGTTTGCATGCCATCAGGGGAAGGAAAAAAGATCTTATCTGGCCTTTCCTTTTCTCACTGAACAACAAAGCCATCCTTCTGGTTATCCTGGCTATCTGCTTCTTTACTTTCCAAATCCCCTTTTCCTTTGGGACACTTGTTGCTGGTTTAAGTATTGGGTATTTATTTGTGATCGTGTCTCCTACACCAGCAGGGCTTGGTTTCGTGGAAGGTGCCCTCACCATCACATTAAACTCCTTGCGGGTTCCCCTCGGATCCGCTGTACTGATAACTCTTACTTACCGGGCGATAACATTTTGGTTTCCCCTGGCAGTTGGAGCATTGGCACTTAGAGTGTTAAAGTTCAAGAAGAAGATAAGATTAAATGAAGAAAATCCAGCTTAAGAGTTCCTCATAAATTAAATATCCACCAGATTTTTTTTCAGATAAATGGAATTATTTTCCTGACCA
>Ga0209641_10004579_pt1 | contig 11417 bp, 7 predicted proteins | sample RifCSP16_1_FD_184022 | JGI IMG/M metagenome (GOLD analysis project Ga0209641, IMG submission 184022) | Soil microbial communities from Rifle, Colorado - Rifle CSP2_sed 16_1 (SPAdes) (version 2) | ecosystem: Environmental > Terrestrial > Deep subsurface > Rock core/Sediment | place: Rifle...
GGGCGGATCGTGTAATTGCAGTGTCCCAGCAATTAGCCAACGATCTGGTTATGCAATTGGATTTACCAGCGCAGAAGGTTATTGCGATTCCGAACCCTGTGCCAGTAGAAGAAATACGGCGGATGTCTATGGTCCCAGTATCTCATCGGTTTTTTTCGGAAGGTGTGCCGGTATTGATGGCTGTGGGTCGTCTGCATTCTGTCAAGGACTATCCTACTTTGCTGCGGGCGGTAGCTGATCTTCGGGAGCGCAAGGATGTTCGGTTGATCGTCTTGGGAGAAGGACCGTCCCGTTCCGAATTGGAGGCGTTAGTTGAAGCGCTGGGCATGTCGGAGGTAGTGGATCTTCCAGGGTTCGTATCACCGCCATGGCCGTGGATGGCACGCGCGGACGTGTTGGCCTTGTCGTCTCGGACGGAAGGCTGGCCGAACGTGCTGGCCGAGGCTCTGGCACTAGGCGTCCCAGTAGTGGCAACGGATTGCCTGACGGGCCCTCGAGAGGTCTTGGACGACGGAAGGTTCGGCAGGTTGGTACCCGTAGGTGATATTGCCGCGATGTCCGCTGCCCTCGAGTATTCGCTGGACAACCCGCCCGATGTGGGAGCCCTTCGTCGTAGGGCAGAGGAGTGGTTACCAGGGCGCGTGCTTCAAGCATATTTGTCATGTATAAATTTAAAGGGGCAAGGAACCGCATGAAGTTTAATTAAGTACACTATGTCGCATCATGGTTCTGATCCCATATCTGACGTACATAACAGACGGAACTTGGTCGGGCCTTGGAACGGGAAGCTCAGAACGTACGGGTTTTTGTCATGTTATTGTGGATCGATACAGCATATATTAATAATATTAAAAAAACATGAAAGATATTCATTAAGGTAGTGAAAATGAATTGTAGAAAGCCAATTAATTTTTTTTATCTAAGAATTAGAGGCATTGAATTTCCAAGGATATACAATAATATAATAAAAGCCATAAAATCAACTGATTTTGAAGATGTAAAAAAACAGTCTCTAAGAAAAATTCTAACACATTGCAAGAAAGAAGTTCCATACTATCAAAATGTATTAAATCATTACGAGTACATTACAATACGGAATGAAGATCCAAAAGATATTTTAAAGACGTTTCCGGTATTGACGAAAGATATTATTCGTCGTGATTTTGAGAGTTTACAATCAAACGACCAAAAAAATCGAAAATGGTATTTTAACACTTCCGGCGGATCAACAGGTGAGCCAGTAAAATTGATACAAGATCAAGAATACCATGACTGGGGAATGGCGATCGAGTATCTGTACTATTCGCTTATTGGTCATGAAATCGGGAAAGAAATGGTTGTATTGTGGGGTTCGGAGCAAGATATCCTTGACCCACACCAAGGAATCAAAACTAAGATCAAGAATTATGTGTGGAATGTCAAGTGGTTCAATGCCTTCCGAATGACTCCAGATAAGATGAAACAGTACCTATCACTTCTGGCTTCAAGACCGCCAAATATAATTCTTGCCTATGCCCAGTCAATATATGAATTGGCTCTGTTTGCGGAACGAAACGAAATCCAGATAACGCCGCAAAGGGCGATCATGACCTCTGCCGGAACCTTGTATCCTTTCATGCGTGAAAAAATTGAAGAGATCTTTCGATGCAAGGTATATAACCGCTATGGTTCTAGGGAAGTGGGCCCCATTGCTTCAGAGCATCCGGGAAGCGGAGGATTGTGGGTTGCGCCGTGGGGGTGCCATATCGAGATTGTGGACGAACACGATAACCCAGTTTCTCCAGGTGTGGAAGGAGATATCCTCGTCACATCGATGACAAATCTTTCGATGCCATTGATTCGCTACAAGATCGGGGACAGGGGAGTCCTGTCTTCGGATTTGACGACGCCATCCGGTCTGCGAGGTCAAATCCTCCTTAAGGTCTCCGGCAGAAACGTGGACATGTTTAGGTGCCGGGATGGAACCCTTATTGATGGTGAATATTTTACCCATATTCTGTATTTCCGGGATTGGGTCCGGAAATTCCAATTCATTCAGAAGGATTTTGACCTGGTTGTCGTCAACCTGGTAAAGGAGGATGGGGCGATGCCTAAAGGCGACTTGGAGGACATCAGCGAGAAAATCCAGGTCCTTTTGGGCAAGGGGTGCCGGGTCGAATACAATTTCGTTGAGGATATTTCTCCCAATCCCTCGGGAAAATACCGGTACACGATATCGGAGGTGGAATTTCATTGATAAATTGGCTTGAAGACAAGAGGGTCGCCGTCATCAAGGAAGGCGCAACTTATCCGAAGAATCCCCCTAATATCCTTCCGAGAGATACCCTGAATGGTATGGGCATCCAGTCGCAGAGGAGGAAAACACATTTTATCGTTCGATCCGGGAACTCTTCCTCACACTCGGTTTCGATGCCGCGAATTTCAATTCCCCGGCGTGGAACCCCCTTGGGGAATTGATTAGGCCGGGAGATCGGGTGGTCTTGAAGACGAATGCCGTTCTACACATGGACCTCGGCGAAAAAGTAGGACTCACCGATACGCTCATCCCCTGTTCCTATGGGATTTTGATGGGGGATCCGTCAATCCGCTGGCGATGGATCCGGTTGCGGCTGCAATGATGGGTTTTAATATTGATAAGATCAAAAAGATCACCGAGGGATTTCGGATCAAATCCCTTCCCTTGGCTTCGTATCAAATGAACGAAATAGATATTCTTCGAAATCTTCAGGCAAAATCAATCGATAATATTTATAGACTCCAGGAATATCATAATTTTATTCCTTCTTTTGGATTTAGAGGGCATATCGAGATAAATAAAAATAATCTGCCGTTAGAAAGTCAATATATGGAACTATCGAAAGGTTTTTCTCAAATCTAGTTTTTTTCCCATGCCTGATTTTCGGATTTAACCCTCCCGTCGTCGGCCTGGTAAAAAAAGATAGCTACATGAAATATATAATATGAGACGAAAATCCATTTCCCGATATAGGAAACAGCACCTCTAAAGATCAGCAAACGGACGAAAGATGTTTTGCGCTCTGACGCACACATTCACTATGGATTGCATTTACTTTGGCGCTGATGTCAGTTGCGCTCGAAGCCATGTTGGACGATCCGCCCGATCGGGCCATCCTTCGTGGTCGAGCAGAGGAATGGTCAACAGAGCGTGTCGTCAAGTCATACCTCTCAATTCTTCAGGCACAAGATGCGGTGTGAATTTCATGACTTTATCACCCCGGTCTACCAAATAAAATGTGCGGATTCGCAGGGTTTTTTAATCCCGAAAAATTTCATATCGTAAATGCATCGGTTCTCATCGGATCGATGACAGAGGATTTAAGGCATCGAGGGCCGGATGATTGCGGCCAATGGGTGGACGCCGATGCCGGAATTGCTTTGGGACACCGTCGGCTTTCTGTCATCGACATAACCGCTGCCGGACATCAGCCCATGAAATCGGATGATGGCAGATTTGTACTTGTTTTCAATGGTGAAATTTATAATCACCTGGAGCTGAGGCGTAAATTGGGATTCTGGCCATGGCGCGGGCATTCCGACACGGAAACGCTATTGGCGGGGATTCAATCATGGGGGCTTGAACAGACAATAAAGCAATCGGCCGGAATGTTTGCGTTAGCGTTATGGGACAAAAATGAGAAAAGATTATCTTTAGCGCGCGACCGTATGGGAGAGAAACCTCTCTATTACGGTTGGCAAAGGAATTCTTTTCTCTTTGGATCAGAGTTAAAAGCTTTTTTTAAGCATCCAGATTTCATTGGCGATATTGATCGTTCTTCTCTAACAATGTATGTGAAAATAGGATACGTGCCCACACCACGTAGTATATTTACCGGAATAAAAAAACTGATCCCTGGCTCCATTTTAGAAATTGATTCCACCTATTTGCCGTGTGATGAATTACAACCCCAATTGTATTGGAGTTTGAACCGTATCCTTGTTTCCATGGATGGCCGGCGATTCGAAGGGCATCCCGATGAGGCCGTTGCCACGCTAGAAGCATTATTGACAGATGCAATCAAACGGCAGCAGATATCCGACGTCCCATTAGGTGCTTTTCTTTCCGGCGGTACCGATTCTTCGACGGTGGTCGCGCTTATGCAGTCGATTTCATCGACTCCCGTCAAGACGTTTACCATCGGATTTGAAGATAAAAGCTACAACGAAGCAACGCAAGCCCGAAGGGTAGCGGAACATTTAAAAACCGATCATACGGAGCTGTATGTGTCGGCAAAGGATGCGATGGGGGTCATACCAGACTTACCAGAAATATACGATGAACCGTTCGCAGACTCATCGCAGATACCGACGGTGATCATAAGCCGATTGGCTCGCCAGCATGTGACTGTTGCTCTCACAGGCGACGGAGGGGATGAATTGTTTTGCGGTTACGATCACTACCCGCAAACTACCAATATCTGGAGACGACTCTCGATGCTCCCTCTCCCTATACGTTCGGTTCTTGGTTATGTGCTCCCACGCGGTGCAATTGCTGCGGGTATCGCTTCAAAAAGTTTGGATGATTTTTACAAGTTTTACCATTCTAAATGGAAAGCGTTTTCAAACCTTGTTATTGATAAAAAAGAAAATCTCGATTCAGATTTTGTTCCGGACGTATTGCTGGATGCCAAAGAACGAATGATGTACGTCGACACTCTTGATTTACTGCAAAACGATATTCTAGTCAAGGTGGATCGTGCCGCTATGTCGACAAGCCTTGAAACAAGGGTGCCACTATTAGACCATCGAGTAGTGGAGTTTGCTTGGCAACTTCCAATATCAATTAAGTATAAAAACAGTATCGGCAAATGGCCATTAAAACAGATCTTGTATAAGTATATTCCGGAACAATACGTAAACCGCCCCAAAATGGGGTTCGGCGTACCGATCGATCATTGGCTGCGAGGTTCACTTCTGGAATGGGCAGAAGAATTGTTGGGGGAGAATCGGATTAGAAGTGAAGGTTTTTTCGACCCTGTACCCATCAGATCCGAATGGAAATTACACCTTTCCGGAAGGAGGAATAGACACCACGGGTTGTGGATTATTTTGATGTTCCAGGCATGGTATGATGCACAAAAAAAGCTTTCCTTACCGGGATAGTGGAGCGGGGTCATAGGTCTTTTTGCTCGAGGTCTGACTACAATCTAGTTTTCTTCACATGCTTGATTTTCGGATTTAACTCTCCCGTCATCGGCCTGGCAAAAAAGATAGCTACATGAAATATATAATATGAGACGAAAAACCATTTCCCCATCCGGAGAAGGGCCGGAAAAAGATCTAATGGAGAAGATTCGTAAAGATGGAGGTATTGGGAAAAATGTCCGATTTACAGGGCATATTGAGAATCAGGTGGCGCTCTTCTTACGGTGGTTAAGGGGCATCTGCGGATCAAGTCGTTCTACGGAACGTTTTTTATCTCATTTAAGACGCAGGTCTGGATCGCGATCACTAATTACCTTCTCGTGGCGATTGCAAAGAAACGTCTGAATGTGCAATCAAGTCTTAATACACTACTTCAAATCGTGGAAGTGAACCTATTCGAAAAAACAGATATTATTCATGCTGTTATCAAGGCATAAAGGAAAGAAATTACGTTTGAAGACCATAACTAGCTGAATCTATAAGGTTCTTAGCCGGACAACTGTGAAATAACTTTGTTAAAAAATTTTTATATATAAAGTAAATTTTAAACATAACTCCATGGCAATCATAGTTTTTTTTATTTGTTTTATTAATGCTATATTTATTTTTTATTATATAAAAATTATAAAAGCAAATAAGTATTATATTAAAATTTTTAATTCGAAAAATGAAGTCTCAATTAGAAAATTTCCTTATCCTTATAAAGCTGCTATTGCCATAGCCAACGATATTGATAGTACGAATACAGTTGAAGAATTTATAAATATTCATGAATTTTTAAACACAAAGAAAATGACCAATATGGGCGAAGGGGTAGGCCTAGAAATTGCTGATAGTTTCTTTATGTTTAATCCAAAAAATCATTTTTCATATTTCTCAAATAGAGAAATCGATAAATTTATTATTCGAAAATTTATTGAAGCTGGATATATCGATTCGATACATTCTTGGGGAGACGGATATAGTGATCGCAATGACGCAATAAAATCCATAAGCGAATTGAAAAAACATGGTTTAAACTTAAAAATATGGATTAACCACTCAAAAGAAAAAAGTAATTTTGGTGGATGGTATTCAGCGAATTTAGGAGATTGTGTTGAATCAAAATACTATCATTCTGATATTACATTATCTTATGGAATAAAATTTGTTTGGTTAGGAAGCTCTACCTGTATCATCGGGCAGAGTGTACCTATAAATTTCATGACTTTTATCGGCAGTTTTGATTTTAAATACGCTATAAAATCGACGCGAAATATTGTTAAAGATATAATAAAAAATATATTTTCATTATTTAGATTATGGGAAACACGGTATTCATTACATTGGAAGAATGATTTAGTAAAGGTTGTCGAACTTAAAGATGGGCAAAAAGTATATGAATTTACACGTTATGATAATCATCCTGATGGTATTGGGTTTGGAGCTGATAGCAAAAACATGGCATACAATTTATCTGAAAGAGTTATTAAGCAGTTAAAAGATGTTCGAGGTTATGGCATCCTTTATACCCATTTTGGAATAAATTTTGACTGTAAGCATGAAATTTGTGAGGAAACTCAAAAAGCATTACGAAATTTGGAAAAGGAATATCGAACGGGAGAAGTTTATGTTACGACCACATCAAAACTATTGACCTACTATATTATTCAAAAAAATTTAAAAACAATTTATAGTATAAACCAAGGTGTAGTTATAATAGAAATTTTATGTGTTGAAGATCCAATATTCGGGAAATTTATTCCAAATCTGGAAGAATTACAGGGTATTACTTTTTATGTACCATCCGATAAGAACGTCCGAATTTTGATTGATGGCAAAGAAATACAAGACTTAATAAAAAACAAAATGGATGAAAATAATAGAGAAAGTGTTACTATCCCTATACAACATTTAACTTATCCAGATTTAATGAAAATATAGAAATTCGATACTTTATAGAAAGACGCATAAATCATTTTTAAATAAAGACACATCTAATATAAGATATATATTACATAAACACAGCAGAATAAAGATGCTAAATTAAAGCGTAAGCTATGAAGTCATGTGAAAAAAAAATTCGTGTTTTAGTGACTTCAACTTATCCTGAGGCGAAAGGAGGTATAACGATTCTTCATCAAGTCTTATTTAGGCAAATTATACAAAATAAATTTTGCGCGATTTTGTTTCCAATATCATCCCCCAATCCATTTAATGAACAATTAAATAGTAGAATATATAGGCTTATTGAACGCTTGAAACATTTCTATTCTTTGCTATCAAAAGATAAATCGTTAGGAATTGTCCATATAAACAGTTCCTATGACACGAAAGGGATATTGAGGGACTTATTTTTTATAATAGTATCATGGTGGTTAGGTAGAAAGATTATCCTTCAGATACACAGTGAAATTGATTTTAAAAAATATCCAAAAATAATAAAATGGATTGCAAAGCATGTTTTTCCATTATGTAATAAAATATTAGTTTTCTCAAAACAAGATATGAAAAAGATCGAAATTCTGGCTCCGAAAGAGAAAATAGAAATGATGCAAAATGCAGTAAAAGTCGATGACTTTACGAGCAAAGATAAATCATTCAAAGAAGACCTATCTATTCCGGAGCACGGGGACGTAATTCTTTTTTTATCGAGATTAATAAAAGAAAAAGGAGTATATGATCTGATCGAATCTATTACGACCGTTGCAAAAGATTATAAGAAAGTTTACTTTATAATTGCTGGAGAGGGACCGGAAAGGAATCGGATGGAAATGATTTGTAAAGAGAAAGGTATTGAAAAAGAAGTGCGATTTACAGGGCACATAAACAATAAAAATTTGTTAAAGGCTTATTCGTGCGCCGATATTTTCGTTTTCCCTACATACTCCGAGGCTATGCCAATGGTGATCCTCGAGGCTCTAGCTGCAGGACTTCCGATAATAACTACTCCGATTGGGGCAATACCCGATATCATAAAAGACGGGATAAATGGCTTTCTCATTGAACCGAATTCTCCGAAACAAATTGCAGAGAAAATATTACTCTTGTTACATAACGAGGAGACAAGAAAAAGAATTGGAGAGGCAAACATTCAACTTGCAAGGGAAGAATATGACGTTAGGGTGATATTGAATAAGCTTGAACAGCTATATTTATCGATTTAGATTATTTCTACATCTCGCGGCCCTGACAATATCGGAGTCAAAGTTTTCGAAAATGACCGCGTGACGCGGGGCCACACAAAGTAGCTGGAGTGCGGAGCAAATAGTAAGTGAACGAGAGATATCACGAAATTTAAAGAGTGTTTTTAACGCATTACACGATTATTCAATGAATAGAAAGGCCGACAGAGTGGAACCGGCATATTTTAATTTCAGAGGGGTAAAAATTGATAATGTCCGTCTTGAAAACATCATGGAAATTATAACTGCGAAGATTGATCAAAAAGGATATATTTGCGTAAATGATGTCAGGAATGTAATTATTGCATCGGGGGACAGAGTTTTTGGCAATGCCATCAATGAGTCGCTCTTATCGATTGCGGATGGAACACCATTGGCTTGGTACGGAAGACTCGTCGGTTTTAAAAGGATTCAAAGAGTAGCCGGATTTGAACTGATGGCAACCATGCTTGAAAGTGAAAATAGTTTCAAGCACTACCTATTGGGTGACACCGAGGAGACGATAAGCCGGGTAATCGAGAAAGCCAGAAAAACGAATGCTAATATCCGAATAGTGGGGCAAAGCCCCCCATTTAGAAAGCAATTCAGCGAGCATGAAAATGAAATGATATGCGAGAAGATCAATCGTGAAGATCCAGACATTATTTGGGTAAGTTTTGGGGGAGGGAAGCAGGAAATATGGATGCATCAAAATATCGACAAACTCAGAAGGGGGGTCATGGTAGGAGTTGGGGCGGCATTCAGGTTTTATATCGGAGACCTATATATTCCGCCGAAACTATTTCAAAAATTGGGGATGCAATGGGTCTTTCGAATGATCAACACCCCTAGAGCCTTTCATTTTTATATTCGTACTTTTCCGAAATTCTGTTTCTATTTTCCATTCGAAGTATTGAAAGGTCGAAGGGAGGGGGCAAGACAACATACGGGGTTGTTTAAATGATCACAGGACAAAGTATCCTATGCAACCATGATACAATGAGACGCTATTGAAAAAAAACTGAATCAATGATTGGATTGTATGTATATTTATGATGGAGGTTTTAGAGTAAAATGGGGATAAGTATATTATCCATCGTTATTCCAGTATATAATGAAAGAAAAACGATTCTGCAGATTCTGAGTCAGGTCGTGGAAGCACCTTGCTTAGGCTTAAGAAAGGAGATCATTTTAATCGATGACCATTACACATAGTCGAGTTTATGCATAAATAGCAAGAACATCCCAAGAGGGGTAACTTCAGAATACTAGATGGGAAATAACAAGCGATGCACGATAACACTGATTTCAATATAATCACTTATGTTCATCAAATTGGATGTAAGCAACAAGGTATGCAGTCCGACGTTTCGATAGTCGTGGCGGGCGATCTCTGTCCGATGGGTGAAACTGAATATTTATTGTGTGCCAATCAGCCCGAAAAAGTGTTTTCAGACTTGCTTCCTTATATTATCGAAAGTCAACTGGCGATCGTAAACCTAGAATGCCCATTAACACATAGCCAAACCCCGATCATCAAATCGGGTCCCCATCTGCAAGCTGCCCCCGCTTGCGCGGAAGGAATCCGATCCGGTGGCTTTGACGTCGTAACGTTAGCGAACAACCACATCCTAGATATGGGTGAGCGTGGCCTTTTCGATACGCTTTCAACGTGCCATGCAGCTGGCCTCAAGACAGTGGGCGCAGGAAAAAATCTGGAAGAGGCAACTCAACCGCTGATCGTTGATATTCGTGGATTGAAAGTCGCGATTCTTGCTTTTACAGAACATGAGTTTTCTATCGCTAGCTCCCACAAAGCTGGCGCATGGCCCCTAGATCCGATAGATAATTATTGGCAAATTCAGGAGGCGAAAAAGAGAGCTAACTTTGTTTTGGTATTGTTGCATGGTGGCAACGAGTATTACCCATTACCCAGTCCTCGCGTGTGCAAAACATGTAGAAAATTTGTAGACTGGGGAGCTAGTGCTGTAATATCCCACCACACCCATGTACCCAGTGGAGTAGAGATTTATCGGGGAGTCCCCATAGTATACGGGACGGGCAACTTCTTGTTTGACAGACCAAGTCCCCAGCCAAAAGGTTGGAACACTGGCTACCTAGTCAACCTCAAGGTACGAGCCAATGCCCAGACTGATATCCAGCTTATCCCATTTCAGCAACGCGCTGAACAACCCGGCATTTGTAAAATGAGCGCTGCCGACGCTGAACGATTCATGAGCGAAATTGCCAGATTATCGAGTGTGATTGCAGATGAGAATGCAATGGCGTCGGCGTGGGAGCAGTTCTGTAAGACCAAACGCGAGGAATATATTTCGGGATTTTTTGCTATGAACAGAATAGAACGTCGCCTACTGCGGTGGGGCATCTGGCCCTTTTGGCGTTGCGGACAAACACGGGTCAGTGAATTGCTCAATTTGGTTAGATGCGAATCTCACCGTGATGTGCTTACCTCAGTGTTGATGTCCGAATTGGAGAAAAAAGGAAGATGATAGATGATCGCGTTTATATTACGGTCGAAATAATCGGTGAATGTCAAACTGAAAATTTCTCGTCGGCAATGAATTAAAGCAATTAAACACATTTACATAATATTGCACCATCGCCAAGGGATCTCCCCGCATATACGTCGTCAGGAGGAATTAGAATATTCGGGCTCAGATTTAAGGCACGATTTACCCATTCTACCATTGGGGGTGAAACTCTTATTGCTCTACACTTCTATGACTGACCGGCCTGTCAAGGGGGAACCTGGAAGCGTTGCTGTTGACGACGGTTCATCTGAATTGTCAATAGGTATAAGCCCTTTTTCGAAATCCAAAGACCTTTGCGCTCCGGTCTGGCAAAAACTCGAAGTTCTTTTTAAACATGTTAAAAAATTAGGGCTTCAATGCACCATGCTATCAAAAGCAGCGATCATGTATAGAGATAAGCATTATTATTCTATACGAAGATAAAATAATATTAATACCTTCGTATGTTTAAATAATGCAGTAATATCAAGGGTGAACGATGAATAATACACATGACCCGCTTGTATCGGTTGTTACCCCAGTGTACAACGGAGAAAAATATCTTGCGGAGTGCATTGAG
>Ga0209641_10004580_pt1 | contig 11415 bp, 8 predicted proteins | sample RifCSP16_1_FD_184022 | JGI IMG/M metagenome (GOLD analysis project Ga0209641, IMG submission 184022) | Soil microbial communities from Rifle, Colorado - Rifle CSP2_sed 16_1 (SPAdes) (version 2) | ecosystem: Environmental > Terrestrial > Deep subsurface > Rock core/Sediment | place: Rifle...
CACTTCGTAAGGAAAGATGGTCACCGGAAAAAGACCTAATCTGTATTTGTGACCGTGGGCATCCACTCCACCTATGGCCAATACTTTTCTGGTCTGAGCCTCTTTATCCCAGTAGGATAAAATTCTCGGGGTGGCCCCCTTTAAGGAACTGCGGGGATGCACCAGCCTGTGCAGACGGTTGAACTTAGTCAGGCTTTCCATCCACTCCGACATCTGGTTCCAGATTTCGATTCCATCAAAGCCAGGAATCGTCCAATCGGTCCAGGGATAGGGAGGAAATTTGGGGAGCTTGTTTCTGATCTCATCCGGGTGAGCCATTATGCCCAGGCCACCATTTTCCTTCACCTTAGCAATATATTCCCGGACTGACAGATCGTAAGGTAAGATTTCCCTCAGACCAAAGGCCAGGTAGTGATTCTTATTCTGCTGGTCATTGATTTCATAGCCTACCAGAACCAAGAGATTGTCATACCAGCCTTGGTGTCCATCTTCCTGTGGTCTAAGAGTCATATGGTCAGAAAACATCAAAAAATCGAGGCCGCACCTCTTCCCTATCTCAATTATTTCAGGGATAGTTTTAGTCCCATCCGAATAAGTTGAGTGCATGTGGATGGCACCTTTGTACTCATAGAGTTTAGGCAATTTCATGAGGGTTGAGGCCAGTGGGTTATGTCTGGGTCTGATTCCTGCGGCTGAATTTATCCGGGACTTTGCGGTAGAAAATCCAGCCCGCCAACATCAAAGCTGCCAGAGCCAAGATTGCCAGTCGATACTGAATAGTCTCCAGAGTCTTGTCTGAGAAACTGATCCCGGCTGAGCTGACTAGGCCTACTAACTCTTTTGACATAAAGGAATCCTGCTTGCAATATAGGACCACCACACCCCAGAGCAAAGGCCCAATTATAGCCGCGGCCCTGCCGGAAAGCGAATACAAGCCAAAAAACTGTCCGGTTTTCTGGCGCGGAATCAAGCTGGCCATAAGGGGCCGGGAAGCAGTCCAAGTGGAGCCAAGAAATATTCCGGTCAAGGACCCCAGAATCCAAAAGAGCCATCTCTGGGAAGTGAAGGAAACCAGGATCAAAGAGATAATCCAGCCCCAGACCACTAAGGAGAGGGTTTTCTTGGGGCCGATTTTATCAGTCACCCAGCCACATCCCAATGAGCCCAGGGCAGCCGAAGTGGTCGAGACTGCAAATAAGATGGTCTTCTCGTTATCTGTAAAACCCATAACCGCCTGAGTATAGACCGCCATGAAGAGTATCACTGTGGCAATGGCGTCTTCAAACATAAAATCTGAGATCAAAAACCTCAAGACTCCTGGATATTTTTTCGTGTCCACTAAGTCCTTCCAGACCGATTGGAAAGCAGCCTTCATTTTCAGTTTGCCTGTTCGCCAAATTCTGTCTGACCTAACCAAAAAGAAAGTAGGAAGGCCGAATAACAGGAATAAAATGGCGGTTGGAATGAATGCTTGCTGTTTCCCCGGGTTTGTGAAAAACGGCATCTTCCCCTGCACGAAGGGGAGGACCAGAAACATTCCGGCAATTGCCCCCAGGTAACCTAAGCTTACTCCCAGTCCTGAAACCTGCCCCATTTTGCGTCCCTGGCTGACTTGCGGTAACAAGGCATTGTAAAAGACTAAACCTCCTTCATAGCAGTAGTTGGCTACCGCAAACGTGATCAAGGCCAGGGTTATTTCCCAGTTTATGCTTAGGTCTAATTGGGCAATTACTCCGATAAGAAAAGTCGCCAGCACACAGCCGGCGGTCAGAAACATCAAAGATTTTTTCTTAGTGCCGGCTGCATCTGAGACTGCTCCTAGAGCCGGCAGGCTGACAGCTACCAAAAACATCGAGGAAGAAAAAGCGATGGAATACCAGATGTCTTCCAGACCGTGGTCGAGTATTACCCAGCCGGCAAAATAGAGGGTCAAGATATTCATTGAAAAGATGGTGTTGGCAAAGTCGTAGATGGCCCAGCCCCAGATTTCTTTACCAAAAGGCGAGGTTTTGCTTTCCACTGCTACAACTTGTGGTTGGAGAATCTCCATGGTTAAAGTGCTACTTTAAGTTATGCCCCAGAATCAGACCAAGCCCTATGCCGCAGCCATCAGCAACTAGGTCTTTGTAGCTAAACTTATCTTTTGGTTTCTGATTATCCCAGGCTTCTTTACTTAAGCCCAGAGAGAGAACCATTCCAAAAGATACAGCTCTGGACGATGCCGGGGTGTTATGATAGGAATCGAGAACTACCTTATAGGATAAAAGAGTAAGATGAGCAGAGAAGACGAAATGCTTAAGTTTGTCAGCCGTGAACCATCTATCTGGAAGTGGCCCACCGGCCGAGACCTGGTTGACTGCCAGCAACAGAATTGTCAGAAAAGCTATCCTGGCAAGTCTCAATCGAAGAACTCCCAGTACAGCCCCCACCAGTTAGTCCTTTTGGGCATTCTGAATTGGCTGCCGCTCCGGTAAGTTTGATTGGTTAGATTCTCGATGACAAAATAGAAATTTGCGTCTAAGATTCTAAAGCTAAACTTAGAATTCAGAATTGCCACGTGGTCTAACAACTTATTCACCTCACCGCGCCTTCTGCCTAGGTATTCTGTTTCCAGTCTGGCTTTTAAACTTAGTTGTTTCCGAAGAAATTGGCGGTCCAGCTCTAGGTAGCCGTAGGCTGAGTTTTTGGGCAGATAGGCAGGCTGGTCTCCTTTATTCCAGGTTTTGTAATTCCAGTTAGCGTAGAGAGTGCCAAATCCGCTCCAGACCAACTGCAGATAGGAATTAAGCCCCCTAACTTGAAAATCGGAGTTTAGCGGAGTCCAGTAACCGGAAGTCAGAGTATCGATTCTGGTTACAATCACTTCTCTGGTAGCGTTGGAGAGGTAGAAATAACTCCCCAGTTTCAGATTCCTTTTCTCCCAGTCTATTCCTGATTGAGAATACCAATGGTACCCACTTCGCAAGGTCAGATTCCCTTTTTCAGCATAGATTGGCAGGGTGTCATTGACTGGAAAGGACCTGGCCGGGCTGTGAACTTCTTTCAAACTGGGATAGGTGTTAATTCTTCCTCCACTAGCATACATTCTCCAGTCAGAGCCGGGCTGGAAGGCCAGGCCGGTCAAGAAAGAAACTTTTCTATCTATGAAAAAATCGCCGGTTGAATCGATCCCTTCGAAATTCCCCCAGGCCAGCCACCACAATCTAGGGCTTACCTGAAGCAGATTAGTCACACTGAAATTATCTTTCTGCAAAAAACGAGAGGACTGGTCTTGATAGTCATATCTGTAAGAATTCCAGCTCAGCCTGGTGCTGTTCCGGCCCAAGTTGGGAGGGTAAAGATCTAAACGGATTCCATAGATTCTCTCTATATTCTCCCAATTGACTGGTCTTAACTCCTGTTTAGCTCGGGCAAAATCAAACCCGGCTTTAAGCATTCTATCTTCTGACAGGCGCCGATAGAGTGTGAAATTCAATTTTTGATAACTTTCCTTTCGGCGCAAATTGTATATTTCCCAGCCCGGAAAGGGGAGCAGACCCTTCTGTCCGGAGTGGAACTGGGAACTGGCTACAAATCTGGTCTTCTGATTAAAGTCATAGCTCAGTCGGAATGAATAGTTATTCAAGTCCTGGTCTGTATTTAGAAGTTCTCCATCTGATTTGTGAATACCCAGAGTCCCGTAGAAGCGCAGCTTCGATCTGAATCCTCGACCCAGCTCAACCTGAGTACGGCGGTAACCTCTCATCCGCTGCTCAAAGGTCAAGCGAGAATAAGGCTCACCGCCAGTGTAATCTTTCTCCTCTAAGTAAACCCCGCCCAGTTTAGAGTCCGCAAAAAAAAGATTGAGAAGCGGGTTCTCTACCAGCCAGACTGATTTTAGATTCTCAAATGGAACGTAGTTCAACTCAGCTCTGGCCTGAAATGGAATAGTCAGGCTGGAAGGGTTAAAAAAAAACTCTCCCGAGTATAGGCCGATATTGGCAGAAGGAACGCCGAAGAGGCTCAAGTTATTGGTCTGAGAGAGGCTGCTAGAACTGGTTATATCTAGGTTTCTGTATCTTCTCAAATAGCCGCCGAAATCCTGGATTATTAAATTGTCTCTTTCTTCCGGGTCAATTCTTTGGCTGGAAGTAAATAGCTTTAAGCTGAGCTGAAGGACTGAGTCAGTGTAAGGAGAAATTGCGGCAGATTGTGAAGTATCACCCTGGGAAGTCTCTTGTGAGGAGGTTATCTGGACCATAGCAGTTCCCAGAATTGTTACTAAGGCTAAAGCTAAGTTGGTTCTCATCCTCTTGTACTGAGGGAAAGTTAAAGTACTACTTGAGATGATGGGTTAGGGTTTAGTCTATGCATCATCGGATGACGGCTATTTTCTGAGTTACAGCAGCATTCTTGGTCCGCAGGTGGCAGAGATAGACTCCGCTGGAGACATATTCACCCTCCTGGTTCTTGCCATCCCAACTGAGGGCCAAGCTCGACGAGATGTACTCACCCGGGTCTAACTCAGTTGCGGTGCGTATCTGCCGGACTAGTTGACCGCTGATGGTGAAAATATCAACGTAGACGAAGCTTCTTTGGGAAAGAGAGACCGGAAAATAAATCTGATTAGATTCTGACAAGCGAAAAGGGTTGGGGAAATTGTGGCCGATCTGGTCAGCGGACACAAATCCTTCTACACCAAAGAGAGATGAATCGTGAAAGGCCTTGTAATTGAAGAGATAATCATCAAAGGGGAGCGGGTTTCCCGCTGCCAGAATCATAACGATCTCATCATAATTCTTCCAGTTGAAGACCTTTGACTCTCCTTTCAGAGTCAGGGGGTTGTAGAGAAAGGACTTAAACGTCGGGGCAGAGCCGTAGCTATGTCTGACCGAGGTACCCAGCCAATTGGCAGTGTCAATCCCCTGAAAACTCAGGTATAATCCGCCCATAGTGTCCAGAGGATTGGGAGCAAAGACCAGATAGTTCGACCCTAAATTCTGAGGCGGATGAGTGACAGAGTCCACTGTGCCGAGGATAGTGTCATCCAACACCTGGTAGACTTTGAAGGAGTCAATCTGCTCTGCAAAATCGGCGGCCTCAGTATAACCAAAGCCAGTCTGCGAGCGCAAGCCAGTGAAGTAATTCCAGACCGTAAACTCACGAAAAGCCTCTTCCCAGCCGACCCCAATACTGTCCAAGACTTCCCTGGTTGCAGATTTTCTACCAGGCGGGTCGTTAAAAACATTGTCTCCTATGAATCCAGCGCACTTGTTCCAGATCGAGCGAATTATATCAACTCCAAATTCTTCAGACAAAAAGATGGGCCACACACAACTTCCGTAGGGGTGAAAACCAGTGCTTGTCATGGCATCAAAACTATAAGTGAAGGTCTTCAAGGACAGCCAGGGAAAGGCAAAAAAGGAGGGGAGGAATGAGCGGTAGTCATTGATGTCATCATACACCTGCTCCTCCATCCAGACCGCAGACATTTCCATCCAGGATACTTTAAAAGCAGTCAGCGTATCCCCTTGAAATCGGGCTGAGTCAAGGGCGTAATACTCGTATTCGTAGGCATCCAGCCCAAACTGGATGGCGTGGAATAACTCGTGCGCAGCCGTGGTCCTCATTAAATTCAGTGGATTCGTCTGACTGTAGATACTGTAATCATTCCTCAGCACCAAAAAACTGGTCCAGCGCCTGGAGCCAATTACCTCAGTTGTCTCCGGAGCGGTGTAACCTAAAACACCGGTGTTAGAGATATTATCAAGGTATATATCATAGCGTCCGTCCCCTCCATTATCCGGGCTACCGGGAAGGGAACCGTAGAAAGCATCCGAAGGTGGAGTAGTGTAGCCTAATTGGGTAACTTCCTTTAGCCAGCAGGAATCCAAGACCGTGCCACACAGATTGACATAGTCCGGTACTCCGTCTGCCGGATCGATGTCAACCCCGGGCTGGTACACGGCATCGGTTCCGCTTACCGCATAATGAATCCTGAAATTTCCAGAAGGTGTATTATAGGGCAGATCCAAACCGGAGGGTCGGGGAAAACGGAACTCTGGAGACAAAACTTTTGACCAGTAATCTAAATTTAGGCTGTTCCGCCGAGCGTTGAATTCGACCAGAACCGGCGTAGCACAAATCGGCCGGGCAATATTAGCCCCGGGCCAAGGAGTGCCCGCTAGAATGCTTTCCACCCGAGCCTGGAGAGCCTGTTCCGAAAAGGTAGGAACTTCCGCTCTAAGCGGTAAGGTTAAGTTTAGGAGGGACAAACTTGTCAGCAGCAATTTCCACTTAATCATCATCCGAATCTGGCCTCCTGAGCTTGACGCAGCATTATCAGACAGTGATAAGGAACTTTTACGGTACCTAAGAGCAATCTGCCTCTTCGTAAGCCGTGACAATCTGAGCCGCCGCTGTAAGCCAAGCCGTATTTTTTGGCGGTCTGAATATAGTGATTGGTCAGATAGCCATCATGCTGGCAGTGGAATGCTTCAATGCCATCTAACTGCATTTCCAACAGATCTACTATCAGGTCATCCCGATTCAAAACTCCGGGATGGGCCAATACAGCCACTCCGCCGGCCGAGTGAATCAGGTCAATGGCCTGTTGGGCTGACATATACTTCTTAGGTTCGTAAGCAGGCCCATCCACCCCAATATATTTGTGGAAAGCTTCGTCGTAACTAGTGGTCAGTCCATTCTTCAACAGGGCCTCGGCGATGTGCGGCCGGCCGATAGTGCTGTGTCCGGCCAGCTGCTGCACCCTGACCATGCTCAAATCCAATCCCAATTTGTTTAGTTTCTCAACCATGCTGGCGGCCCGGTTTTTCCGGGCTAGTTTTAGTTCTTGAAGTTTTTGTACTAAAATCTGATTCTCCGGGTCTATCAAGTAGCCCAAGATGTGAATATCTTCCCCTTTCAAAAGTCCGGAGAGTTCCACGGCCGGCACAAGTTCGATTTTATCCGGAACAACCAGGTTTTTGATCTGGCTAAATCCATCCAAGGTGTCATGGTCAGTGATTGAAAAGGCCGCTAAACCGGCTTTTAAGGCTCGCCCATAGACTTCATCTGGCAGTGAAGTTCCGTCTGAAGCATTGGTGTGTACGTGCAGGTCTACGAATTTTTCGGACATCCCATTCTTTCGTTTACAAGCTTGAGAGTCAAACTGGTCAGTTCACCGGCTTTGGTTTTCATCTGCAAGGCCCGGCTTCCAGTTTGATTCCTGAAGGTTTCATCCTTAAGCGAGGAGAGGTTGATCATCACATTTAGATGTGCTCCCTCTACTGCAGCTTGACCGAGAAGCGCGGCCACCCCGGCATCAGAAACTGAATTGACATTTCCCTTCTGGGCTGCCACCTGGGCCAGCTCTAAAACCTGCAAAGATTTCTCCATCACATCTAAAGGGACCCAGGTCGCCTTTTGATAGGCTTCCTCTAAGCCTTTCTCCCTCTTCTGGACTTCCTCTGGAGTTCCTTGGGGAAGTTTCAAGGCCTGGATTACTGAATCAAAGCTTTGGCTATCCAGAACAATCAACTCTTCCAATTCTTGCCTGAGTTGATTGGCTTTTTCTAAGACCCCGGTCAGCTCTTCTCGAAAGGCTTCATATTTAGCTTTGCCAACCGTCAGGTTACAGACCATAGCCGAAAGTGCGCTGGCTAAGCTTCCAGCCAAGGCTGAAACAGAGCCACCTCCCGGAGTCGGAGCAGAAGAGGCCACTTCATTTAAAAAATCATGAATCGATTGTTCTGCTCCCCGCTCCAGGTCCAGTAGTTTATTTTCTAGGACCTGCTCTTTTTTGAAATTCTCCAGTTGCAGATAAAAGTCGGCCACGTCGACTATGGCTTCGGCCGGGGTCAGCCCCACCACTTCAGAGGATATGACCGGCACTCCGTAGCGGGCAGCTTCCCTCTTGATGGTTTCAAATACCCGGAAGATAGGTGTCCCCTGGAAATTTACCAGATTCATCGAAACCTGAACTAACCCTCTTTCCTTTATCTGGAAACCTAAGGCTTTGACATAGCGGTAACCTCCGGATCCGAAGCGGATGGCCGAGGCAATTTTTTTGGCAATGCTCACCTCCCGGGTACCGAGGTAGACATTATAGGCAATCAATGGCAGGCGGGCCCCGATCACAACTGCCCCGGCGGTCGGATGTAGTTTACTGGGGCCAAAATCAGGCTTTCTATCCGGATTAGTTTGAATCTCTTGTTTTAAGCCTTCATATTCTCCTATGCGAATTTCGGCTAAATTCTGCCGCTCTGGCCGGATGGCAGCCGCTTCATAGAGATAGACCGGTAGGTTTAATTCTCCAGCTACCTGCTGACCCAGCTGTCTCGCCAAAATGACACATTCTGGCATAGTAGTCCCGGAAATCGGCACAAAAGGCACAACGTCAGTGGCCCCGATGCGAGGATGCTCCCCTTGGTGTTTTTCCATATCAATCAGTTGAGTAGCCTTGGCAATTGCCTTGAAGGCGGAGTTTTTGACAGGCTCCGGCTCCCCTATGAAGGTTACCACGGCCCGGTGGTGGTCTTTGTCCATCTCTTTGTCCAGCAGCTTGACTCCTTTAACGGAGAGAATCTCTTTTACTATGGCGTCGATTACCTCCGGTCTTCTCCCCTCTGAGAAATTAGGGACACATTCAACTAATTTCTTCATATCATCCTTTCAGAATAGTCGCTCTTCCCACGGTTACGTTTCAACCTGGTTGGGAAAATATAAGGTTGAAGAGCAAAAAAGGATAGGAAAATATTTTAGGCTGATTTGGTTTTGATTCCCGCCGCCAGAAGCGGAATCATAATCTCGTGGTGCCCCACAAAGTTTAAGCCCCGTCCTGATCTAGCAGTAGGGCGCTGCACCACGTTTACCAGGGGACGGTATTGCATTAGCATATCAAAATTAGCGGTGGTGAAACCATCGAGTTTGCCATACACATTCCGAGCTACAGAAAGTGCTTTCAAAAACACCTCTGGCAATACGACGGCAGAGCCGATATTAACTAGAACCCCTCCCCGGTGCAGAGACTTGACCGACTGACACAGTATCTTAAAATCTGTGTGACTTGCTTCTGCAGTCAGGCCGGGCTTGAAGTTGGCGTGCTGATGCACAATGTCGGTTCCCAGGGCCACGTGAACAGTAATAGGAATCTTCATCTGATAGGCTGAAGCTAAAATGGAATGACTCCGATACTTGGCCTTATCCTTCATAATCTTCAATCCGAGGGCCTCTCCCAACCCGATTTTCTCTCGGCCTGCTAAGACTGAGCTAGAGTTGAATTTTTCCGCGGTTTCTTCAGACATTCCAAACCTTCCACTCCTCAGGCCAGCCTCCACATCTTCAGAGGTCTTACCCCAGTAAGCCAATTCCAGGTCGTGAATAGCACCGGCCCCAGAGGTGGCTAAATGGGTGACAAATCCCCGCTTCATCAGGTCAATTAAGAGAGGTGAAAGACCGCATTTTATGACATGCGCGCCAAACATAAAGATTAAAGCTTTATTCTTCTGGCGGGACCGGATAATCCGGTCGATCAAATAATTAAAATCATCGGCTTTCAGTAACTTGGGAAGACTCTTCAAGAACTGGTTCAAGTTAGCCTTTCCAGGCACTACCATGGCCAGCTTGTCTATCTCGACCTTGCTTTTTCGACTGCTGACAGAATAAGTGCGAACTTTAGTTAAATTAATTGCCGGAAAGCTCACTGTAGATTCCTATTTTGCCCAGACGATAGTTCTTCAATTGAGCCGAGATTGATCCGATGAAGATGACCTTGCTCCGCATATAGACCGGCAGGCGATACTGGTCAGCCGAAAGCCAGACCGTCAACTTCCCCCGGTTGGCAAAGATCCCAGAGCCTTCCTGCAAAAGAGGCTCTACCACAAAGCATTCGAATTCGCCAGCATCAACCTTCTTCTTTTCTTTTCGCAGAACTCTGACCTCCAAAGGATAGTTCTTCCGGTCGGCATAATTGTCAATATATAGGGATTTTCCCACTTCCAGCGGAAGGGTGCGCACGTAGTACATTGCTGAGAGCACATCTTGTACGAAGGGGGGGGTTGGAGTGGTATCTCCTTTGCTCTCGATGGCCAGATTGTGGCCCTGCTCAAAGCGGACCCAGCGGTCAGTTTTGAACTTACCTTCTCTGAGATGTTTTTCAAACCAGAGGGGGTAAATTCCCTGGGTGTCTACGAAACTAGCCACTCGATCATCCACCCGGAAAAACTTGGAAAAGAAGGCGTTGGATTTGGCCTTAGAGACAATCCGGAAACAATTATGTCCCCGCACGTCGACAATGGTGTCAATCTCTAAGGAGGCACTGCCGGCATTGATAAATCCGTAATTGACCGAGAATTCCAATTTTTCATAATATCCAAAGGCTTTGTTCTCAACCATCCGGTGTTTCGGGCGAAAGGTAACTGTATCCTGGACTGAAAGTGTAGTATCCAGCTCAGCCGGGTTCAAAGAATCGTCCGAAAAGATGATTTGGGCTGCTGTGTCAGTGGACCCAGAGTCTGAACTTCTGCCATTTGGACCGCTTTCAGGCTGGGAGGTAATCCCCGGGACCAGGACTATCATTATTGAAAAAAATATAAGAGAACTTTTTGCCACGGAGCGAAACTTTGAATGTCTCATTTCTTTTCGACCCGGCTAAGAAGTGAGGGTATTACCCGGCGCAGGTTTTCGTCCAATTCGAAAAAACAGCGTAAATAGGCTTGACTATCACCCCCGATGGGGTCTCGCACCGAATAGTTACTTGGGTTTTCGACCTCCCTGGGGAATGCTTTCAAAAGAAAAGCCTTGCCGCTCAGGCTCTGATCTAGACTGGAAATATAATCCAAGTGCTCCGGGGCCATCACTAAGATTAACTCTGCGGCGCTGGCCATCTCCTTGGTCAACTGCCGGGAGGAATGCTGGCTTATATCGATTCCGAAATTGCGGCAAGTGTCCACCGCCAGAATCGAAGCCGGGGAGCCCGGATAGCTGGCAATTCCAGCCGACTCCACCTCTATTTGCGAAATCTCCCTTTCTTCCAATAGCTTATGCAGGATGCCGACCGCCATGGGGGATCGGCAGGTGTTTCCGGTACATATTAAAAGAAGCTTAAGTTTGTTAACCGGCTGCATTTCTCTTCCGTTGTTGAGCTTTCTCCAGCCTTCTTTTGCTGATGGCTCCCTTCCTTAATATAATCGGAACAGAGCCGGAGACATCCACTACCGTGGAGGGCTTAGCCCGTCTGATTCTACCGGCATCCACAATCAAATCTAATTCTTTACCAAAAACATTCTCCACCTCTTGAGCTGTCCTAAGAGGCGACTGTCCGGATAGATTGGCACTGGTCTGCAGCAAGGGCTTATCAAGTTTTCGGAGAACTGACAAGAGCCAGTTCTGGTCGGGTATACGTATGCCGATAGTCCCCTGGTGAACCAGGGATCT
>Ga0209641_10004587_pt1 | contig 11406 bp, 2 predicted proteins | sample RifCSP16_1_FD_184022 | JGI IMG/M metagenome (GOLD analysis project Ga0209641, IMG submission 184022) | Soil microbial communities from Rifle, Colorado - Rifle CSP2_sed 16_1 (SPAdes) (version 2) | ecosystem: Environmental > Terrestrial > Deep subsurface > Rock core/Sediment | place: Rifle...
CAGGCACGGCGGGACTCATGGTGTTCCTCTCCGCGACCCACGCCGTGAACGAGTTCGCCGGCTACGACGCGTCGGGGAACCCGACCTGGGACACGCGGCTCCAGACGGAGTACTGGATGTGTTCCGACCTTCGGTTCCGCACGACCGACCTGATCATCCTTCAGGTCCACGAGGCTTGGTGCGGCATCCTCCTCGGCCCCCAGATCCGGATGGACCTGGACATCCCCAACGATCCGCTCCTCTTCGTGGCAGGCGCGCATCGAGCCGGTGGCGTGGCGGTCTTCGATGACCTTCCTGCCGGCGACGCGAACGGGAACAGCGCCCTGGACCTGATGCTCATGACCTTGTATCGCGCCTGCTCCAGCTGCGCACCCGTCTTCCGCTACTCCCTGCTGCTCGACGGCTTCGTGGAACAGGAGTCGCTCGCTTCCGGCTCGGACGACCTCCCCTTCATCCCCTTCCTCGTCGTCCACGACCCCAACGGGGACGCCTCGTACTCGTGCGTTGCGACCGAGGTCAGCCGCCAACTGTCGCTCACGACGCGGGTCTCCCGCACCACAGAGACGTTTCTCGAGGGAGAGATCACGGTCCTCGGGATCGGGGGCGGCGGTTCTCTGTCGGCTTCTGCCACACAAACCACTGAGAACGAGATCGCCATCCGCCACACGGCGGGGACGGCGGACTGCTCGGACTCCTCCAGCGAGCCGGGCCGGATCGGCCCGGGGCATGGCGACTGGCTTGTCGGCGAGCTGTGGCGCGCCGACTGGGAGATCCGGAAGCACACCCAGGATGTTCCGCCTCACTTCGAGTTCGTGGACGACTTCCCCTTCCTCGTCTTCGTTCCGGGCCACGTGGAGACCCGGCCGGTCGTGATCAAGAACATCGTCCGGGAGGCTTCGCTCTCGGCGTCCGCCTGGGCCATCCGGAACGGCGGGGATCCGCAGGAACTGGCGGGTCTCGCCTTCGATCTCGGAGGGGACAATGTGCGGCCCGCCTCGGACCGGGCGACACTCCTGCGGGACGACGAAGTGTTCACGACGGGCGGTTCCAAGGAGGCCTTCGATGCGACCGCCGTTTCGAGTCGCCAGACGGTCGAGTCGGAGTTCACGATGACCGAGGAGATGTATCTCCAGCTCTCCGGGGGCCTCGACGTGAGCTTCCTGATGTTCAGCTTCAACGTCTTCGACTACGGGATCCGCGTCGGCATGCGGGTGACCACCGAGATCGGGATCTCCGTCACCACCGTCAACCTCGCCACCTCGCAAATGACCTACCACCTCGAGGATGGAGACGCTTCTTCGGACGGCGGCGGGGACCGGATCCGGACCGCGATCTACGCAGACCGCGCCTACGGCACGTGGCACTTCTACACCTACCCGGACTCCACGACCTCGAAACCCCATGAACGCTGGACGGAGAAGGCGGACCGACTGCCTCCTCGCCTCCAGTTGGTTTCAGTTAGTCCGACCGTGCTGTGCGCCTACAGTGCGTCGGTCTTGGACTGCTCCTATGACAAGGACTTCACGCTCACCGTGGAACTGGATGAGGGGGACGCCCTCGGCCGTGTCCGGGCTATCCTCCGCCGCGTGGACCTTTCCGGGGACGGCTTCGCGGACGTCGTGCCCCTGGACCTCACGCTCCGTTGCACAGGGACAGGGCCGTACATGTGCTCGTTGCCGGATCGGAGTACCCAGGGCCTCCTCGGAATGTACGTCGTCGACGTCGAGGCCGAGGACAACTACGGGAACGTCGCCTCGGGAGACCCCGCCTCTCCTGGGTTCGACATCCGATTCCAGAACACCGCCACGTTAGCGGTCACGGAGGACGGGAGCGCGGTGGGGGCGGCGACGAAGGTCAATCCACAAACCCCCCTTCCGATGGGGACAAGCATACCAATCAATTTCCAGGGGGATGGCGTTGCCCTCTCCCTCATTTTCGACTCGACGAGGGCACTGACCACCTACAGCATCAGCGCGACCGAGTACGACGTGAGCCAAGGTAGTGCCTCGGGGCTGTTCGACGTGAGTGACACCACGGGGGCGTTCTTCGGCGTCGTGGTCCAGATCGAGGCCAGCCAGAACGTGGACGACATGCTCGCCTCCGGGGGCCGCGTGGTTATCTGCATCGGTTACGACAGCGTGCCCACCGGGACAACGGAGGAGTCTCTCATGGTCCGGTGGTACAACACGGCCACCGCGCAGTGGGAGGACCTCCCCCGGCCCATCCCGGACCCCTCGGACCCGAACGCGAACATCGTCTGCGGGGAATCCACGCACTTCAGCGTCTTTGCCCCCATCGGGAACTGGCTTCCCGTTGCGGCAATTGCATCCCCGGGTCTGCTCTATTCCGAAGGTGATTCCATACCGCTCGACGGCTTGGGGTCGTCAGACCTCGATGGGATTCTCGTGGCCTACGATTGGGACTTCGGGGATGGATCGCCCCCTGCGACCGGCCCGACGCCGACCCATGCCTACGGGGACGACGGCACGTACGTGGTCACCCTCACCGTGACGGACGACCGCGCGGGACAGGGTATGGCGACCGCCGTGGTCGATGTGGTCAACGCACCTCCCGCGGCGTCCTTCAGCCTCCTCCCCTCGGGACCGGAAGGCAGCCCGCTATCCTTCGAGTTCCGCGCCACGGATCCCGGGACCGACGACCTCACGCTGACGTGGGATTTCGGGGACGGGACCCCCGGAATCACCGCCACGCGGTACAACAACGAGCCGGCGAACACCCCGGACCCCATGCCGAGCCCCCTCGGGGTCTTCCCGTTCATCGCGGACGACACGCAGGCGCACTCCTACGGGGACAACGGGGTCTACCGCGCCCGGGTCACTGTCACGGACGACGACGGGGGCTCGACGATTGTCGAGGGAGACATCACCGTCGGCAACGCCGCGCCTACAATCATCCTCTCCACGAGCACCGCCACCGTGCGCGAAGGAACCGCACTCACTCTGACCGCGGACGTGTCCGACCCCGGAAGCGACGATGTCACTGTAGACTGGGATTGGGGCGAGGGAAGCCACGATACCGCCATGGAGTACAACGACCCCGTGGGACTCTCCGACCCGCCGAAGAGCCCCTGGGGGACCTTCCCGTTCGCCTTCACCGCCGCGGCGTCCCACGCCTACGGGGACGACGCTGCCCTCACCGCCACTCTGACGGCCACGGACGACGACGGCGGGAGCGTGACCGTGAGCGTGAGCGTGTTGGTAACGAACGAGGCTCCCCAAGTCACCGCCACCGTTAGCGGCGGGGACGAGGGCGCCCACCTCCCCTTCACCGCCACCGCCACGGACCCCGGTAGCGACGATCTCACTTACGCGTGGGACTGGGATGACGGCTCCACGGAATCCCGCGTCTACTTCAACGATGGCCTCGCGCCTGACCCCCATCCCTCCCCCGCAGGCACCTTCCCCTTCACCGCCACGGACACCGGGACGCACGCGTGGGGGGACGACGGGGCCTATGCGGTCACCTTGGTCGTGACCGACGACGATGGCGGCTCTGCCTCCCTCACCCAGTCGGTCAGGGTTGTCAACGCCCCGCCGGTCCTCGCCGTTGAGCTGGATGCCCCGACCTACGTGGAGGCGGACCTCGTGGGAGCCGTCGCGGACTTCCTCGACCCAGGAAGCGACGACGTCACTCTGTCCTGGTCTTGGGCCCGAGGACCCGCACGGACGGCGACCTTCTACAATGATGGCCTCGGGCCCGACCCACCGAAATCTCCATGGGGGACCTTCCCCTACCCCGGGACGGATTCCATGACCCACACCTACGGGGACAACGGGGACTTCCTCCTGATTGTGCGAGCGTGCGACGACGATGGCGGGTGCGCTGAGGCATCGGCGGTCGTGGTCGTGGCGAACGTGGCCCCCAGCCTCCTCGACATCCAGGCCTACGTGCCCGTCGACCTCACCCTCCGCGTGGCGGGGGAGAAGTGGCACGACGTGCGCCTCGAGGTCGTGGACGCCCGCGGGGTCACCGCTACCGTCGCGGTGGTCCGGCAGCCCGGCTCTCCGGACGAGCAGGCGGCCTCCCTCTCCGACGCCCGGTTCAGCGTCCTCGGGGACGGGCGGATCGTGGTGTCCTACACCCCGACCGACGATCCCCCCAACGGGAACCCCAACGGGGCCGACCCCGTGCAGGTCGAGATTGCCTTCGAGGACGGCACCGAGGTCACCCTCCGGCACCCCTTCAACGTGCGAAAACCCAGTTCATGGACGTGGACGATCCAGGACCTCCGGTCCCACCTGGTGGGGAAGGATGTCACCTTCGAGGTTGTTGGGAGCGACAGGGGAAGCGACGACCTCACGTTCGCCATCGACTTCGGGGATGGTGGGACGTTCGCAACCACGGCGTTCAACGACGGTACCGGCCCAGACCCGTTCCCCTCCCCCGACGTGAACCCGATCACCGCGACGGTGACCACGACGCACGCCTACGCTTCAGGCGGCAACCGCGGGGTTCAGGTCACCCTGACCGACGACGACGGCGGAGTCGCGGCGTGGACCGGGGTCGTGGATCTCTAGGAGGAAAGGAATGACTGCCAATTCGGTGGGTGGGCTCGGGGTTCGCAGGGGCCGTCGATTGGGTCGCAGTGGCTTTTGGCTCGCCGCGCTCCTCTTGCTCCTTCCACTCGGAGTCGTTCCGCCCCCGGCTTCCGCCTCCCCTCTCTTCTGGCAGGTCGAGCGGGTCGACGCACGCGGCGTGGTTGAGCAAGTCTCCCTGGTCCTGGACTCCGACGGGAACCCCCACATCGCGTACTACGAGTCCTCCGGGAAGGACCTGCGGTACGCACGCTGGGACGGAAGCGCGTGGACGCTACAGGATGTCGACACGGCGGGGACTGTGGGATTCTCCCCGTCGGTCGTGGTCGATTCCTCGGGAAGGGCCCACATCCTCTACGTCGATGGTTCGCGGGAACGCCTGAAGAACGCCTGGAGCGATGGGACAGCGTGGGCAGCCGAGGACGTCGACGACACCGGCGCCTACGTTACGGGCCTGGAGGACGCGCAGTGGACACGCGCCGTGATGGATGCGAGCGACGTCCTGCACGTCTGCTACACGAACAACACGGCGGCTACGCTGCGCTACGCCCGGTTTTCAGGCGGCACGTGGGTCCGCGAAACGGTGGATGGGGGGACCTGGGGGGTCGGGTTCGAGTGTTCCATCGCCATCGATGCCACCCGCTTCCCGCACATTACCTACCGAAACGAGAGCAGCGGTTCGCTAGCCTATGCCGCCTGGAACGGAACCGCGTGGAACGTGACCACGGTGGACAGTGTGGAGGGGGTCCGCGATTGGACTTCGCTCGCTTTGGACGCCGCGGGGCACCCCTACATCAGCTATGTACCCAGATCCGTAATCGGGGGGAAGATCTCGTACTGGGACGGGGTCGCCTGGCGCACCCTCGTCCCCGCGGCGAGCACCCACTTCTCCCCCGCCATCGCGTTCGACGCCCAGGGTCGTCTCCACGCTCCAACGTGGGGATTCCCGCCCGGGGTGACGAACTACACCCTCTGGGACGGGACCTGGATGAATGAATCTTTCCCCGCAGAGTTCCGGGACGCCACGGATCTCGCCCTCGACGCGGACGGCCTCCCCCACCTCGCTTGGGCGAGGAACGGCGACCTCTACTACGCGCGGGCGTACGCGACCCCCCAGCGGCCCTCGGCCCCGAGGAACCTCGACGCCGTCGGGGGAGATGGCCAAGTCTCCCTCACCTGGACCGCCCCCGCCTGGGACGGCGGCTCCCCGGTCACGGGCTACCGCGTGTACCGCGGGACCTCCCCGAACCCTGCCACGGCCGTCGCGACCCTGGGGAACGTGACCGCCTACACGGATACAGGACTCACAAACGGGGTCACCTACTTCTACCGCGTCGCTGCGGTGAACACGATCGCCGAGGGACCCCCCTCGAACGAGGTCACCGCCATTCCCTCCGGCCCCGGGGACGACCCGCCCGTCTGCGCGATCACTTTCCCATCGGGCGGGACCGTTTCCGGGAATGTGACCATCCGCGGCACCGCAACGGACCCGGAGAACGCCCTGGACCGCGTCGAGGTCCGCGTGGACGACGGGAGTTGGATCGCCGCCAACGGCACCGCCTCCTGGACCCACGCGTGGAACTCCTCGGCGGTGGTTGATGGATCCCACACAGTGGAGGCCCGCGCCTACGATGGGGCACAGTACTCCGCGCCGTGCTCCGCGTCCGTGACGACCAGCAACGGAATCGCGCCCCCGCCGGACGGGAATCCCAAGGATTTCTGGGCAACGTATGGGTGGGTTATCCTCCTCCTCGCCGCGGTCCTGTCCATACTGTGCGCCTTGGTCCTCATCTTCCGCCGAAGAAAGAAGACTCAGTCGTTGCGCGAGGGGGAGCATCCCCGCGGCCCAAAGACATTGCTTCTGGCATTCCTTTTGGTGGCGGCTACGCTTACGGCGCTCTCGACAATTCCCCAGCCCGTCTTGGCCTACACGCCCCACGCACCCATCCTCATCGACGGCAACGCGGGCTTCACCTCCGCGAACGGCGTCACTGGGGGGAGTGGTACACCCAATGACCCCTATATCATTGAGGGCTGGGAGATTGTTCCCACTTCCTCAGGGGGAATTACAGTTGTCAGCTCGAACGCCTCTCTCGTCATCCGAAACGTTTACGTGCACTCCAGCCCGTCTAGCGGTCTAGGAGTCGTGGCCGCCCGGAACATTCGGGTCGAAAGGTCGACCTTCGAGGGCAACTCCGATGGCATCCGGTTGACCACCGCCGCCAACGTGACGATTGTCGAGAGCACCTTCAGTGGCAATCGCGACTCGGGTGTTTGGGCGTTCAACTCAAGAGCGCTGAACATCTCCTCGAGCACCGTTAACGGTAGCAGGTCTGGCGGCTTCTGGCTCATCGGCTCCCAGGATCTCGTCGTGATCAACAACACCATCCGCGCCAACGGCGCGACAACCGGGACCATCAACGCTGGGATCTATCTCGAGCAGGTTCAGACTGTCAGGGTGTCAAACAACACAATCGAGTCCAACAAGCCCTATGGCATTCGCGCCGAGGACATCGTCAACGCGACCATCACATCCAACACCCTCATGGGCAACGGATTCTTCCTTACCGGAGACACTCTCGTCCAGTACAACTCCCACAACATCACCGACAACACCGTGAACGGCCTTCCCATCCTTTACTACAAGGACCGCCCCAACGTCACTTTGGATGCAGTGCCTATCGGTCAGCTGCTCGTCGTGAACTGCACCAACGTGCGCGCAACGAACCTGACCATCACCGACGCGGCCACGGGCATCACCTTGGCCTACGTCGACTCCGCCACGCTGGCCTCCAACACGGTCTCGTCCGGCGAATACGGGATTCGTATCAGCTCGAGCAACAACCTCAGCCTGGAGGACAACGTCGTGGCGAACAATAGCCGAGGCATCTATCTCATGAACAGCCGCAACACGAGTCTACGAGGGAACATCGTCACCAACCATACCTACGGGGTCTACATGTTAGCCACGACTCAGACTAATCTGACAGGAAACACGATTGCGGATGGAGGCCTGTCAATCCTCGACTCGACCTTCGCCACCCTCGTCGCCAACACGTTTGTGAGAGCCGGAGTGTCGCTCTGGGGTGGCGCGCTCAATCAGTACACGTCGCACACGATCACGCCGGACAACCTCGTCGACGGGCTACCCATACTGTACTACAAACTCCACGAATCTCGTTGTGAACGCTGTGCCTGTTGGCGAACTGATTCTCACAAACTCCTCGGGCGCGGTTATCACAAACATCACGCTCGCAGGGTCGTACGGAGGAATCAGCCTCTACCACGTCCAATCGAGCATCATCGCGGAGAACAACTTCTCCATGAACGGGCGAGCGGCCATCTACGCCGCCTTCTCGAACGACAACGTCATCAGGAACAATCGGTTTACCTCCATCTCCGCATCGGGTATCATGCCGGGCGTCTACGCTTGGGTCTCGAACAACAACGTCATCAGGAACAATCGGTTTACCTCCATCTCCGCATCGGGTATCAGGCTTCTGAACTCCGTGGGCAACTCCGTCTACTACAACTCGTTTGTCGACAACGGCCCCGAACAGGCGGTAGATAACCGGGAGGGCGAGAACCAATGGGACAACGGATATCCAGGCGGCGGGAACCACTGGTCTGACTATGTGGGCGCCGACTCCAGGTGGGGACCTCGACAAGAGCTCTCCGGACCGGATGGAATCGGCGACATTCCGTACGTGTCCGGATCTGCGCGAGACAGGTATCCGCTGATGTCGGAGTCCTATCAGCTGCCCCCAACGATTCCCCCCGTGGCCGTGGTCTCCGTGGCCCCGTCGACGCTAGGCTTCACCGACACGACCTTCACCTTCATCGGCAACGGCTCGTACGATCCCGACGGATCCGTCGTGTTCGTCGGGTGGGAATTCGGCGATGGGAATGTGTCCTCCGGCAGCGTCGTCCAGCATCAGTACGCGCGTCCAGGGGAGTACCTCGCACATGCTGCCGTTCGCGACGAAATGGGCGGAGTCGGCGTCGCAAACGTCGGCGTGACCATTGAGAATCGGGACCCCAGAGGGGTTGCAGGAACGGACCTCACTGCACTCGTCGGTGAACTCGTGATACTGAACGGTACCGAGTCGCAAGATCCCGATGGTGGCGCACTCACGTTCATCTGGTGGCAGACTGACGGCAGACGGGCTGAACTAGACGATCCGCTTTCTCCCACCCCCAGTTTCGTCCCAATCGGGGTGGACGACTACCGTTTCCGCTTGCAGGTCACAGACGAGCAGGGGTCCATCGCCACAGACGACGTGGTCGTACGGGTGATAGGGTTGCCCACGGGGGCGATGGAGCCGGCGGCCCCTCAGAACCTGACTGCTACCTCGGAGTCAGGGCGGATTGTTCTGAACTGGACCGCTCCAAAGAGAGATGGGGGGGTTCCGGTCACGAGCTACAACGTGTATTGGGGTCCTTGCGGCGGCGGTGTCTGTGTATCGTTCCGAACCAGCATGCTGAACCCCCCCACGACCTGGACCCATGAGGCGCCCAACGGCACGGCACTTTACTTCTATGTCCGTGCGCAGAACGCGGTCGGGGAGGGTACTCCCTCGAACATCGTGGTTGCGGTCGTGAACGGACCCGAGGATGATCCCCCCATTTGCATGATCACGAGTCCGGAGGACCATTCAGAGGTCCTGGGCCTGCTCCGCGTCGATGGGGTGTCGGCGGATGCGGAGGGAAACCTGTCCCTCGTCGAGGTCCGCGTGGACAATGGGTCGTGGGTGTCCACCACGGGAACGGGCTCCTGGTCGCACTCGTGGGCTCCCGGCGCCTTGGGGAACGGTGCTCATACCATCGAGGCTCGGGCGTACGACGGGGCGCAATACTCCCCACCCTGCTCCGCATCCGTGACGACGGACAACGGGGTCGCGCCGCCGGACGGCAAGCCGGACTTCTGGCGGGACTATGGGTGGGGAGTCGTTCTCCTCGGGGTCTTGATCCTCCTGCTGATCCTGGTCTTCCTGCTGCGAAAGCGCCGGAAGGAGACCCGGGCCTGACTACTCGTCGTTTTCCTTCGGCGGGTCCGCCCCGGGGATCTCGGTCCCCTTTCGCTTCGCGTACCGTTCCCAGGCCCCGTTCCGGTAGTGGCGGCTCATCACGAAGGCCTCGACCATGAGCCCGATCCCCGCCAGGTCGTCCGGGTCGCCGGACCACTTCTTCAACGCCTCGTAGCGGCCCTCGACGTCCTCCACCAGGGCGCGCATCGCCTCCGAGGCAAACTTCGGCTCCTCCCCGCCGTAGATGGCGGCGAGGTAGACGTTATCCCCCCGCTCCAGGAGGAACCGGGCGCCCTGGGACTCGAAGCGCTTCAGCCCCTCGCCCTCCTCGCGGAAGGTGTCCTTCGTGAACTCGTTCATCGCGACGATCATGGCCGCGTAGATGTCCTCGTCGCGGTCGGCGCGCTTCCGCCGCGTCTTGTGGGCGATGAGGCGCCCGTCCCGCGCGACGAGGAAGGCGTCGTCGAAGGTGTAGGCGCGGCGCGTGAGGGCGACGATGGCGATCCCGAGGCCGATGACGGCGGCGATCAGGAGGAGGAGCCAGGGCGGCGTCGGGTAGGCCGTCACCCCGTGGAGGAGGGTCATGTCCACCTCCCCCGTGGCGCACTCGCCGCCGACGTCGCAGACCGTGACGACGAGGGTGTCGGTCGAGGGGGAGCCTTCCGGGTAGTCGAAGAAGAGATGGAGGCCGAAGACCCGGACGTACTCGGAGCTCGTGGTCACGGTCAGGTCCCAGGGGTCGGAGTCATCGTCCCGGATGTAGGGGGTGAGGTCGAGGAAGGAGGCGGTGCCGACCCGCACGGTCCAGTTCGAGGGGAGGCCGACGAAGTACGGGGGATCGTCTCGGGGGAGGACGAGGAGACGGAACGTGCCGTCGTCGAAGGCGCCTGGGGTGTCGCGCGCGAAGACGACGACCGTGACCTCCCCGGACCAGTCCGCCGGCGGGGTCAGGGTGAGGCGGCGCGCGCTCCCCGCCGGGCTCACGGTTGCGGTGACGTTGGACACCGCCACGGTGTAGGTGAGGTTCACCGCGGCCTCCTCCGGGTCCGCGAAGAAGTCGCTCAGGACGAAGGAGAACGAGCCGCCGTCCTCGTAGAGCACGACATCCGGGATCGGGCTGAGGAGTCGCGGCGGGCCGTTGTTCGAGACGTTCACGACGAGCGTGTGGGTGTCGTTGAGGAAGCCATCGTCCACGGTGAGGAGGAGGGGCACCTCGTAGAAGGGGTCGGGGCCGAGGGTGTACGCCGGGTAGAGCAGGTGGAGCGTGGTGCCGTTGAACCAGGCGCGGGAGTCATCGGCGGTGAGCCGGAGTTCCCGGAGGTCGTTGTCGACATCGGTGACGGTGCCGTTGGCCCCCAGGCCCCAGTCCCAGGATTCGTTGAACCGCACGCGCACGGTCGTGAAGGGGATCCGGAAGACCGGGGCGTCGTTCACCGGAGTGACGGTGACGAGGAAGGAGAGTTCCACAAAGGCCCCGAAGGGGTCGGTGGCCCGGATGCGGACGAACTCCTGCCCGAACCAGTCAGGTTCGGCAGAGAGGTTGAGGCGGAGGGTTCTGTCGGGGCCGACCTGCAGCTCGAACAGCTCGGGGATCACGTGGTCCGCGAGAGCCGTGAAGACCACGGGACCGTCGGCCGTGAAGTTCCGCGCCAGGTCCTCATCGAAGACGTCGTGCACGGTCTCGTCCTCGCGGAAGGACCGCGCCGGCAGGGACCCTTGGGTCTCGAGCGGGGGCCGGTCGGTCACGTTGACCACCTGGGTCTGCGTGGCCCAGCCGCCCCGCCCGTCCGAGACGTTCAGGCCGACGGCGACGTGCGTCCAGT
>Ga0209641_10004589_pt1 | contig 11406 bp, 21 predicted proteins | sample RifCSP16_1_FD_184022 | JGI IMG/M metagenome (GOLD analysis project Ga0209641, IMG submission 184022) | Soil microbial communities from Rifle, Colorado - Rifle CSP2_sed 16_1 (SPAdes) (version 2) | ecosystem: Environmental > Terrestrial > Deep subsurface > Rock core/Sediment | place: Rifle...
ACCCTTAGCTGCATCCATAAACCTAGTGAGCGTTTCCTTGACGTGATCCTGTCCGATAATCTCTTCCAATGACTTAGGTCGAAGCTTCTCGGACGTATCAATCTGTCGAAGGGTTCGTGTGATGAGTGGTGATCCCCAACCGGGAGGCACAATCTCAGGTGCCTCAACAGGTATCCCACCGGCTAAGTAATCGTGAGCTTCTTGGGTGTCCCCAACATCACCCTCCTCATTCTCTGCGTTAAGGATGCTCATATCTTCATTGATAAACTGTTCAAAGATTGAGCTATTCCCTTTAGCATGAGGCTGAGGCTGTTGGGGATCATTTGTGTCGGACGGTTGATCCATTAAACCACCTCTTACTCTTACTGTACTGGAAGTGTGTTGATAGAGAGAGCATCTATACTATGCTTTAAGCAGATCTCACGAGACGCATTGATATCTTCGGCGGTAAGAGGCTCACCACAGTTACCGCAATGCTTCCCATCACACTGACTACAAGTACAGTACGGAGAGTGGGCTAGCCCACCGTTCCCATCAGCACTATAAGTAATGTTAGAGTAGAAGTTGATGTAGTCGTCAACGTACCTCTCTTGCTCAGCAAGCGATGCATTACGCTTCTCCACCGCTGCGTTAAAAGCATCGTCGAGTGCTTCTTGTGGAGTCTCGTAGTGATTGGACATCGTGACCCACTTCTCAGCTACACCATTTGGGTCAACAGGCCCATAATAGAGTACGAATGAGTAGTACCGATCATCACCACGATGCAGACTCCAAGTGAAGCCTGCATTTTCGATATCCTCAACCCTAACCGTTACGACTGGAAGTCCTGACTTTCGCTCCAACATTAGATGTTATCCTTTCCCTTTCCCTCTTCGGTGGCCGCTTCCACAATCTTGGTGGTTACTAGACCGACCAATCTTCGACAACTTGCACATCTACCTACCGCATTCATGGTAGGCTTACTGCATAGTTGACAGCGTTGCATCTTCACCAAGTTGTCACCTGATGTAAGACGCCTCTTGATGACTGTTAGCTTTCGCTTCCTAGACATCTAGTGTACATGCTTCCGTTGGAACTAGCTTGGCGTGCCTTGGACACTTGGAAAAGTAATTCCAACAATCCATTTGAGCACAATGCTTGTCTTGATACTTTCGATGGGGACAACTTTTCAATGAGGTACCTCCATCCAGCCGTCTACTTCGCTGATGACAGCGCGTATCTTAAGTCTCCACCGCTCCACTCCAGCAGTTTCCTCGTTAAGATACATCATTGACCACTTTTCCCCGTAGTATTTGTGCATAAGGCGACGACAATCTGACTCATCGCTACCCCATACAACTACGTAACCGGGAAAGTTGGCTTGTCCGTGCCCAAACGTAAAGATACGTCTCGCTGTTAATGAAGTATCCATCTCCATTTAGAAGGGATCTTCTGGTTCGTTGTTGATGTAGTCATCGAACGTCTTGCACAAGTCAAGAGAGCTACCGATGGCAGCCGTCAGATCAAGCGGAGTGTCCATAACAGCATCGATGAGCTTTTGCTTGAAAGCATCAAGCATTCCCTTATCGATACCCTTGTACTTCTCCGTTGTGAGTTCTAGCTCGTCGATGACGAAGTCGCTAAAGACATCAGAAATGTCTCTAGAGTCTACTGTATCTATCCAGTCCTCGTGTGCCGCATGTATAGGCGACATTGGATCATTAAGCATTGATAGGTGTCCTTTCCTTTCAATTCCCTTATTCCCTTAGAGGGTGTGGGTGTGGGTGTGGGTGTGGTTATATCCACAACACAGGATACAAGTAAGGTCGCCCCCTTAGACTTCTCGCTTGTATCCTGTGGTACGAAAATAACCCTTACCTAAACGGGTAAAGGGGTGAACCCACTAATTCTAGCAGGTTCACCCCTTAGTGTCAACGCAAAGAATGGCTCAACTACCAGTTTCGCTGTTCAGCAACTGGATAGCCTCGTCAATATCCTTTCGTGTTTGTAGGAACGTTGCAAGGTTGATCTCTTTTGTCCGATCTTCCGCCAAGTACCGAAGCATCAGCTTAGCGTCATGTAGAGTAGCGATGATCTTGAGCTTTTGGTTCTTCCTCATTACTATTTTACCTTTTCCTTTCTCCCTTTTCTTGATGGGGGCGGTCTGACTAGCATACCAGACAGTACCTAACAACGAAGCCACATCAATAGTGTGACACTGGTAGCGCCCCCAATTTAATGGATATTCAGAACCGGAGCGTCCAACTAGCTGGTATGTACGATGGGCGTATTATTCCATTCATATAGATAACCTACTAGTTTGTTTCTATAGCAATGGCACCGGGCGTACTGGCTTTCCATCCAGAATATCCATCCTCTAACTAGGGTGGCCTGACAAGTTATTCACCACCAGACAGCAGTGCTCCTACCACTGGCACCCTAACACTCTACTTAACAGCCTTGACCCGCTCTTTCGTAGCTTGTGTCCAATCTCCGTGAGCCGATTCCTTCATCTCACTACACCACCAGTGATGGGTGTTCTTATTATCCAGAAGGCATTGCTCACAAAGGTGCATGTAGTGGGTGTAGTTGTGTATGATGCACAACTTAGCAAGGGGTAACCGGGAGCGGAGAATCGCTTTGACCTCATCGCTACAGTTACACTTACACTTGACGGGTCTGGCACCATTAACAAGTTCCAACTCGTTACATTGGTGGGGAGCAGGTGCAACAGATGCTTTACACCCAGCACACCATCCATCTACCCCTGTACTTCTACGATTCTTATCTTCCATGATCACATTGAACTCCTTACCTTTCCCCTTAATCCCTTTATCCCTTTAGTCCCTTTATGCTTTTGGACTAAGAGTTGTCTTACAGATAAATCTAGTGGGAGTTCAGGCACCAGACTTACTGTAAGACAACTCTAAGGCTAAAAGCAAAGAAACGCAAAGAAATGGGGAGGGAGAGAGGGAAGTGTTATCCCTTTCTTCCCTCCCCACTAGCTCTAAGTAAAGTTTCTCCTTTTGAGAGAGGTTACTCGACTTCGAGACTGAGCTTCTTCATCGCGACAGTCTTAGCACTGGAGTTACTACCAGCAGCCATCTTTGCCTGTCGTTCAGCTTCGATAGTAGGTGCAACTACCGAGAGAAGGTTAGCCCAACTCGGGAAGTCAGCACCTTCACCATAGATCTTCTTACCGATGAGATCCTGATGATCAGGGCCAGCCTTCACGATGGTAACCTGTTCCCGACTAGAAGTCCTACCATCCGTAGCTCCCGCTGTACGACCGGCGCGAGTTGCAATAGCAACCTTAACACGAGTCGTATCAGGAATGCGAATGATGTTGAGGGGCTTCATGTTGTCCCAACTGTCGCGATCAATCTCGACAGTCTTAAGGGCTTCGATGACGTGATCAAGGAACTTGATCGTTGCCGTTGCGGAGTCGATCTGTTCCTGAGCCTTTGCCCGACGTGGTTCGATGTCGCCAAGGTTCAGCGAAGTAGGAAGGTTACCCGTCCCGACCTCAACCTCACCAATAGCGTCAACCAGAGGCTGAGCAATCTTCTGAAGCTGATACTTCTTGTTCTCGTTCTCGATAGCACTCTTAATGCTATCAACCTTTGCAGTTGCTTCGTTAGAAACAGCCGCAATGGCATCGAACGCTGGGCCGCTAGTGATACCAGCTTTGGTAAGCTGATCCACTGCCTTAGCGGACTGCTTAGCAGCCTTGGAAGCTTCCGCGAGCTTGTTATTAAGCTCTGAAATCTTCTCTTCGTGAGGATCTACCTCGGGAGTAGGAGTAGCTTCTGCTGTAGCTTCTTCCACTACAGCCGTAGGAGCTTCCGTTGCTTCTCCCGTTGGGATATCCATAACCTGAGCCTGAGTCTCTTCGGTCACTGTAAATGTACCTTTCGTGTAGCTTTGGGGCTAGCCGTGGGGCTAACTGGGGCGGGTAGGTGTGGGACTAAGTGAGTGGTCAAGTCGTAGGCGTTACCTCCGCGCGTAGGGCGCGTGTCAAGTCTCATATCCCATTATAGAGGGTGCGGGCAATAGTGCAACCCCTTTTGTGGGGAAAGTTTGGAGCTACCGGCAGGTTAGTACGCGGTAGCTCTACGGAAGTGATTATCAAACGGGTGTCAACTCCCATCATTGAGTGGGAGATAGTTTTCGATCAAAACACCGTCGTAGGGGCGGTAGGTGATCGAAAGGTCGTTTGATAATCATCGCGGTGTCGGCGGACAGTAGTCGATTCCAGCTTGCTGCTTAGAGATGAACCGCTCGTACAATCTCTTGCACAACTTACTACATACCCCAAGCTCAAACCAATCGTGAGCGAATCGGCGATCAAGTGCAAAGCCCACCTCTTCGGAAAACGGTACACCGCACCAGCTACAATGTGTTGCTATTGGTGAGTTATCAGTTTTGGCTGATAGTATTCTCGGTATCGTGACCATCAACTACGTATCTCCAGAACTCCAATTCATGCTCGCACCGCTCAATTGCAAGCATTGTATGGATGGTTGGTCGAGGGTCAGCATTAAGCAAGGTCAATAGTCCCTGCAATGTGTTGACCCATTCTTGAGATCGAGATAACTCAATCTCGATGTTAGCCCCTTGATAGCTTACAGTTTGGGCCATTACTCATCCTTTCTCACCCCTCTCCGCTTAGTAAGTGACCTTGTATTCCAGTGCGGGATCAAGAAGCTGAACCTTTGTAACTTCCCGCATCCGTTGCTGAAGCTCAGGAAGTCTAATATCCCCGAGGAACTGTCTACGTCCTTGACTACCGGGATCTTCGCGCTCAACTACCAGATTAGTACTCCTACCGTGCTCCCTCCTACACGAAGGACACTGTTGATCAGCATACACCTTTGGTGTTAAGGGGAAATGTGATTTACAAGTTGTGCAGAACATGATGAGTGGTTACCTTTTATCCTTTCTTCTTGACTAAACAGTTTGATAAGTGTAGGTTAGCCTTGACCTTTTCTTGGCACGGAGTATGAGTCCCCCGCTGACGGTTGTCAATGGGGGTACAAGTCCGCAAGACTTTGTGGCTACCGAATTTCAACGTTACACGACCTCATTTACCTCCTTTCGTCACCTGAAACTTATCAAAGTGTTAGGTGCAACATAATGGGGCTGATCATTTGATTGATCAGCCCCATCAGTGTTCCCTCTAACTCCCTCTCACCCTCAGTCGATGTGTTCTCGCGAACAGTAGAGTGCTGGCCCTACAATGGGATCTAGAGGGAATCTAGATAGTGCAGAAGCAACATCATTAACTAATAGGTTTAGACGTTTGCCATCCTCTAGCACTACTAAACAGTATCCAGCGGCAAAAGCTGGAAGGATCTCGATGTCACCACCAAGTAAGGTTTGAAGTTGCTCTAGGTGAAACTTCTTACCATCGGTGGGGGTGACATTGTACATCTCCCCCTCTACGGGGATGAGCTTAGCCATTAGTCTAACCCTCCTGTTAGGTAGTTGTTGATCCCCCAATAGGTGTAGGGGATCTTTAGGTCTTCGCACGTCCAGTGGATAGCGATACTCTCTTTGTTGTACGTACCGTTGGTAAATGCGGTTCGCATCCGACTTAGCACAGTATCTATAGTAGTGCCGAGAGGGTAGTTGTACTTTTCTGGGTATTGCTGAATCGCTCCCTCTAGATTTCTAGAGTAAGATTCCATCCAGATGTCGAGCTTCTCAGGCAATACTGGTTTGCCCATCAAGTCTTTACTTGCCATGATCTTCGCCTTTCCCCTGCCTCTGCGCTATTCTTTCAAGTGCTCGTAGTGAGACTCTATTAACTACCTCCTTTATTGTGTTAGCCTCAGTAATGGTGACCACGGCTCTTGCATCCATAGCGAGGCCAAGCTCAAAAGCTTGTGCTATAAGGATGAGATGGTTGATACCTTGTAGGTTGAGGTTAACCCCATCACTGCTGTAGTCGGGGCTGATAAACTGATCATTGTTATTGTTGGGTGTGTTGGTGTCCACTTAATCTATTCCTCCTTGTACTCACAGCATTGTGAGCAGGCTTCTGGTTTGCGGTTAAGATTAGGCAAGTACAACTCACTCCTAAACCTAACTGTGTTGCTGGTTGGAAGTACACGCCTACAGATGGTCGATACGTACGATACGTACGCACTCTCATAAACGGGGTGTGCGTATTTGGATTGGGCATGTAACTTAGGCATTGGGTTATCTTGCCCCCTCGGGATACTTGTCCCATCTCTTCTGTAGCTGTTCCTCCTTAAGAATGGCGAGAAATAGTTGGACGTTGCGATTAACAAAGTCCATCGATCCGTATTTCTTACCGTAGGTACCGTATGGGAAGAAGGCTAAGCTCCTTCCTATACGAATACCTCTAATTGAAGCGTATACATGAACACCACGATAGTTATCGTCAGCGTAGTAGGTGATGTCATCGTAAAGTAGTGGCAAGTTTGTAGCAGGCATGGCTAGACCTGCACTTCCACTAGTTTACCTTGAGATCGGGTGGCAGCTACGTACATCAAGTTAGTCTCTTGTAGTTTCTGCCAATCTTGGGTGGCGTACTTGCTAGGCTGATACTTGGTGCGGCCTAGCCAGTAGACTAGGGGCCACTCACGCCCTTTGCTTTTGTGAATGGTAGAGAGTGTCATGTTGGGGGAGGGGACTCCCGGTTCGATATCAGCAAACAAGTCATTGATCTTCTTCTTAAGATCAGCGACATTGTTGTTGGGGTCCATGCGCTTGATTATCTCACACAACGCATCAACCCGGTCGTTAAGGGCTTCCGCACGATACTCTTGACCCTTGCCCCTAAGCTTTTCAGTCTCACGGTCGGCGTGATCTCGAAGCTTATCACTAAGCACTTCAAGATTACGTACTCGTGGGAACTTATCGATCAGCAATATTAGGCTGTAGCCTATGTCTTTCCCTTCTACGTGACAGGCAACATCTCGTGCGATTAGCTTGAAGGCTAACTCAACGAGGGGCTTAGTGTTACGACAGAGGATGGCTGCGTTAGGGTGGAACCGCATTCGTAGGTCAGCGGTATCACCTGTCATTAGATCATCCAGAGTCTCAGTGGTTACTTCACCTTCAGGTGCTGAAGGGTCAGCTTCCATGTGATCCACCCATGTTCGTGCTAGCCTAACCACCGCTTTGGGGCACCGATACGTGATAGTGAGGGGCAACCTCACAGTGTGGAATTCTTGTGTGATGACATCAAGACTATCACTATCTGCACCTGTGAACCCATAGATAGCCTGAGCAGGGTCGCCTACCGCAATCAACCTCCCACTAATAGGGTTAAGCATTCGCTTAGCCAACTCACGTCGGGTGGGGTTTGAGTCTTGCGCCTCATCAATAAGCACCCAGTCGTATTGCTGCAATCGAATGTTCATAACGAGGGGCATGTAGATCATATCATCGAAGTCAATTGCAGTGTCAGCCAACTCGATGCTACGAACCAACATACGAATGGTGTGCTTGATGCCTTCATCAGCCGTAAGGTCTTGGTTGAAGTATTCAGTATCATCATCCGAGTCGAATGGTGAAACGAATGAGTCTTGGGGACGCAGCATATCTTCTAGGTCGAAGTGGGTGACTATGTGATCCCATGCTGGTTGGGAAGTCATAGGCACAAGTGCGCCTATTCCCATCTGCTTCCCCAAGCTGTAGGCTTTCTTCACGAACTCCTGATAGGGAGGGGGGATGGCAAGTTCAGTCATAAGGTTAGCGGTTTTCTTGTAATCAAGCTTAACCGATCCCCTTGCTGACTGTCGCCAAGCACGAAAGCCGAAACTATGGAAGGTTCCGGCTGTTGGTTGCACACTATATGAGTTAATACGCCCATTAGCTAGACGTGCGCCTATCTTTTGGTCGATCTCATCCGCAATCTTCTTGTTGTAGGCTGCGAATGCAACTGTACCCTTCATGTAACTGAGGGATTCTAGCAGAGTGGAGGTTTTCCCCGCACCAGCTACAGCCTCGATGAGTGCGTTGCCCTTACCGTTAGTGATCCAATCATAGATCACAGACTGTTGAGGGCTAGGTGGAAAGTATTTCTCTTCCTTCATAACTTTGGGGGGAGCATTGTCACTACTTCCCCTCTTGCTGTACTTACCTCTAGTGTAAGCCATTTCCCTTTACCAGCTTGTCCTTTCGTTTTGCGCTCAACTATCCACAGTGGGAGGTTGAGCAGTTGCTATAGGATCAACTTGATCCTCGAAGTCCACCTAACGTGTAAGTTACGCGGAAAACCAGCAACTAAGTACCTCTATGCCTTAATTAAGGGCACAGATAGCCATTAGGTGCTGGATGATTCCGAGCATCTTCGACGTGTTAGCTGATGTCGAAGTCGAGGTCAAGCCCTTCGTTTGCCGCATCCATTATGAGATGGTCAACCCTTCGTAATAGGTGACGGGCAATTCGATGTGATCTCTTCTTCTCCAATACCGGAATACTATCGGCTTGGCAATTGAAAGCTCCACACATGCAGATGCTACCATGCATGTGGATCTTTGCTAGCTGCTTAAACGTATCCACCCTACAGTGCTCCAATGGAAGTAATAGGGGTGTTGAACTGTAGGAGATGCTTTACAGCCATATCCTTACCTTGCCCGTAAGCTACTGGGATCTCAGCCTTGCCATCGCCCTCGATCAATCTCCAGTTCTTGCAATAGAGGTAGGCACGGAACACGTAAAGGTATTTGCCTTCCGCTGGCCCTAGCTTTTCCTCATCCGCGTAGTCAGGAGAGGAGATGTAGCCCCTTACTGAAGTCTTGCGGACTCTTACGTAGGCCGGGACGCTGAAGTACGTATCACTAGCCATATCACCTGTTTGGCTGAAACGAAGGACGTAGCAAGTGCGAAGCTTTCCATCAGCGCACATTACCTTATCCTTTAGTGGATCGTAGTACGTGGGATCTCCGAACCGAGTCATTGTTACTTTCCTTTCCCGATGTGATCCATTGCCCATGCGAGGGTCAATGTCAATATAGCGAACCCTACAAACACAGCGATTGTGTAGTAGGGCTCAGGGATAATCTCACTGATTGGGTTTACCATTTCACTTCCCTTGGCCCATCGTAGCGTGCAAGGCGCTCAATGTTCCATTCAGGTGGAGCAAGGGCTGCAATTATATCACTAGCCCTTGCTACTTCCCTATCCTCACATTGGCACTCTTGAACACCTTGGTGTCGGACTAGAGGATTCTCTGATGGCAAGCAATAGTGACACGTTGGGCAACTGATTGCCACCATCAGTACCTTATCCTCGCGTACGGCTTCGTCTGCTCTAGAAAGGTAGGTTGTCTTGCTGCTGATCCACTTAAGGTATTCCTCAAGAGATAGATCAGACTTGCTAACGTCAACGTCATCTAGTTGCATGACTGTCCCCTGAAATTGCGCTCAACTCTAGATGTTGAGCGAAGTCGAATGGTGAGGCACCGAATTCTGTTGATCATAAGTTCGGTGTTGGCTTTGATCAATTCAGTCTCAGCCTGCACCTTTATGACCTCAGCTAACAGCTTTTGCTCTTCATCACTGTTGCTGTTAGGCATTGGCTTGCTCCACTCCCACTGTGAGTGTAAGTTGTCGTTTTGTGGGGTCATGTGCAACTCTAGGTTGACCACAAACCTCACAGTGAAATGCAACAGGCTTGCACCTATTACATTGCTTGAACCGATGATCAACGGGTTCGTGAAGCATTGTCATCCGGCTTAAGTGTGAGTCCACCGAAACCCATCTCTTCTTGAGGGACGAACTCAATCATAACCCGCTCCCCAGTCTCAGTATTAACTACATAGATAATACCCGTTCGCTGAAACTCGAAGCTAGGGTGCATGATAGTGACGTTACTCGCTATCTTTGTGCCCATGTTAAAGGCATCATGGTGGTACGGGTTGCTGTTTGGTGGGAAGCTTTCTACTTCGGTTACCTTGATCACTGTTGAACTCCTAACCCTTTCGTTTGTTAGTGTACCCTTTTAGTTTTGTTAGGCACACACAAACGGGTGTCAACTCCCACAGTCTATTATAAAGGTTGACACCCGTTACGTGCAAGCTTAACTACCCCCTTGTTACTCGGTGTCCCCCTCGATGTCGTATTGCACACTCACACGATAAGCCATCTCGCACTCTTCGTGCCACTCATCGTATTTCTCGATGTGATCGTCATCGTACTCGCTAACTGCCTTGCTAGCTTCCCAGTACCATTGGTGGTTGGTGAGCTTCAACTCACTGAACAGCGCAACTGCGGTTTTGATGAGTGCCATGTACTCGTCAGCCTTCTCTTCAGGCTGCTCATTGTGCCAAGTGTTGAAGCAGTCATCGTGACAGCTAACCGTAGCTGAAGGTTCAGCCTTGGCTGCGTCCAACTCTTCAGTTAGATCAGTTGAGGGCTCAACATCCTGCATAGCCAACTGTTCTAGCAGGTCTTCGATTGCCATACTGGCATCATCACCGTACCCAACTATTACGTGGTTGTAGTGTCCGGTACCGCGCCCTTGCCAGTATTGTGAGTGATCGATACCCTCATCGATCAGCTCGTACGTAGTCATGAGAGTCTTTCCCTCAACTGACATCGCTAGTCTCCTTCTCCTTCTCTTGCTCGGCTGCTTCCCGAATCTTGCGTACTTCGTTACGGTATCCGCTTTCTGCTGTCCTACCGTAGTAGTCAAGTAGACGCTTCCACCATTGTAGGCGTGTCTCGGTGCGTACATTAGTGTTGATACCAATGCGCTTCCGAAGATCACTTACTGTGAAGGTTTCCTCACCGTCGTACTCGTTGTAGAAGCGATCATCAAGCTTGATCCTAATGAACGCTTCCTTTACGTCCGCCTCATCCTTCAGCCCATTCATGCCGATTGCCATAAGCCGAAAGATCAGCCTATGGGTTGTAGGCCACTCATCTTCGGTGACAAGTGAATCGCTATCCGCGCACTTGGTGATGTCCCAGTTCAGGCTCAACTTACCTCTCCTACCCTTTCTCCCTTTACTGTGAAGCTGTTGACTCTCCAACCACCATAGGTTCCTATGCTGCTGAACCATTGATGATCATTGCTGATGTCGAGCACTAGCCTCTTGCTGCATCTGCTGGGCACGCTGATTAGCTTCCTGAACACGTCGCTGCTTTTCCTGGGCTTGACGTGGCTGGAGTTGGGCTATGGCGTGACGACCAAGCCGGCGGCGACGGCGTCCCTGGCTCTGCTGCTGCTCTTCCTGGCCCTGATCCCGGTCCTGTTCTTCGAGCGGCGCTCGTTCTGCCGCTACGGATGCTTGATAGGGAGGATCAGCGGCCTCTATGCGCTCATGTCCGGACTGGAGATACGGGCGCGGGACAAGAGCGTCTGCCGGGAGCGGTGCCGGACCAGGGACTGCTACAGTGGCAACGAGCGGGGTTATCCCTGCCCGACCTATCAGTATCTGGCCGGGAT
>Ga0209641_10004591_pt1 | contig 11402 bp, 12 predicted proteins | sample RifCSP16_1_FD_184022 | JGI IMG/M metagenome (GOLD analysis project Ga0209641, IMG submission 184022) | Soil microbial communities from Rifle, Colorado - Rifle CSP2_sed 16_1 (SPAdes) (version 2) | ecosystem: Environmental > Terrestrial > Deep subsurface > Rock core/Sediment | place: Rifle...
CCGCCCCTACTCCTGACTCCTGGCTCCTGACCCCTGACTTTTATCACGCACCCCAGGCACGCCCCAACACCACACGCCATATGGGCCTCAAGGGAGACCTGGCATGGGGTATTATGTTTTTTAGCTATCTCGGCAACTCTTTTAGACATCAGATGGGGGCCGCAACTGAAGAGACGCGAGACGTGAGGCGTGGCAGAGGGGACTGTCCCAGATTTACGGGCGAAGTGTAACGGAGCCGTAGAATCGGGACTGTCCCCGGTAAGACGAGACAGATACTTTTCGAGGAGTTCTGTAACAAAACCTTTATGCCCAAGGCTTCCGTCATCTGTAGCGATATGCACTTCAGCACCTATTCCCTTGAATTCCTCGACACAGAGAATATCCTCCTTGCTCCTCCCGCCGAGAAAGACACTTACTTTCCTATCTTCACCTTCACCTTTACCTGTCAATTTTTCCGCCAGGGCAAGCAAAGGGGCTGCGCCAATCCCTCCGCCAACAACCAGGGCCTCCCCAAGCTCGCCATTAATAGAGAACCCATTTCCCAGGGGACCGATTAAACTTGGGACCTCGCCGGCCTTTATATGGGCCATCATACCTGTCCCTTTGCCGATGACTTTATAAAGGATTTCAATCCCTGACTGCTGACTTTTGTTTATCCTATGGATACTGAAAGGTCTTCTCAAAAGAGGGTCATAGCTGTTTCCGACTCTTAGCATCACAAACTGGCCAGGAACAGCCTTTACAGCAACTTCAGGACATTCAAGGGAAAGCCTGAAGTATCCTTCAGCTACCTCTTCATTTTTTATGACTCTTGATTTAACTTGATACATTCGCCTGTCCTTTAAGCTCCAATTCCATCAAGATCGCGTCTTCACCTGTATCGGCGTAATATCCCTTCCTTACACCCACAGCCTTGAACCCAAATCCCTTATAAAACTCTATCGCAGCCTGATTCCTATTCCTGACCTCCAGGGCAAAATAGTTTATGCCTTTGTTTTTAGCAAATTCCAGGACATGGTTAAGAAGTCTTTTTGCTATCCCTCGTCTCCTGCACCCCGGATGCACGGCAATATTCAGTATATGGGTTTCGTCAGCCACGATCCAGAAGCAGGCAAAACCCAGGATAGACTCATGCCCGTCTATATCTCCCTTTGCCAGGGTGATATGAGAGTTGGGGTTTACCAGTTCATCCAGGAAAAGCCTTTTTGACCACGGGGATGCGAAGGAGAGGTTCTCAATCTCCAAGACCTCATCAACATCGTCTTCCGTCATTGGGGCCAGCTTTATCTTCACTCTCCAACCCTTTTTCGAGAAATCATAGGGACGAACACATACATTGTCAAGGTCTTTTTCTGCTGATATAATCTCGGAAAAGATAAAGGAGGAATATATGGATGCCATAGAGTGCATCAAGACAAGGATGAGTATTAGGAAATTCAAGCCTGAACCAGTCCCAAGGGAGATACTAACGCATATAGTCGAGACGGCCCTTCGAAGCCCCTCTTACAAGAACAGCCAGCCTTGGGAGGTGGCCATAATATCAGGGGAGAAGAAGGACGCCTTGTCAAAGGCGCTGATAGAGTTGATAGAAACGGATACCACGCCGAAACCTGACATCCCCGAACCTGTTTCATGGCCGGCTGAGATCGACAAGAGGATTATGGAAAATCTGGCCAAAAGGAGTGAGGCATTTGGGATTGATCTCAAAGATCCAGGTCTTTTAAAGAAGTCCAAGATAGCTAACTCCCGCTTTTACGGCGCCCCCCACGGCATCTTCCTTTTTCAGGATTCAGCCCTTCCAACCTGGTCTATCTTCGATATGGGGCTTTTTGCCCAGAGCCTTATGCTTGCCGCAAATGCCCATGGGGTGGGAACCGTGCCCCAAGCCTTTCTGACAGACCATCCAGCAACAGTAAAGAGGTTTCTCGATATTCCGGAGACGAAGAGGCTCATCCTCGGCATCTCCATCGGCTATCCAAACTGGGAAGACAAGGCCAACAGTTACAGGACTCAAAGGGTGGATGTAAGCGAGATAGTGAAGTGGATTGAGTAAATATTTGTTATCTCAAAGGCAACCACCCTTGACAAACAGGGTACCCATGATTAATATCCATTTGCAGGTAAAATTCTAATTCTGGAGGTAGCATTAAATGGGCAGTAAGATTATTGGTATCGACCTCGGCACAACCAACTCCGTGGTTGCTGTAATGGAGGGTGGAGAGGCGAAGGTCATAGTAAACCAGGAGGGGAACAGGCTTACTCCTTCCGTGGTGGCCTTTACAAAGGACGGTCAGATACTGGTCGGGCAGGTGGCAAAGAGGCAGGCGATTGTGAACCCGGAGAATACGGTGTTTTCCATAAAGAGGTTCATGGGACGGCGTTTCGACGAGGTTAACGAAGAGATGAAGATGGTTCCATACAAGGTCGTGGCCGACGATCAGGGAAGGGCCGTTGTAGATATAATGGGAAAACATTATACCGCCCCTGAGATTTCCGCCATGATCCTCCGCAAGCTAAAAGAGGCCGCAGAGGCATATCTTGGGGAGACTGTTACTGATGCGGTTATAACCACCCCTGCATACTTCAATGACGCCCAGAGGCAAGCGACAAAGGATGCAGGAGTCATTGCGGGATTGAATGTGAGGAGGATCATCAACGAGCCTACAGCCTCGGCCCTCGCCTATGGGGAAGACAAGAAGAAAGAGGGGACCATTGCTGTATACGACTTCGGAGGCGGAACCTTTGACATATCCATCCTTGATATAGGCGAAGGGGTCTTTGAGGTCAAATCGACCAACGGCGACACCCATCTTGGCGGAGACAACATAGACCAGAGGATCGTGGACTGGCTGGTGTCTGAGTTTAAAAAGGACCAAGGGATAGACCTTTCCAAGGACAGGATGGCCCTACAGAGGCTGAAAGAATCCGCTGAAAAGGCAAAGATAGAGCTCTCTTCAACCACTGAAACGGAGATATCCCTTCCGTTTATCACTGCAGACGCAACAGGCCCCAAGCATCTGAGCTACAGGCTTTCAAGAGGAAAGTTCGAGCAGATGGTGGAAGATATCCTGAACAGGAGCATTGAACCATGCAAGAAGGCAATGGTAGATGCAAAGCTGAGCCCGGACAAGATTAATGAGGCCCTGCTGGTGGGTGGTTCCACCAGGATCCCAAGGGTACAGGATATTGTAAAGATCGTGTTCCAGAAAGAGCCCAACAGGAGCGTCAACCCTGATGAGGCCGTTGCAGTTGGTGCCGCCATCCAGGCCGGGATACTTGGGGGTGAGGCCAGCGTGAAGGATCTGGTACTATTAGATGTGACCCCTCTTTCCCTTGGCATCGAAACCCTTGGCGGTATTATGACAAGGCTTATAGAGAGGAACACCACCATCCCCACCAGGAAGAGCGAGACATTTACGACTGCCGCCGACAATCAGACATCTGTGGAGGTTCATGTACTTCAGGGCGAGAGGGAGATGGCCAGGGATAACAGGACTCTTGGAAAGTTCCACCTTATGGGCATGCCTCCCGCACCAAGAGGGGTTCCGCAGATAGAGGTTGCCTTTGACATAGATTCCAACGGGATACTGCATGTCACTGCAAAGGACATGGGGACGGGGAAGGAACAGAAGATAGTGATCACTGCATCCAGCGGCCTGAATAAGGAAGAGGTCGAAAAGATGGTGAAGGATGCCCAGGCCCATGCAGAGGAGGATAAGAAGAGGAAGGAAGAGGTAGAGGTAAGAAATCAGGCCGACTCCCTGGTATACAGCACGGAGAAGCTCCTAACCGAGAACAGGGCAAAACTTCCAGAAGAGGACGCAAAGAACCTTGAGACAGCCATAGAGGAGGCAAAGAAGGCCATAGAAACCAATGACGCCGTGAAGATCAAGGACAGCATGGACAGGCTGACAAAGGCATCCCACAAGCTTGCCGAAGTCTTATACCAGCAACAGCCAAAGGCGGAGCCGCATGTCCACACCGAAGAGCCCAAGGAGGAAAAGAAGGCCCAGGAGGACGAGGTTATAGACGCGGAGTTTAAGGAAGAGAAGAAGTAAGAAGGAGGTGAGCGATATGGCACTTGTAAGATGGGACCCGTTCAGGGACATAATCACCCTCAGGGAAAGGATGGACAAGATGTTTGAGGACAGCCTGGCCAGGTTCAGGATGCCGGAGGAAGCGACCATGCCGACCTTTTGGTCACCGTCAGTGGATATATATGAGACTGACGAGAATATAGTCCTTAAGGCTGAATTGCCGGGGGTTGACAAGAAAGAGGTCTCTGTCGAGGTAAAGGACAACACCCTGATCCTGAAAGGCGAGAGAAAGAGGGAGAAGGAGGTAAAGGAGGAGAACTACCACAGGGTAGAACGCTCCTTCGGAACCTTCATGCGCTCCTTCAGTCTCCCTGTTACCGTTAAGCAGGACCAGGTAAAGGCCAAGTTCAAGGACGGCGTCCTTGAAGTGACACTTCCCAAGGCCGAAGAGGCGAAGCCTAAACAGGTGAAGGTAGAGGTGGAATAAACAGCAAAACAAGGTAGAGGTGGAGGTAGAGAGTTTTTCTTTACCTTTACCTTTACCTGAATTTTCCCCTTCCATGATATAATTACTGCATGTCCCGCTTCCAACTCATATCTGATTTCAAACCTACCGGCGATCAACCAAAGGCCATAGAAAAGCTTTCCAAAGGGATAGAGAAAGGTCATAAGCACCAGGTATTGCTTGGAGTAACCGGCTCTGGGAAGACCTTTACAATGGCCAATGTCATAGCCAGGGTGGAGAAGCCGACCCTTGTCATAGCCCCCAACAAGACCCTGGCTGCCCAGCTATACAGCGAGTTCAAGGCATTGTTCCCCGAGAATGCCGTAGAGTACTTCGTCTCATATTACGACTACTACCAGCCGGAGGCCTATATACCATCTTCAGGGACTTACATAGAAAAGGATGCCCAGATAAACGACGAGATAGACAAGATGAGGCACTCCGCCACGTATTCACTTCTTGAGCGGAACGATGTGATAATCGTCGCCTCAGTCTCGTGCATATACGGCCTGGGGTCCCCGGAGGCATATTACGGAATGCTCCTCCAGCTTGCCACGGGGCAGGAAGTAAACAGGGACGCAATATTAAAGAAGCTGGTGGAGATCCAGTACCAGAGGAATGACATAGACTTCTACCGCGGGACCTTCCGTGTAAGGGGCGATGTCATCGAGGTCTTTCCAGCTTATGAGGAGGAGAGGGCCATACGTATCGAGCTTTTTGGTGACGATGTAGAGGCGATATCAGTGATAGACCCATTAAGGGGGAAGGTCCTTGAAAAGCTGGAGAAGGTCGCCATATACCCTGCAAGTCATTATGTCACCCCAAAAGACCAGCTCAAAAGGGCCATTGATGCTATAAAAGAGGAGATGCATGAGAGGGTCAGGGAGTTCAAGTCCCAGAATAAACTGATAGAGGCCCAGAGGATTGCGGAGAGGACCCTCTTTGACATAGAGATGATGGAGGAGATGGGGTACTGCAACGGTATCGAGAACTACTCCAGACACCTCTCGGGAAGAGGGGCGGGCGACCCGCCCCCTACATTGATTGATTATTTCCCGAAGGACTCCTTGTTCATTATTGACGAAAGCCATGTCACCGTCCCCCAGCTTATCGGGATGTACAGAGGGGACAGGTCAAGGAAGGAAAACCTGGTTGAATACGGCTTCAGACTACTTTCTGCCCTCGACAACAGGCCCCTGAGATTTGAGGAATTCGAGAATCTCGTCCCACAGATAGTTTACGTTTCCGCCACACCTGCAAATTATGAGATGGAAAAGGCAGAAGGAAGGGTTGCGGAGCAGGTTATAAGGCCCACAGGGCTCATAGACCCTGAGATAGAGGTAAAGCCCGCCAAGAACCAGGTGGACGACGTCATAGGGGAGATAAGGGAGAGGATAAAGGCCGGTGACAGGGTCCTGGTAACGACCCTGACAAAGAGGATGGCGGAAGACCTGACGGAATACCTTGCCGATATAGGCATCAAGGTCAGATACCTTCACTCAGATGTGGAAACCCTGGAAAGAATTGAGATCATCAGGGATCTGAGGATGGGTAAGTTCGACGTACTTGTGGGGATAAACCTATTGCGGGAGGGGCTTGATCTGCCTGAGGTGTCCCTGGTGGCCATACTGGACGCCGACAAGGAGGGGTTCCTCCGTTCAGAGCGTTCCCTTATCCAGACTTGCGGCAGGGCCGCAAGGAATGTAAACGGCAAGGTCATCATGTATGCGGATGTAATAACCATGTCCATGAAAAAGGCGATTGATGAGACTACCAGAAGAAGGAAGATTCAGGAGGAGTACAACAGGAAGCACGGGATAACCCCGCAGACAATAAAGAAGTCTATATCCGACATCCTATCATCTGTCTACGAGGCAGATTATTTCACTGTCCCGACGGTAATGGAGAAGGGAAAGGAGTACATACCATCCTCCGAAATGCCCAAGCTCATTGCAAAGATGGAGAAGGAGATGAAAGGGGCGGCCAAGAAGATGGAGTTTGAGAGGGCCGCTGAGATAAGGGACAGGATAAAGAAGCTGAAGGATATGGACCTTGTTGTCGGGGGGAAGGTTTAAAACAAGTACTTTAGTGAGCAGAACATATGTCCCCTCTATCAACTGCAACTACGATCACCATCCTTGGGTCAGGGACCTCCACCGGCGTGCCGCTCATAGGATGCGACTGCGCTGTCTGCGCATCCACGGACCCGCGCAACAAAAGGAGCCGTTCCTCAATCTTGATATCCTGCAAAGAAGGTAATATCCTGGTTGACACATCCACAGACCTGCGTTTTCACGCGCTGTCCAACAACATAAGAAGAATCTCGGCAGTCCTGTTCACCCACGCCCACGCGGACCACATCCACGGGATAGATGAACTGAGGAGCTTCAACTTCATTCAAAAAGAAAGGATACCGTGCTACGGGGACAGGAAGACCGTGGATAGGATAACTGCCATGTTCTCATATATCTTTGAAGGAACATGGAAGGGCGGAGGCATCCCCAGGCTCGACATGAACCCCGTAGAAGCCGGGGATTTCACGGTCCTCGGCAGGACAATCAGGGCAGTGCCTGTCATGCACGGAGACCTCCAGATTTTCGGCTACCGCTTCGGTCCCTTCGCCTACGTCACCGATTGCAGCAGCATCCAGCCGAAATCTATGAAAATGCTTGAAGGGCTCGACCTTCTGGTCCTCGGGGCGCTGAGGTTTTCCCCACACACCACCCACTTTTCCGTGCAGGAGGCGTTGGAGGTGGTGAGGTCATTAAAGCCTCGCCGTACAATCCTGACCCACATGGGGCATGAGATAGACTACGAAAAAGCTTCAAGGGAGTTGCCTGAAGGGGTGGAGCCTGGGTATGACGGGATGAGGATTGAGGTGAAGTAGCTTTTTAAGAGATTTCCCACAGTGCGGGGGCGTTATGCTGTAGCTTCCCCTCTTAAGGTAAGAGGGGAGTGAGGGGAGTTATGAAAGGCCGAGGTTGACAAAACTGGGAATTAATTAATAAAGTGTCCAGAATTTCCCGACTGCCTGCAGAAATAATAAAACGATCTTCACACTTGCTTTTCAACCCAACATTGGCACTGAGCCTCGCTGCGCGGTGCCACGACAACACCGACACGCGGCGTCGGCTCCAGCGCCTTGTTGGACAGCCCTATACAGGGTTGAGCGGTTGCCAGTTCAGCCCGTGTTGCGCAATGAGCGCATTCGACCAAGGCACGACCTCCGAGTTGATGAAATCGGCGATGAAGTCAGCCGCCGGCTGCGAAAGAGCAGCCAAATGAGGCGCCTCGACAATATCGCCTGGAAGATGGATCTGGTTACGAAGCACCCGGAAGTCGTCGACAACGTCAATCGTCGCATCGGGTAGGCTAAGCGCCGCTCGGTAATCGGGCTTTTTCGTAACAAGGGAAAACTTGATCGTGGCGTCCTTCAGGCCCGGAAGGTAATTCCACTTTCCGTCAAACACGTAGTTGGAGACAGCGATGATTTCTTCTTTTCGAACGGGACGCCCCTTCTGTTCAGCAGCGAGGCTGCTGTACAAAGAATCGTTGCGATCGACTTCGTGTACGACGAAATCTCTGAAAAGCAGGCGGGCCTTGAGGTGAAGCTCGAAAGCGGAGGCAATCTTCAGGTACTCGTAGTTGACGTACTCCATCCACGCATGCGTAAGCTGACCCCAAGGACACGCCGCACCCGATGCAAAACCGCCCGCATCGAGCCACTCCTTTGCAGCCCTTCGCTCGCCCGCCAACTCGTGGCGCCGGGATAACATCAGGGTGTCCGAAAACGCCCTCATAGCCTCAACGTTCAGACGCACCACCCCAGCATCGCGGTTGAGCGCATCGTGATACAGGAGATGCGTGGCTCGATAGACGTCAGATCCTGGCAGCTGCAGCGCTCGGGCCTCCTCAGTTCTCATCGTTGACTTCATTCGTCTGCCCAACCAGTTATTAGATAGACCTTTCTAACACATCCAAAAGGGGTGTTAGTCAGGTAAAGATTTATTTATTAACCATTTTATTGAGCAATATCACAGAACTGATTGGGTTGTCAATTAATAACATCTTAACTTATCTCTTTATTTTCATTACTTTTTTTAGTGACTAATATACTATTTGGAAAGTTAGTCAGGGGAATCCCAGGGCCACTTCCACAGAAAAGGGATTTATTTATGATAAGCATAAGGTTTCAAATAAATTCGCAGAAATTGACATCCCTCCTGTAATGCGTATTTTCAAATGAAAGCAGTTCTTCATAACGCCCCCTGTCCCCTTTATGCCCTGTGGGTACTCTTATCTTAAGAGGAGGGATTTTCTGCATAAGGATAAGATTTGACATTCCTGCATTTTGAAATTAAAATGGTCATTAAAATTATTGGAGGTTGACATGAGAGAGGCTCAGGAGGTCATCCCGATTACGCAGGTAAAGAGGGATTTTCTCGATATCATGAGGAAGGTTGATGAGCTGGATGAAACTGTGGCGATAACAAAGAATGGCGTTCCTGTGGGAGTATTGATGAACATTGACAGGTACGAAGGGCTTCTTGAGACCATTGATATCCTGAGTGATGAAGCCACCATGAAGGCCCTGAAACGTTCCCAGAAAGAGGCCAGGGAGGGCAAGCTCTTTACTCACGAAGAGGTCTGGGGAAAGTGAAGAGACATCAGCTGCTGTATTCATCCATTGCCAAGGAAGCCGCTAAAAAGCTCAATCCGGCAATTAAGCCGATCATCAAAGAGTCAATTGAGGGGCTCACGGATGACCCGTATACCGGCAAAGAATTGATTGAAGAACTGAGCGGTTTTCGGTCACTTGTTATCGGCAAGTATCGGATTATCTACCGATTCAATGAACCGTCTGTCATAGAAATCCACTTCATTGGCCACAGGCGCGATGTCTATATGAATTTCAGAGAGCTGCTTGAGCGGACAAAGGTTTAGCAGACCTCTACCTTTCCGGTTATATTTACAACACATGAGAACACATGAGGGTCAAGTCTTGAAAAATCATTTTTTTTGACCCAGTTTAACAGGAGAGCTTTATGGATGGGACAAGGCGTTCAGATATAAGGCCCGGATTGCGCGTTTCAATCGTCTTGAAGCAGGACCAGCGGTCCGAGAAGCTTACGGAAGGGATCGTAAGAGATATCCTGACCAAATCACCCACACATCCGCATGGGATCAAGGTCCGCCTGGAAAGCGGGGAAGTGGGACGCGTGAAAGAGATATTGGGATAGGAGAATCGTATGGCCATTAAGGCGACTATTTACAAAGCCGAACTGCAAATCTCTGACATGGACCGCAACTACTACCATGATCATGCGCTCACCATAGCCCGCCATCCGTCCGAGACTGACGAACGCCTTATGGTTCGCCTGCTGGCCTTTGCCATGCACGCAGATGAGGCATTGACAATTGCACCAGGGCTGACTCACAACGATGAACCTGATATATGCCGTAAAGACCTGACAGGAGCCATCGAACTATGGATAGACGTGGGCCAACCTGACGAGAAGTCCATCCGCAGGGCATGCGGCCGCTCCAGGCAGGTATATATCTACACTTACAGCGGGAACAGCGCGGACATCTGGTGGGGAGAGAACCGCGACCAGCTTGAAAAGGTCAGGAACCTGACAGTGATAAACATCCCGGGCAGCGTCAGCCAGGCCCTAACAAAGATGGCGCAGCGCAACATGCATTTGCAGTGCACCATTCAGGACGGCCAGGTCTGGATCTCAGACAATGACAATAACGTGCAGGTAGAACCGGAGATGCGGAAGGCAGCACAGAGATCATTCAGCTGACAGAGGCCCGGTATACGTAAAGCTCTGCGGGCTTGATATAGGGGGAGAGTAAGGCGATTTTGTGAATAAAGAGAGGGAGGACGAAATGGTGGATATTATCAAACCTGTCAGACACGGGATTCTGATCGGCCTTTTGGGTATTATATTCGGGATAGTATGGGCATTCTGGCTCGCGCTTGGACAGGAAATTATTGTTAATAAGCTTGCCGCATCGATGACGCAGGATGTCGTTCAGAAGGAAGAGGTGATTAAGGTCTCTATAAAGAGATTGGGTATGGGGCACAGCCATTCCATGGGACTTGGCCTTGTTGCCATTGCGGTTTCTTTTATTTTAGCCTTTACAACCGCACCTAATAAATTGAAGGCCGCAGGATCACTCCTCTCCGGGCTTGGAGGCATCGTCTTCCCTCTTGCATGGATTATCATGGGGTGCAAGACACCAGCCCTTGGGATTGATGGGGCCCATGCGGCAGTGACGCCCCTTGCAGGGATAGGGGTCATACTCATATTATCCGGGTTATTTATTGCCGTAGGCTGCCTTATAAAAGATGCCTTAAAATGACCAATGAGACAGTTGATCCTAAATCCGGCAATTGGACGCTGATGAACGCTGATAACTGCTGATAAAACATATAGTTACGAAAAACAGAAGCTCACCCAAAAGGTGGATATCTTTTTTTGTTTAAGTCTTTGAAATATCAGTGTAAATCTGCGCAAATCAGCGTCCTAATGCTTTTTTTAGGTTGATAAACTAAACACATCGTCCCCCGCCTTTATAAATTTCATAAATGGCGTATAGTAACAATCCCCTGATTCAGCTTGCGGTGCAGCCAGATGATGGCCAGTTTCTTGATGATTATCCGGGTGACAGGGATAAGGAAGAAGAGACCGAGGAAATCGGTGAAGAAGCCCGGCGTTAGAAGGAGGACGCCCCCGATAAGCACAAGGGCGCCGTCCACCAGCTCCCCTGCCGGAAGCCTACCCTGCATCATCTCTGACTGGATGCGGCGTAAGATGCTGAATCCCTGGTGGCGGACCAGCCATGCCCCTGAA
>Ga0209641_10004592_pt1 | contig 11402 bp, 10 predicted proteins | sample RifCSP16_1_FD_184022 | JGI IMG/M metagenome (GOLD analysis project Ga0209641, IMG submission 184022) | Soil microbial communities from Rifle, Colorado - Rifle CSP2_sed 16_1 (SPAdes) (version 2) | ecosystem: Environmental > Terrestrial > Deep subsurface > Rock core/Sediment | place: Rifle...
ATCCATAACCGCATCACATATATAGTCAGGATGACCTATCCCCTTTCTCTCCACAATCTCAATCCGCTGTTCGGAGACAGGTGTATTCTTGAGACTCTCAACAACTATGTTTCGCATAAACAAAAAGATTAAGGAGAAATGGGGAAATTGGGGAAAGGGAGAATATAAGTTTTTTTAAAAATAACTTTAAAGATCTTTTCTCCATTTCTCCTCACCTCTCCCTTTCTCCTTAATTAATAATGTTATAGTAACTTTTGTAATATGAACCTGTCAATAATATTTGACTTTTATAAGAATCTGTATAAAACTACAGTTCAATGTTTGTAAAGTATAAAGTTCATAATGGTATGAATATATAAACTTTATAACTTATATGGAGGGATTTATATGGCATGGCAAGATGATTTTCAGATGAAAAAGGGTCCCGGGGGGCAGTATGAAATGCCTCAGTTTAAGCTCCCAAATATAAACCTGCCAAAGATAAGATTTTCAGCATTTCTGATAATACTTATTATCGCGATTCTCTGGGTGGTATTTGGAGGATACTATATTGTAGAGCCTGATGAGAAGGGGGTTGTCTTAAGATTCGGCAGTTATGTCAGGACTACTGATTCGGGATTTCATCTAAAGTTTCCACCGCCCATAGAGAGGGTCTATACACCAAAGGTTACAGAGGTTAAAAGGACAGAGGTAGGATTCAGGATTGAAGACCCGGGTCCCCCGGCAAGATACAGGGATGCCCTTGAGGAATCCCTTATGCTGACAGGGGATGAAAATATAATTGACCTTGATGTGGTCGCACAATACAAGATAATAGACCCTGTCAAGTATCTATTTAATGTAAGGGGACCTGCCGCTACTGTAAAGGCTGCTGCCGAGGCTGCAATAAGGGAGATTATAGGCAAATACAAGATAGACGAGGCACTGACTGAAGGCAAATTTATGATTCAGGAGGAGACAAGAGCTTTGCTCCAGAGGATATTGGACAGATACGACTCAGGTCTTCAGATAATAGCCCTTCAGCTTCAGGATGTCCATCCCCCACAGCAGGTGAGGGATTCATTTAAGGATGTAGCCAGTGCAATGGAGGATAAGAATAGATTAATAAATGAGTCACAGGGATACAGAAACTCAATTATACCCGAGACGAGGGGAAAGGCATCTCAGATTATAAAAGTGGCACAGGGTTATAAAGAAGAGAGGATAAACCATGCGAAGGGTGATGCAGAGAAGTTTACATCCATCCTGCAGGAATACCGCAAGGCAAGGGATGTAACAAGGAAGAGGCTCTACATAGAGACAATGGAAGAAGTCCTCACAGGCATAGATAAATATATTATTGAAGGAAAGACATCAGGTGTTCTCCCGCTTTTGCCACTGGACACCCTGAAACAGGTTCAAGGGAGGGGTCAAGCAAGGGTTCAGGGAAAGGAGGAAAAGCCATGAAAAAAATTCTATTATTAGTAATTGGAGCATTTTTAATATTCTTTATATTTTTAAATCCGTTTTTCATTGTATATCAGACACAGCAGGTGGTATTGACTCAGCTGGGCAAACCGATAAAGACAATCTATGAGCCGGGGCTTTATTTTAAGGTGCCCTTCTTACAAGAAACTCGTTACTTTGACAACAGGCTGTTAGATTATGATGCCGCACCCGCCGAGATACTCACAAAGGATAAAAAGAACCTCGTTGTAGATAACTATGCCAAATGGAGGATAAAGGACCCGTTAAAGCTCATGCTGACTGTAAAAGACGAGATAGGTGCACAGGCAAGACTTGACGATATAATTTATTCCGAACTGAGGATAGAGCTTGGGAGGCATACACTCCATGAGGTATTGTCAGAGACAAGGGGAGAGCTGATGGAGACCGTAACAAAAAAGACTAATGAAAAATTTGCTGATTACGGCATAGAGGTAAGAGATGTGAGGATAAAACGTGCCGATTTGCCATCTGAGAATGCAAAGGCAATATACGGCAGGATGCAGGCAGAGAGGGACAGGATTGCAAAACAGTATCGCTCTGAAGGGTCGGAGGAGGCAACAAAGATAAGGGCGGAGACTGACAGAGAGAAGGTTGTGCTTCTGGCAGAGGCATATAAAGAAGAGCAAAAGATAAAGGGAGAGGGGGAAGCGTTGGCTATAAAGATATATGCAGATGCCTACCAATCAGACCCTGAATTTTACACTTTCACCCGTTCACTTGAGGCTTATAAAAGGTCTCTTAAAGATAAAACAACTGTTATACTATCTCCTGAATCAGATTTTTTAAAATACATGAAATAGAGGGGGCAAGAGTTAGTTGTAGAGGTTGTTTTATAACTATAAAAGTTATCCCTTTTTTGCCTCTGCCTTGGTCTCTGATTCATCTATTTTTGCTGTAGTCTCAACCTCATCCTGTATCTCTTTTGATGCCTTCCTGAAATTCCTTATACCCTTCCCCAATCCTGCACCAATTTCGGGGAGTTTACCTGCACCAAAAATTATCAGGATGATAACCAGAATAACTATCAACTCAGGCATTCCAATTCCAAACATAAAACTCCTTTTTAAAAGTGACTATTTAATAATTATAACTCTTCAATCTTCAATCGTCAATCTTCAATCTTTATGTGGTGTCAAATTCGTCAGTTTTCTTCCTTTCAAAAGTCTTATTTACTATCCTCATCAATTCCTTTGCAGTAAATGGCTTGTTTATATAGTCAAAAGAACCAAGGTTTATCGCCTCTAAATATGTATCTATATTGCCATATGCTGTCATCATAATAATATGCTGGTTTGAATCTCTCTTCTTTATCCGCCTGATAAGTTCAATACCGTCTATCTTATCCATCTTCAGGTCTGTTATAACGAGGTCAAACCCTCTCTTTCGCAGCTCTAATAATGCAGTCTCACCATTGCAGGCGGTCTGGACAAAAAAGCCGTCACCTGTAAGTATTTTTGCGAGTCCATCCCTCGTAAAATCCTCATCATCTACTATAAGTATAGACCCTCGTTCCATAAGACCCCCGAATTAGGAGTTGTGAATTACGAATTACAAGTTACAAATTTTAATTCCTCATTCATAATTCTTAATTGGTAATAGTATGGTTACCTCACACCCTTTTCCTTCTTCACTATTGACGGCAATTTCGCCATTATGCAGTTCAACAAACCTTTTTGCCACTGCCAGCCCCATTCCCATACCATCAGCCTCTGTAGAAAAGAATGGTTCAAATACCCTTTCAATATCCTTCTTTGATATACCATGCCCGCTATCAAGAAACCTGATATTGATGAATTCTCCTCTTTGATTATGATGCGAGCTGATGGTAGCTGTAAATTCCCCTCCGTCCGGCATAGCATGCATAGAGTTCGCAATAATATTTCTTAAGGACTGCCTTATCCTCCTTACATCTATATAAACCCTTTTTAAATCCTTTTCATAGTTTTTTAATACCTTTATCTTTCCCTTTTTCATCTGCTCCTCAAAAGTGTCTATTATACCGCTTACAACATCTGTTATCGCCCATTCCTTTAATTCAAGTTTAACAGGTTTTGAATAATCTAAAAGTTCCTGAATGATGAAGTCCATATCACCTGTAAAACTTCTCAGGTTTTTTAGTATATCAAGACCCAACCCCTTCTTCTTTGCCTCAAGTTCCAGAAGGTCTATGCCTGTGAGTATATTCTGGAGAGGATTCCTGACCTCATGAGTCACGCCTGCAACTATCTCACCCAGTGATGCAAGTTTCCTTGAACTCTCCATCTGCCTCTCCAATCTCTTTTTTTCCGTTACATCCTTCATGTAATAGACCACCTGCTCTATCTTACCTTTTTTCCCCTTTACAGGAAATGCCGATACCTCAAGCTCAACCGATGTCCCGTCCTTCAATCTCCTTATACGGGTATAATTCACAGGCTCACCAGTATCAAAGGTCTTTATCACATTGCATCCCTCACACCTCTTCCCGCCTTCTTCAAAGGCAATATAACATCTCTTCCCTATAAAATCTACCGGCGAACTGCCAAAATATTTTGGGACACTTTTATTAATATTCTGTATTGTAAAATTCCTGTCTATCAGACATATACCGTCTGTTATGGCATCAAAGATTGCGTGCAGTTTAAAATTGGAATTTTTTATAATCTCCATCATCCTGTTTTTCTTTGTTATATCCCTTATTACAGACCTTGTGCCTATAGCCTTCCCATTTTTATCATAAATAACTGTTGCATTTATACTCACATCCATCACATCGCCGCTCTTCTTTACAAACTGCAGTTCCAGCCCCTTTATCTCTCCACTGCGGAATAGCTTTCCCATTGCCTTCTTTCCTGCCTTTCTTGACTCCTCAGTCTGAATATCAAATACAGACTTACCTATCAACTCCTCCTTTGGGTATCCGAGCATCTCTGACTCGGTCTTGTTGCACTCAATTATTATCCCCTTCTTATTTATTGTATGATACATGTCAGGGGCATTTTCATAGAGGTCATAATACCTCTCCTCTGATTCCCTCAGTCTCTCATTTAATCTGTTTATCTCTTTTAGTGTGTCGTCTAATTTTTCTTTTAGTTCCTTTAATTCGTTGGAACCTGTCTCTTTCATAAAATGCCCTTTAAATTTGTTTTTGTGTTAAAATATATACCAATGTTTGCATCCCGTCAAGCACCGATAGAAATTGCTTTGACTTTAACAAATAGATAGATATATTAAAAATCTTATAAATCACCATAGAGGAGAACAATATGCCAGAACTAAGAAAAGACCCGATTGTTGGAAGATGGGTCATTATATCCACAGACAGAGGTAAAAGACCAACAGATTTTACAGTCCCCCCTCCAAAAGAGAACAATAAATTCTGCCCATTCTGTTATGGCAACGAAGACAAAACACCGCATGAAGTCCTTGCATATCGCCCTGACGGCTCAAATGCAAATACCACAGGATGGAAACTGAGGGTTGTGCCGAATAAGTTTCCTGCCCTCCAGATAGAAGGGGCACTGGACAAGGCTGGTGAGGGGGTCTTTGACAAGATGAATGGTGTAGGTGCCCACGAGGTAATTATAGAGACTCCTAATCACAAGGCTACGCTTGAAAATATGTCGGAAAAGGAGATTGAGGATATATTCTGGGCATTCAGGGACAGGGTCATGGATTTGAGAAAAGACAAGAGATTCAAATATATCCTTATATTCAAAAATCATGGGCAGGAGGCAGGTGCATCCCTTGAACACGCACATTCCCAACTCATAGCCCTTCCGATTATACCAAAGCTTGTCGGAGAGGAGTTAGACGGCTCTTTAAGTCATTATAAATTCAAGGAGAGGTGTATATACTGTGACATTATACGGCAGGAGTTGTCTGACAGGAGCCGTGTAATAAGTGAAAACAGGGATTTTATTACGATAGCACCATTTGCCCCAAGATTCCCCTTTGAGACATGGATACTCCCAAAGGCACATGACTCATCATTTGAAGATGCCCAGAAACATGAGCTTGAATTCCTTTCAGTAATTTTGAAAGATACACTTTTAAGGATGGGGAAGATACTCAATCACCCCCCTTATAATCTGGTAATCCACACATCTCCTCTTGCAGAACAGCACAATGAATACTACCACTGGCATATAGAGATAATGCCGAAGCTGACTCAGGTGGCAGGTTTTGAATGGGGGACAGGATTTTACATAAATCCTACACCTCCTGAAACAGCAGCGAAATACCTGAAGGAGGCAGAGATATGATTTTTTGCCACAGACTTACACAGACTTTTTAAACCGTTTAAACTGTTTGATCTGTTTTATTTTAGTCAGCGAAAGTCAGTGGCTAAATATGAGAATTTATGAAAATCTTATTTGCATCTCCTGAGATGGTCCCTTTTGCAAAGACAGGCGGGCTTGCCGATGTATCAGGAGCATTACCAAAGGCGATTGAAAAACTTGGTGAGGATGTAACTGTTATAATGCCAAAATATCAGGCAGTAGATGAAAAAAAAAATACATTAGAAGATACAGGGAAAAAAATCAGTGTCCCCATCTCAAACAGGATTAAAGAGGCAAAGATATACAAAGGATACATTAATAGTCAACAGTCGGCAGTCGGCAGTCGGCAGTCAAAGATACCCATATATTTCATTGATAAGAAGGAATATTATGACAGACCATACCTATACGGGACACCCCAGGGGGATTATCCTGATAATGCAGAGAGATTTATATTTTTTTCAAGGGCTATCCTTGAAACATGCAAGACAATAGGGCTAAAGCCTGATGTCATTCACTGTAATGATTGGCAGACAGGCATGGTTCCTGTTTATCTAAAGACTATTTATAAAGATGACCCTTATTTAAAAGATACTGCAACCCTCTTTACTGTTCACAACCTCGGCTATCAGGGACTATTCTGGCATCTTGATATGCACCTTACAAATTTAGGGTGGGATATATTCAACCCTGAGGGAATTGAGTTCTATGGGAAGATGAATATACTAAAAGGCGGGCTTGTATATTCAGACATTATAACAACAGTCAGCAGGACCTATAGTCACGAGATACAGACAAAAGAGTATGGTTGTGGACTTGATGGGGTATTGAGAAAAAGAAAGGATGACCTCTATGGAGTCTTGAATGGCATTGACTATGAAGAGTGGAACCCTGCAACAGATAAATATATAGCAGCAAAATATTTAAAAGAAAACTTGTCAGGAAAATGGGAATGCAAGAAAGACCTTCTCAAAATATATGGATTAAAACCATCAAAGGAAATACCAGTCTTAAGCGTTATATCCCGTCTTGCTGACCAGAAGGGGTTTAACCTGGTAGCAGAGATTGTGAATGAATTAATGGAACTTGATATCCAGTTTGTCCTTCTCGGCACCGGAGAAGAGAAATATCACAAATTGTTTGAAGAGATTGGCAAGAAATATCCTTCAAAGGCAGGGATAAAAATAGGCTTTGATAATGCACTCGCTCATAAAATAGAGGCTGGGGCTGATATGTTTCTCATGCCTTCAAGATATGAGCCTTGTGGGCTTAATCAGCTATATAGCCTTAAGTATGGAACCATACCGATTGTGAGGGCAACAGGAGGGCTGAATGATACAGTTGAGAATTATAACCCTGTTACAAAAAATGGCAATGGTTTTAAATTTGCAGAGTATTCATCAACGGCACTCTTTTCTGCTATCAAAACTGCTATAGATTTTCACAAAAATAAAACACAGTGGAATAGAATAATGATGAATGCAATGGGTGAAGACTTTTCATGGAGCCACTCTGCAAGAGAGTATGTGGAACTTTACCGAAAAGTAATAAATAAAAGAACAAAAACCTAATTTTAACCACAGAGACGCAGAGGCACAGAGAGAGACAAAAGCAAAAAAGATTAAGGAGAAAGGGAGAAGATGGAGAAGAAAAAATAATTTTATTTTCTTAATTCTCCTTTCCTTTATTTCTCTCTATTGTTTTCCTCTGTGTCTCCGTGCCTCTGTGGCTAAATATTTTTATTTATATGAGGGCAGTCAAATCAAAATCCTATCGCAGGGGAAGAATAGCCGATATACAAAAGGTCGGTGGGGAAAATTGGCTTGAAATTTTAAGTGAAGTAAGCAGGATTGCCACACTGACATTAGAATTGGAGACAAGGCTTAATCTGATAGTTGAGTTGATTGCCAAACATACAGGGGCAGATGCATGCTCTATCCTACTAATGGATGAAGACAGAGAGAGTCTTATATTAAAAGCTACGAAGGGGCTGAATCCAATGGCAATCAATAAGGTCATCCTCAAGGTCGGAGAGGGCATCACAGGACTGACTGCAAAAGAGATGAAGGTAATTACCTCAAGGAATGCCTTAAATGACCCACGCTCTGTCTATTTTCCCGAAACAGGGGAGGAGAGATTTAAATCTGTCCTGTCAGTGCCGATTGTTGATGTAGATAGATGTATTGGGGTTATATATACCCAGACAATAAATGAAAAGGACTACACTGAAAATGACATAAAGTTTCTAACCACAATAGCAAATAACATTACATGGATGATAAAAAATGCCCAACTGTATGAGAAGGCAAGACAAAAGATATCAGAGTTATCCATCCTTTATGAGATAAGCATGGCAATGCAGACAACTATCAATCTTGATAAACTCCTGAGGATAATATTAAGCTGTATCACTGTTGGGGATGTATTTGGATTTAACATGGCAGCCCTCTTTCTTGTTAATGAGAAAACAAACACCTTGCAGGGGATGATGGGCCTTGGACCCGATACAGGTGAAGAAGCAAGGGAGATATGGAGCAAACTGCCAGAGATTACAAACCTCTTTCAATGGCTTACATCTCAGGACGATGTACTCGTAAAAAAAGAGTCCAATTTTAATAAATTCATCAAAAGCATAAGAATACCCCTCACCCATGATGGAGGTGTCCTTGCCTTGACTGTTCTGGAGAAAAAACCGTTCAATATAAAGGACGCAAGAAATGACCCAATGGTAAATAAGGAACTGTTAGAAAAGTCAGGTGTAAATAGTTTTGCCACAGTTCCCATTATCGCTAAAAATCAGGTACTTGGTGTTATAGTTGTAAACAATATCTATACAAATAAACCAATTGAAGATGAGGACCTTCAATCACTTGTAAGATTTACAGTTCATGCCGGATGGGCAATTGAAAATGCAAGGCTGTTTTCGCAGTTAAAGGAGGCAAATAAGGAGATTCTGATTGCCGAGCAGCAATTGATACAGTCAGAAAGGCTCTCGGCATTAGGACAGCTTGCAGCAGAGCTTGCACATGAAATAAAAAACCCTCTTGTTACAATTGGTGGATTTGCAAGGAGGCTATCAGAAAAGACTGGTTTTAACCATGAGGAGAAAAAATATATTGATATAATTATAAGCGAAGTTGAGAGGGTTGAAAAAATTTTAAAAGACATACTTAATTATTCAAGAGTTATAAAACCTACCTTCTCTGATTATAATATAAATACACTTATAGAGGAGGTATTGTCATCTTATGAGGGCATATTCAGTGAGAGCGGTATAGTGGTAAAAAGAGAATTATCTGACAACATTCATCCTTTACATATTGATACCTCTCAAATAAAACAGGTGCTCGTCAATATCCTCTATAACGCATCAGAATGTATGACAGGAAAGGGAGGGGCAATAACAATAAAGACTGAACTTCTTAGAAGGGAAGATGATGGGGTAACAATAAGTATCAGCGACACAGGGGGAGGAATACCACCTGAGATATTAGACAATATATTTAACCCCTTTTTTACAACTAAAAATCATGGGACAGGTCTTGGTTTATCCCTGAGCAAAAAAATAATTGAGAACCATGGTGGAACAATAGGTATAGACAACAAGATTGGTGAAGGCGCTACATTTATAATTAATCTACCCGCAAAACAGGATTCAAGGATTCAAGGGGTCAAGGGGTCAGGAGACTAATTTTTATTTACTCAAACCCTATACCCCTTGAATCTCCGAACCCTTAAGGAGGTTATCATGGACAAAAAGAAGATACTTGTAATTGATGATGAGGAAAATATAAGGATACTCTATAGTGAGGAGCTTCAGGATGAAGGATATGAAGTTATTGTAGCCTCAACCGCAGAGGAGGCAGACATAAAAATAAAAGAATCAAGCCCTGATTTGATTACCCTTGACATAAAAATGCCAGGAATGGATGGAATAGATTTCTTGAGAAAAGTAAGAGAACATGATAAAAATATACCTATAGTCATGTGTTCTGCATACAGCGACTATAAACAAGACTTCAGGGTATGGGCATCGGAGGCTTATGTGATAAAATCATCAGATATGGTTGAACTCAAGTCAATCATAAGAGAGATATTAAAAAAAAGGAAGGAGTAGGTAAATGGTATCATCACAATTTAAAACCATATTAATTCCTGTGGACAACTCTGAACATTCTAACTTTGCCATAGACATGGGAATCTCTCTTGCAAAGAAATTTGATTCCACACTAATAGGCAATCATGTATATGCCGCAAGGCTGCATGACCAGAGGTTCACACAGATGGAGAGCGGCCTCCCGCCTGAATATCAGGAGCCTCAGGAATTGAAAAGACAGAGAAATGTCCATGATTCACTAATAACAAAGGGACTTCAGATAATATCAGATTCATACCTTGATTATTTTGAAAAAAAATGCCGTGAGGCAGGTGTATTATTTGAGCGTAAGGCATTAGAAGGAAAGAACTATTCACAGATTGTAAAAGACATAAATGAGAATAACTACAATCTGGTAATAATGGGTTCCCTTGGACTTGGTGCATTAAAGAGGAGCGTCATAGGGAGTGTAACATCAAGGGTTGCAAGAAGGTCTAAAAGCAATATCCTCATTGTAAAAAAGCCCGTGGATTGGAATAGAAAGATTATTGTTGCTGTAGATGGAAGCCCTCAATCTTTTGCCGCTGTCAAAAACTGCGTTACCCTCTCAAAGATATTTAATATCCCCCTATTGGCGGTTGCTGTATTTGACCCCCAGTTCCATGTGGTGGCATTCAGGAGTATTGCCGGGGTTCTCTCAGAGGAGGCAGGAAAAATTTTCAGATTTAAGGAACAGGAGAAGCTCCATGATGAGATAATTGATAAAGGTCTTGAAAAGATTTATCAGGGACATTTAGACAATGCAAAAAAGATAGCAAGGGATGAAGGGCTTGAAATAAATACAGTCCTTTTATCAGGGAGGCCATTTGACAAGGTATTGGAGTATATAGAAAAGGAGAATCCCTCATTGGTGGCAGTCGGAAAGATAGGGTATCACACGGATAACGGGCTTGACCTCGGCTCAATGACAGAAAATCTCCTCTTTCAGTCACAATGCAACCTCCTCATTGTTACAGAGGGGCATAGGGTAAAAACAGTCAGCAGTCAGCAGTCAGCAGTCACCAGTAAAGAATTACCATGGACAGATGCGGCACTATCCCGTCTTGAGAGGGTGCCTCCCTTTGCAAGAAATATGGCAAAAAAGGCTGTCACAGGCTATGCTATAGAGAAAGGGTATAAGGAGATTACTGAAGAAGTTTTGTTAGAGGCAAGAGAAAGGATGGGGATGTAAAAAATGGATAATAGTAAATTTATCCCGAGATTAATATTCTGGGAGACAACCAAGGGATGCAACCTTAAATGTCTTCACTGCAGGGCGGTCCCTGAGATGATGACCTCAAAAGAGGATTTATCAACAGAAGAGGGATTTAAGCTGATAGACCAGATTGTAGAGTTCTCAAATCCGATACTCGTCCTCTCAGGCGGTGAACCTCTCTACAGGAGGGATATATTTGATTTGGCAACATACGGCATAAATAAGGGGCTGAGACTTTCACTCGCTACAAATGGGACACTGATAGACAGTAAAATGGCAGATAAGATACGGGATACAGGTT
>Ga0209641_10004593_pt1 | contig 11400 bp, 8 predicted proteins | sample RifCSP16_1_FD_184022 | JGI IMG/M metagenome (GOLD analysis project Ga0209641, IMG submission 184022) | Soil microbial communities from Rifle, Colorado - Rifle CSP2_sed 16_1 (SPAdes) (version 2) | ecosystem: Environmental > Terrestrial > Deep subsurface > Rock core/Sediment | place: Rifle...
TATCTGGCGCGCCTCGTCCAGGCGGCCGCTGGTCACCAGGGAGCCGGCCAGCCAGAGGCTGCACATCGTGAAGGCGCCTTCATCGCCGCCGACCCCATCGTCGACCTCCGAAGGCAGGTAGCGCCGGACGAAGCCGTCGTGCACCAGCTCCTGCTGCACCGCCGCCACGGTGGAGACCATCCGCGGGTCCTCCGCGGAGAGGAACCCGACCATGGGGATGAAGAGGGAGCTGGCGTCCAGGTTGCTGGCGCCGTAGGCCTGCACGAAGCTGCGCCGCTTCTCGTTCCAGCCGTTCGCCAGCAGGTCAGCCTTTATGGCCGCGCGGGCGCTGCGCCAGCGCGCGAAGTCCACGGGACGCCTGAGCGCCTGGGCCAGGCGCAGGCCGCGGTCCACGGCGGCCCAGGCCATCAACTTGGAGTACGTGTAGTGCCGCGGCTCCGAGCGTATCTCCCAGATGCCGTTGTCCGGCTTCTGCCAGTTCCGCAGCGCCGACTCCACCATCGCCTCGGCCAGGATCCACAGCGAGTCGTCGATGATGCCGCCGGCCCGGTGATAGGAGTCGAACGAGAGCAGCACCTCGCCGTACACGTCCAGTTGGAACTGGTGGAAGGCGGCGTTGCCGATCCGTACCGGCGACGAGCCGCGGTAGCCTTCCAGGTGGCCCAGCAGCTGCTCGTTCATCGTGTCGTTGACCTCGCGGCCGATCCCGTAGAGCGAGCGGACGTCCTCCTCCTGGCCGAGGCCGAGGACGAGGCCGGCCAGCCACTGGATGAACGGCCGCGTGTAGGCGGTGTGCCCGAGGCGGTGGAAGACGTCCAGGGTGAAGGCGGCGTCTCGCAGCCAGCAGAACCGGTAGTCCCAGTTGCGCTCGCCGCCGACCTGCTCGGGGAGGGAGGTGGTGACCGCGGCGCAGATGGCGCCGGTAGGCGCGTAGAGCAGGAGGTGGAGGGCCAGCATGGAGCGCTTCACCATCTCCTCCCAGCGTCCCATGTAGCGCCAGTCGTGGGCGACGAACCGCCAGAAAGCCTGGGTGCGTCCCAGGCGGCCGTAGACGTCGTAGTCCTCGGGCAGCGGCGGGGACTCATCGTTCCAGCGCAGGAGGAACGCCGTCCACTCGCCTTCGTTCAGGGTAAAGCGGGCGCGGGCGCCGCCGTCGATTGCTTCCAGAGGGGCGCCCGAGGTCAGGGTCAGGCAGTCGTCGCCGAAGCGCGCCACGGCCGACCTCCCGTTGACCGCGAGCGCCGTATCGGGGCGACCGTAGTCCAGGCGGGGGCGGAAGTCCAGCTCCATCTCTACGGAGCCGCTCTGACAGCGCACGATCCTCACGACCTCGTGGTCGCACTGCGTGATCTCTTCGGCTACGGGCATGAAGTCTGTGAGGCTGGCGGCGCCGGTTTCGGTCTGGAAGGTGGCGACGAGGACGTTGCTCTCCGGCAGGTAGGAGTGGCTGTGCTGGTGCTTTCCCGCCGGCCGTATCTGGAAGTAGCCGCCGTTGGCCTCATCAACGACGGCTGCAAAAACGCTTGGCGAATCGAAGCGCGGGAAGCAGAGCCAGTCTATGGAACCATCGCCGCTTACGAGCGCGGCGGAGTGCATATCCCCGATTACGCCGTATTCACTGATACGCCGATACGGCATCCCAACCCCCGGGCGAGAGTTCATCTCTCGCAGAAACTAATATAGACAACGCGAGCCGTAAGGGGAAGTTACGCGTGGTGAACCGTGAGTAAACGTAAAGTTATTACGGAAACCAACTTCCGTCTAAGCGCGGGGCGGAACCGATGGCCTGCCGAAGAGTCCGGCGGCGCTCAGTACCCGTAGTACCCGCCGCCTGAACCTCCCCCGCCGCCGTCGTTCGAGTCGCCGGCACCGCCGGCGCCGCCACCGCCGACGGTGAGCTTGCCTTCCATTCCCTGGCTGCGGTGGAACCGGCAGAAGAAAGCGAACGTGCCGTCCCCGTCCGGCGTAACCGTGACTGTGGCCGTCTCCCCCGGCTCCACCACCTGGTCCGCGTTCAGGCCGGAGACTGTGAACGTGTGGGTGGCGCTGCCTTCGTTCTGGAGCTCGACGGTGATCTCTTCCCCCGCTTCGCCGGAAACGTCCGCCGGCTTGAAGTAGAAGTCGTCCATCTCCATGCCGATTCCCTGCCCCGCCTTCGCGTTAGACCCCGAGGCGCCACCATCACCGCTGTTGCAGGCCCCCGCCAGAAGTCCCAGGGAAAGCAGCAGCAGAGGTGTCGCCAGTACCGCTCGGTTCAACGTTCTTCTCCCCTCACTGAACGTTCGCTATGTCAGCTATACGTCCGCGGGGCAGGAATGGTTCGTCGGCTTACGGGGATGCCAGCGAAAGGACATTGGAATACTTGACAGCCGTTATCTCTCATGCTATAAGGTCTCGCATAGGCGGCGCCACGAGCGGGGAGGGGAGCGGCGGTTCGTGGTACTGTGCCGGTGACGCTTACCGCACCGGCCTTTTGTTTTCTGGGGTCCCCGCCACCGTCTAAGGGCATGGCAGTTCCCGGCCGGACCGTACAGGGGAGGGCTTATTCGATCTGTTTCAGTGCACCTCACTGCCAACTGTCTTTCGCTAGTGTCAAGAAGGAGAGGTCAATGAGGCGAGGAAAAACTGCACTCGGGGCGACAGTTTTGTCGGGCCTCCTCGTGGTAGTCGCGGCACTCATGCTTGGAGTGCTTAGCCAGGCGACTGAGGGACCGCGTGCCGCGCAGGCGGCGGCGGGCGAGGTCCTGGTGCTGGATGTGTCGGCGTTCGATGGCGGGAACGGCAATACCAACCTGGAAGGCTGGTTCGCGGCGGCGGGCAAGACGCCGGTCAGGGTCTCGTCGGCCGTTTGGGCCACCATGACGACCGCCGACTTCGCCGCCTATGACGCCATCGCTCTTCCCGATCCAACCTGCGCCACCTCCCCCGGGTCCGGGGACGACTCCCCCATAGCCGCAGCCAAGCTGAACGCTGCGACCTGGGGTGCCGCGGTTGATGGCAACGTCATCATCATCGGCACCGACGAGGTCTTCCACGATAGCCAGGGGGGCGACGCCCTCATGGATTCGGCGACTGACTTTGCCGTTGCGGAGGCCGGCAAGACCGGCGCTTACATCTCGCTGGCCTGCTACTACCATGACGTAGCCTCTGGTACCCCGTTGACGTGGCTTGACGATGCCTTTGGCGGGACGTTCACGACCACAGGCGTTGGCTGTTTCAACGATTCTCACATCGTCGCCACGCATCCCGCGCTGACCGGCCTGACAGATGCGATCCTTTCCAACTGGTCCTGCTCAGTGCACGAAGCCTTCGAGACCTGGCCGGTCACTTTCGAGGTCCTCGCGATCGCTGAAGGGATTGGGGCCTTCTTTACGGCGCCGGACGGCACGGTCGGCACCCCATACATTCTCGCCCGCGGTGTCACTGTGATCAGCGACATCGATCTCTCGCCGGAGACGGACACCAATCCCGTGGGCGCCAGTCACACGGTCACCGCCACGGTCCTCCAGGATAATGTGCCGCTCGAGGGCACAAGAGTGACCTTTACAGTGGTCGCCGGGCCCAACGCTGGGGAAACAAGCGGACCGGGCGAATGCTCCGCCGACCCGGACTGCGATACCGACGTCAACGGGCAGACGTCCTGGACCTACACCGGTTCCGGCGGCCCCGGCATTGACTTTATCGAGGCGACGTTCGTCGACGCCGCGGGAAGGACGCAGAGGTCCAACAGAGTACAGAAGACCTGGGAGGAGATCCCCGACCAGCCCCCCGAGGCCGCCTGCATCGAGACGGTGAACCCCCACGGAAAGACAGTGCCCCCGGCGGGCAGCACCACCCTTCCCGGCCCCAAGGGCGGTCAGAACGAGGACGGCTACTACCAGCTAGTCGCCCGTGACGACCTTGATCCGGACCCGCGGGTATTCGCCGTGGATCTGGGTACCGGAACGATATTCGGGCCGTTCCCCAGCGGCACCAACATCAAGTACACGGAGGCCAACGGGGCGACGCCCAGCCAGAAGCGCATCGGCAGTACCAACGGCCAGGCCGGCGCCGTAGCCTGGCACATCACCGGCACGGGTGATCTGGCCGTGTTCGCCGTGGACGCCGCGGGGAACACCTCGGAGCGCTTCCTCTGCCTGGTGCCGCCACCGCCGAAGTAAGACGGTTACCGCCGTTCCTAGACAAGGAGGCCGGGGTGACCCGGCCTCCTCGCCATATGTCAACCGGCCAAAGCCATGCGACAAGGACGCTGTAGACAAAGACGCCTGGAGAGACGGAGCCGGGCCGCCGGCTCCGTCTCTCCCAACCGCATTCGGCTATTGCACTCGTCCTGGCTACCCCTTTGGCAGGCCCAGGCCGCGGATGGCGATGATGTTGCGCATGATCTCGCTCGTGCCGCCGCCGATCGTCTCCGCCACGCTCAGCTGGTAGTAGCGCTCGATCCGCCCGCGCAGGTAGGAGTACTTGCTCCGCGGGTGGAGCTGGCCGTACAGCCCCAGCAGCTCCATCCCCGTGCGGGCCAGCCGCTGTCCCAGTTCCGACGAATAGAGCTTGGCGATGGATGCCTCGTAGTTCGGGATCTTGCCCGCCTGCTGGAGGGAAGCGACGCGGTAGCAGAGGTTCTGCCCCGCTTCGATCTCCAGGCCGATCTCCGCCAGGCGGTGCCGCACCTCCGGTCGCGTCTCCGCGAACCGCCGCTGTTCCCGGGCGAACGTCATCAGGTCCTCCCACCAGCGCCGCGCCCGCGCCACGCCCGCCACCGACGACCGCTCGAAGTCCAGGGCCACGGCCAGCTGGTACCAGCCGTTGTTCTCCTGCCCCACGATGTAGTTCGCCGGGATGCGCACGTCCTCGAAGAACACCTCGTTGAAGCCGTGCATGGAGGCCATGTTGACCAGCGGCTGGATCGTGATGCCGGGGGTGTCCATCGGCAGGATGAACATGCTGATCCCCTTGTGCTTCGGCGCCTCCGGGTCCGTGCGAGCGGCCAGCCAGCCCCAGTCCGAGCGGTGGGCGCCGCTGGTCCAGATCTTCTGGCCGTTGATCACCCACTCGTCGCCGTCACGCACCGCCCGCGTCTGCAGGGAGGCGAGGTCGGAGCCGGCCATCGGCTCCGAGTAGAGGGTGCACCATATCTCCTCGTGGTCGGCGATGGCCGGCAGGAAGCGCTTCTTCTGCTCCTCCGTGCCGTAGATCATGAGGCTGGGCCCCACCCAGGACACGCCCATGTTCAGGCCGGTCGGCGCGCCGCTGTAGGCCATCTCCTCGTTGTAGATCATCTGCTGCATGATGGAGGCCTTCAGGCCGCCGTACTCCACCGGCCAGGGCAGCGTCAGCCAGCGCCGCTGCGCCAGCTTCTTGTTGAACTGCCGCCCGAACTCCGACTGCTGCTCCGCGCCAAGCTCCGACTCCGTATCGAACTGGTCGTACCAGGCCGTCGGCAGCTCCTCCTTCAGGAACGCGCGCACCTCCGTCCGGAACGCTTCCTCTTCAGCCGTGAACCTGAATTCCATGCGTCCTCCTGTGCTCTTCACTCACGAAGGCCGGGCTTCAGCCCGGATGTCCCGCCGCCCGCGCAGTTCTCCTCCTGCGAGAGCGGGAGTCCGCCCCTCCCAAGATTCCCCTTCGACAGGCTCAGAACATGCTTCGCGGACACCGTTGTGGCCCCGCACGAGCGTGATCGCCGCTCAGTATGACAGTGGAGACAGGCTGAAGCCTGTCCTTCCGTAATGGGAATCATCCTTCCGCCTTCAGCTCGCCGCGCTGGATGCGCCCGGCGACGTCCGCGAACACCTCGTAGTCCTGCGCGCCGACGATTGCGAACCGTTCGTTGAAGATGACGGTGGGGACGCCCCCCAGGCCGGCGTCGCGGGCCCAGGCCATCTGCTCCTCCACCCGTTGCCGGTAGCGGCTGTCCGCCAGCGCCTCACGCAGCTGGTCCGCGTCCAGGCCGCAGTCCGCGGCGAGGCCGCAGAGCACCTCCACCTCGCCGATGTTCTCGCCCTGCTCCCAGCAGGCGGCGAACACCGCGCGGTGGAACTCCGCCGGCCGCCCGTGCTCGCCGGCGAACTCCGTCGCCTCGTGCGCCTTGAACGTGTTCGCCACCACGGGCGGGGCGATCATCTCGATGCCTGACTCCTTCGCCGTCTGGCGCAGCCGCTCGATGTAGCCCGGCGGGTAGCTACGGTCCCTGTACACCTCGTCGCGCGGCAGCCCCTGCGGCGGGATCCCGGGGCGCAGGTTGTAGGCCCAGGCTGTGAACTCGGCGCCGAACTCCCGGCACAGCCGTTCCACCCGCGTCAGGCCGACGTAGCACCAGGGGCAGATGTAATCGGAGACCATGCGCAGGCGCAGGCGCGTCTGGCCGGCCGGCGGTTGCGCCGCCGCGCCGGCGTGGCGCTCGGCACGGGAGTCGTCCTGGTGGGATTCCATGGGGTCAGTATACGCCGCCGCTTACCCCTTCGGCCCCAGCTTGCGCCCGCCCAGGCAGTGGAAGTGCAGGTGGTACTCCGTCTGCCCGGCGTCGTCGCCGACGTTCGTCACCACGCGGTAGCCGGACTCGGCCACCAGCATGTCCTCCGCCACCTCACTGATCGTGGTGAACACGCGGGCCAGGATCGGCCCGTGCTCGCCCCGGATCGCCGCCGCGGACGGCAGGTGCTCCCGCGAGATGACCAGGAAGTGGACCGGCGCCTGCCGCCAGGGGTACTCGCGGGGTATGTCGAAGGCGAGCACAAGGTCGTCCTCGTAGAGCTTGGTGATCTCGACGCTGCCGTCGGAGATGCGGCAGAACAGGCAGCCACCTCCGGCATCCCCCGGCTCGCCGCCGGCGTGCCGTTCGGCGTCGGAGTCGCCCTCGTATCCCACGACCCAGGATTCCATGGCGAGCCGATTATATCAGCTTGGCGGCAGCTCTCCCGCCTTCCGGCAGGCAGGCGGTGAACGTTATACTACGGAGCGCTGTGATGGCGTCTAAGGGCGAGGCGATAGCCCCGAGGCGGCACATTATCGCAGCGTGTCGCGAGGAGCTACTACGCCTGCAGGTCTCCGTTCCGCTTATGCAGGGGCCGATCAAGCTGCAATGGCGAGGGTCGGGCCACTCTGGTCGTTCTGACTTCGATAGACGTTGCATAGTACTCAACCGAGCGAGCCCCTTTACCTTGCGGGGTTGGCTTGACGTTCTGAGGCACGAGTATGCCCATTTTGTCGCTTACGACCGGTGGGCTGAAAGGGGGCATAACAGGCGGTGGGGTGCGGTGGCAAGGAAGCTAGGGGGTGCAGGAAGACGAGATCCAGTCAATGTATCGGTTCAGGCCGGCGTCCGATGCCGACCAACGGCCCGAGGATGAGGCAAGGCTGAAAGAGATCTTGCGCTTGTCTCGTGAGTTTGCCCGACTACGTGATAGCGTCTGAATGACGCCGCGGGACTAGATCGACAGGGAACTAGTGTCCCTCCGGCAGAACGGCAAACAAGCGCAACAGCCCTGAAGGGGGGTGAGCAAATAGCTGCGGGAAAGTGGGTGCTCCCACTCGAAGGTAAGGTCGCCATCGTGAGCGGCGCCGGCCGCCACAACGGCATTGGCCGCCACATCGCGCTGGCCCTGGCCCGCCAGGGCGCCGACGTCGCGATCACGGGCTCCGGCCGCCCGCCCGAGAGCTACCCCGACGACGAGAAGGCGACCGGCTGGCGCGACATCGACTCGGTGGCGGAGGAGGTGCGGGCGCTTGGGCGGAAGGCGCTGCCGCTGGTGATCGACATCGCCGACGCGGAGCAGGTCCAGCGCCTCGTCGACGAGACCCGCCGCGCGCTGGGGCGCATCGACATCCTGGTGAACAACGCCGCCGCCGCCCGCGGCCGCGACCGCGTCCCCGTCGTCCAGCTGGAGGAGGCGGAGTGGCGCAAGGTGATCGAGGTGAACCTGACGGGGACGTTCCTGGTCACGAAAGCCGTCGCCCAGGTGCTGATCGAGCAGGGCGAAGGCGGCCGCATCGTCAACATATCGTCGGTCGCCGGGCGCGAGGGGATCGCGACCTTCGCCGCCTACGGCACGGCGAAGGCGGGGATCATCCTGTTCACGCGGGTGCTGGCGCGGGAGCTGGCGCCCCACCGGATCAACGTGAACTGCGTCTGCCCCGGCCTGGTGGGAACGTACCGCATGCAGGACGTGACCCAGGGGCCGATCCGCAACGCCGTCATGCGCACGATCCCGCTGGGGCGCGAGGGGCAGCCGGAGGAGATCGGGGAGCTGGTGGCGTTCCTCTGCGGGCCGGACGCCTCCTACGTCCACGGCCAGGCGATCAACATCGACGGCGGCCGCGTCATGCAGTGAGTTTGGCCACAGACGCCCGCCCCCCAGGCGGCGTCGTAGGGGCCGAGCTTCAGCTCGGCCCTAGGGTCGGGGCTCCATCCGCACGGCGGACAGACCTGAAGGTCTGTCCCTACGGCCCTAGAGAGGGCTCGCGATTGGGCGACCAGACCCGCTAGCGGCTCGCCTCCCAGGGGTCCCAGCCGGGGCCGCCGCCCGCCAGCTTCGACGGGTCGCCGAAGACCGCGCCGGAGCGCACCTCGTCCCAGAGGTCGCGGCGCAGCACGGCGCTGGCCGTGCCCACGCCGCCGCGCAGTGTCCCTGCGATGCCGTGGGCGAACACGGTGCTCGCGCCGGCGAGGTACAGCCCCTCGATCTCCGTCTTCGGCGAGGGCCGCGACGGCCCGAACTGGTCCACCGCCAGTTCGATCCCGTACGAGGTGCCGCCAGTCGAGAAGGTGAAGTGCTCCTGCGAGATCGGGGTCGCCGCCTCCTGCCAGACGATGTGCTCCTTGATGCCGGGGATGACCCGCTCCGTGGCCTCCACCAGCGCCTCCGTCAGCCGCTGCTTCACCGCCTGGTAGTGCGCGTTGCGATGGTACTTCTCGCCGGCGGCGGGCCCGTCCTCCACGCCCCAGAAGCCGTGGTCCGAGGGCGCCCAGGTCATCACCTCCAGGCTCGTGCAGCCCTTGGGCGCTATCGCCTCCGTGTGCGGGTCCTTCAGCGAGGCGGCGGTGATGAACAGCCCCAGCTCCTCCGGCGGCCGGCTTTCGTAGGTGTCACGGTAGAGGCCTTCGACGTCAAAGGTGGTGAAGTACCACCAGTTGGTGTTCGGCAGCCTCTCCCGCAGGTCGATGTCCAGACCGAGGTAGACGCAGAAGATCGGCAGCGCCATCCGGTACTGCTTCACGCGGGCGACCGTCTGCGGCGAGAGGTGCTCCTCGCCGACCATCTCCAGGTACGTCCGCTTCAGGTCCGCGTTGGAGACCACGACCGGCGCCCGCAGCTCCTCGCCCCCGGCGAGCCGCACGCCGGCGACCCGGCCGTCTTCCACCATGATGCGCTCCACGCGGACGCGCGTCCGTACCTCGCCGCCGTGGGAGCGCACCACGTCCACGAGGTGGCCGGGGATCACCTGGCCGCCGCCGCGCGGGTAGTATGCCCCCTTCAGGTAGTGGTCCATCAGCGCCGCGTGCAGCAGCACCGGCGCCCGCGAGGGCGGCGTCCCGTAGGCGCCGGACTCCGCGACCAGCACGGCCCGCGACTTCTGCCCCAGCGCGCAGTCGTCGAACAGCTCCGCCAGCGGCCGCATCCCCCAGCGCATGAACGCCGGAGCCTCCTGCACGAGCTTCGGCATGTCCGCCGGCTCCACCGGCAGCTTGATCTTCGCCAGGTCGGCCAGGACGTCTTGGAGCACGTCCAGGCAACGGTGGAGGCCCGTCTCATCGTCCGGGAACGCCGCGACGAGCCGCTCGCGGTAGCGGTCCCAGCCCTTGGGCACGCGGAAGGTGAGGCCGGGGAACATCAGCGTGTCGAACCCGTCCGGGTCCATCTCCAGGAACTCGATCTTGCCGTCCAGGCCGGCGCCGCGAAGCACCGTGGGGATGAGGCCGTCGGGGCCGCAGTCGCCGATGTAGTGGACGCCGACGTCGAACTCGAACTTACCCTTGCGCCGGAATACGTGGGAGTTGCCGCCGGCGACGTAGTGCTTCTCGAGCACCAGCGTGCGCAAGCCGTTGGTGGCCAGGTAGGCGGCGGTGGTGAGGCCGCCCAGCCCGGAGCCGATTACGATAGCGTCCCAGCCGTTGCGCGCGGACATGACGCTCCTCTCCCCAGGCGGCCCGCGCCTCAGGTGTGAGGGAACGATAGCACCTGTAGCCCACCGCCGTCAACGCGATATAATGCAGCCGCTCGATGGCCCAGCGCAAGGAAGCCGCCTCGCCCGCCCGCCGCCGCTACCGCTGCCGCGACGGCGCCGGCGTGTCGCTGGCCTGCGAGAGTGAGGCGCAGTGGAAGGCGCTGGCCAAGTGCCTGGGCCGTCCGGAGCTGTCCTATCCCGGCTCCTGGGACGCCGCCCGCCGCGCGCCGCCGCGCGGGAGGCTGGGCCGTCTGCTGGAGGGCATCTTCGCCGCCGACCCGGCGGACGTCTGGCTCACGCGGTTGCAGTCGCGCGGGGTGTCGTGCGAACCGGACAAACCAGCAAACCAACACACCCTCAAACCAGCCTAGCCCTGGAACTCCGTTCCGGCCTTGGCCCCGCCCCTCGGCTGCGCTCGCACGGGGTGCCGCCCGATCGTGCACATCTCTACGGCACGTAGCGAGGCGGCGGATATCGCCAGGTCGACGGGTCGAGCGGAGACTCGCCCCAACGCTGACGCCCACCCGGCGCGCGGCGCATCTCCTTCAGGAGCTGCCGTAACCGAAAGGGCCTGACTTCGATTCCTTTGGCAGCCAATTCCCTCGCCAGCCGCGTATGGCCGTATTCCGGATGCGCGCGCAGTATCTTTCTGATCTCGCGAGTAAGCTGGCCGTCGGCGGATTCGCGGCTGGTCATCCTATCGCCATTCTAGCACTCGCGCTCTCTTTGGCCTGCCCGCGCCGCAGCGTGGCGCCTGCATCCTGTACAATAGGCTCGCCATGATTGAGCTCTCCGACGCCCACAAGCTGATCCGCGACACCGCCCGCCGCGTCGCCCGCGAGAAGGTGGCCCCGCGCGCCGCCGAGCTCGACGAGAGCGGCGAGTACCCGCAGGACATCTTCGCCGCCTACCGCGACGTCGGCCTGCTGGGGCTCTCCATCCCGCCGGAGTACGGCGGCAGCGGCGCCGGCTTCCTCGCCCTCGCCCTGGCCGTGGAGGAGGTCGCCAAGTACTGCAACTCCTCGGCCCTGATCCTCCTGCTCTCCGCGCTCTCCACCCAGCCGATCAACCTCGGTGGCTCCGAGGAGCAGAAGCGGCAGTGGCTGCCGCGCTCCGCCGCCGGCGAAGTCCGCGGCGCCTTCTGCCTCACCGAACCCAACGCCGGCTCCGACGCCGCCGCCATCGAGTCGCGCGCCCGCCGTGACGGCGACGACTACGTCATCGACGGCGAGAAGG
>Ga0209641_10004596_pt1 | contig 11398 bp, 9 predicted proteins | sample RifCSP16_1_FD_184022 | JGI IMG/M metagenome (GOLD analysis project Ga0209641, IMG submission 184022) | Soil microbial communities from Rifle, Colorado - Rifle CSP2_sed 16_1 (SPAdes) (version 2) | ecosystem: Environmental > Terrestrial > Deep subsurface > Rock core/Sediment | place: Rifle...
CAGTGCGGAACAGATCGACGAGGCGATGAAACTCGGCGCGAACCACCCGATCGGCCCGCTCGCCTTGTGCGATTTGATCGGGCTCGATGTGGAACTCGCGGTGATGCAGGTGCTGTTCGAGGGTTTCAAGGATCCAAAATACCGGCCCGCGCCGCTGCTCGTCGAGATGGTCGAAGCGGGTTATCTCGGGCGCAAGACCGGGCGGGGGTTTTTCAGCTACGACAAATAGGCGCACGCGCATTCGGCGCTTGCGCGGCACGCGTATCCGATGTGCTAGGCTGAAAGCGTGAAGCCGAACGACTACCTCGAACGCATCCTCAAGGCGCGCGTCTACGACGTTGCGGTGCAAACGCCGCTCGAGGTGGCGCCGCTGCTGTCGCGCCGTCTGGGCAACCGGCTGCTGCTCAAGCGCGAGGACCTGCAGCCGGTATTCTCGTTCAAGAACCGCGGCGCCTACAACAAGATGGCGGGACTTGCACCGGCGAAGCTCGAGCGCGGCGTGATCGCGGCGAGCGCCGGCAATCACGCCCAAGGCGTGGCGCTTGCGGCACAGAAGCTCGCCTGCCGTGCCGTGATCGTGATGCCGGTGACCACGCCGCGCATCAAGGTCGACGCGGTCGCGGCACGCGGCGCCGAGGTTGTCTTGCATGGCGACTCGTACTCGGATGCCTACGCGCATGCGCGAAAGCTGCAGCGCCGCCAGGGCCTCAGCTTCGTCCATCCCTACGATGATCCGGAAGTGATCGCGGGCCAGGGCACCATCGGCATGGAAATCCTGCGCCAGGCGACGCGCCCGATCCACGCCATCTTCGTGCCGGTAGGCGGCGGCGGCTTGATCTGCGGCATCGCCGCCTATGTGAAGCGCCTGCGGCCGTCGGTGCGCATCGTCGGCGTCGAGCCCACCGATGCCGACGCGATGGCGCGCTCGCTCAAGGCGGGCACGCGCGTGCTGCTCGAGCACGTGGGCCTGTTCGCCGACGGGGTTGCGGTGAAGCAGGTCGGCCGGGAGACGTTTCGACTGGCGCGCGAACTGATCGACGAGATGGTGCTGGTGGACACCGACGAAATGTGCGCCGCGATCAAGGACGTGTTCGAGGACACGCGCGTAGTGCTCGAGCCCGCCGGCGCGCTCGCGGTTGCCGGCGCCAAGGCCTGGGTCGCAAAGCACGGCGCCAAGGGCCGCACGCTGGTGGCAATCGCCTCCGGCGCCAACACCAATTTCGACCGCCTGCGTTTCATCGCCGAGCGCGCCGAGGTCGGTGAGCACCGCGAGGCGGTGCTGGCAGTGACCATCCCCGAGGAACGCGGCAGCTTCCGGCGCTTCTGCAAGGCGATCGGCGGGCGCAACATCACTGAATTCAACTACCGCATGTCGGATCCGCGCGAGGCGCACATCTTCGTCGGCGTCACGGTGCATGACCGCGACGAAACGGCGCGCATCGCACGGCTGCTGCGGCGCGGCGGCTTTCGCACCCTCGACCTGTCCGACGACGAGGTCGCCAAGGGGCACATGCGGCACATGGTCGGCGGCCATTCGGTGCTGGCGCGCAACGAGTTGCTGTACTGCTTCGAATTCCCGGAGCGACCCGGCGCGCTGATGCGCTTCCTCTCGGCGATGAATCCGGGCTGGAACATCAGCCTGTTCAACTACCGCAACCTCGGCGCGGACTACGGCTCGATCCTGGTCGGCATCCAGGTGCCGCGCGAGGGGATGCGCGATTTCCGGCGCTTTCTGGCGAAGCTCGGCTATCCGTTTTCCGACGAAACGCGCAACCCGGCCTACCGGCTGTTTCTGGGATAGCCGTCCGCTGCGCCGAAATATTCCGGCGCGAGCTCGCCGGCGTAGCAGACCGGGGATGCGAGCGGGCTGGGTTCTCCGGCCGGCGGCGCTCCGAGAAAGACCAGCGCGCCGGAATCGCACCGGTACACGCCGCGCTCCGTGACCACGTAGTCGAGCGCAATGTCCCAGGGCTGCGGGTGGATCGTAGCCAACCGCGCCATCTCCAAGCTGACGCCGATCACGGTTGGTTTCCGTGCCAGCCTCGCGAGCGTGCGGTCGAAGTAGCCGCCGCCGTAGCCCAGGCGGTAGCCGGCAGCGTCCCAGCCGTTCATCGGCAGCAGCACGTGATCCGGATCCACCTCGCGCGAGCCGACCGGATAGGGGATGCCGAGTGCGCCCTTCGCAAGCCGCACGCCTGGATGCCACTCGCGGAACGCCAGTGGCTGGCGCGGCGCCACGACCACCGGAAGCGCGGTCAACGCACCGCGGCTGCGGAGCGTTCTGACGAGATGCCGCGCATCGTACTCGTTCCTGATCGGCCAGCAGAATGCCAGCACGCCCTTTGCCAGCCCCGGGAAGGAGCGCTCCAGGATCGAGTCGATCCGGCGGCGCAGGCTGTCGAGCGATGCGCGATCGATCGCCTCGCGTGCGGCGATCAGCCGCGTCCGCTCGGCTGCGCGCCAAGCCTTCAGCGCCTCGTCCCGCATGCTATGCTTACCCCATGTTTCTGCGGCACTTCCTGACTATAGCACTGGCGCTTGCCGTGCTTGGTTCGGGAGCGGCGCAGGCGGCGCCGAAAAAACCGACTCCCGATGACGCGCTGCTGGCCGCGCACGATGCGTTCCGCGCCGGAGATGCGTTCAAGCTGGCGAAGCAGGCGGTGCTGCTCGAAGGGCACCTGCTCGAGCCCTACCTCGACTACTGGCGCCTGAAGCTGCGGCTGGAAGACGCGCCGCCGCAGGAGGTGATTGCCTTCCTCACGCGCCATGGCGGAAGTTATCTCGCCGAGCGTCTGCGCGGCGAATGGCTCAAGGAGCTCGGGCGCCGCGGCGAATGGACGGCATTCGATCTGGAACTTGCACCGCTCGAGCGCGATGACCTGGAAATCCGCTGTTACGCCTGGTCTTCGCGCCTCGCGCGCGCCGACGATGGAGCGTTCGAGGAAGCGCGATCGATGTGGCGCGAGCCGAAAGAGCTGCCCGCGGGCTGCACTGGGCTCGCGGAGACGATGATGACCGCGGGTCGGTTGGACAGCGGCCACGTCTGGGAGCGGGTGCAGCTCTTGCTCGACCACGGACAACTGGCCGCTGCCAAGCGGGCACTCGGCTACCTGCCGAAGGGCGATGCGCCCGATGAGCGGTTGCTGCAGCAGGCGGCGAGCGCGCCGCAGCGCGTGCTCGCCAATCCGCCCGCGCAACTGGAGCGCCGCGCGGCGCGCGCGATGCTGCGATTTGCCTTCGTGCGGCTGGCGCGCACCGATCCGCGTCCCGCGGCAGAAGTTCTCAGGGGGCCGCTCGGGCAGCGTCTCGACGACGCCGAGCGCAGGAGCCTGTGGGGGCTGATCGCGTACGAAGCCGCACGCCGTCACCTGGTGGAGGCGGTTGCCTGGTACCGCCTGGCAGGCGATGCCGACCTGAGCGACGAGCAGCTGGCGTGGAAGGCGCGCGCCGCGCTGCGTGCAGCGGACTGGCAGATGGTGCGCGAGGCGATCGATCCGATGTCGATCACGGCGCGCCAGGATCCGGCGTGGGCCTATTGGTACGGGCGCGCTCTCGGGGCGCAGGGCAGCGCCGACGGTGCGCGTGCCTACTATCTGCGCATCGCCGGCCGGCCGAATTTCTACGGCCTGCTTGCCGCGGAGGAGCTCGGCCAGCCGGTAGCGGTGCCGGAGCCGTTTCACGTCCCGAACCAGGAAGAGGTGGCGCTCGTCAAGGGGAGCACGGGGCTGGCGCGCGCGCTCGAGCTGTACCGCCTGGGCTTGCGCAGCGAGGCGACGCGCGAATGGAATTTCACGATCCGCGGCATGGACGATGGGCAATTGCTCGCGGCGGCGGAGCTGGCGCGCCGCGCCGAAGTTTTCGACCGCGCCATCAACACGGCGGACCGCACGGTGCGGCAGCACAATTTCCAGGTGCGCTTTCTGGCGCCCTACCGCGATGTGTTCCGCGAGCAGGCGCGCGCCTTCGAGCTGGAGGAGGCCTGGGTGCTCGGGTTGGTGCGGCAGGAAAGTCGCTTCATCACGGATGCCAGGTCCTCTGCCGGCGCGCGCGGCCTGATGCAACTGATGCCGGCGACCGCGAACTGGATGGCACGCAAGATCGGCCTGAGTGTTTCGCCGCAGCGCGTGCTCGAGGTCGCGACCAACGTCACGCTCGGGGCGGGGTATCTCAAGCACGTGCTCGAAATCCTCGGTCACCCGGTGCTCGCCAGTGCGGCGTACAACGCCGGCCCCGGACGTGCGCGCCGCTGGCGCGACGCCAAACCGCTGGAAGGCGCGATTTACGCCGAAACGATCCCGTTCAACGAGACGCGTGATTACGTGAAGAAGGTGATGACCAACACGATGTTCTACGCGGCGCTGCTGGGCGGCGCGCAACTGCCGCTCAAGCAGCGGCTCGGCATCGTTGGGGCGCGCTCATCGCCGGGCGAGCGCGCCGGCGATGAGCCGTCCTGAGCCATGCGACACCGCAGGATACTGGTGCTCGGCGGCGGCGGATTCGTCGGCCGCCATCTGGTCGCGGCGCTGGCAGCGGCGGGGGCGGAAGTCACCGTGCCGGCGAGGCGGCGCGAACGCGCCAAGCATCTCATCGTCCTGCCGACCGTCGAAGTGGTCGAGGGCGATGTCGCCGACGCGAATGCGCTCGCGCGCTGGGCCGCCGGTCACGATGCGCTCGTCAATCTGGTCGGCGTGCTGCACAGCCGGCGCGGCCGGCCGGACCAGCGAGGCCCGAACGACTACGGGCCGGATTTCGCCCGCGCGCATGTCGAGATCGCGCAGGCAGCGGTGAGCGCCGCTCGCGCCGCGGGAGTCAAGCGGCTGCTGCATATGAGCGCGCTCGGCGCCGCACCGGACGCCCCCTCCGAGTACCTGCGCTCCAAGGGCATCGGCGAGCAGGCGGTGCTGGCGGCGGAGGATCTCGAGGTGACCGTGTTCCGCCCCTCGGTCATCTTCGGCCCGGACGATGTCTTTCTCAATCTCTTTGCCCGTCTTGCCGCGCTGCTGCCGGTGCTTGCGGTGGCCTGCCCGCGGGCGCGCTTCCAGCCCGTCTATGTGGACGACGTGGTGCGCGCATTGCTCGCGGCGCTCGACGAACCCGAGGCGCACGGCCAGCGCTACGACCTGGGAGGCCCGAAGGTCTACGAGCTGGCAGAACTCGTGAGGTACGTCTGTGGCGCGACCGGCCGCAGGCGCCTCGTGGTGGGATTGCCGGACTGGGCGTCCTATTTGCAGGCCTGGTCGATGGAATATCTGCCGGTGCCCCTGATGACGCGCGACAACTACCGTTCGATGCAGGTACCGAGCGTTTGCAGCGGCAGTGCGTTTCCGTTCGGCATCACGCCGACGGCACTCGAAGTCGCGGCCCCGGGCTGGCTCGCGCCCGCGAGGCCGCGCATGAGGTACGCTCAACTGCGCCAGCGCGCGCATCGCTGAGGCGCATGCCGCGGCGCGCGTGAAGGCCTACGTCGTCGGCGGCGCGGTGCGCGACGAGCTGCTCGGAATCGCGGTGGCAGACCGTGATTGGGTGGTCGTCGGTGCGACGCCGGAGGACATGACCGCGGCGGGCTTCAAGGCCGTGGGCAGGGATTTTCCGGTGTTCCTGCATCCGCGGACGCACGAGGAGTACGCGCTCGCGCGCACCGAGCGCAAGAGCGGCCGTGGCTACAAGGGTTTCAGGGTCTACGCTGCCCCCGACGTCACGCTGGAGCAGGATCTCGCGCGGCGCGACCTCACGATCAACGCCATGGCGCGCGACGCCAGCGGGCGCCTGATCGATCCCTTCGGCGGCGAGCACGATCTGCGCCAAGGCGTGCTGCGACACGTGAGCGAGGCGTTTGCCGAGGACCCGGTGCGTATCTTGCGCGTAGCGCGTTTTGCGGCGCGTTATGCGTTTCGCATTGCCGATCCGACATTCGCGTTGATGCGCCGCATGGTCGGGTCCGGGGAGGTCGAGCACCTGGTGCCCGAGCGCGTATGGCAGGAACTCGCCAGGGGACTGGCCGAACCGCATCCCGAGCGCATGCTGCAGGCGCTCGATGGCTGCGGGGCGCTCGCGCGCCTGCTGCCCGAAGTGCGCGCAGATTACGCGGCGCTGGCGCGCGCCGCGGCGGCCGGCGCGCCGCTTACCGTGCGTTTCGCATTGCTGGCCTGGAGCGCAGACGAGGCGGCGCTGGCCACGCTCTGCGAGCGCCTGCGGGTGCCCAATGACGAACGTGGACTTGCGCTCATCGGTTGTCGCCTGCGCGCCGCGCTGCGCAGCGCCGCCGCGGCGCCGGCCGGCGAACTGCTGGCGCTGCTCAAAGCGGGCGACGCACTCCGGCGGCCGGCGCGATTCCGCGAACTGCTCGATGCGCTGCGGCTCGCCGAGCCTGGGCCGGACACCGAACGCGGCTGCGCGCGCCTCGAGCGGGCGCTCGCCGCCGCCGCCGCCGTGGATGCGGAGCCCATCGCGAATGCGGCCTCCGGTCCCGGCGAGATTGCCGCACGCCTCGAGGAGGCGCGTGTGCGAGCGATAGCTGCCAAGCTGCATGACTGAGCCGCTTGCGCTGTGTCAAGCGGACTGGCGCCCGGGCGGGCAAAATCCCGCCCCATGAACCCGTTACGGTCGTCGCGGCTCCTCGGCCGCCTGCTTATCGTCTTGCTGGTTGCGGCGGCCGCGTTTGCAGTGTGGCAATCGACCCGCCCGAAGCCGGTCGCCGTGACGGTCGCCGCGGTAGCCCCCGGCCGCGTCGAGAATACCGTAGCCAACACGCGAGCCGGATCGGTTGCCGCGTGTCGCCGGGCGAAGCTCGCGCCGCCGTTGGGCGGGCGCATCGACAAACTCGCGGTGCGCGAGGGCGACCGCGTGCAGGCCGGCCAACTGCTGCTCGAGTTGTGGAACGACGATCTGGTGGCGCGCGAACGCGTGGCGCGTGAGCAGCTCCAGACCGCCCGCTCGCACGTCAACGAGGCTTGCCTGGTGGCCGGCGCCGCAGCGCGCGAAGCCGTTCGCACGCGCCAGCTGCGCGACAAGGGCTTCGTTTCAGAGGAGCGCGTGGATCGCGCCGAGAGCGACGCTCAGGCAAGACAGGCGGCTTGCGAATCCGCACGCACGCAGGTCGCCGAGGCCAATGCACGCATCAGCGCCTCGCGCGCCGACACGGCGCGCACGGTGGTGCGCGCGCCTTTCGCCGGTATCGTCGCGGAGATCAACGGCGAAGTGGGCGAATTCCTCACGCCGTCGCCGCCGGGAATTCCGACTTTGCCGGCGATCGACCTGATCGACGACTCCTGTCTTTATGTGTCGGCACCGATCGACGAAGTCGATGCGGCGCGCCTCAAAGTCGGGATGAGCGGGCGCATCACGCTCGATGCCTATCGCGGCCGCAGTTTCGCCGGCAAGCTGCGCCGCATCGCACCTTATGTGCTGGCACTGGAGAAGCAGGCGCGCACGGTCGAAGTCGAGGTCGAGTTCGATGTCCCGGGCGAGGCGCGCCACCTGCTGGTCGGCTACAGTGCGGACGTCGAAGTGATCGTTGCGGCGCGGGAAGACGTGCTGCGCGTCCCGACCAGCGCGCTGATGCCCGGTAACCGCGTGCTGGTGCTCGGCGAGGAAGGCCGCCTGGAGGAGCGCGTCATCGAAGTCGGCCTGTCCAATTGGGAATTCAGCGAGGTCAGGAAGGGTCTGGAGCGCGGCGCCCACGTCGTCACGTCGCTCGAGCGCGCCGGGGTCAAGGCGGGCGCGCACGCAACCGAGGAAGCCAGGGCGTCCAACGCCGCCGGAAAATGATCCGCCTCTCCGGCATCGAGCGCGTGTTCCGCGTCGGCGAGGAGGAAGTGCACGCGCTGCGCGGCATCGAACTGGAGATCGCGCGCGGCGAGTATCTGTCGCTCATGGGCCCCTCGGGCTCGGGCAAGTCGACGCTGCTCAACGTGATCGGCCTGCTCGACCGCCCCAACGCGGGCCGCTATGAGCTCGACGGCCGTGACGTGACGGGACTGGACGATGACGAGCTGTCACGCGCACGGCGCGAGAAGATGGGCTTCGTGTTCCAGTTCTTCCACCTCGTTGCGCGACTCACCGCGGCACAGAACATCGAGTTGCCGATGGTGCTCGCGGGCATCGAACCGGGCGAGCGCAAGCAGCGCCTCGCGCGGTTGCTGTCGGCATACGGACTCGAAGCCCGCGCGCACCACCGGCCGGATCAACTCTCCGGCGGCCAATGTCAGCGCGTCGCGATCGCGCGGGCCATGTCGATGGGGCCGAGCGTGATCCTCGCCGACGAGCCCACCGGAAATCTCGACCGCCATACCGGGCAGGAAGTGATGGCAGTGCTGGAGCGCGTGCATCACGGCGGCGGCTCGGTGGTGCTGGTGACGCACGACCCGGAGATCGGCGCGCGGGCACAGCGGCGCCTGCGCATGGTCGATGGCGCCATCGTTGGCGACGAGCGGGGCTGAGCGTGCGCCTGGCCGATACGCTCGGATTCGCCTGGCAGGTGGTGCGCGGCTATCGCGCACGCACGCTGCTGATCCTGCTGGCGATGGGCATCGGGGTGGCGGCGGTGGTGGCGGTGAGTTCGATCGGCGAGGGTGCGCGGCTCTATGTGGTGAACCAGTTCGGCTCGCTCGGCACGCACCTGGTGATCGTGCTGCCTGGCCGCAGCGAAACCGCCGGCGCGATGCCCGGCGTGCTGATCGGCAAGACGCCGCGCGACCTGACCGTCGAGGACGCGCTGGCGCTGAAGCGCAGCCCGGCGATCCGGCGCCTGGCGCCGCTCATCGTCGGTGCCGGCGACGTGCGCGTAGGCGCGCGCAATCGGGAGACACCGGTACTTGGCTCGACGTCCGAACTGATGGACATCCGGCACATGGCGATGGCGCAGGGCCAGTTCCTGCCGCCCGGCGATCCGCGGCACAGCCAGCCGGTGTGCGTGGTCGGTGCCAAGGTGGCGACGGAATTGTTCGCCGGGCGCAGTGCGCTCGGCGAATGGCTGCGGGTCGGCGACCGGCGCTTTCGCGTCGTCGGCATTCTGGCGACGCAGGGCGAATCGCTCGGCTTCAACACCGACGAGATCGTGATCGTGCCGCTGGCGGCAGCGCAGGCGCTGTTCAACACCGAAGCGCTGTTTCGCATCCTGGTCGAGGCGAAGAGCCGCGAGCAGATCGCGATCGCGCAAAGCGACATCGAGGAGATCCTGCGCGAACGCCACGAGGGTAAGCGCGAGGTGACGGTGATCACGCAAGATGCGGTGCTCGCGACTTTCGACCGCATCCTGCGCGCCCTGACGCTCGCCGTGGGAGGCCTTGCCGCGATCAGCCTCGCGGTCGCCGGGATCCTGATCATGAACGTGATGCTGATTTCGGTGACCCAGCGCCGCCACGAGATCGGCCTGCTCAAGGCGCTCGGCGCCACCGGCGCCAATATCCGCCTGATGTTCTTCACCGAGGCGGTGCTGCTTGCGCTCGGCGGCGCGTTGCTCGGCCTGGCGGTCGGCAAACTCGGTCAACTGTTCATCGGCCAGCTGTTCCCGAGCATCCCGTTCACCGCGCCCTGGTGGGCGGTCATTGCGGCGCCGCTCACGGCGATCGGCACCGCGGTGCTGTTTTCCGTGGCGCCTGCGCGGCGCGCCGCGCGGCTCGATCCGGTGCGCGCGCTGTCGAAGCGCTGACCATGGCGTGGGCCGATTTCGTGCATTTCACCGTGACCTCGCTGGCCGCGCACCGCCTGCGTACCCTGCTCACCGCGCTTGGCATCGCGGTGGGCATCGCGGCGGTGATCCTGCTCACCTCGATCGGCGAAGGGCTGCACCGTTTCGTGGTGTCCGAATTCACGCAGTTCGGCACCAATCTCATCACGGTCTCGCCGGGGCGCATCCAGACGCACGGTGCGTCGCTCGGCTCGGTCAATACCGTGCGTCCGCTCTCCATCGAGGACGCACTGGCGCTGCGCCGCGCCCCCCACGTGCTGGTGACGGATCCGCTGGTGCAGGGCAACGCCGAGGTCGAACACCTCGGCAAGAGCCGGCGCGTCACGCTCTATGGCACCGGGCCCGACTTCGTGGGCGCGCTCAGCATGCGCGTGGCGAGCGGCGACTATCTGCCGCAGGACGATCCGCGCGCCGCGCGCGCCTTCGCGGTGCTCGGCGCCAAGGTGGCGAAGGAGCTGTACGGCGGCGTCAATCCGCTGGGCAGCCGCCTGCGCGTCGGCAGCGAGCGCTATCGCGTCGTCGGCGTCATGGAAGCGAAAGGCCAGGTGCTCGGCTTCGACCTCGACGACACGGTGTTCATTCCGGTGGCGCGCGCGCTCGACATGTTCAATCGGGAGAGCCTGATGGAGATCCATGTCACCTACGAGCCGACGGCGCCGGTCGCCGAGGTCGAGGCGGGCATCCGGCGCGTCCTCATCGGGCGCCACGGCGCGGAGGATTTCACCGTCACGCCGCAGCAGAAAATGCTCGAGGTATTCGACACGGTGCTCGATGCCATCACCTTCGCGGTGGCGGCGATCGGGGCCATATCGCTGCTCGTCGGCGGGGTTGGCATCCTCACGATCCTGACGATCGCCGTGGCCGAGCGCACCGGCGAAATCGGCCTGCTGCGCGCCATCGGCGCGACGCAGCGCGGCATCCTGCTGCTGTTCCTCGGCGAAGCGGCGCTGCTCGCCGCGATCGGCGGCGCCGCCGGGCTGGCGCTGGGTTGGGGGATCGCCGGGATCCTGGCGCTCGTGTTGCCCGCGCTGCCGGTGCACACGCCGTGGTTTTACGCGGTGCTCGCCGAAGTGGTCGCGGTGACGGTCGGGCTCGCCGCCGGCGTGCTACCGGCGCGACGCGCCGCGGCGCTCGATCCGTTGGAGGCGCTGCGCGGCGAGTAACGGTGCTGCCGCGGAGCGACATGATCGACCTCTACACCTGGAGCACATCGAACGGGCGCAAGGCTTCCATCATGTTGGAGGAATGCGGCCTGCCGTACCGAGTCCACGCGGTGAATATCGGCAAGGGCGAACAGTTCAGCGAAGCGTTCGTCGCCATCAATCCGAACAGCAAGATTCCGGCGATCGTCGATCCCGGCGGGCCGGACGGCCGCGCCATGACGCTGTTCGAATCCGGCGCTATCCTCGTTTACCTCGCCGGCAAGACCGGGCAATTCCTGCCGCAGGCGACGCGCGCCAAGTACGTGGCGCTGCAATGGCTCATGTTCCAGATGGGCGGCGTGGGCCCGATATTCGGGCAGACGCACCATTTTCTGCGTGCCGCCAAGGAGCCCGTGCCGTATGCGGTCGAGCGCTTCAAGAAGGAGACGCGGCGCCTGTACGGCGTGCTCGACAAACGGCTCGGCGAAGCGCCGTTCCTGGCCGAGGAGTATTCGATTGCGGACATTGCCACCTATCCCTGGGTGGGGCGGCACGAGTGGCATCAGGT
>Ga0209641_10004601_pt1 | contig 11393 bp, 10 predicted proteins | sample RifCSP16_1_FD_184022 | JGI IMG/M metagenome (GOLD analysis project Ga0209641, IMG submission 184022) | Soil microbial communities from Rifle, Colorado - Rifle CSP2_sed 16_1 (SPAdes) (version 2) | ecosystem: Environmental > Terrestrial > Deep subsurface > Rock core/Sediment | place: Rifle...
TACGGTTATTATCTCACGACGACCGTGGATTTCTTCAAGAAGTCGCACGAGTCTGACTTCACACTTCTGGATTTTGTTGTGCAATTCGACTCACTGATCTGGATGTGGGTGACAGCGCTCGTCTTTGTCAAATTCCAGCAGGTGAAGGAGAAACGCCTCATCGAGCAACAAAGTAAGTTGGTTTTGCAGGCGCATCTTGAGAAATCCGCTGTGGCAAACGCAATTCTGCAAGAGATTACGACACATCTGCAGGATGCCATCAACAACCCCCTTGCCATTATTCGGCTGACGACGGAGGACGTCCGAAGGCGTTGTGCGTCAGACCCCGATGTCCTACGCGGCATGGATCAGATCGATTCATCTTCCCGAAGAATTCATAATGCCATCAAAGATGTGACGATGTATGAATCGACCCGGATTCTTGAAATGCTGGCGGAGGCGACTGATATTCGGGCGGATAAAGGGAAGAAGAATCGAGAGGATCACGACGTGCTCGACGCGTAAGTCCCCCATGCGCTGATGCTGATGTTTCCTGCTGAACGAAAAGAAGATGTTCTTTCCGAAGAGTACTCAGATTCCCCGGAGCGCGTTTCTCAGATCATCCAGAATATCCTCAACGTCTTCAATTCCCACCGAGATTCTCACAAGCCCGTCCGTCACGCCGATACGATTTCGCTCTTCCCGGGGAATTGACGCGTGGGTCATCGTTGCAGGATGGGAGATGAGGGTTTCGACCCCCCCGAGGCTTTCAGCCAGGGCGCACAGTTTTACTCGTTTGAGGAATGCCTTTGCTTTATCAAGGCTCCCGAGGTCGAATGAGATCATCCCGCCGAATTCCTTCATCTGCTTTTTTGCCAGCCTATGTTGTGGATGCGAGACCAATCCGGGGAAATTCACCTTCTTAACCTTGGTGTTCTTCGAAAGAAACGAGGCGACCTGAATGGCGTTGCGGTTGTGACGATCCATCCTTACTGAGAGAGTCTTGATTCCCCTGAGGCACATCCAGGCTTCAAACGGGCTCATGATCCCTCCGAGCGATTTCTGAAGGAATCTCAGTTGTTCGATGACCTTTGGATCGTTCGCCACGATAAGCCCACCCAGCATATCGCTGTGTCCGTTGAGGTACTTCGTTGCGCTGTGGAGAACGAGGTCGATACCAAGGCTCAAGGGATTTTGAAGATACGGTGTGGCGAACGTGTTGTCGACCACCGAGAGGAGCTTCTTCTGTTTGCAGATCTTTGCCACGCCGGAGAGGTCCGTGATTTCCATTGTTGGATTCGTAGGCGTTTCCACGAATACCATTGCGGTTTTCGGTTTGATTGCCTTTCGAATATTGTCGAGGTCCGTCGTGTCGACAAACTGGCAATCGATCCCGAAGTTGCTGAGAACGAGTTTTCCGAGCCGGTATGTGCCTCCGTACACGTTCCTGGAGAGGATCACGTGGTCGCCGGATTTGAGCGTGGCGAACAGTGTGGTAATGGCGGCCATCCCGGACCCGAATGCGAGGCCCTCCTTGCCGCCTTCAAGGGCAGCGATTTGTCGTTCGAGGACCGTCCGGGTGGGATTTGACACCCGGGCATATTCATACCCCTTGTTTTTCCCCAATTCCTCCTGCACATATGTGGAGGTAAGATGGATGGGGGTCATGATCGACCCGGTTGTGGGGTCTGGTTCAATGGCTGCGTGGATGGCTTTGGTGGAGAAACCCATATGTGTGTCCTTGGTTGCGCAGATACTCACTGATGCTCGCTGATGACGCCGATGAGTCATTCAGTAAGATGAAAATGGAGCTAACGATTGCGAGAAGTGAGGATGAGTCGTTTGATTTCTACCTTGCGCCCAAAGTTCAACAATAGGGCCAGCTGGTATTTTGTATTCTTCAAGTAACCCAAGACCTGGGGAATGTGCGACGAAAGAAGTCGAGGACGGGCCTTTGTTTCGACAATGATTTTCTCTTCGACAAGCAGGTCCACTTCTTGATCCCCCGTCTTCTGATTCTGAAAGAACACGGGTAGCCTCTTCTGCTGTTCAACTGCAAGTCCAAGCTCCCTAAGCTTGAGTGCTAAAGCATTCTCATAGGTTTTTTCCCTGAGACCTTTGCCTAGCGCATTGTGAACTTCAAACGCAGCCCCGATAATCTTCTTGGTAATTTCTTGATAAAGATACTCCCCCATGTTTCCCCCTTGGCAACATGCGAGAATCTACTATTCTTCCTCTCTTTTTCCAAACATATCCGCGTGAATCAGTGAGTATCAGCGTGAATCAGCGTCACCGGGACATGTATTCAATCACATCAAAGCGAGTAATAATCCCCTTCACCGCCCCCTCGTCCTCCACAAGAACAGCGTGATGCTTCTTCGAGAGAAACCCGATCACCCCGCTGATGGGCTCGTCGATGTTGACTCCCGGGAAGGGAGGTGTCATATGTTTCTTCACCGGGGCATCGAAGGCTGCCGGATCCTGGAGGACAGCCGACATGAGGTCGCTCTCCTCGACGCTTCCCACAGGCGATCCCTGGTCGAGTACCGGAAGCTGGGAGACATTGTGTTCCCGTATGTGATCCAGCGCCTTGCGAACCGTGGTGACGGGGTCGATGGAAATCAGTTCGGGTATCCCTTTCTTTCCCTCGAGTACGTATCGTGCAGTGATGCGCTCCGGCACGAGAAACCGGTTCTCCCTCATCCAATCATCATTGTAGATCTTGCTCAGATACCGTTCGCCGGTATCGGGGAGAAGAACGACCACCACATCATTTTCATTCAGTTTTTCGACATACTTTAATGCCCCTGCCATTGCCGTGCCTGCCGAACCTCCGACAAAGATCCCCTCTTCCCGCGTCAGCCGACGGGCAGTGATGAACGATTCCTTGTCAGTCACCTCAATCACTTCATCCACAAATTGGAACTGCAATACTCCCGGGACATAATCCTGACCAATCCCCTCCACCTTGTATGTCTTGAAAACCGGGGAGAATTTTTTCGTATAGAAATACTCACGGAGAACGGAACCCTTGGGGTCGATCCCAATCACCTTGACGTTGGGATTCTGCTCCTTAAGATACTTGCCGACTCCGCTAATGGTGCCGCCGGTTCCGATTCCGCAAACGAAGTAATCGATCTGCCCGCCCGTTTGTTCCCATATCTCCGGACCGGTCGTTCGATAGTGCGCTTCGGGATTTTTCGGATTGTAATACTGATTGGCGAGAATGGAGTTGGGCGTTTCACGAACCACTCGTTTTGCCACTTCGGTATAGCTCTCGGGGGACTCGTGCGGTACGGCGGTCGGAGTGACGATGACCTCTGCTCCAAAGGCCCGGAGGAGGCGGATCTTCTCGATGCTCATCTTATCGGGCATGGTAAAAATGCACTTGTATCCCTTGACCGCGGCAGCGATTGCAAGGCCAAGCCCGGTGTTCCCCGAGGTCGATTCGACTATGGTCCCGCCCGGTTTGAGCCGGCCTTCTCGCTCGGCCTCTTCGATGATCCCGATTCCAATCCGATCTTTCACCGATCCCCCCGGATTGAAGTACTCCACCTTGGCAAACACCAGGGGTTTCATCCCCGAAGTAATCTTTGAAAGTTTGACCAATGGAGTCCGCCCGATCGTGGAAAGAATGGTCGGGTGGTATGTAATCTTCGAAATGTCTTTTAGCATGAACTGGCTCCTCTGCAGGCAAAAAGGGCGCAATGCCGACTGGAGTGCGGATTCCGGCGTAATTTCGACAAATATAGCACTTTAAGAGGGACGGGACTATATACGAGGCGCACCCTCTTTGGTGCGCAGAATTGGGGAATTTATGAAAATTTCCCCGATTAGCAACTACTTTTTAGGCGTTTTCGGGGGTGGCGGCGTTGTCGCGATCCGCCGGACTGCCTCTCCGAACGGCATCGCAAGAGTCACGCGCTCCGCGCGCTTCTTGGTCGGTTTAGTCTTTTTGGTTTTCTTCATTGGCTATTTCTCCCTTTGCTCTTTGGATGGATCGTCCACTAATTTCTTCATCAGTTCGGCCCATCCCTTTGAGTTTACATCTATTCCTTTAGCCAAATCCATCTTACTCAATGCATTCTGCAATTCAGAACTTCTTGCCCCCAACAACCAAGCGATGTCTATTCCCGGCTGCTTGGATAGCACTTTTTCCACTTCTTCTGAAAGGCGCGTTGCTATTGACAGGTCTGTGGCGAATGATTTTGGAAGAATCTTCTGGATTGAAGCGGCCAAGTTCTTTGGGTCTTGTATTGAAGCTTGTGATGTCGGAGTCGAAGGGAAATGTCGTGATTTCGGTTTCTTCTCCGGTACTTGGTATTCAAAAACACAGTCTTTGACAATATGGTCGTTGCCGAGATTGTCAGTAAGGCACAGATCAGAAACAATCTTCTGTCGGTTGGTCGGCCTGATGTTGCTAACGTTGAAAACTGACACCCAGATTTGGATGAACAATGCTTAGATGTCCCCATTGACCATACTTCATTATTTGACACCTAACGACACTGATTGGTTCATTGTGAATGTTCGTGACGTACAATCCAGTTTCAAGCCTAATACCCGGACGCTTTCCTTTGAGTGTGTGTTTGCTCCAATTGCCTCCATATTCAGGTACGATGGAAAGTGTTTTGCCGATTATTCTTAGCGCATATCGCTTCTTTGCTAACCAATAACCGAAAGTAATGACCCATGCAACTGTTACTGCAAATTCAAACGCAAGAACTGCCCATGTTTCTATTGGCCATAGTCTTGGTGGCTTGGACGGCGTTTCTGTTAGGAGACTTGAGAGCCAAGACCAAATGCCTGAGAAAATACCACCTCCACCAAGAACTGCAAGTCCTAACTGAGCAACACTACCTGCATCGGCAGCGAGTCGCCATCCTTTTTTTAGCCAGTTCGGCGGTTTCAATTTTGGCTCGACTTATTTTTGGATGAGGGTTCTATACATGAGCCGTCCACCACAATCATTCAACATGAACGAGAACCTAATAGGATCTTTTGCTTTGCGACTGTTCCAACGGAATTCAAATTCGTCAACATACTTGTCTAAATGCTTCTTGGAAACGTGATGGTAGATACCGTGAATGCCGCGCTTGAGCAACGCCCAAAAACCTTCAACCGTGTTCGTATGAACAAAGCCTCGTACATATTCGCCCTCGCTATGCTTTATGATGTGATGCTCGTAGCGATGGGAGAGGCCAATGTAGCCCTTCCAATCATCGGTAATGAGAGTAGAGCCTTGCTTGATGTTCCTGCGGATGTTCGATTGAAGTTGAATCGCGTTTGCCCTTGTGATCTGTTGGGCGATCACTCTGCCGTTGCGTTGGGCTATTCCCGCAACGATGGCTTTCTTCGCGGTGGTTCTGCCAACAAGGCCTTTGTGCTTCCCGCCAATATAGGTTTCGTCGGCTTCCACTGTACCGGAGAGGGGATGCTTGTTCACGGAATCGGTACGGATGGCGTAACGAATCCGGTGAAGCATGAACCAAGCGGTTTTCTGAGTCACGCCAATATCCCGATGAAGTTGAAGGGAAGAAATGCCGTTCTTGTTAGCCGTAATGAGGTAAATAGCCATGAACCACTTCTGGAGGGGAAGTGCGGAGTCCTCGAAAATCGTCCCCACTTTGACCGTGAACTGCTTTTGGCAGGAACCGCACTTGTACAGTTTGCCCGATTGGAACTTATAGATTTTCTCGGAGGAATGACAGTGAGGGCACTCGGTCCTGGTACCCCAACGGGCTTTGGCGAGGTAGTCACGGCAGGCCTGTTCATCGGGGAACCGCTTGGTGACATCCAGAAGGCTTCGGAATTTGGGGGTATCGGGGGTCATGGCTTTCTCCTAAGTGACACCCCCAATATACAACATTTCAGAAGGTTTGTCAAGTATATAATTCCCAAGAGGGAATTGCAAAGGTAACTGATTGATTCTTTTTGAGTTAACCCTCCTCTGGGGATGAATTGACATTATTTGATGATGAGTCGCAATATGCTTGACATTCGACAATCTATTGGGTATCTTTTGACCCCATTTTTGATAAAAAACTATCATTTTTTGACAAAAACTAACGGATTTTGATGATTTTATGGCAACAACTGCTGAGTTTCGTGTTGGGATGGTAATCAAGTTCAACGGGGAACTGCACCGGATCGATGAGTTCATCCACAGGACCCCTGGTAACCTACGTGCTTTCGTTCAGGCAAAGCTTCGAAACCTCCGGAATGGACGGGTGACTGAGACCCGCTTTCGGGCGGGAGAGGTGGTGGAAGAAGTCCGGGTGGAGCAAAAGGAATTCCAGTACCTGTACCATGACGGGGCCAGCTACCAGTTCATGGATAAGAAGTCCTACGATCAAATGCCGGTGAGCGATGCGGCTTTGGGGGAGGCAGCGAAGTTCTTGAAGGAAGGGGAGACCGTTCAGCTCATGATGGTCGGCATGGATGTGATTGGCGCCGCAATTCCGTTCAACGTTGAACTGCGCGTGGTCGAGACTGTGCCGGGGGTCCGGGGAGATACAGCCACCGGTGCGACAAAGCCGGCAACACTCGAAACAGGCGCGACGGTTAACGTTCCTCTCTTCATCAATGAGGGGGATGTGGTTCGCGTCGATACTCGGTCAGGCGCATATTTGGAGCGCGTTAAAAACTAGACCAACCGGATTTCGCGTCTGCCTGCCGGCCTGTCCGCTCGACGAGTCGAGTCGTCGACCCTGCTTTTTGGCGGAAGTCGTTTCTCAGACACAGGCAGGGATTCACGCAGATTCCACGGATTCGTACATTTTCAATGATGGCGTACACGATGAACAGAATTGATCACGCCCAGGCTCGAATCTGCGAAATCCGTGCCAATCTGTGAAATCCGCATAGCCAAGGAGCCCTCATGGAACTTTCGTATATCAGGAAGATCATCAAGCTCGTGGAAAACAGTGAGGTGGATGAGATTGAGATAGAGGAGGAGGGGAAGAAGATACGAGTCGCCAAGAGCAGGCCGTTCCCGGCGAATTATCAGATTCCGCTTCCGGCTCAATATCCTCCCGCACCGCCTGCAGCCCCCGCCCCAGCCGCCGCTGCACCGCCGGCAGAACAGAAGCCGAAGCCGGAAAAACAGTATCATGAGGTCAAATCTCCGATCGTTGGAACCTTCTATCGCGCCCCCTCTCCCGACGCCGAACCGTACGTTGAAGCCGGCCAACAAATCAAGGAGGGAGACGTTCTTTGTATTGTTGAAGCAATGAAGCTGATGAACGAGATTGAATCAGATATTGCAGGCAAGGTTGTAAAGATCATGGTCGAAAATGCCAAGCCCGTGGAATACAATCAGGTGTTGTTCCTCATCGACCCATCCTGAATTCCATCCGCACTGAAAAAAGCGATTGTTCAAGAAAATCCTCATAGCAAACCGGGGTGAAATAGCCCTCCGAGTTATCCGCACGTGCAGAGAACTGGGAATTAAGACCGTTGCCGTGTATTCGGAAGCGGATCGCTATTCCCTCCATGTTCGATTCGCAGATGAGGCTGTCTGCATTGGACCTCCTCCGAGCAAAGAGAGCTATCTGAATATTCCCCGTCTCATGGCGGCAGCTGAAATCACGAACGCGGACGCAGTTCATCCCGGATACGGCTTCCTGGCCGAGAATGCGGGTTTCGCCGAGATCTGTGCGACTTCGGGCCTGACCTTCATCGGTCCCAGCCCTGAGGCGATTTCGTCCATGGGTGACAAGGCGCTTGCGAAAGAGACGATGAAGAAAGCGGGCGTTCCTGTTGTCCCCGGTTCGGATGGAGTAATCGCGAGTTTCAATGAGGCGAAGCGCTTTGCCCAGGAAATTGGATTTCCGCTTATCATCAAGGCGACTGCAGGCGGCGGCGGACGGGGAATGCGCATTGTACGGGAAGCATCGGAACTCGAAAACGCGTACCGTACAGCCAGCCATGAAGCCGAGACCGCATTCGGCAATTCGTCTGTTTATATCGAGAAGTATGTCGAGAACCCCCGCCATGTGGAGATTCAGGTGATGGGGGACAGGCACGGGAACGTGGTGCATTTTGGAGAACGGGATTGCTCCGTCCAGCGGCGACATCAAAAACTCGTTGAGGAGTCACCTTCGCCGGCATTAACGCCGGAACTGCGTGAGGCCATGGGTGCGGCTGCCGTTCGAGGGGCCAAAAGCGTCAAATACGTGGGAGCTGGCACCATCGAGTTCCTCCTGGATAAGCAGAAAAACTTCTATTTCATGGAGATGAACACGCGTATTCAGGTGGAACATCCGGTCACGGAGGAGGTCTATGGTGTTGATCTTCTCAGGATGCAGATCGAAACGGTTGCAGGAGAACGCCTCAAGAAGATCACGGGGAAGCCTCGATGGCATGCCATCGAATGCAGAATCAATGCCGAGGACCCGAACCACCACTTCAGGCCATCGCCCGGTAAGATTGTGACGCTCCATTTCCCCGGCGGTTTCGGGACAAGAGTCGACACGCATGCGTACGACGGCTACGAAATACCTCCCTATTATGACTCACTGGTTGCGAAGCTGATCGTGAAAAGCAACAACCGGGAGGATGCGATCAACAAAATGTATTATGCGCTTGACGAATTCGTCATCGAGGGGATACAGACGACCATCCCGTTTCATAAGAAATTGATGCGGAACGAACGTTTTCGCAGCGGGGATGTAGATACGAATTTCATCGACACATTTGATTTCAAGGACAAGAAAAACGAACAGTAACACATTGTGAAAGTCAGAAAGCATGAACTTCCCATCCAACATCAAGTATACAAAAGACCACGAGTGGATTCGCGTTGAAGGCAAGATTGGAACTATCGGAATCACCGAATACGCCCAGGGCGAGCTGGGGGACGTGGTTTTCGTCGAACTCCCGGCGGTTGGTGCCGGCCTCACCCAGGGAAAATCATTTGGTACCATCGAAGCCGTCAAGGCCGTATCGGACCTCTATGCGCCGCTCTCCGGCGAGGTGACGGAAGTGAACAAGAAGGTCCAGGATACGCCCGAGGTTGTGAACAAGGACCCCTATGGTGAAGGCTGGATGGTCAAGGTGAAGCTGACAAAGGCCGATGAGGCAACATCGCTGTTGGATGCCGAAGCATATAAAAAGCTCGTCGGCAAATAACGGGCTGCTCAAATCTGTAACCCACGCCGCATTGCCGTTTAATTCTCCCGAAGGAATTTGGAATTCTTTCTGCCATTCGGTACCATTGAAGTGCACGGTTGTCCGATCCTCGGCTGCAGAAAGAGTATCGACACGTCGCCGGGAGAGATGACGTGAACTCCGAAGCATTCCTTTCTTTCCTCATAACTCTTGCTCAGCTCTTTCTGGGCGTTCAGGTCTGGCTCAAAAACCCCAGAAGCGAGCCGCATCGTCTTTTTCTCGCGTTTGTCGGATGTTTCGTGCTCTGGGGTGTCGCGGATGCAGGACTGCGTCTCCCGCAAGGCCGTGCCACCGCAGAATTGATTCATAAGCTCGGGAGTGTGGGATTTTGTCTTGGTCCTGCCCTGTTTCTTCATTTCGTTTCGACATATACCGGTTTCGTGCATCTGATGAACCGGCCGCTTTCGTACATCCTCCTTTACGGGGGCGGGCTCGCCCTCACAGTATTTCATACCATGGGGTACATCACCGAGGTCACAGTAGGATCAGAAGGGGCATTTTCCGTTGGCCATGCGAAGGGGTATGGTTACTTCGTTGCCTGGGTCTCTCTCTGTGTTCTGCTTGCAGCCCTTCTCGTCTGGCAGCGAAGCCGCACATCGCCTCTCCCTGATCGAAAGAGATTGCTGATGCTCTCGGCGGGAGTGGTGTCTGTCACTGCGGCAGGTTTGTTGGTCGACGGGTTGATCCCTCTGGAGGGATTCAGGCCGCTCTTGTCCGGCGGGCTGGCTTCCCTGGCAATCGTTGCTCTGTTCGCAGTCTTCCTCTTGAAAGTCCGGCGGGCAATTCCGCCGCAGGAGATAGTGGCCGAACATGTTCTTGATGCCACGGCCGACCTTGTTTGGGTCATAGGCCGGGATGGCTATCTCAAGTTTGGCACCGATGTCTTTCGCCGGGCGCTGGGCCTCAAGGAAAGAGAACAGCTGGATCGAATTCACTTGCGGGAATTGGTTGACGAGGCAGACCGCGTTCTCGCTCTTATGACGACGAGTTTGGAGGGGCCTGTGTCGCTCGAAGTCCATTTCAAAACGAGGAGCGGCTCGGCGTTTCCCGTTGCTTTGACGGTCTCTCAACTGTACGACAAAACGGTTCCTTCCGGATTGATACTTGTCGGTCGCGACCTGTCCTCATCGAGGGAACTCACGAAGAAATACGAAGAGTCTCAGGAGAAGTACCGGAACATCGTCGAAAGCTCGCTCGACGGAATCGTTGTCATTCTTGAGGGATCGCCTGTTTTCGTCAATCCTTCCTCCGTGAGGATCTTTGGATACGAAAGCGCTCAAGAGATGATGCGAATCAGCTTTGATGATACCGTCGCCCCCGGCAGCAAGCCGTTCATGCTGGGAGATTACGGGAAGAAGAACATCGGAGAGGATCTCTTCAGGAACTATGAGATGAAAGGGCTGACGAAGTCCGGAAGGATCATCGATCTTGAAATCAATGCCAAGCTCGTGACATGGAACGGCAAGACGGCGGTGCTTGCGTCGTTTCGGGACATCACCGAGCGAAAGGATCTGGAGCGTGAGCAGGCTCTCTGGTTCTGGGAACAGGAGTCCCTGACCGCGATTGACAAACAACTGGCTGCGACGTTCGATCTTGAAGGAGTTCTCGATACCGTGAGCAGGCAGGCCAGAGGATTCTCCCGGGCGGACTTCTCGGCGGTCATCCTCATCGAGGAGTCAAAGATGTACCAGTGGCGCGGCGTTAAAGGAAATCGGGGCACGTTCGACATTCGCTATTCAACCTTAACACAGAATCACAAAGCGATGATCCAAGCCGGGAGTCCCCGCATCGTGCACTTATCCGAATCATACCCGGATCTTGTTACAAAGGATTATCCTGTACTCTCGGCCGAGAAGCTTGAGACCCTCGGGTTGTTTCCTTTCAGGAGCAGAGAAGGTCATGATGGAGTTCTGGTGGTGGGATTTCGGACGAAACATGAGCTGTCCGAACGCGAGCGGCGGTTGCTTGAATCTCTGGCTGACAAGGCGGGAATCGCGATCGCGAACGCCGGGTTGTACGAAGACCTCCTGAACAAAGAAAAGGAACTGGAGCGCCTGACGGACGCGCGAACAGAGGCCGAAGAGATGGAACGCCGTAGAATTGCCAGAGAGATCCATGATGGCCTTGGACAGATGCTCTCGGCGATCAAATTCAATGTCGAAGTTCTCGAAGATGCGAAAGGATTGGACGAAACGGATATCAGGAAACTTGCTGATATCAAGCATCTTCTTGACAGAGTAATG
>Ga0209641_10004610_pt1 | contig 11381 bp, 8 predicted proteins | sample RifCSP16_1_FD_184022 | JGI IMG/M metagenome (GOLD analysis project Ga0209641, IMG submission 184022) | Soil microbial communities from Rifle, Colorado - Rifle CSP2_sed 16_1 (SPAdes) (version 2) | ecosystem: Environmental > Terrestrial > Deep subsurface > Rock core/Sediment | place: Rifle...
ATAGAGCCACTCTCGATCGTCCTTAAACCGTTGGCGCCCTACCTGCAGATTCAAAGATGGAGTAAGAAACTCCTTCCAAAGCATATAGGCCCTACTGAGTGCAAATTCTAACTCACTACTCCTCCGGTCAGACGGGTCTTCAAGAATCTGAGTGTAGGAGAATTGCACCTCTCCATAAAAATCAATGTTATCCCATGGACGATACAATCCTGCAAGATTTAACACAGACCTCAAAAAAACTAAACTATCTTCTTCCGCATCATTAAGATCACTGTTGTTATCACCACGTGCCTCCAAATCAAGCCTTGCACCGAAAAACAGTTTTGGCGTGATCTTAAAAGTCAAGGGTGGAGCGGCCTGAGGATCAATTGGAGCCACAGCTTCTGTCTCTTTCTCAGAGGGTTGTCCGCTTTGTGTGAGACTTGTTTGACTGTTGTCTAAGGCAAAGACAGGTGAGGCCTGGCTCAAGGCAAGCAATACGACCAGTAACAATATGTGTTTTTTCATACTTTTGATCACTGTTTTCCAACACCCGACGCTAAATTTGCTCTGATGCCGGTTCAAGTTCACACTGCGTCTTGCTGACCTCTGTGTTTAGCTCTCTAGGCAGGGATCAGTAGCTCCGCAACATCTCAGGAAGCAAATGTACTATGGCCAAATCGTCCGGTGCGGCTTGCCACCACTTCTCTGCCATATCAGGGTCAAAGATTTCTGTCCAAAACCCCCCTCGGGCAAGAGCTTCATGGATGATCGGCTCTCCAAACGCTTTCCAGTAGAGAGAGGAGTCGTAGTTATACCCGCCCTTGGGCCGTTTCCAGCTTGCGGAGATTACAGTCTTCCGTTCCAACTCCTTTACCACGTCAACCTTCTCACTAGTCAGTTCCCTCTGCTTCAAGTCCTCGGAATAGGGAACAGTTACCCAGTCGGGCGAGTTGGTTGCGATGATGTACCGATGGAAGGGGTTAGTCTCCTTTCCATAGCCTATATAATCGAAAACGGCACGGATAAAGTCCGGATTAAGAAAAGGGGCAAACACCAGGCCCGTTTGAGAACTGAGCGAGCCAGAGGCCCACCGTCGCGTCCGCTCGTAAAGGTAGAAGAAATCCAATCGCGCCAGACCTGTAAGACTGTATCTGTCTGCCTGCCGATAGGCCTCGCGAATGATCTGACGAACAACGTCGTGGAGCTCCTTTCGAGTGAATGGTGGCATACTTGCCATGAGTTTGGTCAGAAGTCGCTCCTCATACTGGTCCTCGCTCAACTCCACGGCTCTGATCCTCTGTGCATAGTATCCGCGACCGATCTCGCCGTGTTGTCCCATTATGTTCACAACGCCCCCATCAAGGTACTGGTGGTGTGAGAGAAATGTTTTGTGCTTGTGAGTTACCATGTGCCCTGCCTGCCATAGCAAGGCGAGTGAGATACACCGCTTGCAAGCCTCAGCATCATCTGGAGGCAATCCTTCAAACTTCTTGACCCTCAAATTAAAGCCAGCGATCTTCGCTAGTTCCGATGCAATGAGGACGTCGTCACGGCCCGGTAGCCCTCGGACACGAGCGGAAAAATCCGCCCCCGCGGCGCGAAGCGATGTAACTACCGCTCGGCTGTCCCAGCCGCCCGAGAGTCCAACGGAGGGCTTCTCCCATAGCGGCATAGCCGCCTTGATTTGCTTAAGCAGCGAAGAACGAGCCAACTCGAGGCAGTCGTTTTGTGATAGGCCATTGGGATGCACCCAATCTGACAGAACATCGTGTGCCGTCCTGGTAATGCCTGTTGAATCCAAGCGTAATTGCGTCGCGGGTTGGAGAAACCGGACTCTCTTGTAACCGGTCAGGTCCAACGGGAACCAGCCCAGCGTAGAGCGAACCGCCCAGTGCTCCCTTTCCATTTCCAGCGGTACATCCAGTGCCTTAAGGGCCGTGATCTTGTTGGTTAGGGCCCAGAGCCGGTCGCCCTTAAGCTCGAAAAGTTGCGATTGCCCGAGCCCGTCATTCTGCACGAACGTCTGGTCTGTCTGCTTCGAAGCCCAAACTAGAGAGAAGGGTGGAGCCATCTCTCGGAGGAGCACGGTGGGCTCGTGTTGTAGTTTGCGGCACAGAATTGGAAGAACGCTGTCATTCTCGAAGCTTATTCCGTTCTCCGCCAGCACAGTCCGGGCATTAATCGGATAGTCCAAAGCCAGTGCCCAGGTTTGCCTGTCCTCTTGGAAGAAGGGCGGCTTCCAACCAAGTACGAGCATTTCAAGAACCACCACGGACATCGCGGAATTCTGCAGGATTCTCTCTTTAGGCGGCGTGCTGAACAGCGGTGAAAAGATTTTCTGCAAATTCGAGGCGACGCGCTCTGGAGCCAAAACTTGTCCAAGGTCATTAATGCAACGCCACAAAAGAAATATCTTCACTTAAAATACCTCCGGCACCAGCTCAGTCTGTTCATTCAGTTTCGCTCGCCGTCCTACCATCTCCGACTCCCACTACCTCTGAGGAGCATTCAGCGACAACTGAGACGTTCCTCGCACAATTCTAGCAGTCTCTCAGTGAATGGGCGGCGTTCAGGGAACTGTGTGCTCAGGTAGATGTGTCTAGCAATCGTGAACGTTTTATAGGCTTGTACCCTTGGACGCGTTGCTTCACCTGATAGTTCAACGAACCTATCCTCCATTGCCTGTTCCACTTCTAGAAGAGCATCCGGACTGCCCAGTGTACGTAAACTCTGTTCAGTAATGTGTCCTAAGAAATTCCCGATATCCAAAGCAGGGTCACCCTCGCAGTATAAATCAAAGTCAAGCACGTAAAGACGCCTTCCATCAATAACGATCTGGTCAGGATAAAAGTCACGATGGATTCCCCGGAGTCCCGGCTCTGGGGTGGTGGCACCGAGTCGGTCACAGGCGTCAAGAATTCGTTTAAGACGATTTACCCATTGTGGATTCATCTGGGCTACGATAGATAGGCGTTCGTGAAGGATGTTCAGTTCAGCCTTTATAGTGTGGCGTCGGTGGGATGGGATGTCCGCTTGATGAAGTTTGTGAATTGCTTCCGCGATCCGTCTAGCTAGTGCGACCCCGCCTGATTCTGGCAGCAGTCGGGTTGCGACCGTGCCTGAGACTTTGCGCTGGAGCCACATATGGAACTCCGGAATGACCCCGATCGGCTCGGGCACAGAAATCCCATCTTCGCTATCCGCTCTAAAACCAGCATTCCAGAGTAACTCGAGGTAATGATAGGTTGACTTATCCATGTCCCGCGTCCGTGCCTTGCCCAATAGGGTGATTTCCTCCGATTCCGCATCGGGTCGTTTCACCTCCAAGTCGTATTCAATTAGACATCGCCGTTCAGGCTTGTATCGTGTTACACGTATAGCACGAAGGAGGAGCTGACCCTTTTCGCCAGTTAAGGGTGAGAGGTAACGTTCTAACTGTTGCTGAACCTCGATAGGGTTAATTGCTCTCGCCAGAAAAGGCATCTTAGGGTCTTCAGCAACGCCGAACGAGTCAATCACTGAGACACTCAATGCAATATCCTCCTTTGTCCTGTAGAGCGTGCCTTTCCATGCAGAGAATCAGCCCATTAATTCTCACAGTGCCACCTTCTTTACGACTTCGAATAGCCTCTCTCCTATCCGCTGCATCGAATAACTCTCTAGACAGCGGGCACGGGCCCTATCCCCAAGAACACGCGCCTCCTCGGGATTGCTCAGGAGTTCAGAGATAGCCGCGGTTAGCCTATCGACATCGCCCGGCGGTACCAGTAGGCCACATCCCTCCAAAACCAAGGGTAGGTCTGACACCGAACTCGCAACGATCGGTTTCCCCATCGCCATAGCGTCAAAGACCTTCATAGGCACCTGATAACGAGCAGGTTCGCTGTCTAACTGGGGAATTGCAACTACGTCAGCAGCCGCAAGCAGATTGGAGAGAGAAGAATAGGGAACTATGGGAATTCTGTCCAGAGGAAAGCAATCCCACTCTGACCCGGCAAGATCATTAGGTCGGCAAGTGACCGCAAGGCGCGCACCCGGCACCCTACTCACTGCTCGGGCCAGCAATTCCAGACCCTTATAGGCTCGGGGGGTTCCTGGGAACAGGACGGTAGGGCCAACAAACCCGAAAGTGCGGCGTGCTTCCTCCCTGTCTATGCTGGAGGGATCGAACAGTTCCACAGAACAACCATGCGGAATTACGGTCCCACTAAAGCATCTCTGAAGCGCGGTTGAGGCCACCGTGATAGCCGCCGCCGCCCCTGTCGCCTTGGTGAGCAGCGACATGTAAATGGCAGATGCCGGTCGGGAGAGATCAGTCATCGATGGGTCGTCTGCCCAATCCGACCGAGAGGCAAGGGCAACGTCGAAATCATCGAGATCAAGAATGACTGGGACCTCTCGCAGTTCCGCCGCTAACAGGGCTACCCCGAAGGAGGCCAAGTGAGGCTTGACCGCGATCAGCACATCTCCATCCGCGGCTTTCACGAGGCTAATGAAATATTTGGTGAATTTCGGAAAACGCTGCTTTCGGACTGTGCTAATCCATGGCTCCTGAGGCAATGCTGGCCAGATCCCCTTAGGCGCTACTGGACCAATCAGTTTGATCTCGGCGAATGTCCTAGCAGCCTCCGCCAGGCGATGGGCCCGCATGGCCGCATTTGAAGAAAGATCGTGGCTTAATACCGTAATTTTCATCGTAGTTGATAGAGGGCCTCTGTGGCAAGCTGAGGTACAAGATAGGCGTCCTCTCGCCACAATTCGACCAGGCTATGGGCAATTCGTACAAGTCCGGCAGCGATGTGGAACCTCAGGCGTGCTTCGATCAAGGCCTCAGGGCGAAGCGAGTTATAAGTACCGACGACCCGATCCAGCACAAACCAATCTGGTGGTCTCCCCTGGCGCAATGCCCAAACCCAACACCAGGTACCAATGTAGGCAATGTCGCGAGTGGGGTCTGCTCGCTGAAGGCGATCCCAGTCAATTAGGACGAGCCGGTTCGGTGCCACTAAGATGTTACGCGGCGAGAAATCCCCGTGGCAGGGGAGTAGTTCCAGATCCTCAACTTGTTCTTCTTCCAGAGCCTCGACCACCGCCCAAATGGAGCCAGCGAACTTGGGAGCGAGTTCGGCGATACGCTCTGCTTTTCGCCTTACCGACCGGATGATTCGTCGAGAGTCCCGTCGCTTGCTCGGTTGGGCATCGCAACTATGAAGGGATGCCACCAAATGAACAGCTTCGTCCAAAATGTTCACATCTAGGGTACCGATCTCTACCAACGGGCGTCCTTCGATGCGCTCCATGATGAGTACCCCAACGTCGGGCAGATAGTCGAGCGGTCGGGGTAGCCCAGGTGGCCGTCGTCGTTCCCCGAAAGACGAACACCACAACTCCTGCATGTTGGCGTAAGCAATTTCGCCGCCTGACGGATAGAGCTTTGCCACAACCGGTATTCCTGTTCGCGTCACTAAGGCCATTGTAGCTCGGTCAGGCCGGCTGATAGGGAAGTTCCCTCCATCAATGACGTACCCTTTGCTATGTAGCACTTGTTGTACAAGATCAGTATCAGCGGATGAGAGCATAGAACTTCTCCTCTTGAGTTCCACCACCACGTATGGCAGCCTGCAACCTGTAGAGGGCGGCGTACCGGTCATTAGCTTGTATCAGTTCCGTGTGCGTACCACACTCAGGCACGCGTCCGTCCTCGAGGTAGAGGATCAGATCGGCACTGGTCACAAGGTGCAGGTTATGGCTAATAAGGAAAGTAGTGCGGCCTTGAGCAAGCCGTTCTAGGGCTTCAATCACTGCACGTTCGTTCTTCTCGTCTAGACCAGTGGTGGGTTCATCTAAAATGATAATAGGGGCTTTACGAATGGCCGCACGGGCAATCGCAATTCGCTGGCGCTGTCCGTTGGAGAGGGTCACGCCGCGCTCACCAAGTATAGTGTCGTATCCCTGCGGCATTGACTCAATGAACTCGTGAGCGTTGGCGAGACGAGCAGCGGCTTTGATCTCCTCTGGTGTGGCATCGGGTACACCGTATGCGATGTTATCCCGCACACTTGTCGCGAACAAAAGGCTCTCTTGCAGCACCACGCTGATCTGTGTACGAAGTGACTCAAGGGTATACTCGCGGATGTCGCGCCCGTCAATCATAATGCAACCCTGCACGGGGTCGTACAGACGCAGTATCAAACTGACGAGTGTGGATTTACCACTGCCCGAGGGTCCCACCAATGCCACATGCTGACCTGGATATACCTCGAACTCAATATTATCTAACACGAGATGACCGGGCTCATAGGCAAAGTTCACATTCTCAAATCTCACCGCCCCTCGGAACTCTGGAGCACGCACGGCACCGGGCAGGTCGCGAACCTCGGGCACCCGTTCAAGAATATCGAGCACACGCTCACCAGACGCCGAGGCCTTCGCTAGCCGTCCCGTATACTTGGCGAAGTCCTTCACTGGTCTAAAGGCGTTTTTGAGATAAGTGAGGAAAACCAGAACATCGCCTGGAGTGAGCACATTGCGTAGTACAAGCCACGCTCCGTACCACAACACTACTGCCGTTGCGATAGCAATGAGCACATCTGCCGTACGTTCTAGGCTGGCTGCCAGCCGCTTGGCCTGCACTCCCTCCCTAAGGCTCTTTTTGTTCTGACTGGAGAAGGCTTGGGTAAAGATCCCCTCGAGTGAGAGGGCCTGAACAATCTTGATGGCCCCAATGGATTCGGCTGCTGTGGCAGCCATCGCCCCCTCCCTTTGGCGCTGTTTGCGGGCAACCTCACGGATGCGCCGGCTAAGACGCACCGTCGCAAGCCAGAAAAGAGGGAAGAACATGATTGTGAGGAGTGTAAGTTTCCAATGGAACCAGAACATCACTCCCACCATGCCAAGTAGAATGAGCACGCTCCCGATTAGAGGCAGGATAGCGGTAACAGTAATCTCTTGGAGGAGGCCGACGTCGCTGAGGATACGTACGGTCAGATCTCCACTCCTTGCCTTAGTATGAAAAGAAAGCGATAGGCACTGAAGGTGACGGTAAAGCTCACTACGCACTTCAGTCAGAACCCTATTGCCAATCAATGCGAAGCCTACAGTATTGTAGTAGGCGGTCAACGCCCGTAATCCAACAATGACAACTACTCCCAGTGCCGAGAGGGTGAGCAGGGTCATTGGCTTTAGGGTATCAATGGCGGGGATGTTCGATAAGCCACCAGCAGGTGCGTTTACTATGACACGGTCGAGGACGAACTTCAGCGGCCAAGGTTCCAATAACCGGAGGACAACCTCTACAAAAAGCGCCAAGAATGAGCCCAAGATCAGGGCACGCTGTTTGCGGATATAAGGCCAGAAGTGCCGCATGATCCTCCAGAGGCTTGGCAGTGACTCCTGAAGCTTCTGTGGACGTCGTCCCATTTAGCCTCTCACCTCCATATAACTAGGCTGGGACACAGACTCGAGTCCAGCCAGATGGAGGATGCGCTGGACAATTATATCCCATGTGTGGTACCGAAGTACAGTCTCTCGTGCTGCCTGTCCTAGGTGGAGGCGCAACTTAGGCTCACACCGCAACCGACCGAGCGCTGATGCCAACGCGATAGGATCGCCCGGAGGGCAAAGCAGACCGTTTACTCCATCCTGGATCAGGTTCTCCAGTTGCCCGATCTGACTGGCTACAACCGGGAGGCCTGATGCCATATATTCATAGACCTTTAGCGGAGAGAAGTAGAAGTGCAGCTGCCTTGGGTAAGGCGCAACGGCAACATCCATGGAAGCCAGCAGCCCCGGCACCTCGCTTGGAACGACTGCGCCCGTGAGGTGAACCGTCTCCATCAATCCGCGTGCCGACAGATCTACCACCAAACCCGCCCGCTCCGGTCCATCGCCCACAATGAGCAGCCGGACGTTGGGATCACGCCTGTGGAGCATAGCAAGTGCCTTAACCAAAATCGGCAAGCCATGCCAAGGCTTCAGGGTGCCAACAAAGCCCATCGTGAATGTCCCGGGAGGAGTAGGACAAGAAGGACTGAGGTTCGCAGAAAAGCGGTTAGGGTCCACCCCGTTAGGTATCACGTGCACGTGTCCTCGTGCACTCGGATAACGCTCGAGGTACACCGCGAGCTCCTTTGAGACAGCGATCAGAACCGTGGCAGCACTGAATACCTGCTCTGCCACCCACTCTGCGCTTGCACGGTCGAGTAGGCCGCGGTGTTCAGCCTCTTCCTCAACCAAAGGTGCGTTTACCTCAAGTAGCCCTGGCACTCCCGTGAAGCGTGCGTATTCCATTCCTGCAAAGCTCCAGAGAGAGTAACGTTCATAGATTAAGTCGAAGGGACCTTCACGCTCAAGAGTAGTGCGCAAGTCTTGGTTCGCCGAAAGTGCCGCCTGTTCGCGGGCAGCGCGCTCATCCTTAGGGATTGGAGGAAGCGGATGGACACACACACTCTCCAGACCAACTGGGACTTCGCCGCCGATAGACGTGGCAAAGAGTTCCACGTGCGCGCCACACCGCACAAGGGTGCGGATGACCTCCTGCACGTGGACTGACGCGCCCTTACAGCCAAAGACTGGTACACCACGGTCAGCGCAAATGTAGGCGATTCGCATCAGCCAACCTCCCGAGCAGCCTTAATTCCAACTTTGGCAGAGGCCTGGAAGATTGCGCGAAGATAGGCGCTATTGCGGTGAATATCAAATTCCGCCTCAATCAGACGCCTCGCCCGGGTCGCAAGCTGAACACGCAGGATAGAGTCTACGAGTAGCCGCTCGATCGCTGTCGCAAGCGCATCCGGATCATGCTGGGGCACTAATAACCCCGTTTCTTCATCATGCAGCACTTCCGGGATACCTGTTACATCAGTCGAGACACATGGGGTACCAAGCGCCATCGCTTCCAGAAGTGTGGTTGGCAAACCGTCGCGGTTGCCGTCTGTGCCAATGACGCAGGGTGCAGCAAATACCGCTGCGCTCTGAACGTGCTTTATGACTTCACTTTGGGGGCGTGGGCCCAAAAGACTAACTGTTGCCTGTAGACCCATCCGCTCGATTTGCGCACGCAAATCGGCCTCGAGCGGGCCAGTGCCGATAATATAGCAATTAAAGTGGCAGCTGCGGCTGGTGAGGATTGCACAGGCTTCGATCAGATCTGCAAAACCCTTCTTCTCGATAAGCCTGCCGACCGATATAATCCGTGGTGGACGGTCGTGCGGCGGGTCATATGAGAACTGCTCAAAATCAAGACCGTTATAGACGCGTTGTAAGCGCATCGCCGCAGAGCCATAGGTATTGCGTAGGTATTCGAGATTGTAGTCACTCACTGTGATTACGGCCACCGCGTCACTAAGCTTCCGTCTCAGGTCGTTGGGCTGGACACTCTCATAAAAGATGTCCTTGGCATGTGCGGTGAAGGTGTAGGGCACTCCCGCGAAGAAGGCGGCGAGTCTTGCGACCGTAGTGGCCGAGGTTGCGAAGTGTGCATGTAAGTGGTGGATGCCTTTTAAATGCACCTCACGGGCAAGCAGCACAGCCTGGTAGACATTATGAATCTCTTCACCCCGCGCAGCTTCATGTGCGTTCCACAAGTCTGGCAAGACCTTGCTGGCCTCATCGAGTGCCGTCCAAAAGTCGAGAGCCTTCAGGCCCTCAGCCATCAAGTAGTTCACCGGCGCTCGCACCCGTGCTATCGCATCCTGGAAGTGACTATCATTTGGAGGGTGCAAAGAAAAGATTTCAATCTCCAGCCCAGCCGCCTCATGTGCTAGGATCTCATTCACAATAAATGTTTCGGAATAGCGTGGATACCGTTTCAGAACGTAACCAACGCGTATGGACTCAGTCAATATGCTGTATTCCTCCTTTATGAAGCTTACTCCGAGCTGAGTGCGGTGGAGCGGCAAGTACCTCCTCCAGCAAGTGAGGTAGGCGGGCGAGGCCATTCAAATCAATTCGGTCGCGTACCTGCGGCGGCTTTATGTCACGGGCGAGCCAATCGGTGAGCGCTTGTGGAGTAAGCTCATTGGGATGGAGCACATCGAGCAGACCCATATTACTCAGGCGTTCAGCCCGGATCGCCTGTTCATACCGGGGTTTTGCCCTGGGCACTATGAGCGCTCGTTTTCCAAAGGAGAGCACCTCGCAGACGGTACTGTAGCCACCCATCGCAATAACCCAGTCAGCATTGTTTACTAGCATGACTGGCTCTTTGACGAACTCAAATATGCGGAGACGAGGACGCATTGCTACGCTTCGGCACAGACGCTCCTGAACTTCGACTGGTATATATGGGCCCGTCACGATAACCCCATTAGTCCTCTTGGGCAAATCAGCCCGGATGAAGGCCTCAGCGAGGTGAGCCCCATCTTGTCCTCCTCCAACCAGGCATAATACGAGCTTCCCAGGTGGTAGCTTAAGAGCATCAAGCCTTTGGGTATTGGGATCCACCAATTTGAGCCGCATACGTTGATCTAGGTAACCCGTATAACACACTTTCGCTGCGATATCACGTGGCAGGTGATACTCACACACCAAAGAATAAACATTGGGATCCCCATACACCCAGACCGCGTCGTAATACTCGCGGATGGCATCCTCATTCGCCGCGCTGGACCACTCGCGATTCATCGTTACCGGATCCTCCAGCACATCGCGTAGGCCGAGTACGCAACGGGTATGCCCTCGCAACCGCAGATACTCGAGTGTCGGCTCGAGCTCCCTTAGTGCACCCCAAGGCAAGTGATCCACGATTAGCACGTCCGGCTTAAACGCTTCAATAGTGGCGCGGATCACATTCGCTCGTATGGCGGTAAGTTCTTGGACAGAGATATCTAGGTAGCGCGGATTGCTCTGCCCATCAAAGTCTTTACGCAGCGCCGGGAGTGTCAAGCAGTCCACACCATTCGGCATCTTAAAGACACTCGCCTCACGCGCCTCGGCAATCATAAGTATGACATTCTGTAAAGGGGGGTAGGCAAACGTCTGGGCAATTAGTAGATTGCGGCGTATGTGACCGAGCCCTATCATGCCCGGCGAATACAATACGATCCGCAACCTCTGTGGGCGCATATGATCCCTCTGGACGACTGCTTGGACAGGATCCTTATCTCTCATCAATGAGGAAGCATCGTTCGAAGCCTTTGGTGATTCGGCGGAAAGAATGTGCTCATGGGCGTTCTGCGTTGCAGACTCCGCTATTGAGCTCAGTTCCGTCTCATCGCCATCCCAAGGCAGAACCCTTTTCATGAGCATCCTCCTTGACGTACCTGATTACAATTATGCTAAACCTAATCTATCAAATCAACAATCAGTAAAAAACCTGGTATTGATGGAAAAAAGACCTGAGTCCCTGCTACCCATGCTCTTGTGTTATTGGTCGTTCTTTACCCATCCTATCGAAATTA
>Ga0209641_10004613_pt1 | contig 11377 bp, 11 predicted proteins | sample RifCSP16_1_FD_184022 | JGI IMG/M metagenome (GOLD analysis project Ga0209641, IMG submission 184022) | Soil microbial communities from Rifle, Colorado - Rifle CSP2_sed 16_1 (SPAdes) (version 2) | ecosystem: Environmental > Terrestrial > Deep subsurface > Rock core/Sediment | place: Rifle...
CATTTAAATTATATTTCTACAGAAAAAGAAAGGGGGTATTTATATGTATACCGTAAAAAAGCTTTTCATCATGCTGGGCTTTACGTCTGTGCTTTTTGCAGGGTGTGGGGGAAATCTGTTTGAAGGGCTGTCAGATAGTGACAGTGACGCAGCCAAAACAGAGGAGGCCAAGATAGCGCTGGATAAGGGGGATTATACCGAGGCGGTCAGTCTGTTAGAGGAGTTGTGTGGAACAGACACCTCTAATCTGACCTGTGACGAAGAGACGCAGGCCGATCTTGCATCGGCCTATATCGCCAGCGCAACAGATCTCGACGTCCTTCGGTTGATCGATGCCGCAGAAAACGCTGCTACCGACGAGAGCTTCACGACACTGTCTACCCTTCTCCCCATCGATAAGATTAATGCCTGTGTGGCAACCCCATCTTCCTGTACGATGCAAACAGATATGGACAAGGCTATAGCGATCCTGAATAATCTCCTTCCGGACCCTGTCCCGGCAGATCCCACAGACGTGCAAAAAAGTCAATACCTCCAGCTGGCCACCGCATCAGCAGTTGACATCGTGCTCACCGTAGGTCTTGTCTCAGACGGCTTAGACCCTGATACAGGTCTGCCCAATGACACCCCAACAGAAGTAACGGATGCAGACCTGACAGGTGTCTCTGAAAACCTGGGAAATATAGTCCTTGGTCTTGAAGGTGCAGGGATCCTTGATACCGGCATCAGTGAGGATATAGAAACAATACAGACTGAGATAAGCGCAGACGATACGGTTACAGAAACAGAGCTTATCAATTATATAGACAGCCTATAAAAATAATTGATGGAGGTAATGATGTACTACTCAAAAAAGAGATACATATATTCTTTTGTACTACTCACGGTCTTCTGTGCAGGTCTTAGTCAGGCCTATGCCGGCGAATTTCCTTCCCTCTACAGGGGGATCAGGCCATTAGGGATGGGAAATGCCTTTATCACAGTAGCTGATGATGAGAACACCCTGTTCTATAATCCGGCAGGGCTCAACGACGTACAGGGGTTGGGGGGGGTCGAAATCCTGAACCCCCTCATTGAGTTTTCTCAGGTGGGATTGGACGCGTATAGTGATTTTAAGGATATTGATTCAGACAACGTGACTGAGGTCACCGATTTGTTAGGGGACTACATTGGTGAGCGTTTTTCTCTGCGGACGTCTTTCTTCCCCAGTATCATATTCCACAATTTTGGTATCGGCGCCCTGGGGCAGGTATCCTTCAGTGGAGAAGTCCGTAACCGTGTTAACCCGCAGGTAATCGTTGACGGGAAGGCAGATGTGGGAGGGGTTGTCGGGATTGCGTATGGATTCCGCGAAAAGAAGGTCCAGGTCGGCCTCGCATTAAAATTTGTCCAGCGGCAGAGTTTTCAGAAGACCTACTATGCCACAGACATAGCGGATGAAAACTTCGATCCCTCAAATGACTTTAGCGAGGAAAAAAAGACCGGCACGGGCTTCAGTGGTGACGTCGGGGTGAAGGTAAACCCGGAGTGGCTTCTAAAGCCATCAATCGGCCTTGTCCTCCAGAATATCGGTGACCTTAACTTAGACGACGCTGGCGAGATACCTCAACAGCTTAATGCAGGGTTCTCTATCCACCCTGATCTCTGGATATTTAGAAACACCCTTGCCTTCGATATAATTGATCTTACAAAAAATGTGGAGGGGGAAGACGATTTCTATAAACGGGTCCACATGGGTGCAGAGATCAAGCTTCCATACATTCTCTCTCTAAGAGTCGGTGCAAACCAGGGCTACCCCTCTTTTGGGGCTACGATAGACTTCTGGATCCTTAAACTGGCTTATGCCTATTATAAAGAGGAATTAGGGGCCGTAGCCGGCCAGAAGGATGATGCGCGGCATGTAGGACAGATAGCGATCGGCTTCTAATCCTTGACTTCAAGGAACTACCTATTATAATATATTGAAAAATTGAGTTTTTTAGAAGCCGATTCCATGTCACTATTTTTAAAAAAGTACTTTGTGCCTGTAAATCTTATCCTGTTAACGACGGGTGTCTTCTTTATTGCACAGATCCTTACCTTCACAATAGCCAGGAGATTGGAACCACCGGTCACGATTGGTTATACCGGCAATGCGATAGATTCCGCGAAACGGGGGGCAAAACCATTCGAGGCCTATAAAATAATCCTGGATCGAAACATCTTCAACTCTAAGGGGCTTTCATCAGCGCCTTCGCCTATTGCACCCGCATCCCCTGGGGCGCCTGTTAAAGTTGAGGAACCGCCGGTCCCGGTCAAACTTGTAGGAACTGTTGCAGGAAATCCGCTATACTCATATGCCATCATAGAAGACCCGTTTCAGAGGACCAATAAGATCTTTAAGTTAAATGATACGATTGCACCTAATATAAAACTCCTGGAGATCCATAGAAACAGGATTACCATATCCCGGAATGGCAAGAAAGAAGAGATAGAACTCGGTGCTCAGGAGACAGCAGCAACACAGGCGCGCATCCCCGCCCCTCCCCGCCCTGGCCTGGCGCCAACCTCGCCGGCTCCAGAGGTGACACAGCCATCCCCTTCTACCTTTGTGGTTGACCGGGAAAGCGTAGAGGCCGCTACGCAAGACATGAACAAGCTCTTAACGCAGGCCCGCCTTGTCCCCAATTTTACAGGCGGAGCAGCCGACGGATTCAGGATATTCTCTATAGTCCCTGAGAGTCTGTTCGAAAAGGCAGGACTCAGAAACGGAGACATTATTCATAGCATTAATGGAGTAGAATTGAAAGATCCTGAGAAGGCGTTCCAGATCTACCAGTTATTAAAAGATACTGACCGCTTTGCGATTGACCTGGTGCGGGCAGGTCAGAATTTGTCGCTGAACTATGAAGTCAGGTAACCCCCCCCATCCCCCCTTTAGTAAAGGGGGGATGGGGGGATTAGGAGGTGTCATCTGAAGATAAAATCCATTCCCTTGGTTGCAGTCTTTATAATCATCCTTGTTTTACTTTTTAAAATTTCAGACACCCTGCGGGCACAAATGACTCCCCCATATCCCTCAATGATCTCGGAAGGTCCGGCATCAGGTTCTGAAGGCACAATATTCAGGGGATCAGAGGGAACACATTCGGCTCCAAGAAAGACATTGCCGCTCCCTGCCTCACCCCCTCCGCGACCCCAACCTGCAGCAACTCCTCTGCAATCACAAACACCGGCAACCCCTCCCGATCAACCGGTTCCTGCTCTTCGCCCTGTTGTACAGCAACCGCCGGCTAAGGCTTCAGACAGAATGGTCACGCTCGATTTCAACAATGTAGACCTTCAGACATTCATAAAATTTATCAGTGAGCTCACAGGAAGGAATTTTGTGATCGATGAAAAGGTCCAGGGGAAGGTTTCGGTAATCTCTCCGTCCAAGATATCTGTCGATGATGCCTATCAGGTCTTTTTAACTGTCCTTGATCTGAAAGGATTCACAGCAGTCACAGAGAATAAGGTCATAAAGATATTCCCCTCCAGAGAGGCAAAGCAGAGCGGCGTCAGTGTGGTAACGGACACAAAGCCGCTGCCGCCGGATGAGAACTACGAAACGCGGATCGTCCGTTTGAAATACATCAGCGCCTCAGAGATCTCCCGTCTGATCGCCCCCCTGATATCCAAGGACGGATCCAGCATACCCTATTCACAGTCGAATGCCCTCATCCTTACAGATATTAAAAGTAATATGGCAAAGCTCCTGAGCCTGATTTCGGAACTGGATATGGAATCCCCCAAGGGAAAGGGCGGCATCTATGTATATTATCTCCAGAATGCCATCGCAGAGGACATGGCCAAGGTGCTGGCAAATCTGACCAGCCGGGTCCCTGCAAAGCCCCCGGCAGGGCAGCCGCCCCAGGAGGCCGTGGTGCACTTTGAAGGCGGTATATCCGTTACTTCGGATAAGGCAACCAACTCTCTGATTATTATGGCCTCTCCTGAGGACTATGAACGCCTGACCTTCATCATTGAACGGCTTGATGTCAAAAGAAAACAGGTCTATGTTGAGGCAGCAATTGTAGAGATGAGCCTTGATAAGACGCGGGAGCTGGGCATAGAGTGGAGAACCACAGAAAATCCAAGCACCACAGGGTATACAATTGCCGGCGGCACCCTGCTCGCCCCGGGAGGGGCAGGGATCACAAGCTTCTCACAAAACCCGCTGAGTGTCAGCGGGTTTGTAGTTGCAGGGGTCAAGGGTTTCCTGCCCGACGGAAAGACCCTCAATGTTGGAGCACTTTTGAGGGCCTTCCAGGCTGACACGGATGTGAATATCCTTTCAACGCCTAATATCCTTACCCTGGATAACCAGGAAGCCAAAATAATCGTCGGCCAGAATGTCCCATTTATTACGGGCACAAGCCAGACCGCCGGTGGAAATGTACAGGCCACCATAGAGCGAAAGGATGTGGGTATCCAATTAAAGATAACCCCCCATACCACAGAAAGCGACCTCATAAGATTAGACTTGTATCAGGAGATATCGAGCCTTGCAGGCAGCGTGCCGGTAGGCACTGATCAGGAGGTCCCCATCACCAACAAGAGGTCTGCAGAAACCTCGGTGGTTGTAAGAAATAACGAGACGGTCGTGATCGGAGGTCTTATCCGGGATGATCTGACGGTCACAGAGAGGAAGGTGCCTCTGCTGGGTGACTTGCCCATACTGGGCTATCTGTTCAGATACCAGAGCAGGCAGAAGGCAAAGACCAATCTCATTCTTTTCCTGTCACCGCATATCATCAGGGATTCAGAGGCCCTCGGAGAGATCAGCAATGAGAAGAGGAGAAGGGCCGAGGAATTCAGGGAAAAATATCATTTTGAGATGAAAGATGATTTTATCCTTAATCCTCCACCGGATGACCCACAACCGGAAGGTCAGCAACTGCAGCAGGATATTCAACCATTTGCTGCCCCGGAATAAGCAATCTATATGACACGAAAGAGAGAACGCATAGGTGAAATCTTACAGAGGCTGTCCCCGATTGGAGAGAAAGAGATAGAAGAGGCCCTGGAGATTCAACGGGAAAAGGGCACCCGCATCGGTGAGATATTATTACGCTCTAAACAGATCAAAGAGGTGGACCTGCTGAAGGCATTGAGCACTCAGTTCCAGATCCCACTTCTTCAAAACCTGACCGAAGAGGAGATCGACAAAAACCTGGTCTCTTCTGTTCCCATCTCCTTTTTAAAGAGACACATCCTTCTCCCTTATCACCGGGAAAACAGTTCGGTAAAGCTGGCGATATCTGATCCACTGAATATCAGCCCGATAGATGATCTCAAGATATTTCTGAATGCCGATGTGGAACTTTTTTTAGCAGAATCCATCACGATCCTCAACGCGATTAACATGGCCTATGAGACCCACAGAGAGGCGGCTGAGCAGGTCATTGAAGATATGGGCGATGAGACATTCTCTGTCGGCTTTGAGGAGCCTATCGACCTGATTGATGTCGTCGATGAGGCTCCCATCATAAAACTCCTCAACTCATTGCTCTTTCGTGCAGTCAAGGAGCGGGCAAGCGATATCCATTTTGAACCCTTTGAGAGAGATATCATCGTACGTTTCAGGATTGATGGAGTCCTGCACAACATCCTGACACTGCCAAAGAGGTTCCAGCCAAGCATTACCTCAAGGATAAAGATTATGGCCTCCCTGAACATCGCGGAAAAACGCCTCCCCCAGGACGGCCGGATCGGACTGAAGATCGCAGGAAAAGATGTTGATGTCCGTGTCTCCCTTATTCCGACATCCTTTGGTGAAAGGGTGGTGTTGCGGCTCCTCGACAAATCAGGATATCTGCTGCGTCTCACCGATATCGGACTTTCCAGAGCGATGCAGGCTACGTTTAACAAACTGATCCACCTCTCCCATGGCATCATGCTGGTCACAGGACCGACAGGGAGCGGCAAGACGACTACATTGTATGCCTCTCTTACAGAGATCAACTCGCCTGACAAAAATATTATTACGATTGAAGACCCTGTAGAATATCAGGTAAAAGGGATCGGACAGATGCAGGTCAATCCAAAGATCGAGTTGACCTTTGCCAGGGGGCTCAGATCCATCCTGCGTCAGGACCCGGATGCGATTATGGTGGGAGAAATCAGGGACTTAGAGACAGCAGAGATCGCCATCCAGGCCTCGCTAACAGGGCATCTTGTCTTCAGTACCCTTCATACCAACGATTCTGCAGGGGCCATTACACGCCTCATCGATATGGGGATTGAACCATTCCTGGTCTCCTCCTCTGTGGTCGCCATTGTAGCGCAGAGACTGATCAGGATCCTCTGTCCGCATTGTAAAAAGGAATACACCCCTACTCCTCCTGAACTGAATGAGCTTGGGATTGACTCTTCACAGAGGGACGGACACACCATCTATATGGCCGTAGGCTGTGATAAGTGTATGCAGACAGGGTATCGGGGCCGTACCGGCATCTATGAAATCCTGCTGATCAGTGATGAGGTCAGAAATCTGATATTGCAAAATGTCAACTCTCAGGTCATAAAGAACAAGGCCATTGAGGTTGGGATGACCACTCTAAGAATGGACGGGGCATTAAAGGTGCTCTCAGGGATAACAGGCATTGAAGAGGTCCTGCGTGTCACACAGGAGGATATCCAGGGGGATATCCTCGAATGATAAACCGTTGACTATTCACCAGTCACTATTTTTAATTACCCTATGCCAGTCTTTGAATACAAGGGATTATCTGTTGAAGGTAAAGATGCGCGGGGATTCATAGACGCAGATAACCTGCAGAGTGCAAAGCTCAAGCTCAGAAGGTCCGGCATCTTTCCAGTAGAGGTCTCCGAGGAGACAAGAAAAAAGGCAGATGGCGAATCGTCGGCCGTCAGAGGCATCCTGCGGCGGGTCAAGAAACAGGAGACCACTGTATTCACCCGTCAGTTAGCCACCCTGCTAACAGCAGGTCTTCCCCTGATGGAGGCATTATCCGCTACGATTGACCATGTTGATGATCCGTTGCTGAAGAAGACCATCACACGGATAAGAGAGGATGTCCGGGAGGGAAAATCCCTTGCAGATGCCATGAAGATGCATCCCAGGGTATTCTCCGGACTTTACACAAACATGATACAGGCAGGAGAGGCCAGCGGGGCGCTCGATATCGTCCTTGCGCGCCTCGCAGATTTCCAGGAGAGCCAGGTAAGACTCAGAAACAAACTCTGGGCCGCGATGACCTATCCCATCATGATGCTCTTTATCGGGGCCGGGGTATTGATCTTTCTCTTCAGTTTTGTGATCCCGCAGGTCACCAAGGTCTTTGAAGACATCGGCCAGGCCCTCCCTTTGCCCACACTGATGCTTATCTCCATAAGCGACTTTTTCAGGCTCTACTGGTGGGCAGTGGTTGGAGGGATATTTGCGGTCTCCTTAGCCATCGCGAAGTATGTGAAGACGCCGCAGGGAAAGGCCGGGTATGACCGGTTGATATTAAAAGTCCCCATGTTCGGCAAGATCGTCAAACTGATCGCCATATCACGGTTTGCAAGAACTCTGAGCACCCTTCTTGCCAGCGGCGTCCCTTTGATTACCTCCATGGATATTGTACAAGCTGTCGTGAATAACAGCGTACTCTCCAAGGTCCTGGAAGACGCCAAAGAACGGGTGCGTGAAGGGGACGCCTTGTCCGAACCTCTTCGAAGGAGCGGCATGTTTCCATCCATGGTCATACAGATGATCACCGTAGGAGAGAGGAGCGGAGAGCTTGAGGGAATGTTAGCCAAGGTCTCTGAGGTCTTTGATAATGAAGTGGACACGACGGTCGCCGGCCTGACGGCGCTCCTTGAACCGGCGATGATCCTCGTTATGGGCGTTATTGTCCTCTTTGTCGTGCTCTCGATCCTGCTGCCTATATTTGAGATGAGTCAGATTGTGAGATAATTTGAAATGGAGGGGTAAATATGAAACACTATATAAAGTGCGCCCGCGGTTTTACTCTCATTGAGATCATGGTCGTATTGATTATCATCGGCCTCCTTGCGGGTATCGTTGTCCCGAAACTTATGGGGAGGACTGAAGAGGCAAAACGCATCAAGACAGCAGTCCAGATAAAGAACCTGCAGTCAGCCCTGGATCTGTACAAACTGGACAGCGGAGTCTATCCTTCCACAGACCAGGGGCTCCAGGCATTGGTGGAAAAACCTGCGGTGGGAGAGATACCCAACAACTGGAAAGAGGGTGGGTATATAGACAAAATCCCCAAAGATCCCTGGGGCAATAACTACGTCTATATCAGCCCGGGGGTTCATGGAGACTATGACCTTTACTCCTACGGAGCGGATGGTGAAGAAGGTGGCGAAGGGAGAAATGCCGACATCCAAAGTTGGAACCTGGAATAGAGGCTATACCCTTATTGAATTATCTATCATCTTAATCCTGTTAGGCGTCATTCTTCTTTTTGCCCTGCCTAAATTAGACAGCATAGGGGATGTAAGATTACGGTCTGCGGCAAGGGAATTGGCCGGAACGATCCAGTCGCTCTTCGACGAATCCATACTAAAAAGGACACCCTATCAGCTTGTATTCGATATTGGAGAGAGGACCTACGCTATCGTTGAGACAGGCGTTAATCCGGAATCTTCAGAGGTCATCGAAACCATCAAAAAAGAGGCGGCCCTGCCGGATAAGACATATATCAAAGATATCGTAACCCCAATAGACGGCAAGGCGGCTGAGGGAAAGATTGTGATCAGATTCTATCCCGATGGCTTTGTAGATAAAAGCGTGATACACCTCTCCAACGGCAAAAAAGACTATACCCTCGTGACGACGCCACTCTCAGGAAAGGTCAAAATCCTCGAGGGTTATGTAGAGATACAGGAGGGCGGCTGACGGTGAAGACTGCCAGGACCGTACCTAATGCTGACGGTTTTACACTGCTTGAAGTCATGGTGGCCCTCCTCATCATTGCCACATCATTCATTGTCCTCCTGCACTCCAGAAACCAGAGTGTCATTGCGGCTGATTATGCAAGACACATGACGATTGCCACCCTCCTCGCAACAGAGAAGATGGGAGAGATGGAACAAATGGAACTAAGCGCTACAGGGGAGGATAGCGGCAATTTTGGGGAGGACTATCCGGAATTTGTGTGGAGAACCGTCATATCAGACACAGCCTATGAACAGGTCTGGGAGGTCCGGGTAGAGGTCTCATGGGGTGAAGGGGAAGGTCGCCGGAACGTGGAATTGGTGAACTATATAAAGGCGGTAACTAACGAATAGGAAAAAAAAAGTTTGAACTGTTTACTATGAAACAACTAAAGAATACACATGGCTTCACCCTGATGGAGGTGCTGATCGCTACAGCGATCCTTGCCATTGTGCTGGCCATCGTCTATGGAAGCTTTATTCAGACCAAAAGGGTTATAGCGCGGGCTGAAGGCGCTGTGGACGAATTGCGGGGGGTCCGTGTCTCCTTTAACCGGATGATGTGGGACCTGAGTATGGCCTTTATCTCTCCAGGGGCCCCTGCTCAGACTGATGAAAATACCATTTTTTTAGGTGCCGATGATTTTGCGGGGGGGTATCCCAATGACAGCATTGACTTTACCTCCTATGCAAACAGGATACGCACAAACGACGCAAGAGAATCTGATCAGACAGAGGTGGGCTATTATTTGAATAGAAACTTTGACGGAGACACTGTCCTGATGAAGCGGGATAAGAGACAAATAGATAAAACGCCCCTGGAAGGGGGAAACTCCTTTGAGTTATCAGAGGATGTCGTCGGCCTCAATTTTCGCTATCTCGATCAGGGGACGTGGGTGGATAGCTGGGACTCAAGGGTCTCCAAGGCCATTCCAGAGGCGGTTGAGATAACGATCATCATCAAGGACCGTACAGGGAGTGAAAGGTCCTACAGGACGGTCACAGGAATACCCTTAGGGGGAAAACCATGAATATCCGGAATGATTCAGGGGTGGCCCTTGTCATTACCCTGTTAGTCCTCACCCTCCTCCTGACGATTATCCTTGAATTTAATCTGGGGATGCGGGTGGAGGCGCGGGCCGCGGCCAACTTCAGGGATGACATGAAGGCCTATTACCTGGCAAGATCAGGCATCACCTTTGCCATGGCCTTGCTGGAAGAGGATCACAAGACAGAGCCTGCGTATGATTCCCTCGATGAATTGTGGGCGCAGAAGATCCCCCCAATCCCTGCGGGCAATGGTTTTGTGTCCGTCACGATCACAGATGAAGACAGCAAGATCAACGTAAACAAACTGGCTGCCGGGTTTGGCGCTGTTACAGGAGATAATATGCGCGCCCTGATGGAACGATTCCTCGACCTGTTTGAACTCCGCTATGAGCTCGCAGAGACCATAGCCGACTGGACTGACCCGGATGATACGGAGCGTCCCAACGGCGCAGAGAGCGGCTATTACGAGGGTTTGGAAGACCCGTATGAGGCGAGGAACAGGCCGCTTAATTCCCTGCCCGAATTACGCTTGATAAAGGGGATGGAGGGTGATATATTTGACCGGTTGAAAAATATGCTGACCGTTCAATCTGATGGCCTGATCAATCTCAACACCGCGAGTAAACAGGTCCTGATGTCCCTCTCGGATGATATGAACGGCGATATCGCCGACGAGATCATGGCCTTCAGGACAGAAAACCCCTTCCAGAATAAAGTGGATGTCAGGAACAACATCTCAATCAGCGAAGATGTCTATAACGACATCTTAAAATTTATCGATGTAAAGAGCAATTATTTTTCGATCACCTCTGCCGGAGAGGTCAATCAAAATAGAAAGACAATAAACGCAGTGGTCAAAAGAGAGGGAGAAAAGATGACTATCCTCTACTGGCGTATTGAATAGGAGGCGGCAGTGTTGTCCGGGACAGGGAAATTACGGGATTTCAAATACTGCGGGGTCATCACCGGAATACTGCTCCTATCCCTGATTCTCTTTCCTGCCAAAGATTCCATGGGATCAGGCCGGTCAGCGGCTATTACAGAGTGGGTGCATGGTGATGTCAAAGAGGGAGATGGCTCTCCTATCGTGAATGCCGGCGTCAGCCTCTTTGATGGCTTTACTCTTCAATCCGTGAAGACCGATAGTCAGGGGCGGTATCAGATTGATGAAGTGCCTGTGTCTGAAGACCGCTATGCCGTCCTCTTTTTTACGAAAGAGGGTTATATCCCTGAGGCTGTAAATCTAAAAATAGTTAAAAAAACAGATATGGAACATTCTATGATATTGAAAAGAGGAGAGACAGGTAATAACGGTTTTGTGATTGGAAGCATCTATAAACCGATACGGGGAGGCAAGATTCAATTCCAGAGCGGGATATATAGTTTCGTGAAG
>Ga0209641_10004619_pt1 | contig 11373 bp, 11 predicted proteins | sample RifCSP16_1_FD_184022 | JGI IMG/M metagenome (GOLD analysis project Ga0209641, IMG submission 184022) | Soil microbial communities from Rifle, Colorado - Rifle CSP2_sed 16_1 (SPAdes) (version 2) | ecosystem: Environmental > Terrestrial > Deep subsurface > Rock core/Sediment | place: Rifle...
CGCAGTTGCCTTTGCCGCCGCACGACGAGAGCACGTAGACGCCCGCGGCCTTGGATGCCTTGAAGAGGTTCGTGTTGGCGTCCACATCAACGGACGCGTTGTCCGGCAAGAAGGTGGCCTTGTATTTCATGCGGGAACTATATCAGGGAGGGGGGAAGCGGTCAAGAAGTTTTTGGTCCGGGCAAAGCAGGACGCGCTGAAAAAGAACGATGTTTCATTTCGTCCTCGGCCCTGAAAGCCGATATTTCGGGAGAATTGACATTCGGGAGAATTGCTGTAATTTGGTAAAATGCGTACTATCCTCAACTCAAGGCAATCGGCGATTATGAACAAATATCAAAATATAAGATCCGACCGTTGGGGGTCCGCTATGCTCTTTGTGCTTTGCAGAGAGAGTCCCATGCTCGCGACCCTCGGGGGTCCCCAACCATCAATTGACATAGTTACTATTATAGTATATATTATAGTAAAAAGAAACTGGAGGTTTGGTATGAAGACCCTGTCGGCCCTGGACCTGAGAAAAAAGCTGGGCAGCGTGCTGAATGCCGTTGCGGAAAAAAGAGAGCCCGTAACGATCACCCGGGCGAACAAGCCCCTGGCAGTCATCGTTTCGGCTGACGAGTACGAGGAGAAAATGCTCAAAAGCAAGCGGGGGCAGAAGCTGAAGGACATATCGTCACGATTGGATGCGTGGAAGAATGAGCATCGGAAGGAGACCGCCCGTATCGACGTGGTCAAGGCGATACGCGAAATGAGGGTGCGGAGATGATCGTCTGCGATGCTTCCGTGGTCCTCAAATGGATATTCGACGAGGAGGCGGGCGGAGATCGTGCCGGACGACTGAAGGAGAGTCATGTTGCGGGAACGGAGATCATTGCCGTGCCTGATCTGCTGTTCTATGAGGTCGCCAATGTGCTGTCGACGAAAACGAGGTTGAGTGAAGCGGCAGTTAACGAGGCATTTTCGCTTCTCTGGGATTTTCAGCTCGAGCGCTTTGATTTTGGATTGGAAGAGTTTATGGGCGGGCTGGTCCTTTCCCGAAAATATAAAATAACCCTCTATGATGCAGCGTATATAGAACTCAGCCGTCGGCTCAAATGTGCATTCGTGACCGCGGACAACAGACTGTACGAAAAAACAAAGACCTTAAAAATGGTCGAGCGTTTATGAGAAAACCCGGTGGGAACTTCTTGGGGTCACCCATTTAAATGGGTGACCCCAGCGAGTGTCATCGGCGGATTTGTCCCGAACATGCTTAATCAAGTGCGGAAGTACTGGCCCACGGTGACCGAGGAGCTCATCGCCCCCGGGGTATGGTCTGTCGGGTTCTTTGTGCTGACCATCCTCTACAAGGTGGCGGTGTCGGTCAGGGAAGAGACAGCGGGGATAGAAATAGAGCATTAATTCTTTCTGACAGAAAAGGAATCTCACCAGGGCCTGTTCTTTTGAACAGGCCCTTTTTGTTTTTGCGGGTGCCGAAAATGAGTTGTTTGGGCATTTGGATCCGATTCGTAGAGACCTTTTAAGCGTAGTTTTTTCCCTGTTGACACACTACAGGCTGAAAGTATACACTGGATTCGCATGTGGTCACGCCGTATAATGCTGCGAGATCGACAGCGAAAGAGCGGCACGCGGTTTATCGAACAATCCGGAAGCGCTTAACACCAAAATAAAAGACCTGACACTCGGTTCCCTTCCAGAACAAACGTAACAGTTTAGTCCTTTTCTGGTTTTTTTAATATGAAACCCGCAGTGTACTTGACATGCGGGCTTTTTTAGGCTAAAATATATGAGTATTAATACTCATGCAAGAAGGAGGCCAAAACCATGAAACGGATCGATCTTTTAAGGAAACAGCAAACCCGGCTTCGGGAGGACATCGCGGCGATGCTCGATAGCTTTCTGATCGGCTCAGTCGCCAAGTCTCCCTCTATGTCCGGATATAACCTGACGACCAAAGTGGAGGGGAAAACCGTGACGCTCTATGTTCGGAAAGATATCGTTCCCAAGGCGGTGGAGATGAACGGACGTTATAAGAAGCTCTGGCTCCTCATGCAGAAGCTCTCCAAGGTCAACTGGGAGATACTGAACCTGGAGAACAAATAGGAATGTCCCGGCATCCCTGGCCACCGTATGATTATGTTTGCCTCTATGAGCATACCTGCCCCTATCTGGACGGCTTGTCCACATCGTGGGTCCTGGGACAGTATCGGCGGGCTGATGATGTGTATCATGAGCATCTGCAAATCATCGATAGCTTTTCCGCTGCCTTGAAAATCAGCGAGGATCGGGTGCGTGTCCTGGAACGGGAGAATGCGGAGCTTCGGGCCAAGTACCAGGCCTTGCATCGGAAGCAGTTCAAGCCGAACCGGAAACAGGATGAGGCGGACGGTGAACGCGGCTCAGCGGAAGGACCGGGCACTGCGAAACCGAAGAAGCGTGGGGCGCCGGTGGGGCATCCGGGGTGGACGAGGCCGGTCCCGACGCGAATCGATCGAATTGTCTCAGTGCCTCGGCCTTCGGTCTGTCCCCACTGCGGATCGGATGAATTGACGCCTGAGAATACGTTCCATGAGCACATCCAGGAGGACATCGTCGTCAAACCGCAAACCGTGGTCACGAAGTATGTGCATGAGGAAGCCTTCTGCCCGCGCTGCAACCGAACGGTCATGGGGGCAGGCGCGGATGAAATCCCCAATGCCCCAATCGGGCCGCTTGCCAAGTCCACAGCCGGGTATTTGCGTTATGGAATCGGCATCTCCTATCGGAAGGTTCAGCGGATACTCGAGGACTTGTTCGGGATGACCTGCGTACCGGCCTCGCTCGTGGGCTTTGACAACAAGGCTGCGAAACGGGGGGCGGCCATTTACGAAGATGTCCGCGATAAAGTCAGGGCTTCGGACGTGGTGCATGCCGACGAGACTTCATGGAGAAATGACGGCAAGGGGCATTTCGTATGGTTCGCGGGCAATAACGATCTTGCTTACTTTCACATAGATCGGCATCGGTCCGGGGACGCGGCGAAGGCCGTCTTCGGGGAGGATTTTGACGGAGTGTTGGTGCGCGACCGGTATGCCGCCTATAACGGCATTGGAAGAGACTTTCAGGCATGTTTGGCGCATATCATCACCAACGCCAAGGACATCCGCCGGGAACATGCTCTCCTGCCGCAGCATGAGCGGGACGCCGCTGTCTCCCTCTTCTGCGATCATGTTATCGGCCTCTGTTCACGGGCCTGCGAGGCGGGGCAGAACCTGAAATCCGGCGAGGTCCTCTGGGAAGAGGCGGCAAATTTCGAGCGCCAGTTCATACGGGAACTCACGAAGATATGCAAGCAACCGCATCGCTTCAAACCTGCCGAAACTCTGCGGACGTACCTTATCGGGCCTGAGCAAAAACATCTCTTCACCTTCCTGCGCATTCCCGGCGTGCCGCCCACGAACAATCATGCGGAGCAGTCGCTTCGGCATATAGTGATCTTTCGCAAGGTGTGCTTCGGGACAAGATCGGACAACGGGATAAAGACGCACAGCATCATTCCCACGCTGGTGCAGACCGCCAGAAGGCAGGGCGTACATCCACGGGAATTTCTGCACATCCTCCATACCGCTGATACCGCCACGGCGCAGGCCGCGCTGTACAATAATTCAAGTTGAAAATAAATCCGATGGAGCATACAATAGCAGCATGATGGTTACCGGCTTGCGTGATGACAGAACGAGGAGCGACTCACTACGTCGGTGAAAAGGACTAAACTGTTACGAACAAACATTAATCGAGAAAGAATGGAATGGTTTAAAAAAGGCAAGGACAAGGTTTTTGAACAGAAATGTAAGTCAAATGGAACGGTATGAAGTCTTAGGAAGCTCTCTCCTCAAAATCATTTTTGTTATAGAAACGGAGGAACCAACCGCCCTGAATCTGCTAACCGGGCATTTTGGTGATTCTTGGTTTTCGGTAACCTATCCTATAATTAAGCGTGAAATTGTTGAGGCCTTAGAGGAGGATCTGGGGTCAGGCTACAGAATTAATATTCGTTGTATAGCGGCGACGGGGGTGAGGAGTAAGGAGTGAGGGGACAGATAAAAGCTTCACCCCAAATAAGCGCCATATCACCCAGACATACTGTTGGGGTCAAATAGGCGGGAAGAGATATCACCTTGATATTAATGGTCAATTTTAGACATGGTGTTTTTGGTATGTAATTTGCTCTAAATGTATAAAGGCAAAATTGAGCAATCACTCTTTCCTATGCACTATACTGCGGTCTCTAAACATACAGATTCCCTCTCCGTGAAGTTGTCGCCTGCTCCTGGCTGGTCTGTAAATTTACGTTTTCCAAATTATTTATTTTTCTTGTCTATACCAACGTTCTCGCCCTTGTTTTGTACTTCTCCGGTTTCAATAAATACATTGCATTGGGAAAAAATCTTTCTGACAGCATTATTTTTAGCAATAGTATTGCCATATCCGCTTTTGTGTGCATCTATCTCTCGACCAATACGTTCAAATCTGTAACGCGGGTAGTACAAGTTCTCCTTATTCTTATCAGCCTTGTTTTCGGAGCAATTTCAGGCAGCATCATCGTTTCTCTTATAAGAGGAACGGATCTCACGTTGCTCCTGGGTGAACAGAATAATCTAATAATCCGTGCGATAGTAGGCAATTTCCTCTTTGGAGGAGTCATGATCTTTTTTTTCGCATCCCGAGCACGGATAGTTGAGGCAAAACGCATCGTCCTGGAAGAACGAATGAAGCTCCTCGACATGAAAAATATGACGATCGAAACAGAGCTTAGACTTCTTCAGGCACAGATAGAACCCCATTTCCTCTTCAATACCCTCTCAAATGTAATGAGCCTTATAGATACCAACCCTGATAAGGCCAAGAAAATGATGGAGTGTTTTTCCGATTTTCTGAGGGCATCCCTCCATATAGCAAGGGATAAAACGATAACCATTGCTCAGGAAATGGAGCTTATTAGAAGCTATCTGGATATACACCGTGTGCGTATGGGAAATCGTTTGAGCTATACCATCGACATTCCAGACAGCCTTCTTGAGTATCGCATTCCACCATTGCTCATTCAGCCGCTGGTCGAGAATTCCCTCAAGCATGGACTGGAACCGAAAATCGAGGGCGGCGAGATAGCAATAAAGGGTGAGCCTGACGGAAGCGTCTTTGTAATTACGATAGCCGATTCCGGGATAGGAATCAGTGAAAACACCGGGAAAAATGGGATCGGGCTTGAAAACATCAGAAAAAGAATCCAGATGTTCTGTAATGGAGATGGTGACGGTCGTTTGGTCCTTGAAAAGAACAAGCCCTCAGGAGTAAAGGCGATCCTTGAGATTCCCTATTCCTTATGAAACAGATTAGAGCGATCATCGCAGATGATGAAGAGGCATTGAGGCACTCTCTCAAGAGAAAACTCGCCGCCCTCTGGCCCGACATGATCATATGCGGAGAGTCCGGTGATGGTGTTGCCGCTTTGCAGTTGGCTCAAACGGTAGTGCCTGATATTGCCTTCCTCGATATCAAAATGCCCGGGCTTTCGGGGATAGAGGTTGCGCGAGGACTTCCGGGGGCATGCCTTCCCGTTTTCATCACTGCGCATGACGAGTTCGCGGTAAAAGCCTTTGAAACCGGGGCCATTGACTACCTGTTAAAACCGGTCATTGACAGCAGGCTGGAAAAGACCGTGCAAAGATTAAAGACCCGGGTGGCCGATCCTTCTTTCCTGCCGCACACTATACATGAAATACTCGATACCCTGGCCCTTGCCGCCCGGAACACGCATGAGCATCTGCAGTGGATAAAAGTCCAGCATAAAGATAGTATCAGGCTTATATCGGTCAATGAAATTTACTACTTTAAAGCCGCTGATAAATACACGGTTGTCAGGACAAGAGACAAGGAATTCCTTATCAAAAAAACGATCAAGGAATTGGCTGCGGAGCTTTCCCCCGATCAGTTCTGGCAGATCCACAGAGCAACCCTTGTTAATGTGGCAACTATCGATATGGTAATCCGTTCCCTCACCAGCAATTATGAACTCCGGCTTAAGGGTTTGCACGAGACCCTTGTTGTAAGCCGTTCCTTTTCACATATGTTCAAACAGATGTAGCGCACCTGCCTTTCATCCCCACTATACGCCGTTTATCGCCGTATTCTTCCTTTCATCGCATTCACCTTGAAAAGATGATCCTTGACTGCTAAATTACAACCCACAGGCAAGAAGTGTCCCGGAATATTGTTACCGCTTCACCGCATTGCGGCATGACCCGGTCAAATGCCGGGCCTTCGATCACCATGACGTCATTACAGAATTCATGTGAATTCTGGGGAGGATGCCTATGGAATAAGTTGAGCAGCAAAGGGTCGAGTCAATACCCGATCGTCTCTGTGCAGCAGATCTTTCTGCGCATAGAGGAAGTAAAATTCTTGATATGGAGGATACTATGTCGAAATGTAAAGTTCTTTTTCTATCAGTAGTAGGAGCTCTGATGCTCTTTTCCGCGCAGGCTTGGGCTGGATCGACCTGCTACGATTGGAGTGCCGACTGCGATCTTTATTTGGTGGACCCCTCGAACCCGTTCAGCCCCGTGCAGGGGACGGTGAAAGGATATCTGGAAGGCCAGCCTTTGGCGATCTCCCTGACTTCACAGGTCAAGGAGATGAAATATGCCGAGGACGGATCGATCCACATTGAAATACATTACTACTGGACGTTGGCTGACGGCAGCACCATGACCTTAGTAGGCCATCCCGTGCTGTCTCCCACTGATGTCCCGTATCTCTATCGCATCAATGCCAGAATTGATCCGCTTCCCGGCTCCGGCACCGGGTTTTTCCAGAACGCTTTCGGAAACATCTCCGCCCACGGTGAATTTAACTTTGCTACTTGGCACATCACTGGGCACCAATCCGGAAAGCTGTGCTGGTAGGGGGTGGAATAGAACAACTCTCGGGTCACTGTGGCCAGGCCTTATGGCTTGATAGGGCACACTTTTCGACTTTACAAAAAGAAGGCCGTGGATCGTTGATCCACGGCCTTATGAGAAGCGGGTCAATCGGGCTCGTTATTTTACCGTCACGGTCGCCGTTCTGCTGCCCTCAGGTCCAAAAACCGTGACCGTTGCCGGAGGCAGAATTCCCTTCACCACTTTTTCCCAGCGCGAACGCGCCTTGTTCCATGTCATGGGTCCGTAATCCTGGAGCTCAAGGTTCGCAGTTATGCCATAACTACTTGTTGCGTAAACAGTGAGCGTTTTGGTTTTCGTGACGTACGCTGCCGTTGTTATCGTGATCGTGTTCGGTATGAGCGTGATGGTCACCGTATTACTGACGCTTGTTGCTGAGACATTGTCGGCAGCATCTTTTGCCCAGGCGTACAAGGTCCTGGCGCCGGCTGAAGCGAACGAATAGCTTGTCGGCGTTGATGGCGTCCACCCCGCATCCGCAGCTTCCGGTTTCGCCGACGATTCGGTGACCAGGTAGGCGACAACGGCCAAGTTGTCCGTGGCCGTAAACGCGGTGATCGGCACGGTCAGTGAACTTGAGGTCGCCGGGATGTCGAATGCGGTAACAACCGGCGGCTCGAAGTCCGATGGCAACGCGCTATCCTGATATGTGATCTTCACGGCATAGGCCGCCGTATCGCTCTTACTCACGCCTGAGACGTAGATTACGTTGTTGCTGCCGAAGACGAGGTCCTGGCCTTTGTCGCTGAACAGGACGTCGGTCGTTTTTTGCCAGATGAAAGAGCCGGCCGGGTCATACTTGACGGTCATGAAGCTGTCTCGCGGCGAATTCTGCGTGTACCCCGTTAGGTAAACATTGTTGCTCGGTCCGACGACCACGCGAAGTCCATCATCGATACCGCCGCCGTCGTGCAATCGCTCCCACAGCAGGTTGCCGTTGCTGTCGTATTTCAGGATCAGAGCATCGCTTTCCGTGGCGTCTAAATTGGCGACATGCCCGGTCACGTAAACATCGCCCTGCTGGTCCAGCGCAATGCCGGTGCAGACGTCCTGATTTTTGGCCAGACCATAATCGCGCTCCCACAGCAGATTCCCTGACGAGTCATACTTGATCGTGCGGCAATTCGGCACGCCGCCATTCTTGTATTCATAGTAGACCCTGGAGTAGCCGGTCACATACACGTTGCCGGCCGGGTCAACGACCGCATCCATGGCCTCGTCGAACCGGAGAACGGGCTCAAGATTCGGATCGCTGCCCCCGTAGTATCTTGACCATACCACATTGCCCGACGGATCGTATTTTATGGTCAGGTAATCCGTTGCATAACCATTAAGAGATAATTCGGCTCCACCGACAACATACGTATATCCGTTCGCGTCGGTTGTTACGCCGTATATGTTGCAATATACGAACAGCGGATCGAAGCGATGGGACCACAGCAGGGTCCCGTTCGCGTCATATTTGACGGTAAGAAATCCGCCAACATAAAAGAGATATTGGCTATATCCGGAAACCGTGACATTCCCCTTGCTGTCAACATCGATTGCATTCACCCAATTGGAGCTGCCAAAATCAAGACTGCGTGTCCATAAGAGAACGCCGGCGGGACTATACTTGGCAACCATGAAATCGGCACTGTCAAAAACATCCGTAGTATCCGCCGGCGGGGTCGAGCCCGCGCCATACACATTGCCGCTCGCATCCACGGTGGTCACCCTGAAGTACCCGGCATCCGGCATCATCAGGAGCGGGGTTTCCGTGTACACCTGGATAACCAGCTCTCTTGTCGGCGAAAGCCATCCATCAGTTGCCTGGATGGTAAAGTTGAATTCCCCAATTTTCGCGGGCGTGCCTGAGATGATGCCGGCAGCGCTGTTCAGGGTGAGCCCTTCCGGCAGCTTGCCGTTCAGCACAGACCAGGTAAACGGGGGCTCGCCTCCCGTGGTCTTTAAAGCATATGAATATGGCGTCCCGACAGTTACGCCCGGAAGCGTGGCCGTGTCAATGGTAAACGGCTTTGTGATGAACTGCTCCGAGCCGGACGGAGAGGAGAATGTCACGAATGGCTCATCAGCGGGGACCCAGGTTCCGGTGAAGATGCCGTCCCCGGCAGCCATATCAGGGGCCACACCATCATCCTGTAATGTCATGGTTTGAAGGCGGGTCGTCGCAATGACCGGGCCGACCGCTGATTCACCCTGGATGCTGAGCGCAGAGATGGTGACCGGAACACCCGCGGGCGGATTGACCGGGCATTGCAGCACCGAGAAGACCGGCGTATTGGTGACTGTCAGCGAGCCATAGGCGTTTATCCTCCTGCCGGTGATGGTCTTCCCGGAGGCCGCGGCTATCGGATCACCGCCGGAAAGGATGCGGTTCTTGATGCCCCTCCAGTCGAGCGCCGGGTATCTGGCTGAAATGAGCATGGCAAGCCCGGACACATGCGGACACGCCATGGATGTGCCCGAATAGACATGATACTGGTTTCCCGGCACGGTGCTGAGGATATAGGAGCCGGGCGCCGCCATATGCACGCTGTACCTGCCGTAGCTGCTGTACGACGCAAGCTTGTCATTGTTGTCTGTAGCCGCGACGGCCACTATGTTGGGCAGTTTAAACGCGGCCGGATAGGCAATGTAGGTGCCGGTATCGTTTGAAGCTGAGTAATTGCCGGCAGCCGCGAAGAAGAGGATATCGCGTTGCGCATTGATCGCGTCAGAGAGGGCAAGGTCGTTTGCCGTGTTGCCCCAGCTGTTGCTCGTGGCGACAATGTTTATACCCCTTGATTTCATCATCCGAACATATTCGAGACACTTAATCGCCCAGGCTGTCGAGCCGGATCCACTTGCGGTGAGAAACTTAAGGGCCATTATTTTAACGTTCCAGTTGACGCCTGCGATCCCTCTTTGATTATTGCCGACAGCCCCGATTATGCCTGCAACGTGGGTGCCGTGTAAATAGTCATCCATGGGATCACTGTCACCGTTGGCCGCGTCAATCCCATAGACATCGTCAACATAGCCATTCCCGTCATCATCGAGCCCATTATTAGGTATTTCACCGGGATTCTTCCACATGTTGGCGCCGAGATCTTCGTGTAAATAATCGACGCCGGTGTCGATAACCGCAATAACCGGTGTGGTGCTGCCGGTAACAAGATTCCAGGCTTCCGGGGCATCGATATCAGCGTCCGGGGTGCCCGGATCAGGTCCGGCAACCTGTCCGGTATTGTTCATACTCCAGAGCTCGGCAAAACGCGGGTCATTCGGAACCCCTTCGGCTCTGTACCAGTAATTGGGCTGGGCGTATTCGACATGGGGTTCGTTCTTGTATTCAGCAATAGCTTCTTCGACGCTCAGCCCATCCTTGATCTTTACATGGTCGATGCGTAACGCATCGAACTGCCTGAGTTTCTTTGAGCCGAGCTTGTCGTGAGCGCTTTTTTTGACAGTTTCCTGGACGCCGGGTTTAAATTTGACGAGAACCTCGTCCGCCTTATACTTCTCCTTGAGTGTTACGTCGTTAAAGCCTGAAAATGCATAACTGGAGCCGGAAATCAGGAACAGCGTCATGACATAAAAAACAAAAAGCATGTTAATGGTTCTTTTCATTTTGCATTCCTCCTCGGTGAGTAAATTTTTTACAAGGTATTTTCAATAAAGACCGGCAGAGATTTGTTTATAGTCATAACCGGAACGGAGCGGATATCCGCGCGTTAAGTATGAATTAGCGATATATTAATAATTATAAAAGAAGGGTTGTATTTTATCTGAACGCGAAATAGATGTCAATTTAAAACAGTGTTTTATCCGGAGCATCCTATGATCAGGTTTTTATTTTTGACTTTTCCTTTGTTGGAGACAAAAAAGATCATTGATGCTGTACTGAAATACGGTTATACTCAATTGGAGATCGCCGCTCACCCTAATATGCATTACGCGACGATCAGTAATTTAGCACGAGAGAAGCCTGACGATTGAGCTTCATTGCCTTTCTCAGATGAGCGGTTTGCGGTTTTATACAGGAAGGCGAACTTATAGTAACTGCTCAGGTCAGCCACTCGCTTTGTCGCTTAGCGTGCTATAAGTCTCTGAAATTCGACAGAGTCGGTACTTTTGTCCGCAATGCCTACATCGGTAAAGTATCTTTACCCTGCACGCTTACAGCGCCTTTCGCTCATGGCTGACCTGAGCAGTTACGAACTATAAATGAAAAGAGAGCATAAAGACATGAAACACACTTCCGAAGAAATTGCTAAATGCATTTCAATGCTTGATGATCTCGCAAAAGACCCCGGACGATTTGCGACCCTTCCGGAAGAGCAGCGGATCGCCCTTTTAAAAGCGGCCGGTGAGATATCCCGCCCCAACAGAGCTGAAGCGAAAAGAA
>Ga0209641_10004625_pt1 | contig 11364 bp, 9 predicted proteins | sample RifCSP16_1_FD_184022 | JGI IMG/M metagenome (GOLD analysis project Ga0209641, IMG submission 184022) | Soil microbial communities from Rifle, Colorado - Rifle CSP2_sed 16_1 (SPAdes) (version 2) | ecosystem: Environmental > Terrestrial > Deep subsurface > Rock core/Sediment | place: Rifle...
AAGCCGAGCATCCGCACGCGAAGGTGCGGGTAGGCGATGGACATGGCGATCTGGTCATAGGCCCTTCTATATATGAAGACCGCGAAGGTATGCACAAAGGGAATGAACCCTTCCCGCGCCAGGCCGCCGGCAAAGCTCATCATATTCTGCTCGGCGACGCCCATGGAGAGGAACCGGTCGGGGTACGTTTGCCGGAACAGATCGATCTCCGTGGAGCTCGTAAGGTCTGCCGAAAGCACGAGAACTTTTGGTTTATCTGCCGCCCATTTGACGAGGTTCTTTGCGTGGACCCGGGAAAGGATCTCAGGTGAACCAGGCTCAGGTTTAGGCTTAGGTTGAGACGCTCCCTGAACCTTATCCTCAACCTGAACCTCAACTTTATCCTCAACCTCAGCCTTAGCCTTAACCTCAATCCTGACTATATCCTTATCCTGCAACTCGATCAGGGCTGCTGCATATTTTTCCTTCTCCTCTTCTGTGCTGAACCGGACATAATGCATCTTCGGCGCGCGCGCCTTCAGGACATCGAGCCCCCTGCAGGCGTCGGTGTCCGCGAGCACGACAACGGGCCGTCCGTCGGGAGTGAGCGAGCCTGCGGCCGCCAGCCGTTTGATGTCGTGGCCGTTGACCCGGAACACCCTCGCGCCGAAGGCTTCGAGCCTCTTGTCCAGCGGCTCGACATCCATGACAGTGCACATCTTCCCGTCGCACTGAAAGCCGTTGACATCGACATAGATGATCACGTTGTCGAGCATGTGAAAGGACATTGCCTGGAGCGCCTCCCAGGTCTGGCCGATCTGGAACTCTCCGTCGGACATGAAGACGAACACCCTGCCGGTCTCGTTGTTCCGCTTTCTGGCCATGGCCGTGCCTGCCGCCTGGCTGATACCCTGGCCCAGGGAGCCGGTCATTGACTCCATGCCCGGAGAGTGCTCCGCGCCGATCATCTCGACGGAGCTTCCATCCTTGTTGAACTGAAGGAGCCCCTCCTCGGCCATGCGGCCTGTCTCGATCAGGGTCGCGTACAGGACAAGGGCATACTGGGCCGGAGAGAGAAAGAACCGGTCGCGGTCTTTGCCCGTGGGGCCGTTAAAAGCCGCGCCCGTAACGTAATGCGGATTGCCGGCACTCGGAACGCCCGCGAAGGGCGGGGGAACGAGTGGGACATCGACCCTGCCCAGGTTCATGACGATCCCGTAGAGGGTCGCCAGGATCTCCGCTGATGAACAGGCCTGGGAGAGATACCCGCCGTTGTTCTTGATCGTATGCTCAAGCACCCGCCGCCGGATCCCGGCCGCAATGCGCCTGACCTCGTCCTGCCGCCGCATGGATGTCTTTTCCTTATCCGCCGCTTTCATGACCCTCCAACCAGTGGTTATTTATTATGGGAGGGTGATGCGTCCGACTTTCCCGCATTTCACCCTCACCTAACCCGGACAAGCCGGAACCATAAATACATTCATATTTACCACGGATGCACACCGATGAACACGGAAAAGAATTCAAGATTTAGTTCTTAGTATTTTTCAATCAGTGTAAATCCGTGTTAATCCGTGGTAAAATGGTTTTTAGATTTTCCTGCCATTTTGAGAAGAATTTTATTCGTAAGTTACTAACCTCTCCCATCAAGGGAGAGGAACCTATAAGGTGACCCAGCACGCTACAGGGAATTGCGAGTTAATTATATTCGTGCTGTTCTTCTCCAAAAACAGCGTGGATGATCTCCCACGCGGTCTCCTCAATGGATTTGTTCGTGGTATCGATGACCTTCCAGCTCCGGTGTTTTTTGCTGAGGTCACGGACATATTCGACCTCGGCGAATATCTTCCGGAAGGCGCTGTAGCTCGGCGCGAGACCGGAATGTTTTTGACGCACCATCCTCACTTTTTGGAGGACCTCCGGGTCTATATTGAGACAGACGATCTTGTGCTGGTCTATCTCAAAGAGCTCTTCGGGCAGGGGGATGCCCGGAACAATAGGGACATTGGCGACCTTGTAGCCCTCCTGGGCCAGGAAAAAAGAGGTCGGGCTCTTGGATGTCCGTGAGAGACCGACAATAACGATGTCCGCTTCATGAAGGCGCTCGGCTCCCCTGCCGTCGTCGTGCTCGATCGTGTACTCTATCGCGTCAATACGCTTGAAATACCGCGCATCGACCTTTCTGAGCAGGCTCGGGGTTTCGAGCGGTTCCCGCCGCAGATAGGAAGAGAGATTGTGTATGAGCGGGCCCAGAATGTCGAGATGGATAATATTGTTCTTCAAACAGTATGCGCTGGCATAGTCCCTCATCTGTTTTTTGACGAAGGTAAAAGCGATGAGGGCCCTTTCAGCTCTGGCCTGTTCGAGGACTTTTTTGAGGCCGGCCTTTGAATCAATATCGTGAAAAACCATTATCTTGGTGCGGGCGTGCTCGAACTGCACCAGGGCAGCCCTCAGGATGTGCAGGCCGCTCTGGCCGGTGGCATCGGAAATAATATAGATCTTCTTCGCGGGCATTCTTCGATTATGTTTTTTGACCACAGGCGGTCTTATCGCGCGCGGCAAGCCTGAAAGGGAAAAAACCTGTTTGCCGGTGTATTGCTTTACGAACGACCATACCAAAACGGAAACAGCCTGTCAACGGGAAAGGAAGGCGAGGCTTTCGAGAAATATCAATAAAGCAAAAAATTGTCATTCTGAACGAAGTGAAGAATCTTATAAATTCATGATGATGATAGACCCTTCGCTCCGCTCAGGGAGACAAAAAGGGTTTGGACAACAGCCCGTCAAAGACTCCACCCCGCATCTCCGGTATCCCGTTATCGCAATCGGGCCCCGCACTGCCTGCAGACTCGCCTATTAAGATCACTGCCCAGATATTTTTTACATGACGGGCATTGCCAGTTGTACGCGGTAAAATTGAGAAAGGCAAGGATAAGCAGGATCTGCAAGGCGACAAGGGTGTCCTTCGAGAACGGCCCGAGGAGATCAGGGCGTTTGTACAGTACGGCGAACAGAAGAACGAGAAGGAGTGCGGCCGCGATGGAGATGATCTGGCGGGTACGGCGCATGGCGAAATCCCGCATGATCGTTTGCGTGTCTCTCTTTTCCATCTTCGTAAATTCCTTTTGCGTGAAAAAAACGACCTCGGGGAGCCGCCCACAGCCGATTGATTATCACGCAAAGACGGTTGTGAGTCAAGGCGAAATTACTGTTGTCCTCCGGTCTTCTTTCCCCATCCCGCCGAACGGGCCCTTGTATCATTGAAGCTCCCTGCAGCAAGCTACAGGGAATGCGCTCTCTCCAGAATTCAAAATTTAGTTCTTAGTATTTTTCAATCAGCGTAACTCCGCCTGCGCCCAGCGTTTACGAGTGGTAACGCGAGTGCAGGGTGTGTTAATCCGTGGTAAAATGGTTTTTAGATTTTCCTGCCATTTTGAAAAGAATTTGATTCGTAAGTTACTGACCCACGATCAATTCATCCAGCGATCGCTTGGGCACATGGTGGACGCCCTGAGCGTCCCTCCAATATTTGATGTCCCCTGAAGGACCGATTGGCTCGATAACAACCGTCTCTTTGGGTTTGCCGAGCGCTATCACCAGAAGGACCTCGAAGTGGTCCGGTATCGCCAGCGCCCGGCTGAGGGCCGGCTTCTGGATCGTCGCTATGATACAGCCTCCCAGACCCTTCTCCGCGGCGCCCAGCAGGATGCTTTGCGCCGCGATACCGTGATCACAGCCGAAGGACGGCTTTATCTTCATGTCTCCCAGAATAATAATGTATGCAGCAGGCCGCTCGCCCTCAATGGGCCCGGCCCAATCCTTCAGATAGGCGGCCCACCCCAGGTGCGGGAAGATCAGGGCATTTCGGGAAGCATCACCGGACACCATGAACTTCAACGGCTGCACATTGCCGCCGGTAGCGGAAAGCCTGGCAAGATCGACCAGTTCCTTCAGGGTCTCCATGCTCACGCTTGCGTTCTGGTGGAAGCGCCGGTAGCTCCTGTTTTTCAAGACAAGGTCTTTCATCATCATAGAAGACCCCCTGGAGGGCATAAGTGATTGTTCGGTTTTCGGGAGTATATCAAAATTGAAAAGAAAAGGGAATCGAAAGAAGTTCAGAAGTTTGACAAACGGGGTCAAGGGTCCGGCGCAGGTAAAAAAACAGCCGCGGCGACCGAGAACGAAGTGGGGAGGGGGGCAGGGATTTCACAAACGCGGAGTAGCAAGTGCGGACTGAAAAACAGGGAGATTCACCTATTATGATATTTCACTTTTGCCGTCTGTGTGTTTATACATGATCATTTCAAGCATGCGGACAATGCCGGTGCCGAGCGTAAAGAGGGCTTCGACCGGAAGGTTCTTTTCAGCGGTATCGTCGAAAAAAACATGCAGGCGGGATTCAAGATCATCTTCGGGCTTCCAGTAACAGATCAGGATCGGCACTTTGGGAAGAGGGTAAAGGACCACGGATATGTCGGAGTCGAAATTATTGAAGGACGACGCGCCGCTGAACATGCTGATCAGGTCTTCAAAAAGCTCTGCATGGGCATCGGCGATCTGCTTCAGCGGCCGCTCGCAGCGCCGCTCAAAAAGAGGGTTCCACGTTTTTCCCTGTTCCAACTCCCGGAACGGCACCCATCTTCCGGCAATGGTCTCTCCCCTGCTGAAAAGAATATAGCTGAGCAGCGGTATCGTGAACCATGCATGGGTGTGGCATTGCGAGCTCACGTTGCCCTGCGTATTAACCGCGAAGTCCTTGCCGAGACACTTGACCGTCAGGGTCCGCCCGATGATCTCCGCTCCTATCCTTTCCGCCCGTGAAAAGATATCCGTTGCCGCGATCTTTGCCTGCAGGTCCTTCAACGTATCTTCACGTATGCTTTCTATATTAGCCGGTCGCTCGATGTTCCTGCTGAAACGGTCGACAATGTTCTTGTCCAGATGCGGACAGTCGGCAAGGCGTTTTTCCTCCTTGATGACCGCGGCGGCAAACGCCAGGCAGGTCGAGGTCCGGCATTCTCCGCAATTGGATTTCGGCAACAGCTTATACACTTCCAGGGGGGTGCGCAGTTTTGACATCCGACAACAAACCTCTCTCCCTTCAAGGCATCCGCGCGGGTCATGAGCCGTGATCTAAATCGTTTTTTGAGGCGCTTTTTTCTTGTTCTTTCCCAACATGCTTCCGAGAGTGCGGGAGGCCTGCACCACCGCATCACTGACCCCCTTTGCCGTGGAGGCGTGATATTTCCTGCCCGATTCCGATTCCGCGAAGGCGATATACCGCTCGACCTCGGCGTCCGTGAGCGTCCGGTACGCGTACAGAAAAGATAGAAGGGTTTCCTGCGCCACCACAGACCGCATCTCCGCGCTGTTTTTGTTCACCCGGTCCGCGATCTCGTCGGCAGAGGGCCGTTTGTCCCGCGGCACCTGGGAGGACATCACGGTGAGCAGGGAGATCTGTATGTTCAGGGCCACGCTGACACCCGCTTCCGTGGCTTTTACCGCGCTGTCCAGTTTTCTCAGTTGTGCAACACGGGCGGTATTTTTTGCCAGCGTATCAGCCATCGCCTGCATTTCCGTATATGCCGCCGGTGTTGACGCGTCTTCCTCGAGCCTGGTGATCTTTTCGCCGAGCGGTGAGTTCAGCCATGCGAGGGCCGCGCGAATGTCCTTCTCCGCCAGAGTGGATCTAATATGTTTTTGAACGGCGGCGTTTATGGCTTTGGCATCAAACGCTGTGGCCACCATGCTGTTCAGGTCGCTCATCTCTTTTTGCGTCAATTTCCGGGAAGGCTGGTTCTGATCCGCCTGAACCATGCCGGCCTGCATCATCAGGGGTATCTGCTCTATTTGTTTGTTCAGTCCGGATTTTTGCATCAACGTCCGCACCAGCTCCTGGTCGGCCTTTCCCTCTCCGGCAATGCAGACGCCGGAGTACAGCAACAGCGACACCGCGCACATGGCCTTCAGAACCTTAAGCATTTTTCCGCCTCCTTTTCTCGATTGAGATGATCTTTCCAGAATTCTCCGGGTCCGGGATTATGGAGCTGTTGGTTCTTCACCGACCCGCATGTTTTGTGCCGTTCTTTCGAAGTGATTTTGAAATAAATGGTCTCTGACCGGGCGAACGCCTTCTGACTTCAACAATACTATGAAAACAGGAAATTGGCAAGGGCGTTTGATAAACAGGGGCAGAGAGAGGTAAGCAGATGCACGATGCATGATACAGAATTAACTACCTTATATATAAATCGGCAGGAATGGGACATTTCTGCCATAACTTGACAGTACAAAAAGCCCGAACTTGACAACGTATCATGGACGCGCTAAGTTTTTAATACAGTTCGGTTTTCATAATAGTTCGACATCCTCCGCGTTTAGCCAGATTCAATTCAATGAACACGAAATTATTTAGCACAAAGACGCTCGAAGCGCATAGAAAATTGCAAGCTTAGTTATTGATTTTAAACTGAAAACCTTTACGAATGTTCGACTTTTCGGTTCCCGCGTTTGTGACACCCCTTTTCCGGGTCAGGATGCGGAAGAGCCGAATCATGAAGGGGGGGCCCTTTCGACCATGAAAGTCACTCGACGGCAGTTTTTGAAAATTTCGTCAGGGGCCATCGGCACGGTCGCTGTTGCAGAGGCCGTGGGCCTGGGGGCGGACACGGGCAAGGCCCAGGAGCAGGCGCAAAAGGTCCCGATCAAAACGGGAAAACAGGTCCCGAGCGTCTGCCCCTACTGCTCTGTAGGATGCGCGCAGATCGTGATGGTGAGCGATGCGGGCAAGATCATCGACATCCAGGGCCATCCCGACTCTCCGATCAACCAGGGGACCCTCTGCCCCAAAGGGGCGGCAACGTACCAGTTCGTGAACAACGACCTGCGCTGGACTAAGGTCAAATACCGCGCGCCGGGAAGCGACCACTGGGAGGAGAAACCGCTCGATTGGGCAATGGAACGCATTGCCGAGCTTACGAAGAAGACCCGGGACGCCCACTTCAATGATTATCAGGACATGCCCGACGGAAAAGGCGGCACAATAAAAAAGCGCGTGATGAACACCTACGCTCTCGCGTCTTTGGGCGGGGCGACCATGGACAACGAGTGGAACTACATCCACCAGAAGCTGATGCACGCGCTCGGCGTCGTCTATCTCGAAAATCAGGCGCGAATATGACACTCTTCCACGGTCCCCGGTCTGGGGGTCTCCTTCGGCAGAGGCGGATCAACGACGTTTCCGCGCGATCTCGTAAATTCCGACGCGGTCATGATCATGGGTTCCAACATGGCGGAATGCCATCCTGTGGCGTTCCACTGGCCCTTGAAAGCCAAGACGGACCACGGCGCAATTCTGATGCACGTTGACCCGCGCTTCACACGCACCTCGGCCTTGTGCGATATCCACACGCCCATCCGGGCGGGTACGGACATCGTGTTCCTCGGCGCGATCATCAATCACGTCATTAACAGCAAACGCTGGAACACGGACCCGTTCTTTAAAGAGTATGTCGTCAATTTTACGAACGCGGCCACGCTCGTCAATCCCGACTTCAAGGACACGGAAGACCTGAACGGCCTGTTCTCCGGCATGTCCAAGGACGGCAAGGCATACTCGAACGCAAGCTGGTCTTACCAGCGAAATCCCGCACCCGCCCCATCCGTGGCCGAAGCAAAGACCTTTACCGACCTTCTCCTCCAGCGCGTGCCCGGCAGGCCGAAGACCGATCCCACGCTGAAAGATCCGCATACGGTATTTCAGATCATCAAGAGGCATTACCGCAGATACACGCCCGAGACTGTTGAAAAGATCTGCGGCTGCCCTAAAGAGAAGTTCCTTCAGGTCGCCAAAACGCTGCTGAATAATTCCGGGCGCGACAAGACGTCGAACATCACCTATGCTGTTGGCTGGACTCAGCATACGGTGGGTGTGCAGATCATCCGTACTGCCGGCATGCTGCAGGCCCTGCTCGGCAACATCGGACGTCCGGGCGGCGGGGTCCTCGCCCTCCGCGGCCACGCGACGATCCAGGGCTCGACCGACATCGCCACGCTGTACCATTCGCTTCCGGGGTATCTCAACATGCCCGACGGCAGGAAGAACCACGACACGTTCAAGGACTTCATCCTGACCGAGTCCGTGCCGCTCATGACAAGCTACTGGGGCAACTACCCGAAGTTCGCCGTGTCTTACTTCAAGGCCCAGTGGGGCGACGCCGCGACAAAAGAGAACGACTACGGATACGACTACCACCCCAAGATCACCGGAGATCATTCCCATCTGCCGATGATGGTGGATATGATGAACGGCAAGATCAAGGGCTTCTTCGTCATGGGCCAGAACCCGGCCGTGGGCGGCCAGAACGCGCGCTTCCAGCGAAAGGCCCTCGCCAGGCTGGACTGGATGGTGGTGCGCGACTTCTTCGAGACCGAGACCGCGGCCTTCTGGAGAAACTCGCCCGAGGTCATGGAAGGCGAGGTGAAGCCGGCTGACATCAAGACCGAGGTCTTCTTCCTTCCCGCTGCCATGGTATCCGAGGTGGAGGGCTCTTTTACGAACACCCAGCGTCTCCTGCAGCAGCACGAAAAGGCCGCTGACCCTCCTGATGATGCGCGGAGCGACATCTGGTTCACATATCATCTCGGCAAACGGCTCCAGAAGCTGTATAAGAATTCCCCGAAGAACCACGACTGGCCGATCATGAACCTTCTCTGGAACTACGAACCTGATCCGTCCGAAGTTGCGAATTTCAGGATCAAGGACGAGCCTTCGGCATACAAGCTCTTAAAGGAGATCAACGGCTACACCTGGGCGGACAAGAAGCCGCTTCCTTCCTTCGCCAACTGCAAGGAAGACGGTTCGACCGTGTGCGGCGCATGGATCTATACCGGCGTGATCCCCGAGGAGGGCGTGAACAGGGCGCGGAACCGCCAGGGAGACAACTGGATCTCGCCCAACTGGGGATTCGCCTGGCCCGCGAACCGCCACATCATGTACAACCGCGCCTCGGCAGACCTCCAGGGCAGGCCCTGGTCGGAGAAAAAGAAGCTCATCTACTGGGACCCGAACGGAGAGTTCAAGGACCCGACCGGCAAGATCATCATCGGCAAGTGGGTTGCGCCCTCGGGCGAAGGCATCGATTTCCAGCCCACGAAAGCGCCGGGCTTCCGCGGCAGGGACAACGGTATCGGCTTCGACTGGCTTTCCGGAAACGATCCTTTCATCATGCGCGCGGACGGCAAGGCGTGGCTCTTTGCGCCGAGCGGACTGGTGGACGGCCCGATGCCCACGCACTACGAGCCCTATGAATCGCCGGTCGCGAATTTGCTGTACAAACAGCAGTCGAACCCCGTGGCCAAGATCTGGAAGATCGAGGGCAACCCCTACCACAAGGTGGCGGATCCCGACTATCCCATCGTGGTCTCGACCTATCGTCTCACCGAACATCATTTGACCGGCGTCATGACGCGCTGGCTGCCGTGGCTGGCGGAACTCATGCCCGAGCTCTTCTGTGAAATATCGCCTGAGCTTGCAGCCGAAAAGGGCATCAGGAACAGTGAATACATGACCATCCGGACAGCGCGCGGCGAAGTGCAGGCCCGGGCGCTCGTGACCCGCCGCATGAAGCCCTTCACCATCAACGGGAATACCGTACACGAGATCGGCCTGCCCTGGCACTGGGGTTGGCAGGGGCACGCGCAAGGCGATGTGGTGAACAACCTGAGCGCTCTCGTGGCCGACCCGAACGTCACGATCCACGAGGGCAAGGTCTTCACCTGCGACGTCCGCGCGGGCAAGAGAGGAGGTGCAGCGTAATGGCAAAGGGAATGTTTGTAGACACCACGATCTGCACCGGCTGCAAGGCGTGTCAGGTGGCATGCAAGGAATGGAACGAGCTGGAGGGCGAGCCTGCGCACTTTGGGAAAAAGCCGGGGGTGCCCTATCCGGTTGCAATGAACTTTACGGGAAACTCCTACGACAACACGGCGGAGCTCTCGGCAACGGACTGGCGGCACGTGCGCTTCATCGAGCAGTTCAACGAAAACCGCTCTGAGGCGCGGTGGTTCTTCTCGAGCGACTCCTGCAAGCACTGCAACGACGCGGGCTGTTTGAACGCCTGCCCCGTGAAGGCCATCATCCGGACCGACATGGGAAACGTGTTCGTGCAGCAGGATGTCTGCATCGGATGCAAGTACTGCATCCCTGCTTGCCCATACGGGGTGATCTCCTTCAGTGAGAAATCGGGCACCGTGCACAAGTGCACGCTCTGCAACGACCGCATCCACAACGGCCTGGGCACGGCCTGCGCCAAGGCCTGCCCCACGGGCTCCATCTCCTTCGGCGAGGTCGAGGAGCTGAAGAAGAATGCCGACGCTCGCCTGGCCCAATTGAAATCGCTGGGACATGCGAAGGCGAACATCTACGGCTACACCGAGGCCGGCGGTCTCAATGTCTTTTACCTTTTTCTGGACAGTCCCCCGGTGTACGGCCAGCCGATAGATCCCGTTGTCCCGCAGCGGCGGCTGCTCCGCTCCTCGGCCGCTGCCGTGGCCGCCGCTGTGGCGATCGCTGTGGCCGCGCTCATCAGCTTCCGCGAACGGGGGATGAAGAAGGAAAAGGAGTAATGAGCAAAAATTCCAAATGATAAGCATGGTCTCGTAAAAAGTCCCTTATGCCGTCATTGCGAGGAGCGGAGCGACGCGGCAATCTCGATTTTTCAGGCGGTTATGAACTGCGAGATTGCGGAGTTTATCTCGAGCGTAAAAACGAGATTGCTTCGCTTCGCTCGCAAAGACGGCTTACGGAGGTGAAAACATGATGGCTCTCGAATCTCACGCGCCGGGCTGGGAATGGTTCTACATCGCCATGTATTTCTACATCGGCGGGGTCTCGGCGGGCGCATACTTCATCGGTTCGCTGGTGGAGCTCTTCGGCGGAGAAAAGCACAATGAGATAAGCCGGCTCGCCTATTACCTCGCCTTTCCGCTGATCTGCGTGACGCCCATCCTGCTCATCGCCGATCTGGGACAGCCGCTCCGCTTCTGGCATTTGTTCTTTTACACGAAGGACGGCATTCCCTATGTCAACTGGCAATCGCCGCTCTCCGTGGGGTCGTGGGCGCTGATGGTCTACGGAGGCTTCTCGCTGCTGTCCTTTCTAGACAATCTCGTTGCCGAGGGAGGTCTCAAGTCCGCGCCCTTTGCGAAATTCTACAACCGCCTCCCGCGCAAGGTCTATGCGGTGATCGGATCGGCTGCCGGCTTTTTCGTCGCCGGCTACACCGGCGTGCTCTTGAACATCACGGCCCGGCCGCTCTGGGCGGCGACCGATCCGCTGCTCGGCGCCCTCTTTATCGCGTCGGGCGCCTCGACCGGCGCGGC
>Ga0209641_10004626_pt1 | contig 11363 bp, 11 predicted proteins | sample RifCSP16_1_FD_184022 | JGI IMG/M metagenome (GOLD analysis project Ga0209641, IMG submission 184022) | Soil microbial communities from Rifle, Colorado - Rifle CSP2_sed 16_1 (SPAdes) (version 2) | ecosystem: Environmental > Terrestrial > Deep subsurface > Rock core/Sediment | place: Rifle...
CGGCGCTCACGGACCCGGACATAGCACATACCAGGAAGGCCTTCGAGGCCCTGGAGCTGGTTGTCGTGCAGGACATCTTCATGACCGAGACCGCCGAGCTTGCGCACGTCGTGCTGCCCGCGACCAGCTTTGCGGAGAAGGTCGGCACGTTCACGAACACAGAGCGCCGCGTGCAGCGCGTCAGGAGGGCGGTGAGCGCTCCGGGCAGTGCCATGAAGGATTCACTCATTATCATGGAGCTTTCCCGGAGAATGGGCTATGAGATGTCATACTCCCATACGGTTGAGATCTTCCGCGAGATGGGCCGGGCGTGGCCCGCCCTCGCCGGCATGAGCTACGCCAGGCTTGAGGACGGAGGCCTCCAGTGGCCCTGCCCCACGCCCGATCATCCGGGCACGCAGTTCCTGTTCAAGGGAGGGTTCCCGCGCGGCAAGGGCAGGTTCACCCCGGTAACCTACAAGCCGTCCGCGGAAGTGACTGACAAGGACTATCCGTTTCTTCTCACGACCGGCAGGGTACTGTTCCATTACCATACCGGTTCCATGACGAGGCGGGTGAAGCAGCTCGACACGGTATCGCCCGAGGCCTTCATCGAGATCAATCCCGCGGATGCAAAGGCATTGTCGCTCGAGACGGGGATGAAGGTGAAGGTCAGCTCGCGCAGGGGCTCCCTTACCGTCAAAACGGTCGTGACCAGGCGGCCGGCGCAAGGCGTGGTGTTCATCCCTTTCCACTTCCAGGAAGTCGACGCCAATGTGCTGACGAGCAGTACGGCGCTCGATCCGGTGGCCAAGATCCCGTCACTCAAGGTTTCGGCGGTGAGGATAGAAAAAGCATGAAGTTGGGAAGTTGAGAGGTTGAGAGGTTGAGAGGTTTGGACAACGTCATACCTTCTTACCTTCCCACCTTCTCAACGTCGTGGTTTATTACAACAAGGAGGGAACAATGCCCGACAAAGCTGAACTCAAAAAACAGAGCCTCTTCAGCGATTTGACCGACGCCGAGCTCGGAACGATGGCGCAGAAGATCACTGTTGAAAGCTACCTAACGGGGAAGCCGATCTTTAAAGAGGGAGAGCCCACCAAGGGCATCTACCTCGTGAAGAGGGGGAAGGTGGAGATATCAAAGAACACACCGGACGGCTGGAAACAGACCCTCGCCGTCCTCGCGGAAAACCACATTTTTGGCGAGCTCTCCGTGATCGCGGACAAAAAAGTGCACGGCGCGAACGCCACGGCGATCGAGGCGACGGAGGTTTATTGTTTCAAGGCCGATGACTTCAAGGCACTGGAGAAGAGCGACACGATAATGATGTATAAGATCATGAAAACCATCGCGCGGAGCGCGAGCAAGAACGTGCACTCGATGAACGAGAAGCTCATGAAGGCGCTGATCAGCTACTGATGACCGCGAAGATGCGCTCACTCCAGAATTCAAAATGGCATAATAAAACAATGTGCGGAGGTGAAGAACATGAAAGTACGGACTTTGTTGGATTCAAAGGGGGGCAAAATCGTGTCTATTGATGCCGGCAGTTCCGTTGAAGATGCCATCCGGTCAATGCACAGCCGGAAGATCAGCGCTATCATCGCGACCGAACAGGGAAAGACCGTCGGCATTTTTACGGAACGGGACGTCGTACGGTGTTATTTATCTTCCGGCGGGAAGAGTTTTAAGGATGTCAAGGTCAGAGATGCCATGGTCGCCGATCTCATTGTTGCCGTGCCGGATGACGACCTTGCCGATATCTCCGTAGTAATGGTGGAAAAAAACATCAGACATCTGCCCGTACTGGAGAACGGCAAGATCGTGGGCATGCTGTCGATCCGCGATATTATTCAGGCCCAGGTCAAAACGCTCACTTCCGAGATTCATTATCTAAAGGATTATATTACCGGATATTAGCCGGCCTTCTGAATAATGCGGTCATGAGCAGTCTGCTGAAAAAGTATTTTAATGTGTCATCCTGAACGAAGTGAAGGATCTCATGTATTTGGGAAAACGAGATTCTTCGCTGCGCTCAGAATGACAATTCCTGAGTTTCACGACTTTTTCAGCAGCCTGTTAGAGAAAAAAGACGGGCGCGGATAAAACCGATTTACCCCGTGCGAAACAAATCCGTCTATAGATAATCGACAATACTTTTTATGACAGACTCTTTTGACAAAATCATTCATGCCTATCGCGAGACCGGCGGGAACGTCATCACCCTGCTTCAGGACACCCAGGAAGCATTCGGATATGTCCCGCGTGAGGCGATCGATTATTTCTCCGAACAGCTCAAGATCGCCCCCAGCCGCTTTTACGGCGTCGCCACGTTCTATGCCCAGTTCCGTCTGGCCCCGAGGGGAAAGAACATCATCACGGCCTGCTGCGGCACTGCCTGCCATGTGAAGGGTTCGGAGCGCATTTTGAACAGCGTGGCGCGGGAGCTCAAACTTGCTGAAGGCAAGGACCTGACCGATGACGGCCTGTTCACCCTGGAGCGGGTAAATTGCGTCGGCGCATGCGGCATCGCGCCCGTTTTCGTAATCAACAAGAAGGTCCACGGCAAAGCGACCTCCGAGAAGATCCTTAAAGAGATCCGTCTGATCAAGGGTAGTACAGATGCAGAGAAATAAAATCGAGATACGCGTCTGTATGGGCACCGGCGGCGTGGCATCAGGCGGCGCCGAAGTGCTTGATGCGTTCAAACGCGAGATCGACGCTGCCGGCATCAAAGCCCGGGTCCGGGAGAACTGTTTCGCGCACCAGGTCGGATGTCGAGGCCTCTGCGCCAAGGACGTTCTCGTGGACGTGGCGATCGATGACGCCAGGGTCACCTACCAGTTCGTCAAATCCGATATGGTCCAGCGCATCGTACAGGAACATCTCATCGAGAACAAGCCCGTCGAGGAGTGGCGTGTCGGCGAAGATTACGAGCTATTCCAGCAAAAACAGGTCAAGATCGTTCTTTCGGCTTGCGGCAGGATCGACCCCGAGGATACGGATGCATACCACTCGGTCGGCGGATATGGGGCCGCGCGCGATGTTTTGACCGAGTGGCTTCCGGATGATGTGATAGAGGAGATCAAGAATTCAGGTTTGCGCGGGCGGGGAGGCGCCGGGTTCCCGACGGGCCTGAAGTGGGAACTGGCGCGCAAGGCGCGGGGTGATGCCAAGTATATTATCTGCAATGCGGACGAGGGAGATCCCGGCGCGTTCATGGACCGCGCCGTGATCGAGGGCAATCCCCATTCGGTCATCGAAGGCATGATCATTGCCGGGTATGCCATCGGCGCGCATGAAGGCTACGTATACCTTCGGGCGGAATATCCCCTCGCGGTTGAACGCCTCAAGCTGGCGCTGGACAAGGCCCGGCGCCGCCTCTTCCTCGGCAAACGGATATTCGGCACCCCTTTTGATTTCGACATCAAGATCAAGCTTGGGGCCGGGGCCTTCGTCTGCGGAGAAGAGACCGCGCTCATCGCTTCCATAGAAGGCCAGCGGGGCATGCCGAGGGCAAAGCCGCCCTTTCCGGTGCATCGGGGTTTGTGGCAGCAGCCGACGGTCATCAATAATGTCGAGACCCTGGCGAACATTCCCATCATTATCCAGCGCGGATGCGCGTGGTATGCTTCCTTCGGCACCGAGAAATCAAAGGGCACCAAGGTCTTCGCCCTCACCGGGAAGATCAAGAACCCGGGTCTCATCGAGGTTCCCATGGGCATCACGCTGCGTGAGATCATCGAGGACATCGGCGGCGGCATCGAGGGCGGCAAGGCACTGAAGGCGGTCCAGACCGGCGGTCCCTCGGGCGGGTGCATCCCGGCGAACATGCTGGACCTGAAAGTGGATTACGAGTCCCTTGCCAAGGTCGGCTCAATCGTGGGGTCCGGCGGCATGATAGTCCTCGACGAGGACAATTGCATGGTGAACATGGCGAAGTATTTCGTCCAGTTCACCCAGGAGGAGTCCTGCGGCAAATGCGTTCCCTGCAGGGTAGGCACCAAAAGGCTTCTCGAGACCCTCGAACGGATCACCAAGGGCCACGGCAGAAAAGGCGACATCGAAAAGCTCGAAAAACTATCCGCCGGCATCAAGGCCATGTCTCTCTGCGGCCTCGGCCAGACCGCGCCGAATCCCGTGCTGAGCACGATCAAGTATTTCCGCGAGGAATACGAGGCTCACATAACGGACAAGAAGTGTCCGGCCAAGGTCTGCAAGGCGCTGCTGATCTATTCCATCGACGAGAAGAAGTGCAAAGCGTGCGGCGCCTGTCTGCGGATCTGCCCCGCGGGTGCGGTTACGGGCGCAAAAAAAACGCCCCACTCGATCGACCAGGCAAAGTGCGTCAAGTGCGGTTCTTGTTACGAAGTCTGCAAGTTCAACTCTGTGGAGAGGAATTAGGAATGGTCCGGATCACCATAAACAATAAAGAGCTGACCGTACCCAGGAACATAACCGTTCTCGATGCGGCGCGGCTTCACGGCATCCTTATCCCGACGCTCTGCAACCATCCCAAACTGAGCCCGTCCGGCGGCTGCCGCCTCTGCGTCGTTGAGATCAAGGGGGTCCCCCGTCCCGTTGCCTCGTGCACAACGCCTGTCCTGGACGGCATGGAGGTCACCACCTCGACACCGCAGCTCGAAGAACTGCGGAAACTGGTGCTGGAGTTGATCATCTCGGACCATCCCAATGACTGCATGGTCTGCGAAGCAACGGGCAGCTGCGCCCTGCAGGAGCTTGCCTATGCGTACGACGTGCGCGGGGTGGATTATCCCGGCGAACGGCGTATCTACCCCAAGCGGGACGGCAATCCCTTCATCGAACGGGACCTGGAGAAATGCATCCTCTGTGGAAGGTGCGTCAAGGTCTGCGACGAGATCCAGGGCGTTGAAGCGATCGATTATGGATATCGCGGATTCAAGTCCAAGATCTGCACCACCTACGAAGACGACCTCGACTGCGAGTTCTGCGGACAGTGCGTTGCCGTATGTCCGACGGGCGCGCTGACCGGGAAGCAGTGGTCCCGCAAAGGCCGCTACCAGGACATCAAGCACATCGACACGGTCTGCCCCTACTGCGGAACCGGATGCAACATTACGGCCCAGGTGAAGGAGAACGAGATCATCCGGATCACCTCGAAGCAGAACACCTGGAACGAGGGATGGCTCTGTGTCAAGGGCAGGTTCGGGTACAAGTTCGTGAACAGCCCGGAACGCCTCACCAGGCCCCTCATCAAACGGTCGGACGGACGGTTCGAGGAAACATCATGGGTCGCCGCGCTGGAGTACACCGCGACCTGGCTCAGGAAGATCAGGGAGGAGCACGGCGCCGATGCGATCGGCGGACTTTCCTCCGCGCGCTGTACGAACGAAGAAAACTATCTGTTCCAGAAGTTCATGCGCGCGGGTGTCGGCACGAATAACGTCGACCACTGCGCCCGTCTCTGACATGCTCCGACGGTGGCCGGGCTGGCCGCCATATTCGGTTCCGGGGCCATGACGAACTCGATACGGGAGATCGAGGGCATGGAGGTCATCTTCATCATCGGCTCGAACACCAAGGAGACCCATCCCGTCATCGCGAACAGGATGATCAAGGCCTTCCGCAAGGGAGCGAAGATCATCATCGCGGACCCGCGGAGCGTGCCCATGGTCAAGTTTGCGGACATCTTTCTGCGCATGAGGCCGGGCGCTGATGTCGCCCTGCTGAACGGGATCGCCCAGGTAATCGTGAGCGAAGGCCTTCAGAACGATGAGTTCATCCGCGAAAAAACCGACGGTTTTGAAGCGTGGAAGAAGTCTCTCCACGACTTCACTCCTGAGAAGGTGGAGCGGATCACCGGGGTGCCGAAGGAAGACCTCATCAAGGCCGCCCGGCTCTATGGCGCCTCTCGCCGGGCGGGCATCTTCTATACCATGGGGATCACGCAGCACACCTGCGGCACGGACAATGTGTGCGCGATCGCGAACCTGGCAACGCTTACGGGAAACATCGGGAGAGAATTCACCGGGGTCAACCCTCTTCGCGGACAGAACAATGTGCAGGGCGCGTCCGATGCGGCATGTCTTCCGAATGTATACCCCGGCTACCAGAAGGTGGATGCTCCGGAGGTCAGGCAGAAGTTCGAACAGGCATGGGGCGTTGCCCTGCCTCCAGCCCCCGGTCTGACGGCGACGGAAATGATCAATGCGGCGGCGGACGGAAAACTCAAGGCCATGTATATCATGGGAGAGAACCCGATCATCACTGATCCCAATATGCGGCATACGGTCAAGGCGCTGGAACGTCTCGACTTTCTTGTGGTGCAGGACATCTTTCTGACGGAAACAGCGGAACTCGCCGATGTTGTGCTGCCTGCAGCGTGTTCCTATGAGAAGGACGGCACGTTCAGCAACACGGAGAGAAAGGTCCAGCGGGTACGAAAAGCAGTTGAGCCTCCGGGCGAGGCAAAGGATGATCTTTCCATCATCATGGAGCTCTCGAAAAACCTGGGATATCCCATGACCTATGATTCTCCGGGAAAGGTGCTCGAGGAGTACGGCAGGCTCTGGCCGGCCATGGCAGGGATAACCTATGACCGGATTGCCGTCAACGGCATCCCCTGGCCCTGTCCCTCAAAGGACCACCCCGGCACGGAGTATCTCTATAAGGATGGATTCCCCAAAGGGAAAGTGCCCTTTGTGATTGTTCCTTACAATCCGCCCGCGGAGGTCACCGACAAGGAATATCCCTTTGTGCTGACCACGGGGAGAAACCTGTTTCAGTACCATTCAGGATCGATGACAAGGCGGGTTGGATCCATTGAAAAACATGCGGGCGAAGCGTATGTGGAATTGAATGCCGTTGACGGGCGGAAACTGGGGATTCAAAACAGCGATCTGATCAGGGTCCGTTCAAGGCGCGGAGAGGTGGATATCAAGGTCAGGATAACGGGCCGCGTTCCGGCAGGCACGGTCTTCATCCCCATGCATTACCGGGAGGCCGCTGCGAACGTGCTTACCAACGACGCGCTCGACCCTGTTGTCAAGATCCCCGAGTTCAAGGTCTGCGCGGTACGGATCGAAAAGGTGTGATCCCATGAACGGCTTGAACAGCAAAAACGGTTTGGACCGCTTAAACCGATTACATTAAAGAAAACAAAAGGAGGAATTGCTATGCCCTATGATGCAACGAAGTTAGCTGACTGGCAGATTTCCGAAGAAGCGGAAAAGAACATGCCCACGCCGGAAGCGTGGCGCGAGAAACTGGGCCTGCAAAAGGACGAGATGCTGCCCATGGGCCGCCTGTCCAAGATCGACTTTCTCAAGGTCATCAAACGCCTGAAGAACAAGTCCGATGGGAAGTACATCGAGGTGACCGCCGTCACCCCGACCCCTCTGGGCGAAGGCAAAAGCACCACCTCGTGCGGCCTGATGGAAGGCCTGGGCAAGCGCGGCGTGAATGTGGGCGGAGCGTTGCGTCAGCCTTCGGGCGGTCCCACCATGAACGTGAAGGGCACTGCGGCCGGCGGCGGCAACTCCCTGCTGATCCCCATGACCGAGTTTTCCCTGGGCCTCACCGGCGACATCAACGACATCATGAACGCCCACAACCTGGCCATGGTGGCGATGACCTCCCGCATGCAGCACGAGCGAAACTACAACGACGAGCAGCTGGAGCGGCTTACGAAGATGAGGCGTCTCGACATAGACCCCACCCGCGTGGAGATGGGGTGGATCATCGACTTCTGCGCCCAGAGCCTCCGCAACATCATCATCGGCATCGGCGGACGGACGGACGGTTTCATGATGCAGTCCAAGTTCGGCATCGCGGTCGGGTCCGAGTGCATGGCCATCCTGTCCATAGCCAACGACCTCGCTGACCTGAAAAAGCGCCTGAACAACATCACCGTTGCCTTCGACAAAAGCGGCAAGCCGGTCACCACGGGCGATCTGGAGGTCGGCAATGCCATGGCAGCCTTCATGCGCAATACCATTAATCCCACCCTCATGTGCACGGCGGAATACAATCCCTGCCTGGTGCACGCCGGTCCTTTCGCCAATATCGCCGTGGGCCAGTCATCCATCATCGCCGACCGGGTCGGCCTGAAGCTGTTCGACTACCACGTGACCGAGTCCGGTTTTGCCGCGGACATCGGCTTTGAGAAATTCTGGAACGTCAAGTCCCGCTTCAGCGGCCTGAAACCCCATGTTTCCGTGCTCACCACCACGGTCCGCGCCCTGAAGATGCACGGCGGCGGCCCCAAGGTGGTGCCCGGCAAGGCCCTGCCCGAAGAGTACACCAAGGAGAACGTGGGCCTGGTCGAAAAGGGCTGCGCCAACATGGTCCACATGATCAACGTCATCCGCAAATCCGGCATCAACCCGGTCGTCTGCGTCAACCGTTTTTACACGGATACGAACGCCGAAGTGGCCGCGGTCAAGAAGGCGGCCGAAGCGGCCGGCGCCCGCTGCGCGGAATCCCAGCACTGGCTCAAAGGCGGCGAGGGCGCGCTGGAGCTGGCCGATGCGGTCATTGACGCCTGCAACGAGAAGAACGATTTTAAGTTCCTCTATCCGCTCGAGATGAAGCTGCGCGACCGCGTGGCAAAAATTGCCAAGGAAGTGTACGGCGCGGACGGCGTTTCCTGGTCGCCCGAAGCCGAGACCAAAGCCAAGATGCTGGAAAGCGATCCCCAGTACGCGGACTACGCAACCATGATGGTCAAGACGCATCTGAGCCTCTCGCACGATCCGACCCTCAAGGGAGTGCCCAAGGGCTGGACCCTGCCGATCAGGGACGTGTTGATCTACTCGGGGGCCAAGTTCCTGTGCCCGTGCGCGGGAACGATCAGCCTCATGCCGGGAACGAGCTCCAACCCGGCATTCCGTCGCGTGGACGTGGACGTGAACACCGGCTCGGTCTCCGGGCTGTTCTAAAGAAAATTCAAGATCCAAAATTCAAAAGCCCGTTCCGGAATGTCCGGTACGGGCTTTTTTCATCTGTTTCTGAAAGCCGTTCAAACAGTGCAGCACTCGACAATGATCTGAGGTACTTGCCGATAGTGGCCGTCCGTGGTAACCAGTTTGAGACCGTATTGCATTGCCGTGGCTGCGATCCACAGGTCGTTTGTCGGTATGGGCGTTCCCTTCACCCAAAGATAGACGATGATCGCCGCGTACCGTTCCGATGTTTCTTCATCAATGACCGCAACCTGCACGCGAGGCGATGCGAGGAACTCCCTGAGTATTTCCCGGTTCTTCTTTTCCTTGCCGCCGTGGGCAAACCCGGCGTACAGCTCGCCCACCACCACCGGGTTCACGTAGATCTCGTCCGCCGACTGGACGGCACGCTTAACGTCCTCATTGCCCCGCAGGTACGCGGAGTACGCCGAAGTATCAAGCATTACTTTGATTTTTTCCATAGCTCCGCGTCCACTTTCCGTTGGGCCTTCAGGGTCTTGTCGAATTCGGCGGCTTCCTCCCGAGACCAGAGACCGGCAAGGTGGTCCAGATCGTCGTAGAGGACTCGTTTCTTTTTTTCCGGAGCCTTCGTTCCCACGGCGCGTTCGAGGAGCGATATGATCGCCTTGTTCAGGCTCACGCCCTTCTGAACGGCCTCTTTCCGTACCGTCTTTTTCACCTCGTCAGGAATGCTGCGAATGGTAATCTGCTTCACGATACCGCCTCCCTGTGACTCACTCGTGCTTCACTATGACTCTATTATTGCAGCATGATCCACGAAAGTCAATAAAAAAGGCGGTGTTCATCGGGAAATGCGCCTGATACACCACCCTTGCAGAAGGGTAAGAATTAAGACGAATGGCCGGGTAGTTACGAGATTAAATGCAACTGTATTAATTTCAGGGTGACTTATTGCCTTCGCCAAGATCCGTCACAAGCGCCCGGAAGCGCTCCAAACCCCTTAATCCTGATGGGTGACTGGTGGAGTGAAGCCCGTCCTGAGCTTGTCGAAGGGAACCGACACCGAAACCGAATGAAACTGCGGCAATGGTAAGGTTGACGCCGGTCTGCGGCCGCCTCGCCACAGGGTATCAGGACTGTTCGGCAATATAGCGTGACAGCCCCGCGGGACCCGTAAGCGGCAGTTCCAGCATGATCTCGATCCTGCCGCCCTCCAGTTCCCGCTCGCTCGCGACCGTGTAGCCCTTGAGGAAACCCCGGATCCTTTTCGCGACGTTCCTGTTGCGCATAATGGTCCCGACGTTGCGTTCACCGTCGATCCTTATCTGTTCGACGGTCCAGAGCAGGTTTCTCTGCGCATCGGCAAGTGCTGCGCGCTGCGCCATTGCCCGGGCCGCGCCGGCGTTCGAGGCGTTCTGCGGCGGCAATCCGACGTCGGTGGCGCGGATCTTCCCGGCGGCCCAGTCCACGCCGTCAACGTCAACGATGGGAAAAAGAACAGCAATCTGACGCACCGTTTGATTCTCCGGGATGACGACCGGGGCAATATCGTCGGCGTGTCCCGGCGCTGTTGCCCGCACTTCGTATGTGCCCGGGGGCAGTTCCGTGAATTCGTACTTGCCCTCACGGTCGGTGCGCACGGCTGCCCGTTCTTTCCCCTCATAGATGAGCTTGACCTCGCTGTTCGGGCGCGGGGGTATGATCTTGCCTGCCAGGACCGCCTTGCCCGATGCGGGCGTTGACGCATCCGCCGGAACGGGCGTCCCCTCGACGGCCCCTTCCTGTTTTGGGCGACAGGCAACTGACGAAAGAACGAGCAGCACGAGCATCAGCGTGATAAGTGTTCGCATGGCCTCCCCCTTGTTCTGATTAAAGTATAGCATAGGCACAGAAAGAAGCGCGGGAACGATCAGCCTCATGCCCGGAACGAGTTCCAACCCCGCATTCCGCCGCGTGGATGTGGACACCGGTTCGGTCTCAGGGCTGTTCTAAAGAAAATTCAGCATTCAAAATTTAAAAGCCCGTTCCGGCATGTCCGGAACGGGCTTTTTTGCGATAAGATAATCAGGAAGATAAGAAACAGGTAACAATTTTGATTGTAAAATCTACCGGCTATTTCTGAATGTTATCTGTCAGCAACTCAATCTTTAAGTTTTACCCCATAGGTCCCCTTGCTCGAGGCTAAACCAGCAAAACAGCCGGAGGAAGGATAAGTCTAATATTATTGACCTGACTCTGAGATGTTTTTAAATCCTGCCTTTTATTTCAAACGTGCTCTTCACCTGATGGTCCTTCTTCTGCTGCATTTCATGCGCATGCTTCATGGTTTTCTGCTTCTGGCTCTTATCTTTGTTCTTCTTGCCGCCCTTGTCTCCCATCGTGCGCCTCCTTTATGCACCTACATATAGTGCATATAGGCATTATATCATAGTTTTTGTTCTCTGTTAGTTGCAGAGGGGATATTTGGGGGGG
>Ga0209641_10004627_pt1 | contig 11363 bp, 19 predicted proteins | sample RifCSP16_1_FD_184022 | JGI IMG/M metagenome (GOLD analysis project Ga0209641, IMG submission 184022) | Soil microbial communities from Rifle, Colorado - Rifle CSP2_sed 16_1 (SPAdes) (version 2) | ecosystem: Environmental > Terrestrial > Deep subsurface > Rock core/Sediment | place: Rifle...
CCCCCAGGCTGTGGGGGCAAACAGAACCCTGGCGTGTTGTATTACACTTCGATATCAACTTGATCGATCGATCTCATGTATGCTAGGGTACGTAGAATCGATAATCGGCCAGTGAATTCGATCGCTCATCGATCGTCCAAAGGTTATGACGCGAGACGCACTGGTCAATACGAAACGATCGACTAACACCCTAAAGGATCTCCATGCACACCCTCACTGCCGAAGACATGATCAACTATGACGGCACGATCGCCGTTTGCCCCCTATGTAAGGGGAAGCGGGTGATCGTCACCGAGCGGCTAGGCGCCTCCTTCTCACCTCTGTTGCCCGCTTATGTAGCGGCGCAGGTTCCCTCGACCGGCCGCAACGTCGAGACCACGTTTCTGCACGTCCCCGACTGCGAAGCCCGGATCAAGGCATTCCGATGAGTTACGAACATTGTGAAAAACATGATTGCGAGGCGACTAACGGCTGCAATCGGTGTGCCTTTGAGGAACTCGCACGCCTTAGTTTCGCGCGAACGTGGGCTTGGGAGGGCGGTCTTCTAACGATCAAAAGGGACGGCTCGCTAAGATTCAACGTTGCAGATAATTACTACGACGGAACGATTCCGCGCGACGGTGCTATAATGATCGCGCGAGCGATTCTGCAGGTTACCGGATTGTCTGATAAAGGCAAGGCGTTCTGATGACCAGTAAAACGATCGTCACATGCGATGTCTGCGGAGTCGAGATTCGTGATCCGGGCGCTTATACGGTAACCATCTCCGATCATGATGGCACATATAGTAATCCCGCCCACCCGTTACACATCGAAGTAGATTTGTGCGTGGGGCATGCTGAGGAGCTTGTGTCAGCTGTCAAAGGGTGGTGTGCGGGCAACGATCAACGCCTAAAGAAAGTCTAAGATCGTGCCCCGCATCCTTCTCACTGCCGACGAGCTAATCCTCCGCGCAAACCAGCGTGATCGCGACCGATATCAAGCTTTGCGCAAGGCCGGTTTGTGCGTCTCATGCAAGGCGGACGCGCCCGGTGCGCGCTGTCGTAAGTGTCTAACCAAGAAATGCGAGGTCCGAAATGGCAAAAAAGATCGATAACGCTCAAGTCGAAAAGATGATCGCCAAAGTCATGAAAGGACGTGAAGTCAAGCGCGACGACGCGATCGCCTACATGCTCGGGGTAGCTACAGGCCGCCTCACGGCATTGAAGCGGTACACTGACACGGTCCCCGAGGGCAAGAGTAGCAAGGGGGTCATGGTTCCGAGCGGCCGAAAGAAGCGCGCCGAGCGGAGCAAGCCAATCAAGACGATCGCTAAGTCCGAAGTGTCTGCGACGGCGGAGTGAATCGATGCGAGTCAACGTATACTCCCAAGAGTTGACCGATGAGATCAAGCTGATCCATAAAGAGAGTAACACGGGGATCGTCTATTGGGCGGTTCAACTGATGTTGCACTCGTCTGGCATGCTTCACCATCCGCCCGAAGATGACGATCGTAGCGCGGTAACGATCTGGTTACCGAAATCCCAACATCGGCGCGAAGTGCTGGCCGACACGTTGAACGCGTTGGCTACGATGGTGAGGCGTGCGCCGTTCGGTGAATTTGACGACTCCCCCAGCCTTTAGGATCGCGCGAGGAGGCGTGCGCCGGCAGGAGGCTCGGACTGATTCTGTGCGCTCTAGTCGAGCGCGGATCGACGCGGTCTGAGACCCCGCAACGAGTCCGGCATAGCGTCCGGGTAGCTCTGGTGAGTCGAGGTTAGGTTACTCGCGTCGATCCGCTTTCCACTAAATCGAAAGGTATCCCGATGGCAAGTAAGAAACGATCTATGATGACAGCTTCGCAGGATTTCACCCCTGCAGGCTTCCGAAAAGTCGAAACCTCGATTTCGGGGTTTTGGAAACCTGAGGGGGCGGGCGAGTATCTACAGGGGATCGTGGGAGCCCCTGTAGAAGTCAAGGGACGTGACGGCGACAAGCCCAACATGTTCTTCCCGTTGCAGCTCACTTCCGCCGACGGCGGACCGATCGTCTCGGGCGATGACAAAACGATCGAAATGCGCGTAGGCATGATCGTGGGAGTCGGCGGCAAGATGCTCGCAATGTTCCTACGCGAGCGAGAGGGCAAGGAAGTGTTCTTGATCTACCGCGGCTTGGGTAAAGCCAAGAGCGGTCAGAACGCACCCAAGATGTTCGACACGTACGAGCGCGAGGGTGAGTAAAGCGATCGAGCCGGCACTTGGTTGGCAGGAGGGCTTCCAACTACTGATGTCCGGCCGTTGTCCCTACTGCGGTCTTCCGATCGTAAACGTTGGAATCTTTCCTAAACAAATGCGGGCTATGATCGCGCGCAAACCCGACGACGTTCGCGACTGTGAGCTGACTTGGGGGTGTGCCGAAGGCTGCAACCCCTGAAACGACCACGGGCCCCCTGCCTATCCCAGGATGGGGGCCCGTGGTAACTTGTGAGTCCCGATGCCTGTCAAGCGTAAGCCAAAAAAACGGCGCGCGCCACCCGCCCCCGCGCCAAAAAAGCGGCCTAAAGCGAAGACGCGCAAGCGAGCCCCGCCTAAGAGATCTCGGGCGGCGAAAAAGCGTAGCGACGCTGCCAAACGTGGGTGGGTCACTCGCCGCAAGCGCGCCAAAGCTCTAGCTCGCGAGCGTGACTCCGATCGGGGTGATGTCGAGGTAGTCGGTAAGGAGGCTGACGCGTGGACAGTCGATCCTAGGTACACCCCCTATCCGACCGATCTATTTCAGTTTCGCACGCGTGATGGCACGACCTTTATCCAACGCAGTCCTAACGTGCTGGCGCAAGGATCGATCGCCGAATCGAGTGATGAAATCGTATGGTTTCCGACTTTCGACGAAACTTATGATTACATCGATGCACTAGTCGATGAATATGATCTTGACGCGCATCAAATGTTTGAGTTGGCGTACGGCTATCAAGATGAGGTGATCGGATGAAGATAAAACAAATCGGACTAACGATCGAGCTGCTAGAAGTCAAACTAGATGATCGGGCTGTGGTGTGCCAGTTCCATCGCAGCTCTGATGGCTGGAGTGTATTGTTGTATGCGCCCGAGGATATGCGCGCGGCTCATGCGATCGGACACGGGGAGGATTTGGCGACGGCTGTAACCGAGGCGTTTGGTGTGTGGGATGGCGATGGGGAGGTCGAAGGATGAAGTACTCTCTACATGATAAGTGCAAGCGGCGGATCTGCTCGCGCGTGGGGCGCTATCGGGTGAAATCACAGCAGTCGGAGTATACGGCCGTGCTGTGTACCGGGTGCGTCGAGGCGTTTGCACGCGTGCTGGCGAAGCTGGGATATCACTGTGTTGCACTCGATACGCGATCGGGCGGGGAGTATGTGATCAAAGTGCTCGACAGTGCGCCGAACTAAACGCCGTTGGATTGGGATCGATGGGGAAGGCGTAGGCCGCGCGCCCCATCGCTACGTCATGATGGCCAGCTCCGAAGGCGATGTGATCGAGCGTAAGGGTGGGCTGCGCACAGCCGAGTGTCTAGAGTTTCTGTTGAACCTTGGCACACGTGATGCGCGGATCGCGGGCTACTATCTGTCCTACGATTGGACGAAAATTATTTGGGAGCTACCTGAGACGGCGATCTACACATTGCTACGCCCCGAGTTGCGTGCACGCTCTAAGAGTGAGGGCGGCGGTTTCGATCGTGTCAAGTGGAAAAAATATACGCTGCATTTCCTCGCGGGCGCGATGTGGATTACGCACGGTCGCAGAAAAGTCACGGTGTGGGATCTTGGTAAGTACTACCAAGGCCCGTTCGTGCGCGCCTTGAAAGATTGGGATCTTGCGCCCGAAGTGCGCGCGCACATTGAATCGATGAAGGGCAAGCGCGCAGAGTTTACGTGGGGGCAACGCAAATCGATCCTAAAATATTGCCTGGCCGAGTGTCGCGCGTTGGCAGAGCTGGCGGAGTGTCTAGAGCAAGCGCACATTGACGCGGGGATCAAATCGCGTGCGTGGCACGGGCCGGGCTCCACTGCCGGCGCACTGCTCGCGCGCGAGGGAATCAAGGATAAGCTCGGACCGCCGTTGCATCCGGAGATCCGCGCGGCAGCTGCCATCGCCTACTTTGGCGGCCGGGCGGAAATCTCGTGCAACGGTACGATCAAGCGGCCGGTATCGGAGTTTGATATCACCTCTGCGTATCCCCGCTACGCGCGCGATCTGCCATGCCTGGTACACGGTCGGTGGGGTAAGACTCGCAGCGAGCGCATCGCAGGCACCGCCACGATCGCTATCGTCAATGCCTCTATCGATCGCGTCAAGAGTGATTGGGGGCCGCTTCCGGTACGCCTCGCCAATGGCACGATCGTCTATCCACGGGGAGGCGCATCGGGGTATTGGTATTGGACCGAATGGGAGCAAGCGAAACACTTCGACGCGCGTTTGAAGTTCGATCACGCTTACGTTTACTTCACGGACTGCAACTGCCGGCCGTTCGCTTTCATACAGCAGATCTACGAACGTCGCGCGATCGTCGGTAAGAAAACCGGCGAGGGACGCATACTCAAGCTGGGTATGAACAGCGTGTACGGCAAGCTGGCGCAAAAGATCGGGCCTGCACAGTACGGCTCTACCCTCTGGGCCGGGTTGATCACCAGTGGCACGCGTGCACAGCTGCTGTCACTGATGTTGCGCCACAAGCGTCTAGACAGCGTTCTCATGCTCGCGACCGACGGCTTGTATTCGACCGAACCGATCGACATCGATCCTACACCATCGCTCGGAGCGTGGGAACGCGTCGATCACCCTGAAGGCATGACGCTGGTACGGCCGGGTATCTATTGGACTCCCGACGGCGTGTTGCGCGCACGCGGCGTAGGCCGGTCCAATCTAGAGGAGACCGCGCGCATTCTGCTTTCAGAAGGTCTTGCGAGCGGGGCCGATCGCGTCCGGCTGCCTCCCCGCACTGCCTTTGGAGGCGCGCGCCTCACTGTCTATCGCTCCCAAAGCGGTCTACACCGCTCCGAGCGCTACGGTCAGTGGTACCCGATCCCCACGAACATGGCCCTGTCGCCCGGGCCCAAACGTACCGCCGATTGGACCCCACCCAGGCTGTCAGGCGTGGTCAGCGCGCCCTACAACCCCCGCAAGGACGACCTGTACGACGCCCTAGAGCTGCAGTCGTCGCTAACACTAGCCGAAATGTGATGCATTTCGCGTAGTTACGACGGAACACGGGGCGCTGCGCCAGCGTCGAATGTAACAGTGCCCGCTGTCAGGGTACTTGCTATCGCGACGGATACGCCTCTAGACTCGGGGGCATGGCCAAACGTCGTCGCAAATCCACCACCACAAAAGTCATCCGTGTGGGAGCGCCGCGTGCGGCAAACCCCATTATCAAGGTGAACGTGCCGCGTGCTTCACCTGCACGCCCCGCTCCCCGTCGCAGACGCATCGGTGCCGCGGTCAGGCGCGCCGGCGGGATCGTGTCGCAATACAATCTGGACTTGGCGATCGGCGGAGCCTTGTACGGCTTCGCAGTCAAGTCGGGGTGGGTTGCGAAGCTCCCTGCGATTCCGATCGTGGGACGCACGGGAACGGCCGCACTCTTGCTCGACTACTGGGGCAAGCACGGTGGCGGCAAGTACGTCCAGCGCGCGGCCGGTGCCGCAGCTGTGCTCGCGGGCTACCAGCTCGGCAGCACCGGCGCGATCACTGGCGATGCCTCGCCGGACTATCCGGCCGATGATGACGGCTACGGCGTCTCGGGCGGCATCCAAACCATGGGTGACGACGACGACGAATAACCCGATCGAAACCTGAGATCGGTCACGCAACTGCGAAGTAAACACAAGCAAGGAGATCGGTTATGTCGCTGGTACTAGGTTCGGGTTTCGATGTGGTCGGAGACGACGATGATGATGACGACGTCATGGGCGAAGGAAACTTCGTGCTCGGCGCGGGTCGTCGCGGTCGCGGCCGAAAGAAGATCAAGGTTCCCACCCCGCGATGGATGAACGCCACGACTTCCCAGGGCGTGTCGCGCCCCGAGGAAGACATGGACTTCCTGCCGTTCAGCCAGCTGGTGCTGACGGCGCTGTTGCCTACGGGGTTCATCGTCGCGTCGCCTCAGCGTCCTTTCAGGCCGGAGCGCTTGGTGCTCGCGGCGTTTCGTGAAACGGGCGCCGATGCATCCGTGTCCACGGTCATCGATCCGGCGATCTACGTCGGTGCGGTGCAGGTGGGCGCAGCGCAAGGCGCGACTCCGATCGGCACGTTCAGCGCGACCGCATTCGGCGTGCGCTTGACCATGCCAGCCACGGGGCAGGGCACGGACATCAAGATCTTTCTTCGAAACAGCGCGATCCCCGTCGCGCCTGCCACCGTGACTGTCACGGGCGTGTTGATCGGTCGCGCGATGCGCTAGAGACCACTCGCCGGGCAGGGCATCGGACCCGTAAGCCCCGGCATTCCCCGCCTCTCACAGAAAGGTCCCCCGTGCGGATTCGTCTCGCCATCCCCGATCGCCTCGTGACGCCCAAGGCACTGGAAGCTGCCCTCGAAGCGACCACGATCGCGAATCAAGAGGCAATCGAGCGTGGGGAAATCCCCGATCTCACGGACGCCATCAAACAAGGCGTGAAGTGGAAACCCGAGCCGTTCACGGATGGCGAACACTTCGACTTGGGTCATCAGGTTGCCGCGCGGGGTTGGGGCGACTGTGACGATCTCTCGCCATGGCTCGCGGGCCAGATGCGCGCCAGCGGCGAGGATGAAGGTGCGCGTCCACGCGTCTATCAGACCGGTCCCAATCGCTGGCATGTGGTCGTTCAAGCCAGCGACGGGCAGATCTTAGACCCCAGCGAATGGGCCGGGATGAAACGCAATAAGTCCGCGAACGTCTCGGGGGTCTCCGGCATGACTTCGCGGCCGATGGCTCGCCCCGGTACGGGCGCCATCTGTGTGATCAAGCATAAGGGACACTGGTACGCCCGCGTCGATATGCCGTGGAGCGGTACGCATACTCACCTCGCGAGCCATTCGCGCGGTGCGACACCCGATCAAGCGCTACACCGCGCCGTCACGGGTGCGATCATGCTCGGAGACTCGTCCGAAGCGATCGATCCCCTCATGATGAATCGATTGCAAATCGCGGGCGAGACGTTGCTCACGGACGCGTCCGAAGTCGGTTCGCTGTTCGGTGGTTTGGGCAAGCTGATCAAAGGCGTCGTGAAAACCGCGCTTCCGATCGCCTCGAGTTTCATCCCGGGCGGCTCGTTGGTCACCTCGGCGCTGTCTTCTATCATCCCCGGTGGCGGTGGTGGAAAGAAGGCTGCCGCGGCCGCGCCTATGCCCGGCGCACCGGGTGGCGCCCCCCTGCCACCCGAGGCGATTCAGCATCCGAGCGGCGCTGTGAGCATGCCGCTCGAATCGCGCAACGCGGAACCGCCCAACGGCCAACACATGATGTTGACCTATCACCCGTACGGCTACTCGGGGCCGGTGGTGATGCGGTTCTAAGGTGTCCGATCAAGAAAAGTTTCGGACTCCCCCCTCCAACTGGGATAAAGTCATGCCTGCGCCGCAGGCACCGATCGTCCAGGTGGGTGATCCCACCCGCTGGGGCGCGCGCACGACTGTCTTGATGCCGAACGTAGGCGCTACGCCCGCAACCGCGGTTGTCAAGCAAATCGTGCTCACACAAACGACCGATCGCTATTCTCGCCCATGGGTCCTGTCGGGAGCGGTCGTCATGAATCAAAACGATTGGGAGCGTTCGCTAGCGCCCGGATCGTTTGATCTTGATGTGTTTCTTGATTTCTCTATGGGCGTAGGGCAGTCGATTCTCACTCAGCGCATGTCCACTAAGGCTCTGGTGCAAGTCGCGACCGGAACCTATACGCCTGCCCCCGGTGCGTTAGATCCTGGCGTCTATCGCGCGCAGACCGAAGGCGATCGGATGTCGTATCCGTTCTACGCCGCGGGGATTGTGGGACAGAGTGTTGCGGTAGGAGCGACGATCTTTGTTTTCACTCCTAACTTGGTAGTCAATCCTCGGGTGGACATCACTCTAATGATCTCGCCCTACAACGCGGGAAGTGGTCTATGACGCCGGGGGCACTACGTACTTGGCTCATGCGCCAACCACGCCCCGCGTACGTCGTCGCAGACGATAAGCGGATCGATGTGGCGAAGACTCCGCGCCCCTGGCCGGAGTTGCTCGATACGTTGCTCGCGCTGAAGCCCGCGAGTGTCACGCTCCACGCTGAGGGCGGTGTGTTGCTCCGCGCGCGAGAGCTGTCGTGGTCGGAGGATGGCGAAGAAAGTGTCGCCACGGGGGGCGAAGCTAAAGGAAAGAGTGATCTACAGGTGTTCGCGGCGTTGCTGGCGGACGGCTACGACAAGGGTAGTAAAAGCTATGCGCCGTTGCTCGACTCGGCCATGAAGTTTATTGAACATCAGGGGCAAATGCTCGCCGCGAAAGATCGTGACATTGCGCGCTTGACGGCGCACAACACGAAGCTTCAAGCGGAGCTACTCGCCGCCACAGCAATGCCCCCCGAACCCGAGACAGAGCAGGGTGTAATGGCCATGCTCGCGTCGGGGATCGCGCAAGCGCACGCAGCTGCTTCGGCCGCTGCCACTGAGCCGCCGAATGGAAAGAAGGTGCGCACGTGACTCCCCTACTGCCGCTCGCGCTGCTCCTGCTGCTGAACCGCAAGGGCAAGAGCAAGGCCAAAAAGGCGAAAAAGGCGAAGAAGGTAAAGGCGAAAGCGCCACAGGCGCCCTGGCCTACTCCGGCAGCACCGCCACCCCCTTCACCGCCCGCACTGCAACCTCCGCCAGCTCCTCCGCCACCCCCACCCCTGCCGTTCCACCCCGCCGCGCAGGCCGCGCCACGACCGGCCCCCGGACCCACCGCGCGACCGAAAGCGGCCGCGACCCGGACCCAACCACACAAAGCGGTGGTTCGCCCCCCGGTGGCCGCCCGACCCCAGGCCGCCACGATCTCCGATATCACGATCATTTCCGCTCAACGCAAACTCAACCGTTTGGGTGCGAAGCTCGAAGAGGACGGGTTGTATGGTCCGAAGACTCGGGGCGCGTGGATCTCAGCTGCGCGCTTGCGCCGGCAGAACCCCGCTTTCGATCGCGTGGGGCCTACGGTCGCACGCGTCTCGGCCGCAACCGACATGGCGTTGTCCAAAGCTAGTGGGGTCTCGGGCGCAGTCTACATCCCGTGACACTAGCCATGGCCAAGAGCGAGGATGGTACGGGGATCTTACTGCTGCTCGCGGGGATCTTTATCCTGCGACAGCTCATGCCCGATCAACTCACCAAAGCCAACAAGGCATTACAGAACGCGGGAAGTAAAGCGTACGAGGCGACGCACCCCGAGCAAGCCGGTCACGCAGACGATCTCCCTGGCAAGGCGTGGACTAAAGCCCAGCTCGTTGCGCTCGCGCGCGATACGGGCTTCCCAGATCCCAACATTGCCGCGGCCGTAGCGCTCGCAGAGTCCGGCGGATACCCGGGCGCACTTGGCGACAACGGTAACAGCGTCGGGCTGTGGCAGATCCACATGCCATCACATCCGAGCTACTCCAAAGCCGATTTGCGCGATCCCTCTAAGAACGCGCGCGCGGCTTTTTCGATCTCCAAGGCTGGTAGCACGTGGCGATGGTGGTCGACCTATCGCACGGGCGCTTATAGGAAATATCTCTGATGTGGGAATGGCCGCCAGTAGCCCCGATCGCGCGCTCGGTCATTCTACCGGATGGTACGATCCTGACGTTCGGCGCCATCGCGGACGGTGAGGTATTACAGCGGGTAGGTAGCGAGATCGTCGGGGTCAGTGCAGCGCCGTTCGTTGCCGCATACCACGATTGTTTTTCTACGGCCGCCGTAACCTACGATTCGGTCACTTGGGAAGCGGTCACGAACGTACTCACCCTTACGGCTAACCTTGCTGTGGGGATCACTCGCGTTGCTAGCGATTTCACATTCGATGCGGCAGGCACATACGAATGGGACTGCAAAGCTCAGGTTATCGCAGCTACCACAACCCAAATCGGATTTCGTTTACGCGATGTCGCAGGGGCGATCACGAAGGCGAACACAACAGGTACAACCAACGGCGCTGCTAGTGGTACGATGACATGCCCCGCGCTGTTTACAGTCGCGGCCGGTCAGACACTTGCGCTCGAATACTGTAAGCCGCTCGCTGTAGCCGCGGTGGTAGCGGCAGGCGTATTCGATGGTGATCCGATCCAAAACTTTCGATCGACACTACGGCGAGTGGCGTAGCTTCGATGTATGACGCGAGCGTAGCGATCGGTTACGCCATGCTGCTTCTAGGCATCGGGTTCCTACTGGGGTGGATCGCTCGGACTCGGTTGCGATGAAAGCGGGAGAAATACTCGCGCTCGGGTTACTGATCTTTGGGCTCGCGGCAGTGAGGGCACGACAAATGCCGAACACGAACGACAAACGTAGCGCGGGCCAGCTCGCCACACTCGTGCCCGGATTCCGGGAAGCGATCGCACGCGTCATTGCAGCCATGCGCGCCGCGGGCTTTGACGCCGTGGTTCGCGAGGGACTGCGCAGTGCGGCGCGCGCGCAGGAACTGGCCGCCAAGGGTACGGGGATCGTGAATAGCCTGCACAAGCTGGGGCTTGCGGCCGACATCATCAGCGCGTCCAAAGGGTGGAACGCCTCGCCCGACTTTTGGCAGGCGTTGCGATCGATGGCGGAGAAAGAGGGGCTCACCTCGGGCGCGTCGTTCAGTAAGCCCGATAAAGCTCATGTTCAGGCGGTCCCGATCAGCGAGCAAGCCGCGGCGCGGCAGTGGAGCACGGCTGAGAGAGAACGACAGATGCGAGCGCGGTTCGGCTAGGCGCTCCGAGCTTCCTTCGCGGCCCCCTTCATGACGCGTGATCCGGTTGGCCGTGCTCTTCATGACCCTTGGGGAGGATACAGCTGTAGATAGCGTCGAGAGGGACACCGCATACCTCGGGTTGAGCTGGGACGTCGGGTTGCATGGATGGGGGCGGAGTCACTTCAGGCGGACTGCCAGCAGCAACATGTGTGTCAAAGATCTCGACAGACTGGGACGCTTCATCTAGGTAGCGTGCGAGAGTGGCGCGCATCCTGGGATCACGTAGATCGCAGACGAATGCGTGCGGGTTGTGGGTGGTGCTTTCGGGCGCGTAGCCGACAGCGACTAGGAGGCGATCGAATGCGATGTTTACGATGAGAAGGAGGGCGGGGTTTGACATGCGGGGACTGTATCATGCCCCGATCTGTCGATCAAGTCGATATCGAAGTGTATTACAACTGGCCATGGTTCTGTTTGCCCCCACAGCCTGGGGG
>Ga0209641_10004631_pt1 | contig 11357 bp, 5 predicted proteins | sample RifCSP16_1_FD_184022 | JGI IMG/M metagenome (GOLD analysis project Ga0209641, IMG submission 184022) | Soil microbial communities from Rifle, Colorado - Rifle CSP2_sed 16_1 (SPAdes) (version 2) | ecosystem: Environmental > Terrestrial > Deep subsurface > Rock core/Sediment | place: Rifle...
CAGCACAGGGTTTTATAGTGGCTGAGCTAGGCGTCCGCGTAGGCCCCCTCGAGTTGAAAAACCCTGTGCTGGTCGCCTCCGGCACGTTCGGTTACGGCAACGATTGCCCGGAACTTTCCGACGTCAACCTGATCGGCGGGATCGTCACCAAATCGCTTTCGATGAACCCGCGCGACGGCAACCCCCCGGACCGGATCGTCGAAACCGCCGGCGGGATGCTGAATTCGATCGGGCTGGCCAATATCGGGGTGCACGATTTCATCGCCAATAAACTGCCGGAACTCAGGCGTTTCGACACGGCGATCGTGGCCAACATCGCGGCCAGCTCGGTGGACGAATATTGCGGCGTCCTTTCACTGCTCGAGGAGCAGGGGGGTATCCATGGCTACGAGATCAACGTTTCCTGTCCCAATGTGAAGGAGGGGGGGTTGAGTTTCGGGACCAACCCGTCGATGACCGCAGAAATCACCAGGCGTCTCCGCTCGCTCACTAAAAAATGTCTTATCATTAAACTGACGCCCAACGTGGCCCACGTCTCAGAATTTGCCCGTGCCGTGGCCGACGAAGGGGCCGACGGGGTGTCGCTCATCAACACGGTGGTGGGCATGGCGATCGATCACCGGAAACGGACGCCGATACTTTCCACCGTAACCGGCGGCCTGTCGGGACCGGCCATCAAGCCGATCGCCCTGGCGAAGGTTTACGAGGCCGCCCAGGCGGTGAAGATTCCGATCATGGGAATCGGGGGGATTATGACCACCGAAGACGCCGTGGAATTCCTCCTGGCGGGCGCCACCGCCGTGCAGATCGGCACGGCCAACTTCATCGACCCCTCCGCGTCGATGAAGATCGCGAGGGGCCTGGGGGAGTACTGCGACTCCAATAACATCCCGAGGGTCACCGACCTGGTTGGAGCCCTGAAAGTCCGGACGGACATTTCGCTCATCCACAGCTGGCTCTGACGGGAAAAACCGCCGATTGAAAACCGGCAACCCATCGCTCCGGTTCCTCTACTCCCTCCAGAAATCCGGCATCAAGGCCGGTCTCGGGAACATCCGCTCGTTGCTGTGTGTTCTGGGGCACCCCGAAAGAGTTTTCCCGTCGGTGCACGTCGCCGGCACCAACGGCAAAGGGTCGACCTCTGCGATGATCGCCGCGGTGCTGACCGCCGCCGGGTACAGGACGGGACTGTATACATCACCGCACCTGGTGAGTTTCACCGAACGGATACGCATCGACGGGCGGAAAATCCCCACGGAACGGGTCGCGGGCTGCACGCGCCGGCTCGCCCGGGAGATCAGGCGCACCGGGGCCACATTTTTCGATGCCACCACCGCGATCGCGTTTCAATATTTCGCCGACCGGCATGTCGACATCGCCGTCATCGAAACCGGACTGGGCGGAAGGTGGGACTCGACGAACGTCATCACACCCCTGGTCAGCGTCATTACATCGATCGGCCTGGAACACACCGAATACCTGGGTGACACCCTCCGGAAGATCGCCTCCGAGAAGGCGGGCATCATCAAGCCGGGCATTCCCTGCGTGGTCGGACCTGTGGGGGGGCCCGGGCTCGAGGCGATCTCGAAGCGGGCGGCGCGAACGGGCTCCCGGCTGGTCCGGATTCGGCGGCGGTCGTTCACTCCCGTGATGTCGTCCTCCACGGGCGGTCAGACCGTAGATTTTCGTTTCGGGAAGAGGACAATTTCGGGATTACTCATCGGCGCGATGGGGAATTTCCAGGCCGGCAACGCTGCGATCGCCCTCAAGGCGCTGGAGCTCCTGGGGAGAGCGGAAAAAAAATTCCTGATCGATGAACAGGCGATCAGGCGTGGTTTTTCATCCCTCCGGACACTGGCGGGATTCTCAGGCAGGTTTCAATTCGTTGGCCGGGATCCGGCGGTCATCGCCGATGTCGCCCACAACCCGGACGGGGTGAGGGCGCTCGTGTCCGCACTTCGGACTCTGCATGCGGGTAGGTTTCGCATTGTCTTCGGGGCCATGAGAGATAAAGATTACCGGACGATGATTGACCTGTTGGGGCCGATCGCACGGATGTTCTATTTTGTGAGACCGATGACAGAAAGGGCGGGGAATCCACGTGAACTCACCGATTACGCACACAGCAACGGCTTGCCGGGCCTGATCGGGGGCGATGTTGCCGCCGGAATTCGGATGGCGAAGGCCGAAAACCGATACCGTGAGCCTATTTTGATCACCGGATCTCATTTCGTGGTCGGGGAGGCTTTACAGGCACTCAACGTCCGGGTGTGAAACGTTGACAATCCTGCCGATAATCGTTATTATTTCTCATCAGCCTCTCATGACGATCTTGCCGTAATTTTCGCCGGTACCCATATCGCCGGTGCGTTATAAAAACATTCAGTTCAGGAGAATATCTGAATGTTCGGGCCTGACCATAAAAGCGTCCTCCACTATTCACCGGTACTTCCCGCGCCGGTGAAATATCCCCGGCTGCGCCGGGTCGGATTCATTATACTCCCCATCCTCACGCTGACTCTGTTACACACGGCATTCACACGGAATCCCGGGCAGAAAAACCTCCCGGCGCCAACCGGAACCAACGTCAATTACGCCAAGCGGGCGCTGCAGGGCTTCGACATGCGTGTGTGGATCAGCAACCAGATGACGATTGGACAGGAAGCCTGGGACGGATCAATCCCATATCCATATCCCGGGATCGGTGCAGAATACCCTGCCGGCTCCGGCATCGAACACGTGTACGGAGGCGGAATCTGGATCGGCGGGATCGTGGACGGCAGCATAAGAGTCTCAGAAGGATACGCCGCTAATACCGCACAGAAATACATCCGCCCGGATCCGCGTCATCCTTTGCGAGAACGTATCTGGCGAACATCGGTGAGTGACAGTCTCAGCGAGCCGAACCGCCGCGGTTGCGACGACGATGGCGACGGCCTCATCGATGAAGACGACCTGGACGGACTCGATAACGACGGCGACTGGTCCGTCATGGCCGACGATGTGGGGATCGACGGGATCGCGGACATCAATGAAGTGGGGTGCAGGGGTGGATACGATACTGTGACCAACGCCGATCCGGCGAATGATAACTATGACCGTAGTGCGATGGACTTCTGCCATCCGGATGCGGGTGGGAACTACAGAAGAAAGGATGACCCGGACGCCTACACGGAGAAAAACGGCATTCCCGACCACGGCGAGCCGCATGTGGACGAGGACTACGCGGCGATTTCGGATAATGACTTATACTGTTCGGCCAGCGATGACAATGACGTGTCCTCCGGACATTTTCCGATGGACCTCAGGGTCGTTCAGAAGTGCTACGCATGGAAAGACCCCGCCTACGGCGCGATCATTCCGTTCGATTATTTGGTGATCAATACGGGGAACAAAATCATCCACGATGTCTTCCTTGGATATTTCATGGACGCGGATGTCGGACCGGTGTATGCGACAGACTACTGGACCCGCAATTACACCTGTTATTTCGACACGCTGCGTACGGCGTATGTTCATAACCCGATAGACCGGGGTACGACACCGATGGGGTTAACCCTGCTCGGCACTTCAAAACCCCTGAATGAACTGATATTCATGTTCCAGTGGTTTAATTTCACGACGAGGCCTGTTCCCAGCCCCGGATCGGACGAAAGCCTTTACGCTCTGATGAGCGGAGGGACTTTCTTTCCGATCGGGCCGATCGCCACGTGCGGGAGTCCGACAGATCCCTCGGATAACCGTTTTCTCTTTTCTTTCGGGCCATTCAATACGCTCGCCCCGGGTGAGACCCTCAGAATCTCGCTCGCATTGCTGAGTGGATCAGGTATCGATGATGGACCTAACAGTTTGAAGGATAATGCCGAACGGGCCCAGATTCTTTATCAGCGGATGCAATACCCGGGCGCGATCCGGGTCCGTGTATCACCGCCTTCGCCCTCTCTCCGGCACACGATGGGCGAGAAGCAGGTCACGCTCGAATGGGGAGCCGACGGCGGTGTACTCGGTGAAAACGACCCACGGTTGTATTGGGACCTTGCCAGTCGGTATGCTGAATCGTTTCCCGACAATCACTGGAGAAGAACGGATCCTCAGTGTACTTCCGGCGGAGCCGCGTCCGGCTGCTCAGCTCCCCCATGCGATTCGTCGGGGAGACTCTCGGGGGGGCGAATCTTCGAGGGTTACCGGGTGTACCGGAGCGAGAACCAGGGGAATATTCCCGACGCCGGGACCTTCACACTCATCAGGGAATTTGATCTCCCGAATGACGGCATCGGAAATGACATCGGTCTCGACAGCGTGTTCATCGATTCGAACCTGCAGGCCGGACGGCGCTACTGGTACGCGGTGACGTCGTTCGGGATTCCTGAGATCACGGTTTGGGAGCGACCAACTGAGACCGGGGGCGTTGTCCACGACACGCTCTTTTCGCCGGGGTTCGAATCAGGCATCCGGGAAAACATGCTCAGGGTGGATCTGTCATTCCGTGCCTCCGACCGGTTCGGGGAAGTGAAGGTCGTCCCGAACCCCTACCGGGTCGATCGGGATTACACCTCCACCGGTGGGGGATACGAAGGGAACGCCTACGACTGGACCGACTACAAGCGGAAAATCAGGTTTATCCATCTGCCGCGTAAATGCACCATCCGGATATTCACCGTGGCCGGCGATGTCATAGCGACGTTGAATTACGAATCCCCGGCCTCCGACCCGGACGAGGGCTATCTCGACTGGCGCCTGGTCTCCGAGAGCAAACGCCCGCTCGCCTCCGGGATGTACGTCTACACGGTGGAATCGGAGTTCGGGACACAGTACGGAAAGTTCGTGGTGATACGGTGAACAGTTCCCAGAGTTCCCTCTTCACATGAAACGTGACGCAATCGGATATCTGGCAATGGCTATACAGGGTTTACCGGGAGTTTTGTCCGCCGGTTGTTCAACTCTCCTGTGCCTGTCTGTATCTGTCGGACAGGCTTCGGCGGGTGCCGGAAACCGTGGCGGGGTCACCAGCCCGGGAACGGCGAATTCGGTCAATTACCTTCAGACCGCCATCCATGGCGCAGAACTCCGTCTCTGGATCAACAACCGCATGTCGCTCGGCCGACAGGCCTTTGATGACCCGTTTGAGAACGGCGCCGTCTCCTGGCCGGGTCTCGGACTGGGCATGCAATATGGACGGGACGAAAATATCGAGCATCTGTTCGGAGCCGGCCCGTGGATCGGGGGACTCGTCAACGGGATCACATATGTTCTTCAGGGATATTCAAGCGATGGGCAGAAGCATTTTGCCCCGGATCAGGAAAATCCACGCAGGGCGATGATTATGAGAACGGCCGCACGGGACAGTTTTTTGTACCCCAACAGACGCGGATGTGACGATGACGGTGACGGGCTGGTCGATGAGGATCCCCGGGATGGCATGGATAACGATGGTGATTGGGATCCCCTGTGGAATGATGTTGGATCGGACGGGGTGCCGGACATCAACGAGGTGGGATGCTGGGGGGGATACGACGCGGCGACGAACCCGGACCCGGCATTCGACAACTACGAACCGGAAAATCCTGATCTTTGCCACCCCGATTCAGCCGGCAACCATCCGATGAAGTCGGACCCCTACCGGTATACCGAACACAACGGCATCCCCGACAGTGGCGAACCGAACGTGGATGAGGATTATGCCGCGATCTCGGATGACGATCAATCGGCCTCGGCCGAAAATATTTATCCCCCGTCAGCATCGGATCGGGCGGGGATAAAAATTATCCAACGGTGCATGTCATGGTATAATTCGTGGGCGGGGGGGATCATTCCCATCGAGTACACGTTTGTGAATATCGGGGACAGTTCGATCGCCGATGTCTATCTGGGTTTCTTCGCGGATATGGATGTCGGGCCGGTAGACAGGGGGGACTATTACTATCGCAATTACTGCTGTTATATCGAAAGCCTCCGCACCGTATATGTTCATAATCCCCTCGACCGCGGTTCCACCCCCGCCGGGGTAACGCTCCTCGACGCGACCGGTGGCCTTGATTCGCAACAAGTGTATGTATCCACCTGGGACTTCTCGGGATGGGACTCGCGCAACCCGCCGGAATCGTGGTACAGGCTTATGAGCGGTGCAGAGCCCTATTTTTTAACACACCGATGTCAATCGATCCATGATCTCGGGGATACACGGTTTTTGATCTCCGTGGGTCCGTTCCGTGATATGAAACCGGGAGACACCCTGACGCTGACCATTGCGTTCGTTGCCGGTGAGACAGTCTACGGCGGGGGATCCAGCCTGGTCGCACAAGCTGCCAGAGCGATTGTTCTCTCGAAGAGAGGCTACGTTCAACCGACTCCTCCTCCGTCACCCGCACTGAGTTTATCCCAGGGCGATCGGCGGATCGAGTTGAACTGGGGGTCTGCAAACATGAAGCGCCATCCGATGAAGATGTGGGATCTCTACAGCCAGACTGCGGGTTCGTATCCCCCCGATCACTGGCGAAGGGAAGATCCATCTTGCGACGAGGTTGAAAACGCATTACCATGCGAGGTACATTCTCCCTGTCTCCCGGCTCAAACAGTTCCCGGGGGACGGATATTTGAAGGATACCGGTTGTATCGGAGTGAGGATCGGTGGGATTACCCCGGTTCACAGACCTTTTCGCTTATCCGGGAGTATGATCTCGATGACGAGTTCGGCTATAATTTCGGAATCGATACGGCGTATATCGATTCGAATCTCTTCCCGGGGAAACGATACTGGTATGCTGTGACATCGTTTGGCATCCCGGAAATTGTGACCCTGACAATAAAAACCGCGGATGGCGCCATAGTCGAGGATAGGATCAGTGTTGATGGCCTCGAATCAACGTTCTATGAGAATGTCGCACGTCTCGACCTGAAATATTCCGCCGGTGAACAGGTTGGAGATGTGAAGGTCGTACCCAATCCCTACAGGGCTGATCAGGATTATACCCTGGAAGGCGGGGGATGGGAGGGATATGGGAGGAACTGGAACGAATATCGTCGGGTCCTCAAATTCATCCACCTGCCCCGGTCGTGTACGATCAGGATTTACGCGTTGACGGGAGACTTCGTCAAAACGATCAAGTACGTGGCCCCGGCCACCAATCCGAACCAGGGGGAACTCGATTGGGATATGATCAGCGACGGGGGATATTTTATCGCCAGTGGAGTCTATATATATTCGGTGGAATCAGACCTGGGTACACAATTTAGCAAATTCGTCGTAATCCGGTAGGGAGGATACACACCCTCCCGATGGAGTGAAATATCTCCCTTTTTTTTAAATATTTTTGTACATTCGGGTAACGAATTTTCATTTTAAAGGTGTCTCAGATGCTTCCCAGGATTATTACGGCTGTCTTTATTTTCACCACTCTCGTGAACGAACCGGGTTTCGCCCTCGGAGATAAATCGCGCAACGGCGCGGACACCCGTTCGGCATCGAAAGTCCTTGTAAACTACGCCAAGCGCGCCCTGCAGGGCTTCGACCTGCGGGTGTGGATCAGCAACCAGATGACGATGGGGCAGGAAGCCTGGGACGGAAATTACCAAAGTCAGAACCCTCCCTACGGCATGGAGTACCCGGCCGGGTCGGGCATCGAGCACGTGTACGGCGCGGGCCCGTGGATCGGCGGCATCGTCGACGGCACGCGGCGGGTGTCCGAAGGGTACAACGGCGATAATGCCGCGAAATTCATCCGTCCCGACCCCCGCCACCCCCTGCGGGAACTCATCTGGAAGACGTCGGTAGGCGACAGCCTGAAGGGTGAACCGAACCGCCGGGGGTGCGACGACGATGGTGACGGGCTCATTGACGAGGACGACCTGGACGGGGTGGACAACGACGGGGACTGGGTGCTGGCCACCGACGACGTGGGCTCCGACGGCATCGCGGACATCAACGAGGTGGGATGCAGGGGTGGATACGACGCGGCGACGAACCCGGACCCGGCGTTCGACAATTACAACCGCACGGCGACCGATTTCTGCCACCCGGACGCGAACGGGAACTACCGGAAGAAGGACGACCCCGACGCGTACACCGAGAAGAACGGGATCCCGGACCACGGCGAACCGCACGTGGACGAGGATTACGCGGCGATCTCGGACAACGACCTGTACTGTTCAGCCCGCGACGACAACGATCCGCCGAGCGGGCATTTTCCGATGGGGATCAAGGTGATCCAGAAGTGTTACGCGTGGGCGGGGAACTTCGCCAACGCGGTGATCCCGTTCGATTATTACTTCATCAACACCTCCAACAGGACGATCAGCGACGTGTACGTGGGCTTCTTCGGGGACATGGACGTCGGACCGGTGAGTTCCGGCACATATTACAACAGGAACTATTCGTGCTACTTCGACACGCTGCGGACGGCGTACATCCACAACCCGATCGACCGGGGGTCGACGCCGGTGGGGATCACGGTGTTGGGGACGCCGAAGCCGTTGAGCGAGCTGAAGTACATTTACCAGTGGTTTAATTTTACAACGAACCCGAGTCCCGGGACGGTGGACTCGGTGCTGTACAGCTGGATGAGCGGGGAGCCGTTCCCGGACCAGCTGGTGGCGACCTGCGAATCGCCGACGAACCCGTCGGACACGCGGTTTCTGTTTTCGTTCGGGCCGTTCGAGACGTTTTCTCCCGGCGACACGCTGAAGATCTCCGTGGCGCTGATCAGCGGCGAGGGGGTGGAGGCGGGGCCGAACAACCTGAAGGAAAACGCCGAGAAGGCGATCAAGCTCTATAACCGCGGATACGTGCCGCCGATCGTGCCGCCGTCGCCGTCGCTGAAGCGCACCGAGGGATTCCAGAAGGTGACGCTGGAGTGGGGGGGGAGCGTGGGGCCGATCAATCCGCTGGAGACCTGGGACGACTCGAACAAGCTGGCCGGGGGTTACCCGCCGGATCACTGGCGGCGGATCAACCCGCCGTGCGATCTTGGGGGCGGATCGGCCGGGTGCTCGACCGGTCACACGTGCGATTCGACCGGCAACCTGCCCGGGGGGAGGACGTTCGAGGGCTACCGGTTGTACCGCAGCGAAGACCCGGGGGACGAGCCGGAGCGGTCGAGCTTCACGCTGGTCAGAGAGTACGACATCCTGGACGACGGGTACGGGTTCAACACGGGCCTGGACAGTGTGTTCGTCGATTCGCCGCTGGTGCGGGGGAAGCGGTACTGGTACTCGGTGACGTCGTTCGGGATTCCGGACGTGGCGATCGTGGAGCGGCCGACCGAGGGCGGGGCGGTGGTGTACGACACGCTGTACTCGGAGAGCCCGGAGTCGGCCTTTAATGAAAACCGGATCCGTGTGGACCTGTCGTTTTCGGCCTCCGACGCACTGGACGAGGTGATGGTGGTGCCGAACCCGTACCGTGTGGACCGGGATTATACGTATGAGAGCGGGGGATGGGAGGGCCGGGTCCGGGACTGGAACGAGACCAAGCGGCTGGTGAAGTTCATCCACCTGCCGCGGCGGTGCACGATCCGTGTGTTCAGCCTGGTGGGGGACCAGATCGCGACGCTGGAGTACGAGGCGCCGGCAAGCGCGCCGGACAAGGGGGAGCTGGAATGGAACCTGCTCTCGGAGAGCAACCGGGCGCTGGCCAGCGGGGTGTATGTGTACACGGTGGAGTCGACGTACGGTCGACAGGTGGGCAAGTTCGTCCTGATCCGATAAGCCGAATAAGAAGGAGACGAGTCGATGGGCACAGAGGGAACACTCAAGGGAACACTCAGGGGGGAGGCGGTGCGGGGCGCGCTGGCGGCGGCGGTGCTGACGCTGGTGCTGGCCGGGGGGGCCGAGAGCGGGAACCGGTCGGGGACGGTGACGGGGCAGTTTTTGAAGCTGTCGACCGGTGCGCGGGCGGTGGCGATGGGGGGAGCGCAGGTGGCGGTGGCCGAGGGGGTGAACTCGATGGCGTACAATCCGGCGGGGATCATCGCGGTGAAGAACTACGGGTTCGGGGTGACGTACACGCAGCTGTATGCGGACATTCAGCATTCGTACATCGGTGCGGTGAAGAACATCCCGGGAGTGGGGGCGGTGGGTGTGAGCCTGGTGATGCTCTCGACCGACGACATGGCGGTGACGACGCCGGCGTACCCGGAAGGGACCGGGGAGTACTTCAGGGCGAGCGATTACGCGATCGGGATCTCGTTCGCCCGGCAGGTGACCGACCAGTTCCGGGTGGGGGTGAACGGGAAGATCATCAAGTCGTACCTGTTTAATTCCGAGGTGGGGACGAACTCCTTTGCCTTCGACATCGGGACGCTGTACGACATCCCGGTGCTGCGGAGCCACATCGGGGTGTCGCTGACGAACCTGGGCAAAGACCTGACGTTCGTCAACGAGACGTATTCGCTGCCGACGGCGCTGCGGTTCGGGGTGCTGGTGGACCTGGTCAAAGACGAGATGAACCAGGTGGTGACGACGATGCAGATCACCAGGGTGAACGACGCCGACGAGCAGTACAACCTGGGAGGGGAGTACGTGTTCAACGGGATGTTCGCCCTGCGGGGCGGGTGGAAGTTCGCCTACGACCAGGAGGACGTGACCGGGGGGTTCGGGGTGAAGCTGAACTCGTTCGGGGTGGGCGGATCGCTCGATTACGCGTACAATAATTTCAAGTACTTGCCCGGCACCCACACCATCACCTTCGAAGTGATGTTTTAACCCAAAATTACATTGTCCCCGGGCCGGTATTTGACTTTCTGCGCCTGAGGGTTTATATTGACATTAACTTAAAGAGGACGCGCGGGCCTCCCTCGCGCCGGTTCATTCGAACTACCCCAGAACTCATCGTCGTCTACCTCGTTTTCTTTACCTGTTATCCTGAGCCTGTGTGAGCAGGAATGCTCTCATATCAGTCAACGTTGTTCTCCCTTACCACCTATTCATAGTGGACTAGTCTTACATGCCGATGGACATCACCGAACTCAAATCCAAAAAAATCACCGACCTCACGAAGATCGCGAAAGACCTCAATATCACGGGGTATACCGATCTCCGGAAACAGGATATGATCTTCAAAATCCTGGAGGCGCAGACCGAAAAAGACGGCCTGACGTTCAGCAAGGGCGTGCTGGAGGTTCTTCCCGACGGTTACGGGTTTCTCAGGTCGGTAGATTACAACTATCTTCCCTCCCCCGACGATATCTACGTTTCCCCCTCGCAGATTAAAAAATTCGTCCTCCGGACCGGGGATTCCGTCAGCGGTCAGGTCAGGCCGCCCAAGGAAGGGGAGAGGTTCTTCGCCTTATTGCGGGTGGAGGCCGTCAACGACGAGACACCGGACGCGATCCGCGACAGGGTCCTCTTCGATAATCTGACGC
>Ga0209641_10004634_pt1 | contig 11351 bp, 13 predicted proteins | sample RifCSP16_1_FD_184022 | JGI IMG/M metagenome (GOLD analysis project Ga0209641, IMG submission 184022) | Soil microbial communities from Rifle, Colorado - Rifle CSP2_sed 16_1 (SPAdes) (version 2) | ecosystem: Environmental > Terrestrial > Deep subsurface > Rock core/Sediment | place: Rifle...
TCTAACTATGATCCTGAGCAATCCGAAGGATCTCATTTTTTAATTAATACTCTCCCCTCCGTCACCTCTATCTTCCCATCCGCAAACAATCCTACCACATACGGATAAACCTGGTGCTCGACTCTTAATACTCTCTTTTGCAGAGTCTCGGGTGTATCGTCAGCTTTGACTGGCACAGCTTTCTGGTAGATTATAGCCCCGTGGTCGTACAGCTCATCCACAAAGTGAACTGAAACCCCGCTAAGCCTGGCTCCACTTTTAATCACGGCTTCATGCACGTGGATCCCATACATCCCCTCCCCGCCAAAAGCTGGCAAAAGAGCCGGATGGATATTGATCATTCTATTCTTGAAGGTGCGGACGACAGCTGGGGAGAGCTTTTTCATATAGCCGGCCAAACAGATTAAATCTACTTTTTCCCCTTGCAGAGCAAAGACCAGAGCAGAATCAAATTCCTCTGTTGTGACAAACTGTTTATGGCTCAAGTGCAGCGCCTTGATGTTATTTTTTCTAGCGCGCTCCAAGGCGTAGGCATCGCTGTTGTTGGAAATTACAATTCTGATTTCGGCCCTGATTTTCTTCTTCTTTATGGCATCAATCAGAGACTGCAGGTCAGTTCCGTTACCGGAGGCAAGAACGGCTATTCTTAACTTCCTTTTCACTTAAGCCTTTCCGCCAGAATCTGATTAACCACCTTGGGATTAGCCTTCCCTCTAGTTCTCTTCATCACTTCCCCCACAAAGAACCCTATCAAGTTCTGTTCCCCATTCTTGTAACGTTGTAACTCACCCAGGTTCTCATTTAAGACTGAATCAACGATAGTTTTCAGCTCCGTGATATCAGAAACCTGAACCAATCCCTTCTCTTTGATGATTACATCAGCCTCCTTGCCAGTTTCTGCCATCTGGGCGAATACTTCCTTAGCCATGTTGTTAGATAATTCCCCTGATTCAACCTTCTTTAGCAAATTGGCTAGGCTCCTTGCAGAAACTTTCAACTGGTTAATCTCAATCTGTCTTTCCTTCAACTCTCTTAGTACTTCCCCCATCACCCAGTTGCTGACTACCTTTGGCTTGGAGAATTCCTTCAGCGCCTCTTCATAGTAATTTGCCAGGTTGCGGTCCGCGGTCAGAACCGCAGCGTCATATTCGGGAATTGAAAACTGCTGTATAAATCTCAGCTTTTTGTCGTCCGGCAATTCCGGCATAGTCTGCTTGACTGCCTTCAGCCAATCTTCAGTCACACGCACAGTAACCAGATCCGGCTCTGGAAAATAGCGATAGTCATGTGATTCTTCTTTACCGCGCATGGGTGTAACCACTTCTTTCTGGTCATCCCAGAGTGATGTCACCTGCTCGATTTTTTCTCCGGCTTCCAGCAACTTGGTCTGCCTTTCGATTTCATAAGAAAGCGCTTTTTCAACCGCCTTGAAAGAATTCATATTCTTCACTTCCGTCTTAGTGCCAAATTTCTCTTGGCCGATTGGGCGGACTGAGACATTCGCATCGCAGCGGAGAGCCCCTTCCTCCATATTGCCGGAGCTGATTTCTAAATACTCTGCCAGTTGTTTTATCTTGGACAAATATAGGGCGGCTTCCTTAGGTGAGCGAATGTCCGGCTCACTGACAATTTCAATCAAAGGCACCCCACAGCGGTTCATATCCACCATTGTGCCGGCAAAATCCGAAGCCTCTTCCGAGTGCAGGGATTTCCCCGCATCCTCCTCTAAGTGAATTCTGGTTATACCGATTCTCTTTTTCTTAGAGTCGGACTCTATTTCAATCTGGCCGCCGCTGGCTAAGGGCTGGTCGTACTGGGAGATTTGATACCCTTTGGGGAGGTCCGGGTAGAAATAATTCTTGCGGGCGAAGATGGAGTGTTCGTTGACATTGCCGCCGACGGCTAAAACCATCTTGATGGCATATTCGACCGCTTTTTTGTTTAGTACTGGCAGGACTCCTGGCATACCTAAGCAGACCGGGCAGGTCTGGGAGTTCGGCGGCGCGCCGTACTTAGTTGAACACCCGCAAAAAATCTTGGAGTCGGTCAAAAGCTGTAAGTGGACTTCTAAGCCGATGATGGATTCGTAGGGCATATTAGGTCACCCAGCGCAATATGTCATCACTGTCGTTGAAGGGAAACCCGCTTGTTTATCAATTCTGAGAATTAGTTCGAAGTTGCGATTCTTGAATTGTCTGCTCAGGTCACGATACTTTGAGAAAAAGTAGTGGCACGCTGCTAATGTGCCATGTTCGTAAATTCCTGCGCAGATAACTACCGAACAATCATCGTTCCACGGACTCTTGTACTTCCAAATAAGACCGTAATCATGAATGTTATTTTCAGTATATGATTGATTAGTCAGCGAATCAAAAATAGTCCACTTATTTTGGGATATTTGGAATTGATATTTCGTGTTAACGCTTTTCACGAAATCGGCAGTCTCGTTATTCGGTGCAGGACCGCCTATACAAATTAGGTTATTCATTTTTTCATCGGGTGAAAGTTTCTTCAATCTAACTACATAATCAACCTTAACCAACTGGATGAAAGAAAACAAGAAAGAAAACCCCAAGGTGTCCTCATAGCCCACAAGCTTAGTTCTAGGAGCAACTATCTGTGGTGTCAATTGTTGAAACGTGACTGCGGTCTCAGGTAATATGAAAATTAATTGATGTTTTTTGAGCGAACGCCTTTTGAATAACCTATATAAATGTCTCTTCCTGCTGAAAAATTGCTGCCATTTGGCCAAACCATAACCACCAAGCAGAGTTATTAGGAACCAGATGAGATTGCTAACTAGCTCATTCAGTAATCCAGACATCGACTCCTCAACAAGTAAATAGTATACCCAAAACACAGCTCTAAATTCTCAATAGCTTTTCGCCACCCTCTCCACCTGCTCCAAATGTTTCTCAAAATGCTCGGCCAGCAGGGTTACCATTTTCTCAACAGTAAGTTTCCCTCTCTCTGTATGCATCCCATACTTCTCCCAGTCTTTTTCCTTGACATCCTTCAGCACCGTCAGATTCGCCCTCCTCAGCCCTTTCAAAGTCTCCACCAACTTCCCAATCTCCTTTTCCTGATGCTTCAGATTCTCCACCCACAAATTCTGGTCAAATGGCTGAAGGGTATTCCCCGATTCAGCCAGAGCAATTCTTAGCCTCACCCCATACACATACTCGCAGTCCCCCAGATGCCCGATAATCTGTTTGGCCGACCACTTTCCCTCCGGCTTTTTGGAAAGCGCCTTCTCATCGTATTTCTGGATGACTCTGTCCACCTTGTCCAACTGCCCCTCCAAATTTTTAATAAACTCCGCCGTCAACGCCATCTTTCCTCCTTATGCTGTCATTGCGAGCCCCGACCTGTCGGGACGAAGCAATCTGTTTTTCTAACTAACCCCTCCCTATCCCCTCGGGGTGAATCCTCGGGATGAACCCTCCCCTTATAGGAGAGGGAACTATCACCCCCTCCTCTTAGGAGAAAATATCCTACCCCTTCTCCTTTTAGGAGAGGGAGGGAAGAGGTAAGTTCTCTTTCTTTCGACCGCTCAACCATACTTCTTCTCCAACTCCACGATCATCTTATGATACTTCTCATGCACTCCTGCTCCAATCTCTTCTTTCTCCGTCCTCTCAAACTCCTCAATCATCTGCTTCTGTTCGACCTGATCCATCAGCGAATCTGCCATGGGGAATAAGATATTGTCCTCTTTATATATGTGCTGCCTCAATAGCTCAATGTAACTAGTGGCATTCTCGATAATCTGCAGCTTGGCCGCCTCTGGCTGACTATTATACTTCTCAATCCCCCCGGCTATGGCGCGGATATATTTTCTGCCGGAATCATGCTCATAGAGCATTACTGCGACAGGGCCACTTTCCGCCGGCATTCCCTTCTGATTCAAAGCCGGAAAGAGGAGCTTCTCTTCTTTGGCATGGTGACAGCCATCCGCAAAATTCCGAAGAAAATCGACTATATCCGAGAGTGCCTTAAGCTCAATTTTGTTTTCAGCCCCATATCTAGTTACCAGCTTTTCCAGCACGTCCAAGACCCGCTCTATGGCCCGGTGCTCCGCGCTTAAGACTTCCGTACTCCTTTGGTACTTCTCAAACATAGATCCTCCTCATTTTTTCCACTCTTACTCTTTCAAGCACGATTCAGCTGTCATTACAAGACCCCGATACCATCGGGGCGACTTGTCCTGAGCGCAGTGAAAGAAGCAATCTGTAGTTTTTAACTGACCCCTCCCTATCCCCTCGGGGTGAATCCTCGGGATGAACCCTCCCCTTATAGGAGAGGGCGGGGTGAGGTCATAGCTTTTTATTTCCACTGCATCCTACTTCAAATTTAAACTCTGTTCCAAATTGCACGCCGCCTCAAAAATCAAATCCTCTCTTAAGGCCGGCGCCAGTATTTGCAGACCAATCGGCAGTCGCTGTTTTGACTTGCCCATCGGGATCGAAATAGCCGGAATGCCCGCTAAGTTTGCTACGGTCGTGAAAATGTCCGACAGATACATAGCCAGCGGGTCTTCAATTTTCTCTCCCAGCCCGAAGGCGACCGTAGGAGAAGTAGGCATCACGATTATGTCGAAATTTTTGAAAGCTTCCTGGAAATCCTGCTTGATCAGAGTCCTGACCTTCTGACCTTTCCCGTAATAGGCTTCATAATATCCGGCTGAGAGCACATAAGTGCCCAGCATTATTCGGCGCTTTACTTCTGCGCCAAACCCTTCTCTTCTGGTCTTCTCGTACATTTCTGCCAATGTGGAGTATGCACCGGACCGGAAGCCGTACTTAACTCCGTCATAGCGGGCCAGATTGGAGGAAGCCTCTGCGGTTGCGACTATATAATAAGTGGCTATGGAGTAATCCAGGTGAGAAAGTGAAATCTCTTCTACTTTCCAGCCCAACTTCCGCATAACTTCCAAGGAGCCGGAGAAGGCTCCGGCCACAGCTTGGTCTAATCCGGCCCGAAATGCCTCTTTGGGCACACCTACTCTAAACTTTCGGTCTGATTTACTCAATGTCTCAGCATAATTTCTAGGCTCTATGTTCTGAGAGGTGGAGTCTTTGGGGTCAGGCCCGGAGATGACTGAGTATAACAATGCTACGTCCTTAACATCCTTGCCGAAGGGACTGATCTGATCTAAAGATGAGGCAAAGGCAACCAAGCCGTAGCGGGAGACCGTGCCATAAGTCGGTTTTAGTCCTACCACACCACATAGGGCAGCTGGCTGCCTGACCGAACCTCCTGTATCAGAACCAAGCGCCAGAATAGTCATATCAGAAGCCACTGCGCAGGCCGAGCCGCCGGAGGACCCTCCTGGGACTTTTTCTAGATTGTGCGGATTTCTGGTTGGTCCAAAGAATGAGTTTTCGGTTGAGGAGCCCATAGCAAACTCATCTAAGTTAGTCTTCCCAATGATGATTGCCTCAGCTTGTTTGAGTTTTGCTACTACTGTAGCGTCATAGACCGGAACAAAATTCTGCAGCATTCTGGAACCGCAGGTAGTGGGTATGCCTTTAGTACAGAGATTATCCTTCAAGGCTACTGGTATCCCGGCCAGTGTACCAGTGGGCTGTTTCAAGGAAAGTTTTTGGTCGACTAAGTCGGCCTGTTGGAGAGCCTCTTTCTCGGTAATCGTGATGAAAGCATTAAGCTTAGGGTTAAGCTTTTTTATCTGCTCCAGAGTTTGGGAGAGGACTTCCCGGGCAGAAACCTCCCTTTTACTCAAAAGCTCTTTTACCTGCCAGGCGGTCAGTTCATTTAGCCGCACAATCTCAGACTAACCTCACAAAAGCGGCAGGTACTTTTCTTCTTCATACTGGGAGACATGGATGCGGAACTCATCCCACTCCTTTCGCTTGTTAGCAATCAGCTGTTCAAAAATGTGATCCCCCAAAGTCTCTCTCATCAGCTGACTCTTCTCGAAAAGATTGCAGGCATTTTCCAGAGAATTGGGCAGGGTATCGATTTTCCTCTTTCTGCGCTCAGCCTCAGGCATATGATAGATATCCTCTTCCACTGGCTCTGGCAGAGCATAGTTGGACTCCATCCCTTTCAGGCCAGCCGCCAGCATAACCGAAAAAGCCAGATACGGGTTGCAGGCCGGGTCCGGACTCCTCAGTTCCACCCGGGTGGCCTTTTCCCTGCCCGGCTTATACATCGGGACCCGAATCAAAGAAGAGCGGTTCCGCCGGGCCCAGGATATATAGACCGGGGCCTCGTAGCCGGGAACTAATCTCTTGTAGGAATTAACCCACTGGTTGGTGGCCAGGGTAAAGTCTCGCACGTGACTTAATAGGCCGGCTATGAAAGATTTCCCCATTTTGGAAAGGTGGTACTTATCTTTGGCATCGAAAAAGAGATTCTTGTTGCCGGCAAACAGGGACTGGTGGGTGTGCATGCCGCTGCCGTTCATCCCAAAAATGGGCTTGGGCATAAAGGTGGCATAAAACCCTTCTTCCTGGGCTACTTCTTTGACAATCAAACGGTAGAGCATAGTTGAATCTGCCATGGTCAAAGCATTTTGGTAGAGTAAGTCTATCTCATGCTGGGAATGAGCCACTTCGTGGTGGCTGCACTCCACCGGTATGCCCAGTTCTTCTAAGGCGGTTATAGTCTTTTTTCGCAGACGCACCCCGGTGTTGATGGTGGAGTAGTCAAAGTAACCCCCTTCATCCAATATCTCCGGGTGTCCGTTGGTCTTAAAATAGAAGTATTCTAACTCCGGGCCCAAATAGTAAGTCCACTCCTTCTTTTTGAGCTTTTCTAAGTTACGGCGCAGGACATATCGCGGATCTCCTTCGAAAGCAGTCCCATCTGGATTCAAGATATCGCAGAACACAATTCCAGCTGCTTTATCCCCCAGAGTCCAGGGAAAAATCTTAAAGGTATCCAGATCTGGCATGGCTACCATATCTGATTCCTGGATGCGCACAAACCCCTCTATGGAAGAGCCGTCAAACCCCTGCCCTTCCTCCAGGACCTTTTCAATCTCACTTCTGGTTATGGACATCCCTTTCAACTGTCCCAGGATGTCTGCAAAGACTAATCTAACTACCTGTATCTTGTTCTTATCTATTAGCTTAAGAACTTCCTCTTTGGTTTTTTTCATGCTCCTCCTCCAATTTTGGCTGAGATTGAAATATTTGACTTGGTTTTCAGGCGATAAAATGGGTATGGCTGGGCTGGCTTGCGAAATTCAAAAAGGCCGCGCTTCAATTTTAAGGCTCTAAGTTAATTGTTTTTGGAAGGCTGTCAATAAAAAAAGCAGGGAAAATTCTCCCTGCCTCTTTCAACTGAATTTCAAGGAGTTATGGATAGGACTTGCCGGAAGCTTAACCGCTTTGCAGTTCCCAATAATCTCCTTCTCCAGGGCCAGTGGTTGCTGTTGGCTCCATTACCGGCGCTGACTCCGTTCAGCCCAGGCTGTGCTGCCAAGCTGGCCATAAACTTTGAATATCCGGCTGGATTCAATCTCGGCGATGTAACTGTTGTCAAACCTCTGATAGGCCATAACTCCTAAGTGCTTGGCAAAATCGGCTTGTTTCTGGCTCGTAAAATCAAGCTTTACTAAGACCGGCGCCGACCATGCTAAAGAGCACAATGAAAAAATAGCTAACAGCGTTAATGTGCGAGTGCGGCCAGACATCCTACCTCCTTGTCCGTCAATCTACCTCATAATTTGCGCACTAATTTAACGTTCCAGGCTCTCTAAAAGTTTTTCTTTCAGTTCTCCTTCTATTATAAAATACTCACCTTTAGCTTCGGCCAATAGCTCTCCTTGTTTATTCCTGGCTTCTCCTTTAGTAGTTACGATTTTCTTCCGATTCTGGATGATTTCTCCTTTTAAGATGATCTTTTCACCCAACTTAGCCGGACGTTTGTAGAAAAGTGACAGCTTGGTGGTCACCGCCACCCACTCCTTGGCTATCAAAGTCTTAATCATGACCTCGTCTAAAAGGGCGGCCATCACCCCGCCGTGAAAGATATCTTTGTAGCCTGAGAATCTTTCGGTCGGAAGGTATTCTGCCGTTACAACTTTCCCGTCGCTGTAGAACTTAACCTGCAAACCGGTCTGGTTTTTCTCTCCGCACACGAAACAATGACTGTAGGCTTTGACTTCTTTCATCTTTTTTTCCTTTTGCCAGCCGAGAGCAACATAATCATTATAGCCTTTTGAGTGTGCAGTCTGTTTTCCGCCTGGTCAAAAACTGCGGAGCTGGGACCATCCATTACTTCGTCGGTGATTTCATCTCCCCGATTAGCTGGCAAGCAGTGCATTACGATACAATCTCTTTTGGCCTGCTTCAGCAGATTCGAGTTGACCTGGAATTTCTGTAAGTGAGCCTTTTTCTCGTCGGCCAAATGCTTCTGTCCCATAGAAGCCCAGACATCAGTGTAAATAACATCGACATCGGAGACTGCCTCTTGGGGATTATGAGTGACTGTGATTCTGCTTAAGCCACAGCCCTGGGCCTGGCGCAAGATTTCGGCATCCGGCATAGTATTCGGGGAAGTGCCGATTCTTAAATCCAGCTTCAGCCGACAGGCTATTTCCACCCAGGAGTTAGCGATGTTGTTTCCGTCACCCAGATAGGCTAAAGAGAGATTTTCATATTTTTTCTTCTTCTCAAAGACCGTGAAAATATCCGAGGCAATCTGGCAGGGATGCAGCAAATCAGTCAGCCCGTTTATCACCGGAACCGTGGCATATTTGGCCAGCTCCAAAACCTCCTGGTGGGAAAAGGTCCTGATCATTATCAGATCTACGTAGCGGGAGAGAACTTTAGCCGCATCAGAGATGGTTTCTCTTTTGCCTAATTCGATTTCCTTTTCAGTGATGTAAATAGGATGCCCGCCCAATTGCTGTACCCCGACTTCAAAACTGATTCTGGTTCGCAGGCTGGGCTTGTGGAAGATTAAAGCTACGGACTTGCCTTTAAGTGGCTGAGGCTTGACTTTACCTTTCTTCAAACTGGCGGCCAGCTTCAGCATCTCCACCGTCTCCTTAGTGGAGAAATCCAGATTAGACAAAAAATCTCTTTTCAATCTTTCTCCTTAATCCTTTTTCCCTCTCCTAGAGGAGAGGGTTCATCCTGAAGGTTCACCCTGAAGGGCTGGGGTGAGGTTTTTCCTTTCAAATAACATTTTCGAATATTCCTGACATTCTCAGCCGGGGCCCAGGTTGAGGGCAAGGTGGGTCTACTAACTCGGACGAATCCGCATTATAGAATATACCTGCTCAAATCCTCATCCTCCACAATCTCCTTTAAGGCCTCCTGCACCAGCTCCTCGGTCACCTTCACATTTTTAATCTTACAGTCCGGCAGATTAAACATATTCTCCTCCAAAAGAGTCGTCATCACCGTGTGCAGCCTCCTGGCCCCGATGTTCTCCGTCCTCTCGTTGACCAGATTTGCAATCCGGGCAATTTCTTTAATGGCTTCGTCGGTAAACTCCAACTTCACTCCTTCTGCCCCCAGCATAGCTGAGTACTGCTTAAGCAAGGCAGTCTTTGGCTCGGTTAAGATCCGCACAAAATCATCTGCGGTGAGTGAATCAAGCTCCACCCTGATTGGAAATCTCCCCTGCATCTCCGGAATTAAATCGGAAGGCTTGGAAGAGTGGAAGGCTCCCGCTGCAATGAACAGTATATGATCGGTCTTGACCATCCCGTATTTAGTCATCACATTCGAGCCTTCCACAATGGGTAATAAGTCCCGCTGGACACCCTCCCGGGAGACATCTGGTCCGCTCTCCGGTCCCTTACCTCCGACGATCTTGTCTATTTCATCGATGAAGACGATCCCGGAATTTTCAGCCTTTTGTTTGCCGGTGGCGATGACTTCTTCCATATCTATCAGTTTTTCAGCTTCTTTTTGAGTTAAGATGCGGAGGGCCTCTTTGACCGTGACTTTCCGACGCTTACTCTTTTTGGGAAACATCCCAGAGAAGGCCTCCTGGAAATTTACCCCTAATTCTTCCATCCCCATGGGAGAAAAGACTTCTATCACCGGGAAGACCTGTTCTTGGATCTCGATTTCCACCAGCCTATCATCTAAAACTGCTTGCCGTAACTGTTGTCTCAGTTTTTCCCGGGTGCGCACCAGCTGAGCCTGTTCTTCTTGGTCATTTTCTTCATTTTCCGCCCGGCGCTTCCGGCGTAAAGGCAAAAGCAGATCTAAGACCCTTTCTTCCGCTAATTGCTGGGCCTTCTGTTGGACTTGATCTGATTTTTCCCTTTTGACCATATTGACCGAGAGGTCGACCAAATCCCGGATCATGGATTCCACATCCCGGCCCACGTAGCCCACTTCCGTAAACTTGGAAGCTTCCACTTTCAGAAACGGGGCATTGGCTAAATTGGCCAGGCGGCGGGCAATTTCGGTCTTTCCTACTCCGGTGGGACCTATCATTATGATATTATTGGGTAAGATTTCATCTTTTAGCTCGCCGGTGACATTCTGCCTTCTCCAGCGGTTGCGCAGGGCAATAGCCACTGATTTTTTGGCTTGATCTTGGCCGATGATGTATTTATCTAACTCTTTGACGATCTCTTTGGGGGTCATCTCTTGCATTGAAATCAAAACTCCTGGAAGCCTGCCAAAACCTGCTGACTTTGGCTGACTATTCTAATTCCTCTATCGTAATCTTATCGTTAGTAAAAACGCAGATGCCGGAAGCGATCAGCAGAGATTTCTCAACCACACCTCTGGCATCTAGGTTGGAATATTCTAACAGGGCCCGGGCAGCTGCTAAAGCGTATGGCCCTCCTGAGCCGATGGCTACTATTCCATCGTCCGGCTCGATCACGTCTCCATTGCCGGAGATTATGAGAGCGTGCTCTTTGTCTACGACAGCTAAGAGCGCCTCCAATCTTCTCAAGTAGCGGTCCATTCTCCAGTCCTTGGCCAACTCTACTGCGGCCCTGGGGAGATTACCACGAAACTCTTCTATCTTGGCTTCAAATCTTTCAAACAGGGTAAAGGCATCTGCACTAGCTCCGGCAAATCCAGCCAGGATAGTGCCGTCCCGCAACCTGCGCAACTTCTTGGCATTCTGCTTCAAGACGGTGTTCTCAAAGGAGACTTGGCCATCACCCCCAATAGCAGCCTTCCCTTTTAGTCTCAGCCCGATGATACTGGTTGAATGTATTAGCATAATCCTCCCATATCATTTCAATATACGAATGTCTTCCCGAAAAACAACTGGGATAACTTGGCGGAAATTAGCCGCGAACAGGCGGCCATTGCGAGGAGTCCCGATTATATCGGGAGGACGAAGCAATCCCGTAGATTGGGCACTGTCTCTATTCCTTGGGTTTGCTCCCCTTCACC
>Ga0209641_10004635_pt1 | contig 11350 bp, 9 predicted proteins | sample RifCSP16_1_FD_184022 | JGI IMG/M metagenome (GOLD analysis project Ga0209641, IMG submission 184022) | Soil microbial communities from Rifle, Colorado - Rifle CSP2_sed 16_1 (SPAdes) (version 2) | ecosystem: Environmental > Terrestrial > Deep subsurface > Rock core/Sediment | place: Rifle...
AAGATAAATACAGCTTTTTTCTCTCGCATAGAGCCTCTGAAAAATACCAAACAAATCCCGAAACCGAAAGTTGCCTACCTTCACTCGGATATTGAGACGTTAGACCGCTCTGATATCTTGGACGATCTTAGGAAAGGTGAGTATGACGTGCTGGTCGGCATCAACCTCTTGCGAGAGGGACTTGATCTGCCCGAAGTCAGTCTCGTGGCCATTCTTGACGCCGATAAGGAAGGTTTCCTACGCTCCACCACTTCACTCATTCAAACCATGGGCCGGGCTGCCCGCCATGAGGGTCATTCTCTTTGCCGACAATCTCACTAAATCCATGAAACAAGCCATCGAAGAAACTCAGCGCCGCCGTGAATATCAAGTCGACTACAACGCCAAGCACGGCATCACCCCCCAAACTATCCAAAAACCCATCCGCGAAAAATTGTTGCTGCGGGAGGAAACCCATGCTGACAAGCAGCACAAAAAGGGGAGACTGGAAACTTTAAAAGGGACTACCATTCGTCTCAGTAAAAAAGAGGTCATTAACCTTGAATCGATCGACCCCGAGGCTATGACACCGGCAGAGAAAAACAAGCTGGCCCGTAAACTTAATCGCCGCATGAAGCAGGCCGCCAATGACCTGGACTATGAGTTGGCGGCACTGCTGCGAGACACCATTCACAAACTGATGTGATATGGTAGGATCTCTTAACACTCCATAAAATGAAAAATAGCCAAGAACAAGTAATCTAAGAAATCACTGACCTCTTTAATAAAGCCAAAGCCAACAACGCTGGGAGAACACGCGTTGATATGATTGCCCGGGCAGTTCAAGCTAGCCAAGCCTTCATCCCAGGTAAAGTAGACACCGCTATCAGACGGTTGTTGGTACCTGACAGTAGTCGGCCGCGACTCCAAAAGTCCGGAGCGGAGCTCGCGCAGTACATCTTGCTAATGAGTGAAAACAACCCATTATTTGTGACTATTGCCAAGGAAATCCTACGCCAAGTAGCCGAGTATGATGGACCACCCATTCCACCATTTCAAAAACGTTCTAGGCCATATCGTTCGCAACGTTCAGCTTCACACTAATCTCATTCCCATAGACTGATCTTGATTCATAATTTTGATTTACTAAGGACACTCGAAAATTTCCCGTAACAGCGCTATAATGGTTCTTCATTTTTTGGCTCAGCTCATGAAAAAAACTTCGTTAAACCATATCATTGTCAGGGGAGCGCGGGAACACAACCTCAAGAATATTTCACTCACTCTCCCCAAAAATCAACTCATAATTTTCACTGGTTTGTCAGGAAGTGGCAAGACCTCACTTGCCTTTGACACGCTGTACGCTGAGGGGCAACGCCGTTACGTGGAATCTTTAAGCTCTTATGCCCGCCAATTTCTTGGCATCATGAAGAAACCGGAAGTCGACCAGATTGAGGGGTTATCACCCGCAATTTCCATTGACCAGAAAACCACTTCCCATAACCCACGCTCCACCGTGGGCACCATTACCGAGATTTACGATTACTTGCGGTTACTCTTTGCCCGCATCGGTCACCCGCACTGCCCCAACTGTGGCCGCGAAGTCAGTACTCAGAGCGTTGACCAAATCATCAGCCACGTTATGGAGCTGCTGGAACAAAAGGCGAGCGCCAAACCCAGTCGACTGATGATTCTGTCGCCGGTAGTGCAGAACCGTAAGGGTGAGTTCTCGTCGCTCTTTGTAAACCTGCAGAAGCAAGGCTACAGCCGAGTACGCGTTGACGGACATGTCTATGACCTGTCAGAGGACTTTGGGTTGATTAAAACGAATAAACACACTATTGACGTCATCCTCGACCGATTAAGCATCAGCCGTAAACAACTCCAAGACAAAACCGAATCAAAAACCCTCAAATCACGTTTGTCCCAAACTCTAGAAGAAGCACTCCGACTTTCTTCAGGCTTGGTCATCGCCTCATTCGTCGAAGATGTTTCACTGGATTTCCCGGCCAAACCAAAAAAAATGGCTGACCACCTGTTTAGTGAGAACTTGGCTTGCAGCCATTGTGGTATTTCCATCAAACCACTCGAACCGCGTTTATTCTCATTCAACTCACCGGAAGGTGCTTGCCCCACCTGTAATGGACTCAGTTCGCTCTTACGCATCAATCCAGAAAAAATCATCGCGCCAAGTTTGACGCTCAGTGAAGGCGCCATTATTCCCTTTGCCCGCACTATGAGTTATGACACCTGGTGGGCGCGGCTCGTACAGCAAGTGGTAGAAGAAGAGGGTTATGATTTCCGTCGCACCCCATACGAGGAGATAGCTGAGAAGACTCAACAAAAACTCCTCCATGGCTCAGACAAAGTGTACCAGGTAGTGGGAGAAAATCGTTTCGGCCGTCAAACGATAATCCATGAACAGTTTGAGGGTTTTATAACCAACCTAGAGCGACGCTATAGCGAGACCGACAGCGAGTTTATCCGGCGTGAGATCGAAGAATTTATGGAAAAAGAACTCTGTCCGGAGTGTCGCGGCCAGCGGCTGAAAAAATCAGCATTGGCAGTTACGATTCAAGGGAAAAATATCGCCAGTGTGACTAATCTCACTATCCATCACGCCCTGGAGTGGCACACCGCACTCAAAAAACCAGATCTTTTACCGTCGCAGGAAAAAACCATCAGTGAATCAATCTTAAAGGAAATTATTGAACGTTTGAAATTCTTAAGTTCCGTCGGCTTGAGCTATCTCACCCTTGGCCGGGAAGCGTCAACCCTGGCTGGCGGGGAGGCTCAACGCATCCGGCTGGCTTCACAAATCGGCACGGGTCTAACCGGTGTGCTTTACATCCTGGACGAGCCCACCATTGGTCTTCATCCCCGCGATAATAACCAGCTGATCAAAACGCTTAAAAATCTGCGCGACCAAGGCAACACGGTGATCGTGGTCGAGCATGACCGCGAAGTGATGCTTTCCTCGGATCACATTTTTGACTTCGGCCCCGGGGCAGGGAAACACGGTGGCAAAATCGTCGCTGAAGGCAGTCCAGCAGCTATTATTAAAGATTCACAATCCACCACCGGCAAGTTTTTGGCCCGCAAAAAAAACATTGTTCGCCAAATTGAATCAGCCAGAAAAATGATCGACGCTGATCAAACTACTCAGGGCATCGGCACCCAAGGTTCGATCGCCATCCAAGGGGCTACTCACCACAATCTCAAAAACATCGATGTTAAGTTCCCACTTGGTTCGCTGACTTGTTTGACCGGTCTGTCAGGCTCGGGCAAATCAACGCTGCTGCATGACACGCTCTATCACCAACTGATGAAACACTTGGAACGCAAGACCGAGGCTGCTCCTGGGCACGTCGACCGGATCACCATTCCCGACGTGGTCAAACGGGTCAGTCTGATTGACCAGAGCCCGATCGGCAAAACCCCGCGCTCCAACCCGGCCACCTATACCAAAGTCTTTGACTATATTCGTAAAGTCTTTGCCAATACCAAAGAAGCACACATCCGCGCCTACAAACCCGGTCGTTTCAGTTTCAACGTCAAAGGTGGTCGCTGTGAAACCTGCCAAGGTGAGGGACAATTGAAGATCGAAATGCAGTTTCTACCTGACGTCTACGTGGAGTGTGACGTCTGTCATGGTAAACGCTACAACGAAGAAACTTTACAGGTCTTATACAAAGACAAAAACATCGCTGAAGTGTTGGCATTGGGCATTGAAGACGCTCTCAAGTTCTTTGAAACTCACAGCACCTTGAAACACAAACTACAAACACTGGTTGATGTTGGGCTTGGCTACCTAGAACTCGGCCAACCAGCCCCAACCCTTTCCGGCGGTGAATCACAGCGGGTGAAACTGGCTCGTGAGTTAAGTATCCGCACCACTGATCATGTCGTCTACCTACTCGATGAACCAACCACCGGCCTCCACTTTGCCGACGTTCAAAAACTGCTGACCGTGCTGCACTCATTGGTCGCCCAAAACAATACCGTCATTGTTATTGAGCACAATTTAGATATTATTAAAAATGCCGACTGGATTGTAGACCTTGGCCCCGAAGGAGGAGAGTATGGTGGTGAGGTCGTGGCCGAGGGTACTCCACAGCAGGTAGCCGAAAATAACAGTTCGTTTACTGGGAAATATTTACAAGCAGAATTGCCAGCATGAAACAGTATCAATATTTACTCTTTGATTGGGATGGTTGTCTTGCTCAAACTCTGCCAATTTGGTTAGACGCCTACAAAGTAGTTTACGCAGCAGCTGGTGTTTTTCCTACCGATCAAGAAATAACCTTTCACTTTGGTGACTGGGAAGCTCCCAAATACTATGGATTGGACGTCAAAAAAACTTTTGAAAAAATTGACGCTAGAGCACAGAAAGCGCTGGAGAAAGTAGCACTTTATGAAGGAGCTTATGATTTGCTTCATAAACTCAGGCCAATAAAAAAACTCGCCTTGCTTTCTAGCTCGGAAAAAATAACTTTAGAATATGGTTTAAAACATAATAAACTCGATAATTTCTTTGATGTTGTTATTTCCGGAGACGAGGTGCAAAATCACAAGCCTCATCCAGAAGTGATAAAAAAAGGACTGGCGGCTTTGGGTGGAAAAGAAGACATGGCAATCATGATTGGTGATTCAAGGAAAGATTTAGAGGCCGCTCAAAACGCCGGCATTGATTCTGTGCTCGTATATCCACCAGAAAACAAAGTTTTCTATAATCTAGATGAGTTAAAAAAGTATCAACCAACGTATACTGTTTTTAGTTTTAATGAGCTGGAAAAAATACTGATACCATGAATAAACTACTTCGACAGTTTGTTTACCTCCTTCTCTCATTTATTATTCTCGTTTCACCACTCGCCACTATTGTTCAACCAGTTGCCGCTCAAACAGAAACCACCAAAGCTTTCGAAAACTCCCTGACCACTACTTACACCGTTCAAGCCAACGGTGACACCCTTGTTCAACACAATTTCTCGATCAAAAACCTCACTCCGACCTATTATGTCAGCCGACATGGCCTACGCATCAGTTCACCTAATATTAAAAGCGTCAAGGTCTCCGACAGGAGCGGTGAGATTCCCGCCGAGGTCACCCAAACCGACAACCAAACTAATATCGGTATCACTTTCCCCAACGAAGTGGTGGGGGAAGGCAAAATTCGGCAATTCACCATTACCTATCTCAACCCTGATCTAGCACAAATTCATGGCCGCGTTTTGGAGGTGGCCATCCCGCGGCAAGCCGACCCCACTGCGTACGATCACACTACCGTTATTTTGAACACTCCCTTAAGTTATGGTTCGCCTTCACGCGTCACACCAAACAGTAATTACAGCGCCACTTTCAAGGGCAATCAAGTCCAACTTACTTTCAGTGACTTGAACGGCAGTGGGGTGTGGGCCATCTTCGGCACCGAGCAAGTGTTTGATTTGAAATTTCGTTACTTTTTGGAAAACAATGACTCGCAACCAGTGTTGATGCAAGTGGCTCTGCCGCCGGATACAGCCTTTCAACGCCTGAATTATACTCAGCTTGATCCCAAACCAAAGGAAATTGAACTCGACGAGGACGGCAACTGGCTGGCCACTTTCTATCTAGGCGGCAACACTGCTCAAACAGTCACAGCATCAGCCACGGCCCTGCTGACACTGGAGCCAAATAACCTTGTTCCCATCCCATCACCACAACCTTTTCACACCCAAGCCCAACCATTTTGGGACATTAATAACAGCACCCTCCAAGCTTTGGCTAAAGAATACACTACCCCTCAGTCTATTTATGATTATGTGGTCAACACTTTGGAGTATTCTTTGCCGGAATCGACCGATCAACTGCAGCGAAAAGGTGCCGTTCAAGCTCTAAGTGCCTCGGCCCAAACCGCTTGCCAAGAGTTCTCCGATTTATTTATCGCTCTTGCCAGAGCCAATCACATTCCTTCACGCTTAGTGACCGGCTATGCCTACACCGAAAACAGTGATTTACGACCATTGAGCTTGGTGGAGGATGTTCTGCATGCTTGGCCGGAGTACTGGCAGGTCGAGAAAAATATCTGGCAACCCATCGATCCCACTTGGGAAAACACCACCGGCGGCGTTGATTACTTCAACCAATTTGATCTTAACCACATCGTGCTGGCCATCAACGGGAAATCAAGCAGTCTGCCATATCCTGCTGGCTCTTACAAAACCGCCGAAAATTCGGAAAAAACCCTCGAAGTCACTTTCGGCACCGTTTTCCCAGTGCAAAGACCTGACATCACGGTGGTGGTTGAACCGCACCAAACCGCCGTCAGCCAACTACCAGGCTTTTATGACCTAAAACTGGAAAATATTACTGGGGCTGCTTGGTATGACGTTTCATTCGACGTCACGGCAGGTGGATCGCAAGTCAGAGTCTTTAGCTCCACCCAATTGAAAGCCCTGCTGCCATACCAAACCGTGACCATTCCGCTTTTTGTTTATAATACCCAAGGGACTTGGCCAACCAAAGATCAACTCACTATCACGGTGAAGGTTGGTCAAGACCAAGTTCTCTCAACTGATGCCGAAATCACCAACGCACCCTACTTCACCCAATACCTCGCGCACCCATACACCCTCGCTTCCCTGGGCGCACTCTTCGTCCTCTTGGCCCTCGGCACCGGGAGTCTACTCGTTCTTCGACGCAAACGCTGAAATCCTTTACGTCGGCAAGGCCAAAAACCTCAAAAATCGCATTAAGAGTTATACCCAATATCAACAGCTTGCTCCCCGGATTAAGAAGTTAGTCACTTCAGCTAAACGAGTCAAGTTTGAAGTGCTGGACAGTGAGTTGGAAGCGCTCTTGATTGAGGCCGAGCTGGTCAGGGTTCATCAGCCATTTTTTAATATCCGTCTCAAAGATGATAAGTCACCGATTTACTTGGTGATCACTACTCATGAACAGTATCCCCGGGTCTTGCGAAAACGCAAAACCGATTTGGTCAAAGAAAAACCAACCGGCACTGTGTTAGGACCGTTTCAAAGTAGCTTTAGCTTAAACGAAGTGCTGAAAATTGCCCGCCGCATCTTTCCTTGGTGCGCTGATCCTGGCACCGGTCGACCATGCTTTTACTACCACCTTGATCTGTGTCCTGGCGCGTGTGTTGGCGAGACTACACCTGAAGACTACCGAGCCAACATTGACTCGCTGATCCTTTTTTTGCGTGGGAAAAAGAAAGCAGTGCTGCGTGATCTAACAACCAAAATGAAAACAGCGGCCGATCGACAACACTTTGAAAAGGCTCAACAGTACAAGGAAAAAATTCAACATACCCAAGAAGTGACTAAAAAACAATACCGACTCGCGCCCTCATTAGTTTTACCCGGCTTTGGCATGCGGCAAATTGAGCAAGGTTTAGTGGAACTGCAAAAAATCCTGCAAACGTATACCAGTCTGCCAAAGGCTAAAAAACTCACCCGCATCGAAGGCTATGATGTGAGTAATATCCAAGGCAAAAATGCAGCCGTTTCTTTGGTGGTTTTCGAAAACGGGCAACCAGATAAAAAGCAATATCGACTTTTCAATATTTACACCATCGAAACAGCCAACGACTACCAGATGCTCCAAGAAGCACTCCAGCGTCGCCAAAACCACCCGGAGTGGAAAAAACCAGCTTTAGTGATGATTGATGGGGGAAAGGGACAAGTGAGGGCAGCTCTGTCCGTATGGCAATGGAGCAATCCTATTATTGGTCTGGCCAAAAACCCTGATCGACTGATCGTGCCAACGAGTAAAGAGGGCAGAAAAATTACCTATCAAGTGCTGTCGCTGCCAGCCAGTCATCCAGCCCTGCAACTAATCCAACGCATTCGCAATGAGTCGCACCGTTTTGCCCAACAGCAATTTCACCGCCGCCACCAGAAACAACTCCTTAAATAAGGTACACTTATTGTGATATGAAACTGCTGCGCCCCATTATCATTACCGGCGCCAGCCTCTGGCTGCTGTCTTATTTTTTGCCCACCATTACCATTGTTGACTGGACCACGCTGCTGTTAGCCAGCATCGTGTTGGTTATCCTCAACAGCTTTATCAAACCCGTCTTAAAACTGCTGTTTCTCCCTATCAACATTGTGACACTGGGTTTTTTCTCTGTGGTCATCAATGTCGGGCTCTTGTGGTTGGCCACTTACCTTGTTCCTGGTTTCACCATTAGTAACATGGTTGTTTTCGGCTTTCATCTCAACCAATTTTTCTCGATTTTGTTTGTTTCTATACTGATTAGTTTCATCCAATCTCTCTTTTCCTTTGTCTTGTGAGCCTTTATAATGAATTTTTATGAAGAAATTGATAGCTGCTTTTTTGGTGGGTCTGACTGCTTTTTTGCTGGCTACTTCCCTTAGTTTCGCTCAAACTGCTGATTTACTTGAGGAAATCTTTGATGCCTCGCCTGGCGCTGCGGCCACCGAAGAGGGGAGCCTGGCTTCCGCGTCAGCCCAGGCCGAACAGCAACTGCAAGAGAAGAAAGACCAAGATATCACCGACACCAGCGGTACCAAAAAGGGCAAACTGGCCACATTTCTTGATGAACACCCGATTGGGTCGCTCTCTTGGTACAATCCGCTTCAGCATGCCATTCGGGAAGCTGTGGGTAATGGCCTCCCTGCCAACATTATTGTCCTGCTGCTACTGTTCCCAATGATTACCTCATTGATTGCTTTCGCCCGACACGTCATTGGTTTGAAAGGTTTTGGCGTCTTTATTCCTGCTGTGTTGTCGGTGGCTTTTGCTTCTACTGGGATTCTTACCGGCGCAGTAGTTTTTATTATTGTTTTATTGGCCACCACGATCGCCAAGCTCTCGGTGAAACGGCTCCGTTTACCTCTTTTACCGAGAACTGCCATGTTGTTGTGGGTGGTGAGTCTACTGGTGGCACTCACCCTGATTGCTTCTTCATGGTTTGGAACAGCCTCACTGTTAACCCTCAATATTTTCCCCATCCTGATCGTGATGCTTATTACCGAAAACTTCATTAGTACTCAACTATTTAACAGTCAAAAAGAAGCTCTGAGTATTACTTTTGAAACACTACTAGTGGCTGTTTTGGGTGCTTTTATCATTAATATGGAGACCATCCAACAGTTTGTCCTGTTGTATCCTGAACTCAGTCTCATTGCCGTAGCGATTATCAACATTCTCGTTGGTCGATATACCGGACTCCGATTACTGGAGAAAACCCGTTTTCAGTCCATCATTGAAGAAGAGTGAGGAGTGTCACATGGTCTTGGAAAAAGACATTTTGGGAATGAACGCCCGCAACCAGCTCTTCGTTCCTCTCAACCCGCCGCGAGCCGCGGCGATTTGTAAATCAAAATATGCGACCAAGCTCCTCCTGCAAAGCAAAAACATTCCCACTGCTGAGATTTACGGGGTGTTGGGTACTCAGGAAGACATTGATGAATTTGATTGGCACAAACTGACCAAAGACTTTGTGATCAAGCCGACCAACGGCCATGCCGGCAAGGGAGTGATTGCTTTCCGTCATCAACACGCTGACAAAGAACATTGGACCGACGTGGTCGGTAAAACGTGGAGCCTGGATGACATTAAACTGCACTCGGCTGATATTTTGGCCGGCCAATACAGCACCCATGGCTCCAATCACAACATCATCGTCGAAGAAAGGGTGCCTATTCATCCCAAACTGCTGAAATATACGTATAAAGGTACGCCAGATACTCGCGTGATTGTTTTCAATAGTGTGCCGGTGATGGCTATGCTCCGGCTGCCAACCGAAGAATCAGAAGGCCGTGCTAACGTCAGCCAAGGGGCGATTGCAGTTGGCATTGATATTGCCACCGGCATTACTACTCACGCCGTCGCTCACAAGAATCAACCAATTCAATTTCTGCCCAATACCAAACTAAAACTCAACGGCATCCAAATTCCATTCTGGCAACAAGTTTTAAAAATCGCTGTTGAAGCGGCTCGCGCGGCTGAACTGACTTTTACCGGAGTTGACCTGTTTGTCCACAAAGAAAAAGGTCCCATGGTAGTTGAGTTGAATGCCTATCCTGGCCTCTCGATCCAGATGGCTAATCGTGAGGGATTAAAACGCCGATTGGAAAGAGTCCAAGACCTTAATGTCCTGAATGCCGACCATGGTGTGAAAATCGGACAAGCGCTCTTTGCTGAACACTTTGCTACCAAAATCGAGGCCAAAGGGGAGGTGCCAATTCTAAATACTGAAGAAACTATCACTGTGTACGGTGACAATCGCCATAAAATTGAAGCCAAAGCGCTCATTAACACTGGTCGTTTCCGCACAGCTATTGCGAGCAGTCTGGCTAAAGAGTTAGCGCTGATTGAGGTTGATGACCTGCTGTGGTTTCAACAAGTTTCCGGTGAGGGGAAACGTCCCGTCATTGAACTGAAGTTTCGTCTTAAAGGAAAAACTGTCGAGACCTCCGCTGTCGTTTCCCGAAAACTAGACAGTGCCGCGCAAAAGATTGAAGTGGGGAGAAAGGACTTGTCGGGTTTTGTGATCCGACCAGCGTAAATCATGGGACTAGTAGATGACTTAAATCCCACCAACTATCAAGAGGAAAAACAGCGTTTCCTCAACAATCCCACTTTTAACCCTCAGTTTCACTACAAACGAGAGTTTTCTCAAGAAGAACTGTCCCGCCACGGCTTTCCGGCTGATGGCTACCAACAACTGGCGCAACGCATCATTGACGCCACCTTTCAACAGTTCACTCCCCATGAGCTCCAAGCCCAAAGAGGTCGGTTGCTGACCCAAGATAAAGTGACAGCGGCCATCCAGCAGTTCCTTCAAGCCCACAGCTTAGAAAACCGTTTTCCGATTGTGTGGTCAGACAAGTTTGTCAGCCGGGCCTCAATCGACGCCCACAACACTATTCGTCTGCGCCTCCCTTGCAGTGTGTACGAAGAAGATCTGAGTGGTTTGATTTACCACGAAATCGGCACACACGTCTTGCGACGGGTAAACTACGAACAACAGCCATGGTACAAAAAGAAACATCAGTTTGGTTTTTCTCCACACCTGAAAACAGAAGAGGGGATGGCCGTCCTACACTCGCTGTTTCCCAAAACCGAAGTCTTTGCCTATCGTCCAGCTATCTATCACTTGGCTACGTACAAAGCTCAAGAAGGCTCATTTCTGGATGTGTGGCAATTCCTACTGCAATACTATGCCGAAGATCAGGAAACGGCTTTTACGATCGCGGTCAAAAAAAAGCGCGGGCTGACCGATACCAGTCAGCCGGGTGGCTTTACCAAAGATCTAGTGTACTTTGAGGGCTTTGTGGATATCACTCGTTTCATGATTGCCAATCATTTTCCGCTCAAAGCACTTTACTTAGGCAAACTT
>Ga0209641_10004636_pt1 | contig 11350 bp, 14 predicted proteins | sample RifCSP16_1_FD_184022 | JGI IMG/M metagenome (GOLD analysis project Ga0209641, IMG submission 184022) | Soil microbial communities from Rifle, Colorado - Rifle CSP2_sed 16_1 (SPAdes) (version 2) | ecosystem: Environmental > Terrestrial > Deep subsurface > Rock core/Sediment | place: Rifle...
GACGATGCGAAGCCGACCTGCGGGGTGTACCAGGCTCTCCGGGACCGTTCCGCTCTCGTGGACGGAGTCCACGGCGTCGGCGAGGTCGGGTCGAGGTGGGATGCCGAGGCGGACGGCCAGTCCCGGAGCGGAGAGGTCGGCATCGACGAGGGTGCACGCTCCGCGCCCCGAGGCGATCCAGGCGAGGGCGAGCGCGATCTCGGTGCGCCCCGGGGCGCCCCCGCCGCCGGTCACGGCGACGAGGCGATGCGACGGGTCGGATCGCTCGGCGGCTGGCTCGAGCAACCGGATCTCACGCAGGATGGTCTCGGCGGGGAGATCGTCGGAGAGGACCAGGTCGACCCCGGCGGCGGCGAGGCGGTCGGCGGCGGGCCGGTCGCCGACGGGGTGGATGCCGACGACGCGGATACCGGCCCGCACCCACGAGGCGAGCCGCGCCGTCGACGCCCACGGGGTCTCGGACCCGACGACCACGACGTCGACCTCGTGGCTGCGGTCGATCACCTCGTCGGGAAGAAAGGCGCGGAGCACCAGGCGCACCGACGCCGTGGCCCGCGCTGCGGCGACCAAGCGCGACTCCCACTCACGCGCCGACAGCACGGTGGAGACTCGGAGGGTCATCGCGGTCGGCGCACCAGGTCGATCTCGGCGGTGTGGACGGCGTCGACCAGGGCCCGGGCGAGGTCGCGGTCGACCGCGACCAGCAGCGAGACGTCGCTTCCGCCGAGTCCTCCGCTGCCGGTGGCGGCTGCGAGAACGAGCACGTCCGGTGCGAGGAGCTCGGTGGCACCCATGCGCGACACGTAGACGTCGATGCGGTCTCCGGCGACGAGGTCGCCCTGGACGGCGTGGGCAGGGTCGAGGGTGAGTGCGGCGACGTCGGGGCGATCCGTCGGGGGCGCCACCAGGAGTGAGGCAAGGAGGGGATCGCCCGGGGCCAGGGCCGCACCAAGCGAGTGATCGGCGAGGGATGCCGCCTGGTCGGCCGGCACCAGTCCGGGCAGCGGGGTCATCCATCGGCCGACCACGGGGAGGTCGCCGAGCCTGACTCCGGGGGGCAGGGCCGCTTCGGCCACGAGGACCTCCACCTGCGGAGCGGGACGGGTCACGGCGTGCACAACGGCTCCGGCGGTGACGGCGAGAATGGCGGCGACCGCCAGACGCAGATCGACCTGAATCCTCCTCACGGCCGCACCTCGACGGCGACGACGTGTCCGATGGCAACGATGTGAGGCATCCCGGAGGCGGTGATCTCCACGTGATCGGCCCCGACGGCGCTCACCACCCCGCTGTGCAGCGAACCGTCGGAAGCGGTGAGGTAGACCCGGGAGGCGGCGTCCTCGGCGGAGAGCAAGAGATCGCGCAGGGTGCGGGTGCGGCGGGCCGCAGCACGGGCCGCCTCCATTTCCGCCTCGAGCGTGCGGTCCATTCGATCGCGCAGCAACCGCCCGATGTGGACGAGGTCCGGGTGCCCGCTGGCCTCCACGCCTCCCCTTTCGTCTCCGTCGGGGGAAGTCCACGCCCGGGCGGCGCGTGACGGTGACCACTACCTATCAAGCGGGAGGGGTCGCCTCAAGGGGGTTGGGAAGGGATTGATTTCGCGGGCGGGAGGGGCAGTCGTTGCCTCGGGCTTTCCCATGGAACGATCGGGAGGGCCCGGACTCGCCGGCAACCCTACGACCGGTCGGGTGCCAGGCGGGCGGGAAATCCCAGCTGAGGCCGTGCGTCACCGACCGATTCTCGCGAATCGGTGAAATCGACGGCCATCTCGTGGACACATCGTGGTCACAAGGCATGCCAATGCTGGATCACACACCGAAGGAGATGGAGACATGAAGAAGCGAGTCGTGCTGTCGCTGGGGGCGTTGGCGCTCACCGCAGCTTTCGCGGGGATTGCGCTCGCTGCCGCCGGCGACGAGGAAGGTGCCGGCAACTTGATGCCGGTGCCGGGACTCGAGGGCGTGGACGAGACCGTCGTCAACGAGTACCCCGCCCCCGGATTCGAGGATCAGGACGAGGCGATCGTGGTGAACGAGTACCCGGCTCCCGGCTTTGAGGACATCGACGAGGCAATCGTCGAGTCCGCAGGCTGAGCGGGCGGGTGTCGGCGAATCGAGGGGGCGAGGGAACCTCGTCCCCTCGGCGCGCCTGCGCTTGGTGAGTGCCGACGTCCTCGCTTCGCTCGGCCAGCGGCCTAGCCTCGCTCCCTCGACTTCGGGAGCCGGGCGATGCAGATCACCCCGTGGAACTGGGTGTGGACCGTCACCACCGTGGTGCTGATCCTGGCTGCGCTGCCCCGGAACCGGCTACGCGGGTTCCTCCCGCCGTTCGTGGCCTGTGCTGCCGTCGCCGCCGCGGCGGCGTGGAGCGGTGTGGGTGGATCCGGGCACTTCCTGCTCTTTCCGGTGCTCCCGTTCCTGTTCTTCTGGGTGCCCCGGATCCCGCGGCGCGGGAAGCGGATCGAGACGCAGGCCGCGGGCACCATCACCGTCCCTTTCGGTCAACCCCGTCAGATCGAATCCCGCCCGCATAGGCCGAAGCGGCCGCGGACCATGGCGATCTGGTCGCCGATGGTGTGGGCACCGGCGGCGGTGGCGGCGATCCTGCTGCTCGCCGTGGGGGTCGACGAACCGTGGGTGATCGCATTGGTCTTCCCGGTGGTACCGCTCCTCGCCGCCGCGGTCCGGTGGACCAAGGGATCGCCCGAGCCCGCCGGGGAAGGAGCGAGGTGGCTTGGCGGGCTCGCCGCCCCCGTGGTTGCCCTCGCCGTGGCCGTCATGGTCGCACCCGACTCCGGTACCACGGTGGCGGTGACCACGACGACGACCATCACCGCAGTGTCGATCACGATCGCGCCCGAGGTGATCCCGGCGATCTTCGTCGACGTCCACGGCACCATCGCCCAGTCCGACGGCACCACTCTCATCGTCCCGGTCGAGGGGGCGTTCATCACCTTCACCGGTGAGGACACCGCACGATTCGCCCTCTCCGACGTCTTCGGCCACGCCACCTTCTTCGTGGACCCCGGGTCCTACACCGTGTTCGTGGAACCGCCGGGGAACCGGTGGTCGCTCATGGAGGGATGCCCGGACCGCCTCGAGGAGTACCCGGTGGCCACAGGAGAGCAATGGACCTGGGTGGTGCACCTCGTCGACGCCAACGCCGGTGTCGCCTACGGGGTCGAATCGCGTTGCGACGAGGTGGTCCCCCCGGCCCCGGGAAGGGGCTTCTAGTCGGACCGGCACGGTATGGGCGGCGTTGGCGGCGGCCGGGGGCGGAGGGCCCATCGCCGGTGGTCGTTGTACCGGACTATGCCGTGAGCGTCGCCAGGCGTAACGGGCTGTGCTCGGCGATCGTCTCCAGGTCGCGACCCACCGCCAACACCTCGAGGTCGTTGTTGATGGCGACCGCGGCGATGAGGCAGTCGGTGAGGCTGCGTGGGGCGGCCCCGGCGCGTCGGCACGCCCGGTAGACGTCGGCCGCGGTCTCGTAGTCGAAGAGCGGTCGCACCGCGTAGAAGGTTCCGGAGTCGGCGATTCGCCGGATACGCCGGGCGTCGGCATCGCTCCGGGCGCCGGCGGTCAATTCGGCGACGATCACGTCGGTGACGGCGAAAGGCTTTCGCCCCACCATCCCGGCCAGCCGTCGATCGGCGGGGGAGCCGGTGGCCCGCAGGTACTCGACCCACGCCGACGTGTCGACGAGGATCACCCGCGGTCCGCCCGCAGCGTGTCGAGGTCGCCCTCCCACCCGATGCCGCGCAACTCGAGGAGCTCTTCGCGGCTCAGCGGATCGCCCACCGCCCGGCGCAACGCCAGTTCGACCGCCTCCCGCTTGGTGTTCACCCGATAGCGGCGCATCACCCTGGCGATCAGTTCGTCATCGATGTCGATGTTGGTCCGGGCCACGACGCCAACTCTACACCTCTATACACCATATAGTGTATGAAGCCGCGCTTCTTCGGGGATGAGGTGGGCGGCGGGCGCGTAGGCTCCGCGGTTAACCCAGGGAGGCACATGAAGCGGGCGGCGCTACTGCTCATCCACGGGATGGGGGAGCAACTGCCGTGGGAGGAACCGGACTCGTTCATCCGCGGGCTGGTGCGGCGCTACATGTCCCGGCCCGACCCACCCCCGGGGGAGGCCACGACTCCCGATCTCGACGCGGTGCATCTGGAGCTCCTCATGGACGTATCCGATGGGATGCCTCCCCGGTCCCGGCCCGGGGTGCGCATTCGCATCCGCAACACGCCGCGGCAGCCGCGCCGGAGCCGGCTCGATGCCATCGACGTCCACCAGGTGTATTGGGCCGATCGTCCCCAAGGGGTCATCTCGTGGACTGCGGTCGCCAAATGGTTGCTGGTCAGCTCCTTCACCCCGCTGTTCCACTGGCGTCGCAACGCAGCGGTGATCGTTCAGGAGAAGCGGTGGGGGCGCAAGGGGCCCGGGGTGGGCCGGCTGCTCCTCGAGCTGTTCCTCGGTGCTTCGGTGCCGCTGCTTGGTTTGTTCTTGGTGACGACGGTGACCCTGGCGTTGCGCGGGCTCGCCCAGCTCGCCGTCGATGCCCGGGATGTGGTGGGTGGGTTCGGCGCGGCCGAGCGTTGGACACTCGGTGCGGTGCTACTCATGGGGGCGGTGGCACTCGCGGCCCTGATCGGGTCGGTCCGGGTGTTGCAACGGGCGCGGCGCGAGGCGGAGTTGGCGCTGTTCGCCGACCACCGCGATACGGGCCGTGAATCGGTGGTCGGGCCCGGATCTGAGGTTCGGCCACCCTGGCAGCAGCGCACCGAGCGACTGTTGAAGTGGGGACGGGTGTCGGCGCTCGGCGGGGTGGCGGTGGCCGTCCTCACTGCAGTGCTCACCAGGGTGTGGGATGTGGATCCGTGGAGTGTGGTCGAGGAGGTCTCGGCGCAGCTGGGCTGGGCATGGTGGGAGGCCCTGATCATCGCGGCGGGCGCCGCCCTGGCGCCCTTCCTGGTCAAGTGGCTCGGGGACGTCGCGGTTTACGCCGCAGGCGCCAACCCCCTGAATCGATTTGCCCCGGTGCGGCGTGACATCCTCGATCGGGTGGCATCGAGTCTCGCCGAGTTGGAGCACGAGTACGACGAGATCTTCATCGCGGCGCATTCGCTGGGGAGTGTGATCGCCTACGACGCACTCAACGAGCGCCATGCCCTCGACTGGGCCGGAGGGAAGGGCACCAGGACCGGTCGGGTCAAAGGGTTCCTCGCCTTCGGCTCGCCGCTCGACAAGTTCTACTACTTCTTTCGCCGCCAGAGCTTTGCCAAGCCGGTGATGGAGCAGATCGAGTCGTCGAGTTCGTTCCTGTGGAAGCGGTCCTCGGGCAGGCGCTACGGCGAGGTCGAGTTCGAGGGGTATGAGCCGCCGGGCTCCGAGGCCCACTTCTGGGTGGCATGGTCCCGGTTCGACGTGCTCGGCCACCGTGTCGACCTGTACGAACCGCACTACCAGGAGCGGTTCCCCTACCTCACCCCCTTCGGGCACTCCGCGTACTGGAAGGACCCCTGCTTCTACGACCTCGTCGTCGATTGGCTCGAGGCCGGGGTCACCGGCGGGCGACGACGACTACCTCCCCCGGAGGATCGGCACCGCGAGCGGGTACGCCGCCGCTCGGAGGGTCGGGCGCCGTGCGCCCGGCGGCGGCTCCGCACCTTCACGGCGCGGCGGCTCCGCACCTTCACCCAGCAGGCGAAGGGGCAGATTCGTTCTACCGGAACGGAGGTGTGATCGCTCTCACCGCCCGGCCCGTCGTTTCGTCGACAGGCTCAGCGGCGGGAACGCGAAAACCCGGCTTGACATCGCCCTTGCCAAACACCTGTTCGATGGCGTACGGTCGACCGGTGGCGCTTCCCGTCGGTTCGCCCGACCTGCCCGAGGACCCTCCCCACCTCGGACGGCTTGCTGCCGAGTTGCGCCGGTATCGACTGCGATACGGCGCTCCGGCGCCCTCCCCGGCGCAACGACTCGACGACCGGGTGCGGAGTCACCGGGCGCGCCTGCGGTTCATCGACGAGCAGATGGTCGAGCTCGCCGCCGAGCGGAGGCGACTCGCCCAGGAGATCGCCGGGTACGAGAAGGGCCTCGCCCTGGTCCTGCGCACCGAGATCGAGCGGCTTCGCGAGCGGCACGGAGAGGCCTGGTCGCCGGTGGCGATCCGCGCCTACCGCGTGTGGCAGCTGGACGGGGGTCGTATGCGGGGTGCACGCACGGTGTGGCCCGACCCGTGGCTGGTCGCCGAATGCGCCCGCGGCGGAGGGCGCGCCGAGGTCCCGCACAGCGACGGCCGATGCGGTCCACCCGGCTGCGGTATCTACGCCGCCAAACACCCGGAACTCCTGCTGAAGGGATTTGCGATGGCCTGGGACGGCGCCATGGGCCTGGTGGAGCTGACCGGGAAGGTGGTCGAGCACACCGACGGTTACCGGGGGCAGCGGGCCGGCGTGGTGGCGCTCGGGCTCGTCGGCGGCGGCAGGTGGCTGACGACCGATGATCCCGCGGTGATCGCCGCCGCGTTCCATGACCCGGCACAGACCCTGGTGCGGTGGGGGCAGCACGATCGCTCGCCCCGGGCGCCGTGGGCGCGGATCACCGAGTACCTGATCGAACGGGAGGCATCGACGTGGACATCGGAGAGCAGCAGCGGGTGATCATCGTGGAGCCGTTGACCGTGCCAGACGAGTTCCCGGCCGAAGACCCGGCACAGGTTCCCGAAGAGGCTCCGGAGCCGGTGAAGGTTCCGGCGTAGCGACGACCGGGTGGCCTACCCGCCGACCGGTAGCCGCTCCAGCGGTACCAGCGCCGGCTCGTTGCCCGCCATGGTGCGCGACCACCTGGTCCACGGGCCGACGAACACCATGCCGACCACCGTGTCGCCCCCGCGGTTCTTCGCCTGATACATCAGGTCGTCGGCGCCGGCGATCATGGCGTCCACGGTCGAGGGTGGGAACCGGAAGGTGGCCAGACCCACCGACGTGGTGAGCGCCTTCCCGTCGATCTTGCAGGTGTCGCCGAGCAGGCGGCGGACTCGGTCGACCACCACCATTGCCTCGCGGGCGTCGGTCTCGGGGAGCATCAGCACGAACTCGTCGCCGCCGAGACGGGCGAACAGGTCGGTGCCGCGCACCGTGTCGGTGGCGGCTCCGGCAAAGGCGGTGAGCACCGCGTCGCCGGCGCTGTGGCCCCGGGCGTCGTTCACCGTCTTGAAGTCGTCGATGTCGAAGTAGGCGAGGGTCAGGGGGCTCCCATCGCGGCCGGCGCGCAGCCGTTCCCGTTCGGCGATCAGCGAGAAGGCGCGGCGGTTCATCGCCCCGGTGAGCGGGTCGAGGGTGGCGTGGCGCCGCTGCTCGAGGAGCGCGGTGCGCAGTGCAACGACCAACACCGAGACCACGAGGAGCACCCCGAGGAGCATCACGGCGTTCCACACGTCGGACGATGCCAGGCCGTCGCCGGCGAACGCGGCGAACAGGCTCTGTGAGGCGGCCAGCCCGGCGACGAGGGCGCCGTGGCGTCGGGTGCCGAGCCAGGTCACCGACATCACTGCGATCACGTAGAGAAGCGAGAACGACACCTGCGGTCCGGTGACCCAGTCGAGGACCGCGATCCCGGTGGCAAGGAGCACGCCGACGATGAGCGGGCCGGCGTTGGGGAACCGCCGGATGATGGGGATGCGGACGATCGTGCTGTCGATCATGTGACTAGTGCATCGGAACTAGTCAGGAGACACTGAAGGGGGAGTTTGGGACGCGCCGTTTCCCGTTTCCCGTTTCCCGTTTCCCGTTTTCCGTTTTCCGTTTTCCGTTTTCCGTCTCGGTGGTACCCCTCGCCAGAATCCGGGATCTGGCGGGCGTCGGGCGTCGGGTAGCGGGCAACGGGTGGCGGGCCTCTCCCCATCGCCAACCGCGCTCGGTACCCTTCCTCCGTGGAGCGCATCCGGGTCGACCTCGCCAAGGACTGGCTGTCCGTGGCCGACATCTGCGAATACATGGGGGTGTCGACGTTCGTCGTCACCCGGGTGCTCCGCACCGGCGAGCTCCCCGCGGTGAAGATGGGACGGGAGTGGCGGGTGGCCCGCTCCGACTTCGAGGATTGGCTCAACGGCCAGCGCCTCGCCGCCCGCCTGTCCGGCCGGGAGCCCACCAACCGACGATGACCGTCGCCCCGAACCAGATCGATCTTCCCGACACCTCCGAGACCTACGAGGTCGACCGGGCATGGCAGGTGGTGGTGTGGAACGACCCGGTCAACCTGATGTCGTACGTGGTGTGGGTGTTCCGCAAACTCTTCGGGCATTCACTGGAGCAGGCCACCCGCCTGATGCTGCAGGTGCACAACCAAGGACGGGCGATTGTGAGCAGCGGACCGCTGGAAAAGGCAGAACTCGACTGCCACCGACTCCACCATCACGGCTTGTGGGCGACCCTGGAGCGAGCATGACCGAACCCTTCACCCGCAGAGGCGCCGAGGTACGGGTGCGACTCGACCCCGAAGCCCGCGATGTGCTCGCCACCCTTCCCGAGCTGTTGGCGAGAAGCGGCAATGCCGGCGGCCGGCTCACCTACCGGGTGCATCCCGAAGACACCGCCGCGGAGGAGCGTTATCGGGACCTGGTCGGTGACGCGCTGGACGATCTGCGCAACGCCGATCGCACGGCCTTCGCCCGGGGCGTGGGGGAATCGACCATCAGCCTCGAAGACGCCGAGGTATGGATGCGGGTGATCGGCGAGGCCAGGCTGGCGCTGGCTGCGATGCTCGGCATCGAAAAGGACGGTTGGGAGAACGACGCCGATCCGAGGCAGAGCCCGGAGATGGCGCTCCTCTCCTATCTGGGCTATCTCCAGGACCGGCTCGTCTCGGTCCTCCCCTAGGCCCCGCGCTCAGACGCCGAGCGCCACCGCCGGGTCGGCCACGTCCACCCCGAGATAATCGGCCACCGCGGTATTGGTGACATGGCCCTGGGTGACGTTGACCCCGCCGAGCAACTCGGGATGGTGCCGCACCGCGGTGCGGGTTCCGTCTGCCAGAGCCACGACGTAAGGGAGGGTGGCGTTGGTCAGGGCGTAGGTGGCGGTATTGGGTACCGCCCCGGGGATGTTGCCGACGGCGTAGTGGATGACGCCGTGTTTGGTGTACACCGGGTTGCTGTGGGTGGTCTCGCGGGAGGTGGCGATGCAACCGCCCTGGTCGATCGAGATGTCGACGATGACGCTCCCCGGTTTCATCGCGGACACGATCTCCTCGGTCACGACGATCGGCGCCCTGGCTCCGGGGACGAGCACGGCGCCGACCACGAGGTCGGACGCGGTGACGTACTGCTCGATCGCCAGGCGTGAGGACTTGACCGTCATCACGTTCCCCCAGCGCAACTCGTCGAGGTGGCGCAGTGGGACGATGTTGAGGTCGAGGATGGTGACCTCGGCTCCCATTCCGGCCGTGATCATCGCCGCGTTGCGCCCGGCGATACCCGCCCCGAGCACCGTCACCCGCCCCGGACTCACCCCGGGAACGCCGCCGAGCAGCACGCCGCGGCCGCCGCGGGGACGCTCCAGGAAGTGGGCACCCGCCTGGGCGGCCATCCGGCCGGCGATCTCGCTCATCGGCGCCAGCAGTGGAAGAGTTCCGTTGTCCAACTGGACCGTCTCATAGGCGATGGCGGTGGCGCCCGAGGCGAGGAGGCCTTTGGCCTCCTCGGGGTAGGCGGCGAGGTGGAGATAGGTGAAGAGGAGGTGCCGCGGCCCGAGCATGGCGATCTCGCCCGATTGCGGTTCCTTCACCTTGACGATCATCTCGGCCGTCTCGAACACGGCGGCGGCGTCGGGCACGATCTCGGCGCCGACCGCGGCATAGTCGGCGTCGGCGATCGACGATCCGACCCCGGCACCGGTCTGCACCACCACTCGGTGCCCGTGGCCGACCAGTTCCCGTACCCCGACCGGGGTCATGGCGACTCGGTATTCCTCGGTCTTGATCTCACTGGGCACGCCGACGATCAACGGGTCCTCCTGGCTGCTGTGCACCCCCAGATTGCCACGCCGCGGGCAGGGGTGCCGCTAACGGATGGGTAAACCGGGAGCGATCCCGTCCCGATAGCCTGCACATGGCCCGTACTCGCACGAAGCCCGACCGGGCGCGCCCGGCCCCCGGCGGCGCCCGGCCCCGCGGCCGCCTGGCCGCATTCACCCTCGGGATCGGTATCGGCATTGTGGTGGTGTTCGCCCTGGTCTTCTCCATCGCCATCGGAAACCGTGGAATCGCCGTGCACGCCACCGCCCTCCACTACGCCGACGAGGCGCTGCGATCCGCGACCGTGGTGCGCTCCCAGGCCGGGCTGGCGGCCCACTTCGGCGTCCTGGAGCGGGATTTCGGATTCGAGGCCGCGGATGCCATCAAGCGCTCCTCCCAAGAGACCCGCCTCGGCCTCGACAACCTCGCATCGTCCCTTCGCGGCCTGGCGGAGGTCACCGGTCAAGCGGACCCGACGATCGAATCGTTGGCGGCGACCTTCCGGAGCACCGCGCAGTCGATCCTTGCCGCCCTCGAGAGAGGGGACGTGGCTGCCGCGCAGGCGCTCGCCGGCGAGGACCTGGATCAGGATTTCCGTTCGTTGCTCGACCCCGTCATCGTGGCCCGCGGTCAGCAGGCGGGGGAGGTGGGGGCCGCAATCGCCCTCATGGGCCGTATCGGCGACGTCGCCAGATTCCTGGTGGCCTTCCTCGTGCCGACGGCGGCGATCCTGGTCTACCGCGACCTGGCGCGACGCCAGCAACGGCAGCGCGACCTCGAGGTACGTCTGGAGACGGAGAAGGCGCTGGGACAGGCCCGAGACGAGTTCGTGGCCAGCGCGTCTCACGAGCTGCGCACCCCACTCACCTCGATCTTCGGCCTCGCCCATCTCGTCGCGGAGGATCCGGTCGTCACCGCCTCGCCCGGCGCGGTGGAGATGTTGGGGATGATCATCAGCGAGGCCAACGACCTGTCCCGCATGGTCGACGACCTGCTCACCACCGCCCGTCTCGACGCCGGCGCCCTCCACTACCAGTTCGAGAACCTCCGTGTGCTCGATGAGGTGCGCGAAGTCGTGGAGCCGATGCGGCTCTCAGGCACGGCTTTCCAGGTGCAGGTCCAGCCGGCGCTGGTCCGGTCGGACCGCCTCCGCCTCCGCCAGGTGGTCCGCAACCTGCTCTCCAATGCCCGCAAGTACGGCGGTCCCACCATCCGGGTACTGGGCCGCCTGGAGGCGGGGTGGTATGAGATCCGCGTCGAAGACGACGGCGACGGCATCCCCGAGGAACTCCACGATCGGCTGTTCCAGCGGTACCTCCACAAGGGCGACC
>Ga0209641_10004637_pt1 | contig 11349 bp, 12 predicted proteins | sample RifCSP16_1_FD_184022 | JGI IMG/M metagenome (GOLD analysis project Ga0209641, IMG submission 184022) | Soil microbial communities from Rifle, Colorado - Rifle CSP2_sed 16_1 (SPAdes) (version 2) | ecosystem: Environmental > Terrestrial > Deep subsurface > Rock core/Sediment | place: Rifle...
GGGAGAGGCTGTGTTCGGAGTTCGGAGTTTTCATTCCGCACTCCGCACTCCGCATTCCGCATTCGGATAACGGAGTCATCCACCCTCATGAAGATGTCCCTGTTATGGGTAAGAAAAGCATCGACAATGCCTGAGAGTTTTTTTATCGCCTCATCGTTGTCACGGACGATGGGTTCTTCGGAGAGGTTTCCGCTGGTCATCACCAAAGCTTGAAAATGAGCTTTCTGCTTTTCATTCGATCTATCATCAGGATAATAAAAGAGAAGATGATGCAGCGGCGTATACGGAAGCATGCAGCCGATATATTGGTTGTTCGGTGCAACCGACCCGGAGATTTTCGCAGGATGAGAGGCATTATATCTCTTCGATAAGAGAACGATCGGTCGCTTGCCGGACACGAGGAGATCTCTTTCAGCCGCTGAGACCGTGCAGAACTGTTCAACAGCTTCAACAGAGGGCGCCATGACCGCGAACGGCTTATTGCTCTTCCGCTTCCGCTCCCGCAGCTTCCCGACCGCTTCGTCGTTCAGCGCGTCACAGGCAATATGGAACCCGCCGAGGCCTTTGATCGCGACGATGCCGCCATCGCGCAAAACATGGACGCATTCTTCCAACGCCTTCTTGCCTTTTATCCCGAACTCCGAACTCTGAACTACGAACTGTATTTCAGGCCCGCACGCGGCGCACGCGTTCGGCTGCGCGTGGAATCTCCTGTTCTTTGGATCGTTATATTCCGACAGACACTCCGGACACATGGCAAAGCCGGCCATGCTCGTGTTCGGCCGGTCATAGGGGATCGCCCGGGTTATGGAATAGCGGGGGCCGCAGTTCGTACAATTAATGAAGGGGTAAAGGTATCTCCTGTCACGAGGATCAAGCAGCTCCTTCGAGCAATCGTCGCATATCGAAACGTCTGGTGAGATATGCGTGAACAGCCCCGTCCCGGCACGGTCCGTGCTTTTGTGTATGGTGAAATCACGATATCCTTTGTTCGGAAGCGGGGATATGGAGAGATCGGTGATGCGGGAAAGCGGCGGCGCCTCGTGAGAGAGCCTTCGGATGAACGTTGATAGATCCTTCCCTTCTATATCGATCAAAACTCCATCAGCGGTATTGGTGACGAAACCTTTGAGTCCGAGGCCGTCGGCAAGGGAATAGACATACGGCCTGAAGCCGACGCCCTGCACAATGCCCCGAACTATGATCTGAGCCCGCTCAACCATGTGACCCATGTGTCGATCCCGGCGCCTGTCGCGCACGAGACCTCGAATATTTTCAGCGCCGGGTTAAGCGCCAGAGAGTCGCTTCTCACCTTGTTCATATCCGTGTTCATGTACGGCAGGAGGTCTATCTTGTTCACGGCGAGGGCGGACGATTCACGGAACATGAGCGGGTACTTGAGCGGCTTGTCGTGCCCTTCGGCAACGGAGAGGACCATCATCTTCATGTCCTCGCCGACCTTGAACTCCGCCGGGCAGACGAGGTTCCCTACGTTCTCGATAATGAGGAGGTCCAGGTCCCCGAGCGGGAGGTCGTCAAGGACCTCGCTGATCATGTTTGCATCAAGATGGCAGGCGCCTCCGGTGTTGATCTGTACCACCGGGACCCCGAGGCTCCCGATGCGCTCCGCATCGTCCGTACCCACGATGTCGCCTTCGATCACCCCTACTCTCACGCGCGATTTCAGTTCATGGATCGTCCGTTCAAGGAGGGATGTCTTGCCCGATCCGGGCGCACCCATGAGATTGATGACGAAGAGGCCCGCGTCCTTGAACCGCGTCCTGTTCTGCTCCGCTATCCTGTCGTTTGCTTCAAGAATCCGCGTGACGACTTTGACTTTCATTTCTTTTACTCCATGCTCCCTGTCCTCTGCCCTATGCCTTTATGTCATCTCCATGTCGACGATTTCCATTTCCCTGCCCCTGTTGATCGCGAACGACGATGAACCGCAGAGCGGGCAGGCGAACACATACAGGGCGTCTTCGACGTCGAATTCCTTCCTGCAATCATTGCACGCGCCGCCGACCGGGACGATCTCGATGGTCAGCTTCGCGTTCTTCGCCACGGTAGGCTCCTTCAGGGCGTCAAAAGCGAACAGAAGGGATTCGGGCATCACGCCGGTCGCTTTCCCGAGCCTGACCCGGATGGTATCCACGGCGGAACAGCCCTGTTCACCGCACTGCTCGGCGGCGATCTCAAGAACACTGTGGGCAATGGACGATTCATGCATGACTTCACCTGTCTGGAAGGCTTCCGCCGATACGGATTGGATCGCGAACCCGGCATGCACGAGGACGTAATCGCCGATCTTCGGCGTCTCGGGCAGGAGCAGGGTGCTCACTTCCTTCCTCGCCCCGTACACGTCGATGGTCGCCATATCGTTTCCTATCGAGATGATTTTTGAGGGGACTGCAAGACACATGGCACGTTCCACTCGCGCAATTTAACGACCATCCGTTCGATGAGAATGTCTACGTTATCCCATATCTCCTGCGTCATGTCAAGGCCCAGTTCGATCGTTTTCGGCTGAATGCCGATAAGGCAGACCTCCTTTGGCAAGGCGCCCATCAGATTGCTGACGGAAATGACTTCCAGCAGCCCCAGGTGATGCATGGACGCCTTGGCGCCGAACCTGGCGGGAATTGCTTCGTTCTCAAGCGTGTCGATATAGCCGGGTTCCTTTCCAAAATCAACGGCATCGACGATCAGGACCTTGTCCCGCCCCTCGAAATACTCCAGCAGATCGAGGCCGGCGCTGCCGCCGTCCACGATCTCGACGCTGTCCGGCACGGCATAGCGTTCCTGGAAGGCATTGACCGCGTGCACGCCGACACCTTCATCCTTCATGAGGATATTGCCGACGCCTATGAGTGATATTGTTTTTGATTTCATAATTTTGGACCAAGGCAACCGCGTTGCCGTGAATTTATACCGAGGGAACCATGTTTCCGCATTTTTGGACCGAGACAGCCGTGTTGCCGTTATTTACGCCGACACGGTCGGCTTGGTCCAAACGGTCGACGCGGTCCAAACAGCAAAGCCCTCGGCCTCCACGAACGTCTACCACCCATGGGGGAGCAGAGGGCTTGAACCATAACATAAGATGTCTATCGGTCACGGTTACGACGCCCCCGCCTACGGCGGGGTTACGTCGTTCGTCGTTCGTGTCTTTAAGACGTCGCCGTTTACCGAACGACGATACGGGCTTCTTCGCCGACAGACGCAACCAGGACCTTACAGCGCCTTGACCTTCACGATATCATTCCCCTGCGCGTCCACCATGTGGACCGCGCAGGCCAGACAGGGGTCAAAGGAATGAACGGTCCGGAGAACCTCAAGCGGCTTTTCCGGGTTGATCACCGGGTTGCCCAGGAGCGATGCCTCATACGGGCCGTGCGCGTCGTTCTGGTTCCTCGGGCTTGCGTTCCAGGTTGACGGAACAACGGCCTGATAGTTCCTGGTTATTCCGCCGTCGATCACGATCCAGTGAGAAAGCACGCCGCGGGGCGCCTCGTGAAAACCGAAGCCCTTGATCTTCCCCTTCGGAAAGACCGGCCGGTTGAAGGTCTTCACATCGCCTTTTGCAATGTTGTCCACGAGCGCCTGCCACTGCTTGTTCAACTCGTCGTAGAGCACGGCGCAGCGAATGGCGCGGGCGGCGATACGGCCGATGGTGGAATGGAGCGCGGACGGCCCCACCTTGACGCCGGCGAGACTGCTGACCGTGGAAAGGGTCTGTTCCACGTACTTCTTCGTTCCGGGATGGCCTGCCGCGTACATGCAGAGGACGTTGGCCAGCGGACCGACCTGCGCCGGCTTGCCGTAGAAGGTGGGCGACTTCACCCAGGAGTACTTGCCGTCGTACTTCATGCCCGTGTACTTCGGATCCGTTGTTTCATCAAAAGGATGCTTTGTCCAATCGCCCTTGTACCAGGAATGCTTGATGCTCTCCTTCACCCCGTTCTTAAAGTACTCGTCGCCGAAAGTCGTAATGGGTTTGTAGGTGCTGAGATCTCCGTTCTCGATGTAGCCTCCCGGCATGGTGAACACGGTCCCCCTGGTGTCCATGGGAAGGTCGGGCACCGAAAGGTAGTTCGTGACGCCTGCCCCATACTTGGTCCACTCCGCATAGTAGGCGCCCACCGCGGCCACGTCAACGAGGTACGCGTTCTTCACGAAGCTGCCCACTTCGTCGATGAGCGTCTTGATGTAGTAGAGCCGCTCCATGTTCAGCGTGGACGGGCTGTCCAGATTGATGGCGTTCGACACGCCGCCGACTGCCAGGTTCTGGATGTGCGGGGTCTTGCTGCCGAGGATCGAAACGATCATATTCGCCTTGCGCTGGAACTGGAGCGCCTGGAGGTAGTGGACCGCCGCAATAAGGTTCACCTCCGGCGGGAGCTTCATGGCCGGGTGCCCCCAGTATCCATTGGCGTAGATGCCCAGCTGGCCGCTGTTCACGAACGTCTTGAGCCTGTCCTGCGCTTCCTTGAACTCCTTCACGCTGTTCCTGTCCCAGGAGGAAAGGCCCTCGGCGATCTGGGACGCCTTCCTGGGGTCCGCTTTGAGCGCCGAAACGAGGTCCACCCAGTCCAGCGCCGCCAGATGGTAGAAGTGAACAATGTGGTCGTGGACATTGTGCGCGGCAATGATCAGGTTCCTGATGTACTGCGCGTTCAGGGGAATTTCCATGTTCAGCGCATTTTCCACCGCCCTCACCGAGACGGTCGCGTGTACCGACGTTCAGACCCCGCAGATGCGCTGGGTGAAGAGCCACACCTCGCGCGGGTCGCGTCCCTTGACGATAGTCTCGATCCCGCGCCACATCTGGCCGGACGACCAGGCGTTCATCACCTTGCCGTTGTCAACCTCACATTCTATTCTGAGATGGCCCTCAATCCTCGTAATCGGGTCAATCGTAATTCTTTTTGACATAGCTCCTCCTGTATTCTGTATTCATTCCGGCTCAGTGAAGCGTCTCCGGATAGAGATTCAGATATTTCGCGCATACCTTGAATCCCAGGACCGCAAAAGCGACCATCGCCGCCGTGACCATGAGCTCTATGAAGGAAGGAAAGTAGTCTCCTCCCGCGCCGGTTGCGTATTCCGCAACGCCGAATATACCCACATTCACCCGGTTGAGCATGACGCCGAGTATCACCAGTATATTCACGACAAAGATGCGATTGATGTCCGTGCGTATGGATCTGAACGAGAGCAGGATGAGCGGCAGCGCCACCCCCACGCCCATTTCCAGGAGCCAGAGATTCGAGAGAAAACTGCCGTTCAGGGCCAGTCCGATGCCGGGCCCCCTGGCAAGATCAATGAGCTTTATGGCCAGATAGCCCCCCCCCACGATCAGCGTCCCCCGCGCGAGGCCTTTCAGCACCTCGACGGGAAGCTCGTGGTGAAAGGCCCTCGAGCTCAGGATCGTCTCAAAGCTCACCATCGAGAGCGCCAGCATCACGGCTGAGATGAGAAACAGGGAGGGAAGCGCATTGCTGTACCAGAGCGGCGAGAGCTTTGAAGGAGCAATGAGATAGACCGCCCCGAGCGATGACTGGTGCAGCGTGGAAAGAAGGACCCCGAAGAGCACGACGGGGACCATGATCTTGTTCACGATATTCAGCGCCCGTTTCCAGCCGAGTTTCTCGAAGAGCATGGGGCTCGACTCAGTCGCAAGGGTGGACGTATAGAGCACGACGTGAATGGCCACGATGAACATGATGGAGTTCACCTGCCACATCACCATGGGATGCCAGATGCGGAAAGAGCGTCCGATGTCGAGACTGATTGAGAGGGCGGCGACAACGTATCCGAAAAAGGCGTTGAGGAGCGCCGGCCGAACGATTATTTTATATTTCTTCCAGTTCAGGATATAGACCGCGCCCGCGATAACGAACCCGCCCGCGGCCAGGGCAACGCCGCCGAGGACGTCGATGCCGATCCAGATACCCCACGGCCAGAGGTCATTCAGGTTCGTGGCGGCTCCGAGCCCGAAGAACAGGCGGTAGATCGCGCACAGTCCGCCCGCAATGAGAAGAAAGACCAGCGCCCGGGTGGTCGGTGTATCCATTTTAATGTGATTCTGAATCGCCATGATCATTCCCCCTTGTTCGTGTCTTTTCTATGCGTGAATGCCCACGTTGCGGCGCCCCCAATGAGCACCGCGGCGATCACCGCCGGGATCTTGGAGATATATGCCCACGTGAGTTCGGGAAGGAAGACATCATCGATCGTTTTGTTGAATCCGAGCTTCTCAAAGGGGACGCCCGCGAGGAGCAGATACTGAGCGCCCCCGGCCTCGGTCAGGCCGTACACGCGCTTTATGTATGGTGAGACCGTGCGGGTCGTTTTGTCCGTCGAGTCCACCGTCTGGAGAGGAAAGTCGGACTCTGAACCCTGCTTGAGTTCGAGCCTCCTTTGGGCCTCCTTGCGGAGCTCGAGCACCTTGCCGAAAATCGAAGCCCCCGTCGGGCAGAACTCGCAGCAGGCGGCATATTTGCCTTCCTGATAGCGATGCCGGCAAAGCTGACACTTCCTCACTTGCGGGGAGGCGCTCTCCCACTCATAGCGCGGAATTCTGAAGGGACAGGCGAGCAGGCAGTATCGGCAGCCGATGCACCGGTCCTCCAGATAATATACGACGCCGCTGACCGGGTCCTTTTTGAGGGCTCCTACCGGACACGTGGATACGCATGCGGGGGAAATGCAGTGGAGACAATGCTGCTTGAGAAAAGAGTAACCGTCGACCTCCGAATCCTTTTTCTCTCCCGTGCCGTTTTTATAGGCCTTGATGATGTTGAGGGTTTTCCCTGAAAGGTCTTTCGGCGCATCCCAGATCCTTTCCGATTCGGTGAATTCATAAGGGGGCTCCTTCATCCCTTTTGAATACAGCGCGCCGCCCGGCACGCTGTTGGCGGTCTTGCAATTGACCATGCAGGACTTGCAGCCGATGCAGAGCGTTGCGTCGTACAGGATCCCCACGGCTTCAGGAGGAAGTTCCCTGGGCATCGACGCCGATGCGGGGAGCGCACCCGACGCGAGGAGCAGGCCTCCGCCGGCAACGGCGGTCTTCAGAAAATCTCTTCTGTTGACATCCATGGCTACTCCTCCTTGTCTTCTTTCTGCTCGTCCTTTTTCCCCATACCCATGAGCATGGCCGCCCCGGCGGCGCCGATCACCACGCCCGCGGTGCCTGCGGCAAGGACTTTGGTTTTTGAAGCTATCCCCGGCGTCCCGGGATAGGCCTCGGTAAAGAACGTGGAAGGAGTAAGGTTCTTGAGCTTCGCAAGCGAATGAAGCGTCTCGGTGAAGCCGACTCCTTTCTCCGAACAGCCGAAGCAGGGGTGCCCGGTCCCCACCGGCCAGCTTCCCGCGCCGACATCGCCGTAGAGGATCGAGGGGCAATTATTATAGGTCTCCGGGCCCTTGCATCCGAGCTTGTACAGGCAGTAACCCTTGCGATGGTTATCGTCTCCGAACTCCACCGCAAATCTTCCCGCGTCGAAGTGAGGACGTCGTTCGCAGTTTTCGTGAATGAGCCTGCCGTAAGCGAACTTCGGCCTGCCCTGGTCATCGAGTTCAGGCAGTTTTTTGAAGGTGAGGTAATAGAGGACCGTGGAAAGGAAATTGTAGGGACTTGCCGGACACCCCGGTATGTTCACCACCGGGGTCCCTTTCAGGATCTCGTGGACAGGAGTGGCGCCGGTGGGGTTTGGATCTGCGGCCGGTATCCCGCCCCAGGACGCGCAGGAGCCGATGGCAACGATGGCTCCTGCCATCGGCGCCGTTTCTTTCAGAATATCGATCACCGGCTTGCCGCCGATCATGCAGTAGACGCCGCCGTCCTTTGTCGGGATGGAGCCGTCCACAACGAGGATGAACTTGCCTTTATTATCATTCATCGCCTTCAAGCGAGCGTCCTCGGCCATATGGCCCGCCGGCGTGCTCAGTGTCTCGTGATAGTCCAGGGAAATAAGGTCAAGGATCAGATGTTCGAGCGTGGGATGAGTGGAGCGGAGCAGGCTTTCCGTGCAGCCCGTGCATTCCTGGGCCGACAGCCATATTACCGACGGGCGCCTGGGGTTTGTGACCGCCTCGGCAATCTGAGCCCCTGCGCCAAGCGGCAGTCCCATGCCGGCGGCCATGAGGGTGCAAAATTTCAGAAAATCCCTGCGGGAAACGCCGCCAAGGTGCTGTTTGACCAGATTAAAGTCATTTTTCTTCATACGCCCCCCTGTTCACGTGAAGTTCTCTGAAGCTTTTTATGTATTTTTTAGAACGGCAGGAATGAAAAGCGCCGTAAATTTAACACGTTGAAACAAAAATTGTACGCAATAATAATGCCACCATTAATTTATTGAATATTAAAGAAGTTAAAAAAAGAATTCAGCCGAATTGACAATTTTTGTAGAACGCGATGTAACGTTTTGTAACGATATCATGCATGGCAAACCCTCAGATACTGTGAACTAAATATATTACGAGGAAGACGCCAATCGAAAAAACAGAGATTGCAAGCATTAAGTTGAGTATGACCGACGGCCGGTAGGCATCCTCGTCGATCTGCCGCTCTACGATCTTATATCTCATGAATGCAAGCACGCCCATGAGTGTCCCGAGGCCGATGAGGACTATCCCGAAAACAGACGAGTACCCTCCTGAAAGAGGGACGGCCTCGGTCAGAGGCCTCAGGTTTTTTTGCTGACCCGGGAGGCCGGAGCTTACGATAAAATACGAGAGCTGTTTGACAAAGAGAGCGAATTTTTCAACGACAAAACCGAACGCCATGATCCCGATGCTCGTCCGTATCCACGCAAGGAACGTCCGTTCATTCGCCATGTGAACGCGGCGGTTCCGGACCCTGGATGGCGTTTTATCTTCCTGAATCTCTGTCATCGCGCCGACTTTCCGGCAATCATCCGGCTGATTCCCAAGGACAGGGAGAACCGCGATTCCCCCGCCTTTGACAATTAATTGAATGTCTTCAGAATGTACTCTGCGATCTCGCGCGCTTGTTTTTCGGGAATGGTCTTTTCATCGAACGTAGTCATGCCCGGCCCGGGCTTTCTCATGTTGTGGATGATATCCTGTACGGTTTTAACGTTATTTGCATCACGGTCTTTTTTATGCAGGGTCTTCTGCGGATTGATGATATTACCTCCATCGGGATGGCACACAGCACAGTTCTGCTTGAACAACGCCTCGCCTGATTTTCCACCGTTGTCCTTGTCTCCAAACGCTACCGTTCCGAAAACCGTGACCGCAAAAAAAACAGCGGCTACAAACAAAATCTTTTTCATCACATTCCTCCTTTTCGTGTTCAGCGTATTTTATCGTAGTGAATATTTCGTAAACACAAAATCCCGCGCTTTTACGATGGTGTGACAGGCATTGCATTCCTGGTCGAAGGCGGCTTCTTTGCCATAGGGAGAAAAGGTCTTCGTCTTCGCATCGTATACGAACCTCGCATAACCCCAGCCGTTCGTATTCTTGAACCTCTTCGCATCCTTGATCATCAACTCGACGCGCTGGAGCGCATCCGGCTCGACGGCAGCGGGGAAATCAGCGCTCTTCCTTTCCGAATATCCGATTTTTACCAGGACTGATCCGTCCGGGAAGGGCTTGCCGTTTTCCGGGACGCCATCCTTGTACGCCTTCACCAGCGCATCATTGCCGAGGATGATCCGGATTTCGTTCTTGTCCGTGCGGTAACTCGGCGCCACCGCCTGCCAGGTTTCATAACCGCGGATCTCAGCGAACGATATGCCGTTCGGCTCTTTGAGCCCGTACTTGTCCTGTTTTTCCTGCGCCGAAAGCATCCCGAACCCGGAAAAGAGGACAACTGCCAACAGACAGATACGTATCACGATTGTTCTCATGGTGCTCCTCCCCGGCCTTTAGCTTCCCGTGCCGTAGTTCACAAACAAGATAGGTTATGATGATCTTTGCATCTTCTTCACTGACGGGCGCATCGCATCTTATTTACCGTCGCCGTCCATTGCGCCCCCGGAAATTTCGGTTGCGTCGGTCGCCGCCAGAAGATCGAAAGGCATCTCGCCGAGCGCTGTCATCGCCGTAAGAGCGGCGGCAGTCTTCAAAAAAGCCCGTCGTGTGAAACGTTTGTTTCCCTGGTCCTCTCCTTCCCGGTTCCCCTTACGATACAGGGACAGAACTCAAGAATCGAATGATTTTAATCTGTTGTGATTGATGTTCTGTGAAGCTGCGGGATGTTCATGTTCGCTGCAAATGAATCTTTACCGAATCCTTGTTATGTGTATCGCGCATGAAAGGATATGATAGGATTATTATAACTAAAAAAATGAATATTGCAAGTAACAGAGGAAAACTGGGCATCTTTACGAGATAAGAAAGAATAATGCTAATGTATTAGAATGTGGTGAACCGGTCATTCTGCTGCTCAGCACAAGCTCACAAAATAATAGTGAGTTCAGTCTCCTGCTGGTTCAATCTTGCAGGTTGAACCATGCGTTATTATCCCTCTTAAGCCATTCCAGAATGATTCCTTCGGCAATCCAGTGTCTTTAAAATTTTGGCCCTCTCCATATGATTGAACCAGCCTGGAAAGTTCCTTCCCCGCGGCAGACCGCGGGGAATAAGCGGGTCACGGGCAAGGCGCTGTTGACAGGTAATCGTTGCCGGCAATATAGTTCTCGAGCATGTAGATCGTGGTGTCCTGATCGGAAATGACCGCGCTCACCACATCACCGATGCTCAGAATTCCGACGAGCGTGCCGCTGTCCAGGATCGGCAAGTGACGGATATGATTGCTGGTCATCAGCACCATGCAGTCCTTGAGGGTCAGGTGCGGTCCCGCACAGATCGGGGGCCGGCTCATCAGCTCTCCTACCGTCGTATCCTTGGAAGATTTTCCTTTCAATATCACCTTCCGCGCGTAATCCCGTTCAGAAAAGATACCGACCAGTTTTCCGTTTTCGATGACCAGAAGCGCCCCCACATCCTTGTCCGCCATGAGCTCCAGGGCCTCGTACGCCGTTGCGCGAGGCCCGATCGACCAGCAACCGTGGCCCTTTGACTGCAATACTTGATTGACCGTGATCGTCGTGTTCATAATGTGCCTCCTTTCCCAAGGTTACGTATTGTCAAATATTCTTTAGCAAATGTTCTGGATATTCTTTTTTCCCAACACGTTGTTCAAAAAGAGCTTGCCTCCCCCGTGCGCCGCGAGCAGGACCGGTCCGCTCCGCGTCGTCGCAGGGCGTGCCAGGTTGACTCTCGGCATTTCATCACGATCCGTCCAATCCGCAGCGCTTACGCTCCGCACGCGCTGTTTTGGAGACGTGGTTCAACGGGGCCGTCACCCGC
>Ga0209641_10004643_pt1 | contig 11342 bp, 10 predicted proteins | sample RifCSP16_1_FD_184022 | JGI IMG/M metagenome (GOLD analysis project Ga0209641, IMG submission 184022) | Soil microbial communities from Rifle, Colorado - Rifle CSP2_sed 16_1 (SPAdes) (version 2) | ecosystem: Environmental > Terrestrial > Deep subsurface > Rock core/Sediment | place: Rifle...
TTCCTCAAGGAGCCGTGCCTCGAACTTCGTCTCACCGTATGTCGGTTCAAAGGGCTCGAAGGGACGTCCCAAGTCTCGAACCCGCGTCGCCGCAATCGCTCGCGCGAGCGATTCGAGATCGCCACCGTGGTGCACGAAGAACTCGTCTCGGACTTCACAATGCAGCCCGTGGATCTCCCGGAGGAACGACGAGACCTCCTCGAGACGCAGGGTGGTGGAGGAAGGATCCCGATAGAGATAGACCTCGCGAGGAAGATCCCATGCCGTTCGGCCACGACCTCGCGACCGCTCCTTCGAATCCACGGACGAACCTACGGAGATCGAGATAAATACCTTGCCGCACGCTCACTTCTTGGGCTTCCGGCCGAGTTCCTGTAGCGCCACCTCGGCGGCTCGCTTCCCGCTCAGCAACATCGCTCCGAAAGTCGGGCCCATCCGGTGCAATCCGAACGTCGAGCAGACGGCCATCCCCGCGACAATCACTCCCGGGTACGCCACGCCCGTGTGCTCCACGACCGCGTCCTCCGACTTCTCGATCCACATCCCGCCCTCGCCGATCCGCTTGGCGAGGCCGCGCTTCTCCAGGGACTGGATCACCTGGGCGTCGTGACCCGTCGCGTCGATGACGACATCGCACTCCAGGGCGACCGGATCCACGCACGTGATCTCATGGGGCAGAGCTTGGACGGGCGTCCAGTTGATCACGACACCCGCCACGCGATTTTTCTCCCGAAGGACGACATCCTCGAAGGACGTCATGTTCTGGATCTTGGCTCCGGCGTCCATCGTCGCGGCAATGAGCTTCGAACAAGCGTGCGGGCCGGGCGTCACATACAGATTTTTCGAATACTGAGTGTACGGGCAACCGATCTCGTCCAGATATTTCTGTGCGGGATGTCGCAACGTCACGGTGTTCATCAGGTAGCCGCCGATCCAAAAGCCGCCGCCGATGTAGTTGTTCCGCTCGATCACGACGACCTTCACCCCTTTCGACGAGAGTTCCCGAGCGGCCGTGAGGCCACTCGGCCCGCCACCCACGACGATGACTTCCGTCTCCGCATACTCGTTCAGGTCGCGCGCGAACCCCGCAAGAATCGCGCGGGTCACCTCGGCCTCGCTTGCCTCGCCAAAGATCGGCATAGTCCCCGGACGACCTAACGGACGGACGATATATGAGGATTGGGCGTTGGAGACTTCGATCGTGAGCGATTGGGGAAATGATGTCGCGGCCTCGCGAGACCCGCTACAGACGCCAGATCTCCGCTGCCTCAATCCACCTGCTCCGGGAGTGGACTTGGGCACAGTCTTCGATGGAATGACGAAACCTCGTGCCGACACCGATCGAGAAGCCCTAATCGCCCAGTCGGTCCTCAGAACCGGTAGACGTCCTTCCGGTGACCGAACCGGGTGAAGCGCAACTGCCCCTCCTCCAGCTCGTAGATCCCCCGGTACAATCCGACGCGCAGTCGCCAGGCGCCCTTCATGCCGCGCAGAGGCTTGATGTCCAAGCCCGGCCGCGGCCTCGGGTTCTTCTCCAGTTCCTCGAGCGCCTTAGCGAACCGTTGCTGGACATCTCGCGGAAGCCGGGCCAGCTCGCGCTCCGCGGACCGGCTGATTAAGATCCGGACCAAGGGTCACAGCCTCAGGCGTTTACGCACGTCCTTCCAATCCGAGAACTCCTCTTCCTTCAGCCTCCGGAGGTGCTCCCGGATGAAGCCCGCCGGGGGGCGGTCGTCCATCAGGTCGTTGAGGACGTCGTCGTACGTAGACCCTCCGAGCTTGTAGGCGCGCAAGCGTGCCAGGGTCTCCGGCTTCACGGGGATCGTCGTAGTCGACATGACCATCAATACCATGAATTTGATGGTATTAATAGTCTGCCCCGGGATTCGAGAACCCGGCGCGGACGGACAGAGCTGACCCAGGCGAGGAACGTCGACGGCTTCTGGACGGAGTGCGGGAACCTCGTGCGGACGCCGATCGAGAAGTGATCTGACACGGCAGAAATTGGAACTCGTGCCAGCCCAAGCACGAATCCGGCTGCTGTCTGACAATCACTGCAGCACGAAGCCATACGTTCCATCTCCGGTTCACAACGATTTGCGAAGGGCGCCAAACCTTCGTCTCCACGATGGATTCTGCGTGGCGATTCATATCAAGTCAAGAGTTGCCTTCCGAGTATCACGACTGCCGTCGGATCGGTTCACTTGCCCAACGGCTGTACTCGGATCATCATATGGTTTCTCTTGAGAGGCTGATTGCCAAGCAGAATCCCGTCGCGGGAAGGATTGAGACGGAGATTGCTGAAACTGAGCTCTTGCTCATCCCTCTTCGGTTGCACGAGCACATAGGTTCCTTCGACCAACGGGATCGAGATCGCGCCTGGTGAGCCAGAGAGAGTGATTTCGGCTCTGGTGATCTTTCTATTCCTGAACTTGGAATTGACAAGAGCCACAGCGATGCTCTGGGCATACGAGGCTGCCGCACCAAATATCGGATTGTAACCTGTTGCTAGGAGAAGCCCCTTCTTCACGCCCTCACTGTTCAGATGCTTGACGATCTCATCCCTCGTCCTGTCTCCCAAGTAGGTGACACCAATACGGAGGAGCAAGTTATCTCTTATCGAGAGGCCGCCGAACAGGGCCGCCCCGAGGCAGGGGACGTAATCGCCCTCCCTCCCCGCGACGGCGAAAGTGTGCGTCACCTCACTAGGCTCCTTGCGACCCGCAAAGTGGTGATGACTTCCAATCATCAACTGCAAGTCGAAATCCCTACCCGGCATCTGGTACGCGAAATACCTCTCTAGGAATAGGTTGATCTTTGAGTTGCGGATCGGTTTCCTCCTGGTGTAACCGGTTGCTGCCACTACGGAATCTCCCTCTATGAGCCCAACCTTAAGGCCTGGGTTCTCAAAGAATGCCGAGTCCCCCAAGCCCGCGAATCCTGCTCTCCCCGTGGACTTCTCGTCTTCCGCTATCGCGTCATAGAAAGCCCCGCGTTCTTCCGGTGGGAGTTCACCCAAAGCGGGCAGATCCCAGAAGCCATCTGTGCCGCTCACTCCTAGTCACCCCGCACCCCGGCAACTATGTCCTGATTGGTCGCAAGAAATCCATCGAAGAGGTCGTCGCGTACATGCGCCATACTTGCGACGCTCTCTCGGATCATCTGCCATGTGGGTTCATCAAGCCAGACTCGCGCAAGCCCCTGTTGGAATTGGCTGATCAGGTTTGTCCGGAGTTCCGCCGGTGGATGATTCCTCCACTCAAGGTCGGTCGCCGCGCGCTCTTCTGAAACCTCTCCATGCCGTATTCGCTCCAGTTCCAGAAGAGTGTTTAGAGCCGCAATGGAGCCACTGAACACGAGACCTGCCGCCGCCTTCTTGGCATCTGGCATTGACAAGCCCAACGTTTTTTCCAGCTGGTCCGTTGCCGCTATCCAGAGCAGATTGATCGCATTCGCGTCACGGTTCAGCTCGTCCAGCCATCTTGCACGCCGGTTCTCTTTCAGGATGTCATAGCCTACCAAGTCTGGCACGAACGAGACCTCCAGGTTGGGTGGGGGCGGAGCGGCATGAAGAAACTCGTGGAAGAGTACAAACAGCTCCGCCATGTCCACGACCTGCTGATACAACAGCTGGGCGGCGGGATGACTGTCGGAGACAACCTGATTGAACTTGTCGAAAGTCGCTCCAGACAGCTCCTTGCCTCCAAAGTACATTTCGACGGCCGCTGCATACTCTTCGAGGATGTCACGGGAAGGCCACGGCTCACCCCGCTCCTTTGGTACGTAGGCGAGATTCTTGTCAAGTTTCCAGTAATCCGCAACAAGCATGTTTGTTCGCCAGATGAAGAAGTAGAGACGCTTGCCAATCGCGATGAGATATCTCAGATGGCCGTTAGAACATTTCACCGCCGAAACTTCGGCGCTGACAAACGCGGGGCGAAAGGCGGCCCGCATGACAAACTCGTCGGCGAAGCCTTTGGTGATGCGCCCCCACCTTTCAACGGCTCGCACTAACTCCCCTGGAATTCCAATGTTAGCCGATTCTTCTGGGAACATCTGCCAGAACTTGACCTGGCCCGCCACTTCACAACATGCATCCGTTCTGACCACCGCCGTTATTTGTCAACAACCCGCTTCCTCCCTTCGCCGCTCAGGACCGAGTAGGACAGGGCAGCTTCACCTACTTTCGCCTTTGTTCCGTCGCGAGGACCAGACGTCAACGAGGACGGGACGTTCAAGACGCCGGAGGAGCTGAATGCCTCTACGAGCTGGGGCCGTGACGCCGGAGAAGGAGGTCATCGCCCACTGCCGAATCGGAGAGCGGTCGTCCCACACGTGATTCGTCCTGGAGTACGTCCTTGGCTACCCGGACGTGCGGAACTATGACGGCTCCTGGACGGAGTGAGGGGACCTCGTGCGGACGCCGATCGAGAGATAGCCAGTAACCATTCCAGCTTTCCCACCATGGCCGAAGAACACCAAATCACGAACTGTTCTCCGTGGATCAGCTTGGCCGTGCCTCTCCGCTCTGGGAGCGACATCTCCGGCAACGCGTGACAGGGAATAGCAAGGGTTACTACCTGGAGCTTTGTTAGAGCCCGGGGGAGGCGCAGCCTGTCGAGACTTCCGCTGCTGGCGCCAGAGTCGCCTCTGTCGAGCTCAGACAACTGAGTTTGACGCGAGAAGTCTCCAAGCGACAGAGCCGAAGGCAACGATGATGGAGCCAGAAAGAAACCCGGCGACACTCAAACAAAGGACTACGTCGCTCCCGAAGTACCTTGCCTTCTGGGGCGCCCTTGGTTTGTTCATCGATGTCGGTCTAATCGCCACTTACCTCTTCTATGTCTTCTCCGCTCAGCCTCCGCCGCTGTGGGTCCCATTCCTGCTAACATTCGTCGCGTTCGTCTCGTTGTTCGCAATACTGCTCTCCTTTGTCACAAAGCCGTCGGGTGATTCTAAGACCCGAGGACGCGTCACTTTTGCCGGTTTCTTTGGGTACGTTATCGTCGTATCGGTCATTGGAACTCTCCTTTTGGGCTCAGCCCGTCTCGACACGCCCCCCGCGACGGGCTGGTCAACCAGCGAGATCGCTTGGCCCGACATGCTCGTCGTTCGTCTTCAGACCTTCTCGAGTATTGAGGTCCCTCCATTCCATGATCGACTAATCTCCCTCACGTTGTTTGCCTTCCATTCCGTCATTAATTCTAGTATCACTTCCATCGATGGAACCATTACGATTGGGTTTCAAGTCTTACAACCGCCTCTCGTCCAAACATTCCCAGCAACACTGGTCCTTGACGGGACGGCTGATTCAGGCATACTGAGGTATTCGTTCAATCCGACGGGTGGAGTTCGAGCAGGAAATTACAACGTCACATTCTTTGTGGAGTTCAACATTTCAGTCCCGGGTGTGGGAAACTACAGTGCGGTCGAGACGGGAACACTCGTCATACGCATCCAAGACAGCGAGCTGGCTTCTACGTGGTACTTGGTTTTCATACTGATCGGAATCCTAACAAGCTTCTGGTGGAGAATCGCGAACGGCTATCTTGGAGGAGGCGATCCATTTCCCAATTTCAAAGGGGATAATAGGGAGCGACTTATCGTCGCGTACATACTTGTGGTTCCAGCATTCAGCGGTGTGATTGCTTTGGTGATCTTCGGTGACTTCCTGCGGTCCCTTACGCCAGGGGCCGATGCGCTGACGAGAATAATTTCAGGCTTCTTCTTTGGCTTCTTTTGGGAGAACGCCGCGAAGAAACTAGGCGAAAGCGTGTCAGGCGCCTATAAGAAACTCGCTGGCAGGGAAGCGGACTAGCGGTAGTCCGGAACTCAAGGGTAACCTTCGGGGCGTCGAGGTTCGTCTCTTGGACGGCGCGGATCTGAGGCCCGGCCGGGCAGGGTCCCTACCGCAAACAGTAACCCACTGAATTGAACAACGGGCGAGGCTGGCAGGGCGAGGAGGTTCGGTTCAAGCGGACCGTGCGAAAGATTATCTAGCCACCCCGTCCGTGAGGTCCGGAGGCCGCGACCCGACCAATGCGCACCCTCACCGTGAAGGAGCGAATCCAGCTTCATCTGTTCGACTACACCCGCTTTGTAGAGGCGTATGAGGCCCCTCCGGAGGTCACCCAAGAGGCAATCGCACGTACTGTCGGCATCCGCGTGCAGCACGTGAATCAGTACGTCCGGCCCTTGATGGCCGAGGGGCTCGTCGAGGAACGGGTGAGCCACGTCAAGAAGTCCGTCCGGCGCCTCAAGACCTACTTCCTCACGCCGAAGGGACGATCCCAGGCCGGGGCCCTGCGCGCGGACCTCCTCGGGGAGGCCATCCCATTCCGGGACCGTGCCGGGTTGGTCCAGGAGGTCCCGTTCTCCCGGATCATCCAGGAAGACCGTCGAGGCTCGTCGGTCCTCGAACTCCTTGGAGAACTCCATTCCTTCGGCCACGTCGTGGAGGCGGTGGCGGGCCCGAAGTCCGCGTATGTTGACAACACCCAAGAGGCGCCGGCCGTTGGCCGCTTCTACGGCCGCGAGGAGGAGCTCGCGTCGGTCCTTGACGCCCTCGAGAGGAACCGGATCGTCGTCGCGACGGGCATGACGGGCATCGGGAAGTCGACCCTCGGGGCGAAGGTGTGCAACGCCCTGCGCGGGGGGCGATCCCTCTTCTGGCGGACGATCCGGCCCTGGGATACGGCCACGGACCTCGCCGGACGGGTCGCCGGATTCCTGAGGGCCCATGGCCGCCTTGACCTCTACGGCGTGCTCATGGGCCCGGAGCCCAAGGACGCCTCGCGGATGGAAGACGCCGTCGCGGCGGACATCCGAGGGCTGCGGGCCCTCCTGATCTTCGACGACACGCAGAACGCCTCCCCGGACGCCCAGACCTTCCTCCAGATCCTCCTCCGATCCATCGGCAAGGCGGAAGGCCCCTCGGCCCTCTTCCTCTCCCGTATCGTCCCGGATTTCTACTCACGGCGCGATGTCGCGATCGACGTGTCCGTCGCTGAGATCGCCCTGAGTGGACTCGACCGGGAGAGCTGTCTCCGCCTCCTGGCGGATGCCGGAGTCGCGGACCCCATGCTGGGGAGCCTGACGGATGCCTGCGGCGGGGTTCCGCTTTTCCTCAAGCTCCTCGCCAGCGCGGGCCCGAAGGCCGCCTCCTCGACCGGCTGGCGCACCCTCGAGACGTATATCACGGAACAAATCGAGCCGGCCCTCGAGCCTGCGGAGCGGAGCGCCCTGGAAACCGCGTCCTTCTACGATGTCCCCGTGCCGGCAGCCGGGCTCTTGCTCGAGGAGGACGTCCGTGGCCGCACCCTCGTTGGATTGCGCCGCAAAGGGCTCTTGACTCCCGCGGACTCGGATGAGTACATCGTCCACGAAGCGATCCGGACCTTCGTTCGAGAGGGTCTGCCGAAAGATCGAAAGGAACGGCTCGTCGCGAAGATCGTCCCCTGGCTCGCTCAGGGGTCTCAAGCCGCCTGCGACCGGGGCGATGCCAATACGGCCATCTCGTACCTGGCAAATGCGGTATCCATCGAGGTGGATGCCCTTCGTCGCCGTTCGAACCTGGAGCGGCTGGGGGACCTACGTCGGCAGGTCGGCGATGTCCCGGGTGCTTTGGACGCATACCGGACCGTCCTCAAGGACACGACGGACGGCCCCGCCCGGGCGATTCTACGGAGGAAGCTTGCGCTGTGCTTCGAACTCATGGGCCTGCTGGAAGAGGGCGAACGCGAGATTGATGCAGGGTGGCAGGAGATCCCGCAGGAACCCTCGATCGCAGGCGGCTGGCTCGCGTACCAGAAGGCGAGCATCGCCTTCACCCGACAGGACTACGACACGGCCTTCCGGGAACTCGAACGCGTCGCGAGCTGGATGCCGGGACTGCCCCGCCATCCGGAGCTTTGGGGCTGGCTTGCGAACATGCGGGGCCTCATCTTCCTGTATGACCCTCGACGGAAGGACCCGGCGCTCGCTCGGGCAGAGTTTCTCGAGGCGGCAGAGGCTCTCGGTGCGGCGGAACAGCCGCGGGGGCTGTGCATGACGTACAACAACCTGTTCCTCGCCGCGACGGAACTCGGAGGGGCGGACGGAGCCCTGCCGTATCTCGATCGAAGCGCGTCCCTCGCCCGCTCGATCGGGGACCTACCGGCCCTCGAGACGGCGTTGTTCACGAAGGCGTGGTTCCTCACGGAACACGTCGGAGACTACGAAGCGGCCGAGGCGCTCTACAACGAAACCTACCGCCTGGCGAAGGAGACGCACCAGCGAGAGAAGGTGGTCTGGCACTACTACCACCTGGCGAACCTGTATCGTCGGACGGGTCGATCCCAAGAAGCGAAGGAAACGATGGAGTACTTCGTGAACGCCAGCGGATTCCTAGCGAATGCGGAGCGACGGGTCGAAGACCTCGCCGAAGTGTCGCGCCTCTGCGTCGAAACAGCGGATCTGTCAGCCGCGGAGACGTACCTAGAGCAGGCGGAAGGCCTCGCGTCAGGCAACACGCCCGAGTACTCAAAGTTCCCGATCCAATGGGCCCGCGCGGCGCTCAGTGCGCGCCGCGGGGAGGTGGATTCGGCAAGGGCTTCCTATACCAACGCCTTCGATCAATCCTCCTCCGAACATCGCGGCGAATTCCTTCTGGACTACGGGCGATTCCTCGCGTCAATCCACGATACGAAGGAGGCGAAGCGAATCCTCCATAAAGCCCGTGAGGAACTCGCGAAGACCCACAGTGCCCTCGTGCCCGAGGCGGAAGCTTCGCTCGAGGTACTGGGGGACTGAAACCCAGACTATTTCACCTGGGTTTACCTGTGGATGCACGTTTTCTGACACTTGTTGTAATGTTCCTCCAGGACAACCTTGAGCTTGTCAGCAAACACGCCGGCCTGTCTCTCATCGAGTTTTGCCTCCCGGAGGGCATTCTTGATAATCCCGAGCTGCTCGTTCATTCCGAAGGTGTTCCACCGCGGCCATCTCGGATCCTCCGGGATATCTACGTCCACGGCGCCGCACCCTAGAATGTGGAAGCTGGCGTTGGGACTGTGCCCTTTTCCCCCGCAACCGCTACACTGGCCCATCGCATCACCTCCCCCCGCTGGCCGCAGGCCTTGGGTATACGACCCGCCCCTCCTCGGCGGGCCCCCATGCGTCCGAGGCGGGAAAAAGGTATGCTACGGCGGCACACGGCCTTCTGAAACCTGCGTCCGAGGGCGCCCAGAACGGGGATTACTATGTAACCCCTAAACTCGGATAATATCCCCCTACCGCCCTGGACCCTCTCGTGAACGTCAACACGACGCACACAGGAGGAAAACAATGAGCCTAGGACCCTACGTGGCAACGGCCTCGAAACTGTCCGTCCAGCGGTCCGCCGCGGACGCAGGCCTGGAGCGCTACCTCCGCGGGGAATACCGGGGGGGCACGACCTTCCAGGCGTTCCTGCAGGACGGGAACGTCGAGAGGGGCACCTTCCGGGCCGCGGTCGTCCGCGCCGTGAAGCAGGTCCTCTACGACCTGCGCCGCGTGAAGCCCGAGCCAGTCCCGTTCCCAATGGACCCGTGAGGGGGGTCCCGCGACCGAGGAGGGGCGCGAGATAAGTACCCAAACGGACGGAGGTGACGAGACCATGGCACCCTTGATCGGGATCCTCTTCGCGGCGGCGCTGAAGGCTGTTGCGTGGCTGAAGGGAATCGGCTACTTCTGAACGAAGTGGCCCTCCCGGGCGGCCTGCGAAGAGCCGGCGCACAACCCTTTACCCCTTTGGATGCTGGCGCGGGCGATCCAGGCGGACGCCCTGCCTCCAACCCTGCGCGGGGGTCGACCCCCCGCGCCTTCTTTCCCCAGGATCGTCTCGGCGGCCATCGTGTCCGAGGCCGCGGGCACTGCGAAAGCTACCGTGGGTGTTGTACGGACGGAACGCTCATCCCATCCACACCCGGTCGCGGGCCCGGTGGGTCCATGAAACTGTGGATGTCCCTCTACGCGATGATCTGGATCGTGTTGATCGAATTCCTGCTCGCGATGACCCCGCAAGCCCCGGATGGCCTCCTGTACGCGCACATCGTCCTGGGCCTCGGGATCATCGGCCTTGCGTACTACAACTTCGACGGGGTGCGGAAGACCGGCGTGCCCGGTCGCGTGAAGCGGGTGGCGAAGTCGTCCTTCGACCTCTCCATCGTCATGGCGGTCCTCGGCCTCCTGCTCGTCGCAGGGATCGGGCGCGACTGGACGATCCTCTTCGGCGTCACGGTCTGGGGGCTCATCCTCCTCATCCACGTCGTGAACGCCTTCGCGATCATCACCCAAGCCGCGGCTGTGGCGATCGCATACGACATGTGGGAAGACAAGGAGTTCGTGAAGGACACGGCCCCCGGGGAGGTCCCGGCCCACCCGGCAGCGAAAGTGGCTGCACTGATGCCGAAGTCCTGAGCACACTCGTTCGGCCCGTCGATACGCTCATCAGAAACCTGTGGACGTCCGAAGACTATACCTTCCGCGCAGCGACCACCACGCTCTCCGCGCCGAACGTCTTCGTGATCCGCTTCGTGCTCTCGGAGGACGATTTCGCGAAGTAGTCGATCCGCTTCAGGATCCCAACGTCCCGGAACCCCGTATCGCGGATCGTCCCGAGGTACTCCGGCTCGACGGCCGCGCCACCGATGCAGTCCGCCCAGAGCTGCGGGTTCAGCCCGCACACCGCGCCGACGTCCGACTGCACGACGATGTCCGCGAGCTGCAAGCGGCCACCGGGCTTCAGGACCCGGAAGATCTCCTGGAAGGCCGCGGGCTTGTCGGGCACGAGGTTCAGCACCCCGTTGCTCGTGACGACGTCCACGCTCGCATCCGGGAGCGGGATCCGGGTCGCGTCCCCCTCCAGGATCTCGACGTTCCCGGCGGCCATGCGCTCGATGTTCGCCCGGGCCTTCGCGATCATCGCGGGCGTGATGTCGAGGCCGTAGACCTTCCCGGCGGGCCCCACCTTCAGGGAGGCATACAGCACATCGGTCCCGGAGCCGGAGCCGATGTCGAGGACCGTGTCCCCCGGCCGAATCGCCCCCGCGGCGTGAGGAAAGCCGACTCCCGCGAAGGACTCCAGGGCCGTCGGCGGCAGCCTGCGGAGGTCCTCCTCCGGATATCCGAGGTACCGGAGGGCTTCGAGCCCGAGCGGGAAGTGGTATTCCTTCTCGGGGCGCGTCGCGACTTCCGTGTACAGGGACTGGACCGCCTTCGTGACGATCGGCTTGAGGTCCGTGACCGCGTCCACCTGGACCTCCGGCGGCACGTGGGAGATCCGCACGAGGTCCATCGGGAGCCTGTCGAGCTTCTTGTCGGCC